>Ga0247839_1001132_pt1 | contig 45947 bp, 34 predicted proteins | sample LaCruzMarch2015__6_FD_192405 | JGI IMG/M metagenome (GOLD analysis project Ga0247839, IMG submission 192405) | Freshwater microbial communities from meromictic Lake La Cruz, Castile-La Mancha, Spain - LaCruzMarch2015_16m | ecosystem: Environmental > Aquatic > Freshwater > Lake | place: Spain... | reverse complement strand
ATCGGCGTGAGGACGAGAGTATTGAGGTTGTTTGCGGTGATCCTCATTATCGTGCGATCCGGACGCTAGATGGCTAAAGAAGGGCAACCGGAGCTATTTTGGTTATAAGGCATTTCAAAACAAATAATGATTTTCTAGGACAGAACAAACACGTTAACTGCCTTAGACGTAAAAATATACAACAAATCATCTTAAAACGTCATTATTCAGAAGTCTTTTATATCGAATAAAGTGACATAACTCCTTGATTTTTCTCCCAATAATTATTATTATGAATCAGGAAGTTTTGGATTGGAACAAACGGATGAATGGAAATAAGAATTTAATAATGAAGCCTAAGGTTCTTATTGTCGAAGATGACAAAGCATTGGTGGATATAGTGACCTATAACTTGCGGAAAGAAGGATTTCAGGTTTTCCAATCTTTTGTTGGTGAGGGGGCGCTGTCTTTGGTGAAAACACTAAATATAGATATTGTCCTCTTGGATTGGGCGTTGCCCGGGATTTCTGGTCTAGAAGTTTGTAATGATCTGAGGAGCAATCCTGAAACCGCTAACGTTCCAATTATTATGATATCGAACAAAAATCAGGATTTGGACAAAGTGAGCGGGTTAGAGCGGGGGGCGGACGATTACATGTCTAAACCGCTTTCTGCTCCCGAACTAATTGCCAGAATTAGGGCCGTGCTTAAGAGGCTCCGTCCGATATTCTTTGCTAAGACGATCACATATCGGGATGTTGTGATGGATCTAACGGGGTATACGGTGACGAGACAAAGTGGATCGGATAAGGCGTGGGTAGTTCAGCTTTCTCCTACGGAATTTAATATTCTTAGGGCTCTAATAGAGAGTCCTAATAGGGTTTTATCTAGAGAGGCGTTAATAGCAAAAATTTGGGGACATGATTCGGAAACTGAGTTGCGGACTGTGGATGTCCATATGACGAGGTTAAGGAAAGTGCTTTTAGCGGCAAGTCCTGATGGGTTCGACATAATATGCACAGTGCGTTCCGCCGGATATAAATTGGCGATATGAAGATCCCAAGCTTCTTTATAGGGGCTTTGGTTTTTGTCAATCTGATGCCCGGAGTATCGGAATCCATACAAACTCCGGATCAATTTGATGAGGTGAATGCTCGGTTGGGATCAGAGGTTGAGCTTGGGGATGAGGTTAATCAAGGTGATATACAGGAGATCAGGGATTTTTTGAGCGCTCTTAAAGCCAAAGATGGAATTTTGGGTCTGTCTTGGCTGCGTGTAATATCCTCGAAGGAATGGCTTTTGTATGCATTTCGAGACGCTATTAGTAGGAAGATCTCGTACGATTCTCCAAATATAGTTCAGTGGTATGAGTTGAAGAGGGGCGTGCTAGGAAAGGGTGGTCGTCCATATACTTCTGTTGCGAAGGTATTTCGAGATAAGCTCTTTTATACCCATGGATTGCTTCAAATGGGATTGGTGTCAAACCGGGATATTCCGAATGTTTATACTAAGCTGCGGGATTATTGGATTGAGACCCCTCTTCTTGCTAAGGAAGATGATTTCTTTATACGGCAATATCGAATGAACTTAGATGATATTAGGGCGAAGTTTGAATTCTATCTTTCTAATAGAGAATTCGAAAATGCTAAGTGCTTACTAAGATATCTTCCCGCTAATGTGAAACGACTCAAGGAGCGTGAAATATTTCTGTATCAGAATCCAAAACATATTCCTTCGTTCGTGGGGCGTGAAAAAGATGTCGGCCTCCCCATTAAGTTACGGTATATACGGAACCTATTAAAAGCAGATCAAAACGTGGAAGCGCTTCACGCGATCTCTACTCTATCTGATGTGCGTAGAAATTTTCGCCAATATTGGTCAGTTTGCGCAATTGCGGCCAGACAAGCTTTGTTAATTCACAGGTACCAAGGGGCCTATAAGGTCGTCTCAAAATATCTTGCGGACTATTATGCGGCAAAAGACAAATACGATGGAACGGATTTAAATATTACTGCTGTAGAGGCAGAGTGGTTAGCGGGATTTCTTGCTCTTGAATTCTTGCGTAATTCACAAATGGCTATTCCGCACTTAATCAAGATGCACGATGCGGGCCGATATCCCGGCACAAAAGCCCAAGCTTTGTATTGGATGGCGATTGCATACAAAAAAGCCAAGGAATTTGGAAAACAAGAGGAATCTTTAAGGGCGCTTTCAGCTTATCCAGGGACATTTTATTATTATATAGCGCAGACAGATGGGCAACATGCTTCAAATAAGGGAAAAGATCACTCTCGTGAGAAAGGGGGGTATTCGTATTCTCGGCTATTCAAAGATTTGGGGACTAAGGTCGTAGATGAGAATGTAAAGCGCGCGACTGACGCCGCATTATTTCTTTATCATAACGGAGGAAAAGAATACTCCGAAAATCTATTAGATTATATAGCGTTGTATGATTTAAAAACAGAAGAAGTGCAGAAGATTATAGACCATTTGTTTATGAAAAGCGCCGTTCCACTTGGTATCTTGCTATCGAAGAAAGCGGCTAATGGGGGATATGGCTTTATTGACACAAAAATTCCTCCAGATTTTATAGATCTAGGGGGTGTGAAGCCGCGGGTATTAGATCTGGCGATTATCCGTCAAGAAAGCTCTTTTGATCAAAATATTGTTAGTGCCGCGGGTGCCATTGGTTTGATGCAGATTATGCCGGCGACTGCTAAGGCTGTCAGCGCTAAGCACGCAGGTGATTTGCAGATACCAAGCCCCATCTCTCTCCAGGATCCTCGAGTCAACACAAGCTTAGGTATGGCTTATTGCAAAGATCTCGCTTTGGAGTTTAAAAGCAATGTTCTTGCGCTTGCTGCCTACAATGCGGGAAAAAGGAATGCTTATCGATTTATTAAAAAACATGGCGACCCCACATCAATGACGCAAACGCATGATATTGCTAGGTGGATAGAGTTGGTCGATTTTTCCGAGACTAGGCTCTATATCAAGAAGGTGTTGGAAAATTTATGGTCATATCAACTGCTCATCGATAACAAATATGATATAAGGGCTTTAAAGAAGGTTGAAATAAGTGGCGAAAAGGGGTAGGTTTACGGAGTTAGGGTATATTGTTGCACTTAGTAAAGAGAGATGATTTTAGTCTGTCCCAATTGTAATAGCAAATTCCGCATTGCGTTATCTGAGTTAGGTGATGCCGGTCGGGTTGTGAGGTGCTCTGTTTGTGGGCATGAGTGGCTGGCCGAAAGAAACGCCGCTAATGCTATAATGGAGACAACGGATTATTTTGACAAGAATGGTGGCGCCCAACTCGTTGGAGAAAGTGCGGATGAGGAGATAAATCGAAAGAAGTGGTCATACTTCAAGGCGATTTTTGCGGTCATAACGGTTTTTGGATTTTTATTAATTGGCAAAGAAGTGCTATTTAAGTCTCGGCTTCTCATGAACAGCTGTCTATCTGTTACAAAGGTGTTGGTAAATGGGAGTGGAAAAAATCTCGACGGGAAGCCTTCCTCTGTAATTTCTGTGTATATCAAAAATGCATGTGGTAGATTTGAGATACTCCATGATGCCAAAATCATTGGGCGCAATCAGGGTATGCGGGAGGTTTTAAAGCTCCATAGCGATCATAGCAAAATTCTTTATACTGAGGGCATTGATAATATCTTGAACTTCTATTCGGGATCCGTGGATTCTCTAAAAGAGCTGGATGTCTATGTAGATGACAAGCCCATCGTTTTGCATTACGCTAATATACAGGAGCCTCAATAACTTCGTGTGAAGGACGGTTTAGCGTTAACCTCATGCTATCATCTTTTCCGTTACCAAGGATCAAGGGAAAATATCGCAAGAATGCCCCGATAGGAAGGCGATCATGGCTTGGTGTTGGAGGGTCGGCAGAGGTTCTGTTTGTGCCGCAAGATATAGCGGACCTAAAAGAATTCCTGATCCAAAAATCTCAAGATTTGCCTCTCTTTGTTTTAGGAAAGGGCTCTAATCTTTTGATTCGAGATGGCGGTATTTCAGGGGTTACGATAATGCTTGGGAAGAATTTTGGAGAATTGCGGGTTGACGGAGAGAAGGGGCAGATCATAGCTGGAGCTGGAGCTTCAAATCTCGAGATATCAACGTTTGCATTAAAATCTTGTTTGGGTGGGATGGAATTCTTGTCGACCATTCCTGGAGGATTAGGAGGCGCCCTTAGCATGAATGCTGGGTGTTATGGGGCTGATATTGCGAATATTCTGGTGTATGCTACGAGTATGAATCTGAATAATGGGGAAATCCGGACATTTGCCGCTACAGAAATCGGATATGGGTATAGGTCAAGGCGGCTCAGTAGTGATTGGTTTTTTTTAGAGGCAGTCTTACAAGGGATTCCTGTGGCACAAAAGTTAATTAAGGGCGTTATTGGTGAAATGTGTCAACAAAGAGATAAAAGTCAACCCAGGGGAGTGCGTACTTGTGGATCGCTGTTTACTAACACGAGTGGATATAAAGCGTGGGAGTTGATAGATCGTGCAGGATGTCGAGGATTGGTAATAGGCGGGGCGCAGATGTCACCGCTACATTGTAATTTTTTGGTAAATAACGGGAATGCGATCGCAAAAGATGCCGAAGATCTGATTGAGGTTGTAAGACAACGGGTGTATGATAGGTTCGGCATCCATCTAAAAACGGAAGTGGTGATTGTTGGGAATCCTGAATCAAACTTCGAAGACTGATACTTATGCTATATCGAGGTTGATGGGAACGGGCGATTGTGTTAAGATGGGCTCCGATTTTACGACGTCAGGATTCTACAAGTGCGAGATAACGAATTACTACTTGAAGTTTTTTCAGAAGAAATTCCGGCCAAGATGCAGCGATCTGCGGGTCGGGCCTTGGGGGAGGCCATTTTGCGGGAATTAACGGCCTTAACGGGGAAAGAGGCTTCTATTCAAGAATTTTCGACACCTAGGAGAATAGCTCTTATGGTCACTAATCTTGATGCTTCGGATATTCAGATGTTTGAGGAAATCCGTGGGCCACGCCTTCAAGCTGGTGAAGGAGCGCTAAACGGCTTTTTAAAAAAATACAATATTACTATAGATCAAATTTTTTCGAACGAAGATTTCTATTTTTACAATAGACCCCTTCCTTCGCTAGAGGAGAGGATTCGAGGGATAATTGAGGCGGCAATATTCCATTTTAGATGGCCAAAATCTATGATATGGGGGAGCTCTAAGATTAGGTGGGTGCGTCCAATCCACTCGATTTTATGCCTTTTTAATGACGCAGTTTTACCAATACAGATTGGTGCATTTGTGGGTTCGGATAAATCTTACGGGCACCGCTTTCATCATCCCTCATGTATTCGGATTTTCAAGATTGGTGAATATCCTGATTTACTCAAAGCTCACTTCGTTATTATCTCGCCAGAAGAACGGAAAGAGAGAATATTGAAGGATGTAAACAAGATTTTGACTGAAAAGAATCTTAGTTTGGTTCAAGATGATGAATTACTTCAGGAAATTGTGGGGTTGGTCGAGTATCCGGTTGTCTTCTTGGGTCAGATAGACGAAGTTTTTATGTCATTGCCAAAGGAGGTTTTAATAACTACGTTAAAGTTTCACCAAAAGTATTTGCTTGTAGAGGATTTTAATGGCAATTTAGCTCCGAATTTTGTCATTGTATCGAACATTTCTCCGGCTGATGGTGGAGCAGAGATTATCAAGGGAAATGAGAGGGTTTTGAGGGCGCGACTAAAGGATGCTGCTTTTTTCATAGAATGCGATCTCAGAATGTCTCTGGCTGAACGAGTTTTTGGTCTGAAGAAATTGATGTTCCATACCCACCTAGGGACAATATATGACAAGGTGTTGCGAGTGCAGGAGTTAGCCTCTAAACTAGCTCATGTATTGGGTGTCGATAGCGATTTAGCCAAAAGAGCTGCTTTTTTGATGAAGGCCGATCTAATAACTGAGATGGTCGCGGAATTCCCTGAATTACAGGGTACGATGGGCTATTATTATGCTTTGCGTGATAATGAAGATATAGCTGTTGCAGAGGCTATTCGAGATCATTACAAGCCTCAAGGACCGCATGATGATATTCCAAAGACTATGTTCGCCGCAATTTTAGCAGTAGCTGATAAATTGGATACCTTGCAACAGATGTTTTCTGCGGGTATAAAGCCAACGGGATCTAAAGACCCGTACGCCCTGCGTCGCGCGGCAATTGGTATATTGCGGATTATGCGTTCATACAACTTTGATCTCGATTTTGGCGCCATGAGTATCTCTTCAGAAGTCGAATCTTTTATCTTAAGTAAGTTGGAAGATCAAAAATCGTAGTAAATAAACTGTGGATTTGTTAATATCGATCTGATTTTTTTATCTGGTTTTTCTATGTGTTTTTTCCATAAATTAGCAAGGTTCGCTACTTTTATAGTCCTTGTTTTGGTATACGCTGTAGGTTCGTTGGATTTACATGCTGAGCAAGTCTCAAATGTAAAGACTACGGATGTTTCATCTCCTCAGTCGGAAAGCGGCTTCTTAACTACTGCCGAATACGCGATATTGGTGGATTATGATACCAAGCAAGTGCTCTTTGAAAAGAATGCGGATGTTTCAATGACTCCATCTTCCATGAGTAAAATTATGACTATGTATGTTGTGTTTGAGGCTCTAAAGGCGGGACGAATCTCATTAACGGATAAATTTTTAGTTAGTAAGAAGGCATGGTTGACAGAGGGGTCTAAAATGTTCGTAAAGGTTGGAGAGTCGGCCTTGGTGGAAGATTTGATACACGGGGTTATCACGCAATCTGGTAATGACGCTTGTATTGTGTTGGCCGAGAATATGTTTGGTAGCGAAGAAGCGATGGCTGTTTATATGAATGAGGTGGCACGAAGATTGGAATTGACGAATACGCATTTTTCTAATGTTACTGGATTACCAGAAGAAAATCATAAATCTACTGCTAGAGATCTCGCAATGCTCACAGCGGCTCTTATCAAAGATTTTCCAGAATATTACCATTATCATCAAGAAAAAGAATTTAGTTATAATAACATAGTTCAGACCAATAGAAATGAGCTAATTGGTGTTGGTAATATTGATGGAGTGAAAACTGGGCATACAGAAGAGGCTGGGTTTGGTATTGTGGTTAGTGCGAAACGTAACAACATGCGTTTAATTGGGGTGCTGAATGGGTGCAAAAAGAATTTTCAGCGGAAAGAGGCGGCAGCAAACTTGATGAATTACGGATTTAATAATTTTGAACAAAAAAGTCTCTATGATATAGGGCAAAAGGTAGCGACTGTGAACGTGATTTATGGCAATGTTCCTGAGGTAGGGGTTGCTCCTAACGCCAAAATCATTTTTATAAGACCAAAGTGGAAAAAGGAGCAAAATTTCAAGGTCGTGGCGACGTATATGGATAGCGTTACGGCTTCAATAAAGGCTGGTCAGAAAATGGGTGATATTAGGGTATTAAAGGATGATGCAGAAGTAATCCTGACTGCTGACTTGGTGGCTATGAAGAAGATAGACCGGGCCAACTTTTTGCAGCATCTCATACAAAATATATATCTATTATTCAGGTAATCTATAAACATAGGTGGTGGTGAGTGGTGTGCAGGAGTAAACAGTCCGTGAGTTTAATATGTATTTGATTGATGAGGCTAAGATCTACTTAAAAGCCGGCAAAGGGGGCGATGGGGTTGTTAGTTTCCGTAGAGAGAAGTTCATAGAATTTGGTGGGCCGAATGGTGGCAATGGCGGCAAAGGTGGGGACGTTATAATACGTGGGGTAAGCAACCTCAATACGCTTGTGGACTTTCGATATAAACAACACTTTTTTGCTAAAGATGGGCGGCACGGAGAGGGGTCGGATCGTACCGGTTCATCAGGAGAAGACATGTATATCGATGTACCAATTGGTACGGGGATTTACTCAGAAGATGGAGGTACATGGATTGCCGATATTATGAATGCAAATGCAGAAATAGTTCTGGCAAAGGGTGGTAGCGGTGGGCTTGGTAACGCAACTTTTAAAAGCTCAACTAACAGAGCCCCAAGAAAAGCTACCAAAGGTATTTTGGGGGATGAATTAGTTATATGGCTCAAGCTAAAGCTGTTATCAAATGTGGGGCTGATAGGGTTACCTAATGCAGGAAAATCAACGTTTTTGTCAAGTGTCAGCGCCTCTAAGACCAAAATTGCTGCATATCCATTTACAACGCTCAAGCCTCATCTAGGTACCGTTTTTTTTGCTGACCATAAATTTGTAATGGCTGATATTCCTGGGCTAATAGAAGGAGCGAATGAGGGGCATGGTCTCGGGGATAAATTTTTGAAACACATTGAGCGATGCCAAATTTTATTACATCTTATCGATGGGGGGTTAGATGATCCTGTGGGGGCTTATCAAGTCATCAGAAATGAATTGGGGAAGTATAAGGGTGAAGTTCTAGAAAAATTCGAGTTGGTTGCGTTGAGTAAAAGTGATGTTATTGAAGAAAAAGAATTGCGGATGAAAAAAAAGATGCTAGAAAGACATCTCGGTAAGGGGGTGTTTGTATGCTCTGGGGTCACCAAACATGGGATATCGGCTGTTTTAGATATTATTGTGAACGTGTTGCGGAAATTTGACGTGGAATGTATAGAATGATCAAAAGAATGAGTTGCGTGAAGATAAAGGGATTTGGGGTCTTTTTAAGCCTATTTTTGCTATTTGGGTTGTCTGCCAATGAGTCGCGTGCAGAACAGGGGCTTGATGAAGCTGGATTTTTGAATTCCGTAATCGATGTTGTTAAGGCGAATTACGTAGAGGAGATAGATGGTGTAAAACTTGTTGAGGGGGCTTTATCCGGCGTCATGAGATCTCTAGACCCTCATTCAGACTATCTTGATCCACAGAGCTACAAGTACTTAAGTAGCATTACGCAAGGTGAGATTAGTGGTATAGGGGTTGAGATAATGGAGGCGTTTAAAGAGGGGGGGATGAAAATAATAGCTCCTCCGTATGAAGGTAGTCCAGCATTTAGGGCCAAGCTTATGGTTAACGACATCATTACTATGATAGATGGCGAAAGTGTTCTCGATATGGAGAATACAATGGAGAAATTGCCCGGACCTGCTGGTAGCAAGGTTAAATTACGGATATTGAGGGGGCACGACCTACTTGATGTTAACCTTGTAAGGGAGGTAATCAAGATTATTCCAGTTAAGGCGAAATTGGTGGCGAGTGATACGATTGGTTACATCAAGATTAATGTATTCAATGGCAAAACTGCTGTTCAAGTGAAATCTGAGTTTCAGCGATTAATAGGGCTTAATCCTCATTTAGAAGGCCTGATATTGGATTTAAGATGGAATAGTGGTGGTTTATGGGATCAAGCCATATCGGTAGCGGATTTGTTTTTACCGGGTGGGGTAATAGTATCGACAAAAAGCCGCAATCCGAAGTTCAATCTGACCTATAAGTCGAATGGGAATGATATATCCAGGGGCATTCCGATTATAGTCATTATCAACGGGGTGAGCGCCTCCGCTTCGGAGATAGTTGCTGGAGCTATGCAAGATAACAAGAGGGCTATAATCCTTGGAACAAAATCCTACGGTAAAGGGTCGGTGCAGCAGATTATGCCACTCTCCAATGGCGGCGCAATCAAACTGACAACGGCCCTCTACTATACTCCGGGCAATCATTGTATTCAAGCAATTGGGATTACTCCAGATATAATAGTCAAAGATGCCGTATTATATAATATGGGTGATATACCGAATGAAGCTATGTTAAAAAAGCATATAAAAAATCAGCAAGATGCGGGGATCCATGGAAATGCCTCCAATAATGAATTACAAGGGATAAAGGTGGGGGATGATTTATCGAATGATGCGGAGCGGGATGTAAAAGTCACTATCGAGGAAACAAAAAACGCTACTGGGAATGAAGATAGGGATTTCCAGCTTCTTAGGGCCATTGACGTGATTAAGGCTATGTATTTATACCAAAAGACCAGTGAGAGTAAGCCTCAGTGACGTTGGTTTAGTTGCGGGGGCTTGCCAAGATACGAAGGCGAGAGTAGGGATTTCGTGCAAGGTGGGGCGATGTGAATGTTGCTACTCGTGTATCTCTACGGGTTTGCGTTGTCCATAATAGCAATTTTGCCGGGTTTTTGCTTCGGAATCAAAGTTCGGCCTCCCCCACCACTCATGCAAAGCTTTTTTGCAGCCTAGTAACGCGAAACAGGTGGTTGGTTGGGTGCACTCCTCTACTCGTTTACGCTCTTTCTTTACCGAGAGACCTCATATGGGTGGGGTAAAGTAGGCAAAATACCTACGGACGTTCGTAAATACCTTCTCAGAATGGGTGGCCACTTACTTCCAACATACCCAAACGTTTATTACAAGAGGTTACTGAATGAACTAATATATCTCGAAATATGGCATCTATAATCTTGGGAAGCATCGGGGCTGCCATTGGCGGTAATTTGGCTGCGACTGCAGTTACAACTGGTATTGGGAAATTAGCTGGCGTTATGGTTGGAAGCTTGATGGATCAAGCTCTCTTCGGCGCGCATAAGAATGTGTCTTCAGAGGGGTTTAAGCTGAACGACTTACAGGTCCAAACATCCAATTATGGATCCGTAATTCCCATTGTATACGGGACTGCACGGATTGCTGGAAACATCATCTGGACAAGCTCCCTGCAAGAACATAATCGCACAGAAAGCCATACCCAAGGAGGGAAGTGGAATAAAGTGACACACGTACATACCGAATATCATTACACGATCTCAATAGCTATAGCGATTTGCAAAGGGGAAATTACTGCAATTGACAAGATCTGGGCGGATGATATTCAGCTAGAACATACTGGCGACAATATTCGTATCTATCTAGGGACGAAAAATCAACTTCCGGATCCTTTGATGGAAAGTATTGAGGGCAAGGGGAGTGTGCCAGCTTATAGGGGGATGGCCTACGTAGTCTTTGAAAATCTCAATGTAACTGATTTTGCTAATCGTTTGCCACAATTCACATTTGAGGTAAGGCGTGCGCTCATTGATGCAAATTCTGTGGAAAATATGGTAAGCTGCGTCAATATTATACCGGGTAGCGGAGAATTTGTTTATGACACGGTAATACAACAAAGATCTTCAGGAGTCTATGTCGATAACGGCATAGACTCTAAACGATTTGTGCAGCGTGGTAAATCTGCCTTCATCAACTGTCATGCAAAGAATGCAGCCTCTGATAGCGTTGTGTCCTTAGATTTATTAAAATCCGTCATGCCAAATATTCGGTGGATTTCTGTTGTTGTGACGTGGTTTGTAGATAGTCTAGACGCAGACCGGTGCAACATTGTGCCGGGTGTAGAATTCACATCCAATGCAGCCACAATTCCCGATGAATGGCAGGTCGCTGGATATAGGCGAAACAACGCATACAAAATTACGTGTATTGATGGGCGACCAATATATGGCGGCACGGTAAACGATCTGTCGATCATACGGTATTTAACCGAATTAAAGAAACGAAACTACAAAATTATGTTCTATCCGATGCTCATGGTTGATACACCGGAGAAGCCATGGAGAGGTCGAATACACGGCACAATAGACGGTATCGGTCATTTTTTCCAGCATATTCAGGGATACAATAACTTTATCCTACACTATGCTACACTCGTCGATGGCTTGGTTGATGCATTTCTTATTGGATCAGAGATGGTCAAACTAACAACAGCACGCTCCTCAGAAAATACCTTTCCAGCTGTCACGGAATTAATAAATCTGGCGGAAAAAGTACGCTCAAAATTGGGAAGATCTGTCAAACTTTCATACGCAGCTGATTGGAGTGAGTATCATCACACGGATGGAGGTTGGTATCACCTAGATCCATTGTGGGCTTCTGAAAACATAGATTTTGTCGGAGTTGACGCTTATTTCCCACTTACATCTTGGTCAACAGAAGAATATGACCTAGATAAAGTTATAAAAGGCTGGGATTCTGGCGAAGGGTCTGAATTCTACTATGACAACGACCACGTAGAGCAAGACCTCGATGCCCCCTATGCATGGAAAAATATAGAGTGGTGGTGGAAAAATAAACACGTTAACCCAAATGGAAAAACAACCGAATGGCAACCAAAATCGAAAAAGATATGGTTCACAGAATACGGATTTCCCTCGGTTGAATTATCAACAAATCAACCAAATCGTTTTTTCGATCCAAATAGCGCAGAATCAGGATTTCCCCGATATTCTAATGGAAACACAGATTTCATATCGCAGCGCATAGGAATTGGAGCTACAGAAAGAAGGTGGAAAGATTCGGAGATTGTTGAAAATAAATTTTTATGGGCGTGGGATGCGCGACCTTACCCAACATGGCCGGATAGGAGCGATATTTGGTCTGATGGCCTTTGTTGGGAAAAGGGACATTGGGTACAAGGAAAGTTTGGTTGCGTTACTCTCGCCGCCCTTCTGCAGGATTTATGCAAATATGGGGGGTTGAAGGCCGATGATCTCGATTTTAGCGGGGTAGCAAATATCGTAGAGGGGTTGGTTATAGCGGATAAGGTTAGCGTAAGGCAAATTATCGAGATGCTTCAGCATGCATACTTTTTTGATGTCGCGGAAATAGACTACTGCATCAAATTTATACCGCGTACAAATAAAGGAGTAATCTCTGTCCAAGCAACTGACTTAGTGTTGCAACAGGAGGGTGGTAGGAAATCCGAGCTTTTTAGTATCAAAATAACCGAAGAAAGTGCATTACCTAACCAAGTAGATATAAATTTTTGTGATAGGCTATTGGGGTATAAAATATCAACTCAATATGCAAAACGCGTCTATTCAAGTAGTAAAACTACCGTGACATTCTCCTTGCCACTCATCTTAAGTGCGACGATGGCAAATTACATCGCGCATACACTCCTATACAACGCATGGACTGAGCGTACACAATTCGAATTTATCTTGCCAATAAAATACCTGTGTCTTTCGCCTACAAATGTTATTCAGTTAAAAATTAATGATACAATTCACAAAATACGAGTTACATCAGTAGATCTAGGGCAAAATTATCAAATCCAGGTCAAGGGAGTGACTGAGGATCATAGCGTCTATCAAAAATGCGGATCTAGCTTTACACAAGATTCAATACAAAGTCACAAAGATGGATTTCCTTCGCAAACTGCATTAGAAGTGATAGATATTCCTCCATTGCCGAATGAATCTATCTATCGGAACCTTAATCAGACCCAGCCTGGAAAAGATCTTGCAAATCAAAAAGCCCGGATATTAGTTGCAATCTCCTCTAGCGGGGAAAAATGGTACGGATGTAAAATCGAAGGAAGTGGGGGCAATAGTCAATATAACGACCTTTCTTTTTTTATGCGTGACATGAAGCAAGCCACGATGGGGTATACAATAAACGAGGTTACATTGCCGTCTAGTGGAGAATACCTTCCAGATAGATCCAATAAGATCCTGGTCAATATGATTTACGGCCAGTTGAGTAGTATAGACCAAGACAAGTTTATGTGCTCTGAAAATCTAGCTATCTTAGGTGATGAGGTCATACAATTTCAATACGCGGAATTGATTGATAATCATCAATACGAAGTATCCTATCTGCTACGCGGTATTTTTGACAGCGGAGCTCGAAAGCATCAGAGTGGTACGCGGTTCATCTTCCTCAATTCTTATGTATCTTCACTTGATGTCAATCTAAGTAAGTATCGAAATTCTCAGTTAGAAATCAGAAGTTTAGATCCTTCGGGATATGTTTTAGATAACACGCGCACAACGCAGAGTCTCCAATTGCAAGGCAGGAGTAAGCTCCCTCTAAAACCCACTCATGTCTGTATTATAGAGCTTGCTCAGCAGAAGTGTGTCGTAAAATGGTATGCCCAACGAGTTACAATCGATACGAATAACGATATGATCTTTAAAATTGAGTTGTTCTTCGGAGGAAAGTTGCTTCATAGTGACTATGTCCACAATGTGACAAATTATGAGATACCACAAAACGACTTTGATGCGGTATGTGTAAAAGGGTTTTGCCTGGTTTTTGGTGAGGGAGATGGAGTTATGGTGCAGAGATCGTAAACGGGGTTTGGTAGGTGATTCTCAAAAATTCTTCCATAAACTCCTGAGTGTTGAAGTTCTCATGGTGAAAATGAACCTCTTGCATACTTTTCCTTCTATATATGGTTGATTCCTGTAAGTAAACAGGCTATTGTCTAGGTGTATCAAGGATATAAAGAGTTGTCAAATTCGTGAGCGTTGATATTTTGGAGCCAAGCAAACGGACTTGAATTTGAGTATTTCAGTCAGTTATTCGTGATCCCAAAATTGCTCTTTTAGCATCTTCTCTTCCAATTCGTTTGCTTTATTAAATAACAAATGGATTACGATATCAGATTTAATAGAAATTTCGGCCGTTACAATATTGCGGATTTGGGAAGAATCGGCCGTTGCGCTTATGGGTCTATGTTCCAGGTTGATATTTTTAAGCCGTATTATACTATTTCGGGGAAGAGCCGCTCCCTTCCATCGTTTGGGGCGAAAGGGGCTTATTGGGGTTAATAGGAGTAGGTTTGAACTTAGCGGAATTATGGGGCCATGAGCGGCAAAGTTGTAAGCCGTGCTACCAGCTGGAGTAGCAACGATTATTCCGTCTGCAACCAACTGCTCCATGCGTACAACGTTATTAATCGAAATTTGAATGTGAGCGGTTTGTGGGCTTTGCCTCAGTAAAGAGATTTCGTTAATTGCAAGCTTCGTATGAATTTTGCCATTTGCGTCAGTGACGATCATTTCCAATGGATTTAACTCAATCGCTGTTGCATCAATGATGTTTTGGATCAAGTCGCCCTCAGTATGATCATTTAACAAAAACCCAATCGACCCCAGGTTCACCCCATATATTGCGATTTTAAATGGGAAATCTTTGTTCGTATTAGATGTGACCGTTTGCAACATGGACTCTCTAATTTCTATCAGGGCGTGGATTGCCTTCAGCATTATTCCATCTCCGCCAAGCGTAATGAAATAGTTAGTGCCGTTGAGTATTGGGTGCAAGATTTTAGTGGGTTCTGCAGCGACGAGAGAGGACAAAGGTACTCGTTGGAAGGCTACATTTGGATATTGTGTGGAGATCTTAGAAAAAGTTTCTAAAGCCGACTCAGAATATTCGTCAAGGATACACACTATTTGCATAATTTGTTTGGGTTTGAGTCGTTATAAATTTATATTTTAGTTTGGACAGCCCGCGTTTTATATAGTACAACCCGAGAGGCGATTTGGGTTTACGCCAATACAAAAACTAATTAAATACCTTTATCATCGTGCGGTCAAGTTTAAGTGGTGTCAGCAGCCTTGCAAATAACGTTCAGGGCTTGGGGTCCAAAAAGGTTCTGCTTCGGGTAGATCTCAATTTACCAACTATGCAAGATGGCAGTCTTGCCGATATCTCTAGGATTAATGCGATTGTTCCTACGTTGAGATATTTGGCGCAACATAATGTCAAGGTGATATTGATTTCTCATATGGAGGGTAAAGATGAGGCTGCCCCACCTTCCTTCTGCTGTATCTTTGAAAAATTGCGTGAAGTGATCCAACAGCATGTGCCTGGTAACGTAGTGTTAGTTGATATTGCAGAATCATCGGATGAAGAATTACGAAGGACAATTGATGATTCGCGAAATCAGGTGATTTTACTTGAAAATCTAAGGAGGCATCCCGGAGAAAGGGCCAACGATAAAGATTTTGCAAAGCGACTCTCTTCCTTAGCGGATATTTACGTTAATGACGCCTTTTCTTGTTCGCACAGGGAGCATGCTTCAATTATTGGTATACCAGAATTTCTGCCATCGTATGCTGGTATACACTTTTGGAACGAGATTGAGTTCTTGGAAAAGACTATGTTTTATGGGCGGCAAAGCTTATCTGGGCTGAGTAAGGGGTTGTTTATAGTTGGGGGGAAGAAGGTTTCGACGAAATTGCCGACTATCAGGGGGGTTGCAGAGAATTGCGGGATGAGCGTTGCTGTCGTTGGGGCCGTTGCTAATACCGTGTTGCAAGCAGCTGGATTCTTCATTGGGTCTTCATTTCATGAGCCTTCATATGCGTCTGAAGCTAGGATGCTTTTTAATCACGATATGAGCATATACATACCGGAAGATGTTTTAACTAATGATGGAGAGGAAGTTCGTTATAGAGAGTTGTTATCTGAGAAATTAAATTCGAGGGAGGTAATATTGGATATTGGTATAAAATCTCTAAATCGGATTGATAGGATGATACAAGATGCCTCGACGATTATTTGGAATGGTCCAGCGGGTTATTTTGAGGATCCGCGATTCAATGTTGGGACATTCTTCCTTGTGCAAGCGCTCATTCGGGCGAAGAAGCATGGTGCCATTACTATTGTTGGCGGTGGCGATACAATAGCGGCTTTGAGTGCATATGGGGTATCTCTAGAGAGTGGAGTGAATTTTACCCATGTTTCGACTGGTGGGGGTGCATTCTTGGTTTGGTTACAAAATCGAGATCTACCAGGATTAGACGCGCTAAGAAAACGCCCATGCACAAAGTGATTCAAGCCTACGACATTCGCGGCCTTTTTCCAGAAACGCTGACCTCACGCTACATTAAGATTGTTGCGAAAGCGATTTCAAGATCCACTATAGAAAAGGCTGTTTACATTGGTTATGATGGTCGGGCAAGTTCGATCGAGATAAGAAACATACTACAGGAAATCTTTCTTTCCGAAGGCGTTCAAGTTATAGATCTTGGATTGATTCCAACGCCACTTTCTTATTACGCTGTATACGCCATGTCTGGAGCAAAAAGCGGGGTTATGGTAACTGGTTCACACAATCCTCCAGAATATAATGGCTTAAAAATAATCTTAAATGGACAATGTTTAGATGGAAAGGATATCGCTAATATAATCGATATATTGAAACAAGATCTGCCAAATGATGGGGTTTCCTCACATGATATATCTAGACAAAGTCTGGAAGAAGACGTTATTCCTCAATATGTTGCATTACTAGAGCGGAAATTCTTCTCTGGGAAAAATCTGTCGCTCATCGCCTTAGATCGTTTGGCAAAATTAAAGGTGCTGTGGGATCCGGGTAATGGGGCGGTTTGCGCTGTTCTTCCAGAGCTTCTAAGCAAGATTCCGTGCCAGCATGTACTAATTAACGAGGAAATTGACCCGGCTTTCTCAGCTCGAGCTCCGGATATTCGTCCAAAAGATCTGGCGGGAACCATTAAGGCTCTTAACCTCTATAAATGCAATATTTGTTTTGCGTTTGATGGTGATGGCGACAGGTTATGTATCATCACTAGAGATGGTCGAATATTGAGAGGGGACGAGGTCTTGTTTGTTTTTGTATATAATTTATTACAAAGGAAAGCAACTCCCACAATTCTCTTAGATATAAAGGCTAGCGAGGGCATTGTAAGGTCTATAAGGGCCTTAGGCGGTATTCCACTTCTCTCTGAATGCGGGCATTCAATCATAAAGAAACGTCTCGCGATTCACAAAGAGATAGATATTGCTGGAGAAGTTAGTGGTCATATTTTCTTTAACGAACATTACAGCATGGACGATGCACTATTCGGTGCATGTAAGATGCTCTGTATATACGCCGACGACACAAACATTTTTGACAGATCTTTATCACAGATTCCGAAAAGGGTCTGCATAGATGACATTAAAATTGGCTGTACAGCCGAAGAAAAAGTAATGTTTATGGATTGCTTTCGTAAGCATTTGATCCGGGGTCTTTATGCAAATAATGAGGAAGGGGCCATAAAGATTGTTGAGAAGTTCAAAGATCAGTTTGGAGAAGGAGTGATAGGGGAGGGCTCACCAGATTTGAGCGTTATTTCTGTGTATATGATGGACGGTATACGTTATTGTAGTGGTGACGGATGTTATGTGATAAGGTATTCAAACACAGAGAATTATGTTGCGATACTAATGGAATCTGAGGATCCGAAAGGTTTAGAAAAAATATGTAAGGATTTGTATCCTATAATAACTAATGTTGCGAATGAATTAAGTATAACAAATATATCTTCCCAGGTATATTCGTTGTTTTTAGATATATGTAATCAGTATGGTTTTAATATATGACTTGTGATGTAGTGTACACAATCTCTGGGGGGGGGCCAATTGTGGGCGAGATAAAATGTATGGGTGCGAAGAATCTGGCGACAAAAGCGATGATCGCGTCTATTTTGGCGGATGGAAAGACCTATCTGCACAATGTTCCTAATATTGGGGATGTGGAGATAACGGAGCATATGCTGACTGCCGTTGGGGTAAAGATTAAGCGATTGGATGATGGGGTTGTTGAAATTGATCCATCTACTCTTTTTAGTTCGGCAGTTACATTGCCAGATTCCCGGACCAATAGAATACCTATATTGTTGTTGAGCATTCTTTTGCATAAGTTTGGGCATGCATGCGTTCCGATTATGGGTGGAGATGAGATAGGTAAGCGTAACGTTAATTTCCATGTTGAGGCGATAGAGAAGTTTGGGGCCAAAGTCTTGTATGATGGAAAGCAGTACACGGCCCATACAGAGTTTGGTCTCGAGGGGTGCCAGATCAACTTGCTGTATCCTTCAGTTGGGGCGACTGAAACATGTTTGTTTTTGGCGGTATTAGCGCGTGGTACTAGCGTAATTCGTAACATAGCGCTCGAACATGAAATTACTGAATTGATCTCGATGTTACGGTCCATGGGCGCCATTATTTTCTTTGAATCTGACAGGACGCTGCTTATTCATGGCGTCAAAACTTTGAATGGAACTTCAATGTATATGATCGGGGATCGCATAGAGGCGGCTTCATGGGCCGTTTTGGCGTGTGCTTCAAATGGTAGAATCCAAGTCTCTGGGGTGAGACCAGATCTGTTAGGTAATTTTTTATCTTACTACACGATGGTTGGTGGTGGTTACAATCTATCTGGGCCCGAGACGATAGAGTTTTATCGCAAAGCTCCGAAGTTATCCCCAGTAGTAATTGAGACAGAAGTGCATCCAGGCTTCGCAACTGATTGGCAGCAGCCATTTGCGACTCTTTTGACACAAGCACATGGAATGTCAGTAATCCATGAAACGGTTCACGAGCAACGCTTTGGGTATCTCGATGTTCTGAATAAATTGGGGGCCAAAGCTCAAGTTGTGAAGGGGTGTTTGGGGTCAGCTCCTTGTCGCTATAAGGGACATAATTACGAACATAGTGCATTGATTCACGGATTTACAGAACTAGAGGCGATCGATGAGCCAATAAAGGTTCCGGATCTAAGAGCTGGCCTCGCTTATTTAATAGCCGCCGCTTTGGCAAAGGGAACGACGACACTCGTTTCTGCAGATAAGATAGAGAGGGGATACGGAAATTTGATTCATAAGCTAAGGAATGTGAACTTAAACCTGAAGAGGACAACTTCTTGACACTCCTGGAATACGCATTAAGAATAAAATCCTAAAAGCGGTATGAGGTGGCTATGAGGCAAAATCCAATAAAGTTGTTGAGGCTAGGATGATAAGGATCAAAAGGTGGCAGATCGCTCTTAATGCCGTGATATGTCTACTCAGTATATATTTCGCGGCGCCTACGCTGATCCCACAAAAATATTCTGATGCACTTGACCAATACCTCCCCTCTAGCGCGAAAATAAACCTAGGGCTGGATTTAAGGGGGGGCGCTTCGTTGCTATTGGAAGTAGATTTGCCGGTTTATTATAAAGAACTGCTGCAAGGGTATGCTGATCTTCTGCGTGATGAATTGAAGAAGATTTCCGTAGGCGCCGATAACATTCTGGTTGATAATGAAAAGCGGACGATTTCGCTGCAGATACATGAGATTGGGGCCGCTGGCAATACGGAGGCGGTGAACGATAGTGATCCCAAGAGATTTTTAGGTGATGTTCAAAAATTGACACACTCCATAATGGGTGATGTGGCAATTGACTTCGTCAACGACGAAAAAAACGCAATTTTGATTTCTCTCACACCGCAATTGATGAAGGAAGTGCAATCGACTTTATTAGAGCAAAGTATAGAGATCGTTAGGCGCCGAGTTGATGAAAATGGAACAAAGGAGATAGATATACAAAAGCAGGGGGATGACAGGATCCTATTGCAAATTCCTGGAGTTTATGATACAGAGGAAATTCCAAAATTACTTGGTAAAACGGCGAAGCTTTCTTTCAACTTTGCGAGTGTAAACGCTGCTTCTTCAGAATCTACAAAGCTCCTGCAGTTTATGGCCTCAGATCGTGTGCAGCGCAGTAAATTATTAAGGGTTGAGAGTAGGCCAGTAGTATTGGGAGAGATGTTGGTTGACGCTAGGGCGACGGTGCACAACGGGATGCATGTTGTTCAATTTAAATTAACGACATTTGGGGCAAAGGTGTTCGCAGAAGCTACGGCCAAGAATATAGGTAAACCCCTAGCAATAATATTGGACAACCAGATTGTTAGTGCGCCAGTAATACAAGAGGCGATTCCTGGAGGTTCTGGGCTAATTTCTGGAAATTTCACGGCCGAGTCAGCAAACGAATTAGCTTTACTTCTTCGGTCCGGCGCTTTACCGACTCCACTTAAGATCATTGAAGAAAGAGTTGTGGGGCCTAGTCTTGGTGAAGATAGCGTCTATGAAGGTACGAATGCTATTTTCGCGGCAAGCATTGCGGTTATGGTCTTTATGATATTGTTTTATAGTTTTTGGGGAATTTTCGCCAACATTGCGTTAGTAATGAACGGAGTTATGATTATTGCTGTTCTGGGTTTAATGAATATCACGTTAACCCTACCAGGGTTAGCGGGTATAGCTTTGACACTTGGGATGGCAGTGGACGCTAATGTTTTGATATGCGAGCGTATGCGAGAGGAGTATAGCAAACACGGTAAGCGTTTGATGGAGGCGATCAATAGCGGATATAGGATTGCGTTTATTACAATATTTGATTCGAACATCACGACAATTGCGGCAGCCATAATCTTGTATTTTTTTGGAAATGGCCCGATAAAAGGCTTCGCCCTTAGCCTAACTGTCGGGATACTTTGCTCTCTCTTTACTTCGATATCTTTAACAAAAATGTTCGCGTCTTTTTGGTATAAGGTATTTCGTGTTAAGACTCTCGGATTGTAAGGTTGGTCATAAAGAAAGAGGATGCCAAAAAAGATCTTTCAGGCTGATAACAGATCATTGAAAAAATCGAATCTGTTACTGAATCTTGGTCCACAACACCCAGCTTCGCATGGTGTTTTGAGACTTTTGCTGGAGCTAGATGGAGAGACCGTTGAGCGTGTGGAGCCTCATATTGGGTTTTTGCATCGTGGTACTGAGAAGCTCATAGAAAGCCGCACATATTTTCAGGCCATACCGTACTTTGATCGTCTAGACTATGTTTCTCCCATGACTCAAGAGCATTGTTTTGCTATGGCGATCGAGAAGTTGCTTCAATGCACCGTGCCCCCAAGAGCTCAATATATACGGGTTATGTTTTGCGAAATAATGCGCATACTGAATCATCTATTTAACATAACGACTCACGCATTTGATGTGGGGGCTATTACCCCAATGTTGTGGATGTTTGAAGAAAGAGAAAAGATACTCTCATTTTGTGAGGCTGTTAGTGGTGCCAGGTATCATGCGGCATACATAAGGCCGGGTGGAGTAGCTTCTGATGTAGATGATTCGTTATTGGAGGAAATTGGTAAATTCTGTCTACAATTGCCAAAAAAAATAGATGATATGGAGGGGGTGTTGACCGAAAATCCAATTTTTAAGGATCGCCTCATTAATGTTGGCGTCGTTAATGCAAAACAAGCGATATCGTTGGGCTTAACGGGGCCTATGCTTCGTTCTACTGGGGTAGGGTGGGACCTGCGTTCTGATATGCCATACGAGATATACGATCAATTATTGTTTGAAGTTCCGGTTGGGAGCAATGGAGATTGTTACGATCGTTATTCAATTCGTATAAAGGAGATGCGTGAATCGGTGAAGTTAGTTCTTCAGTGCATAAACAAAATGCCAAGAGGTCCATTTGCCGTTGATGATCCGAAAATTGTACCTCCAACTAAAGAGAGTGTGAATTCATCAATGGAAAGCATGATCCAGCATTTCAAATTTTTCAGCGATGGGTATAACGTTCCGATCGGAGAAACGTACACAGCTGTAGAATCCCCAAAGGGTGAATTTGGAATATATTTAGTATCTGATGGCGGCAAAAAACCATATAGATGTCATATACGTGCCCCTGGATTCGCCCATCTTCAGGCGCTTGATTCAACGTCAAGAGGTGGGATGCTTGCGGATTTAGTCTGTAATATGGGGGCTATGGACATCATTTTAGGAGAAATTGATCGATAAATTCTTGCGCTGAACCAATCAACGATTTAACGTGGATGTTTTTAGGCGCGAAACCGTTATTGCCGGGCAAACCCCGATTTTAATGAAGCCCTCCATCTGTCACTCATTTTTGGAGATTGTGTTTTGCGTCATTTCGTGCGATGGAGTACCTTGAAGCAGAATGTTTGTATGCAATCGTATTGATAATGGAATGTAAGAAGGAGTCGGTTCTGGTATATTGCGATGGCGCTTGTTCTAATAACCCTGGGGTTGGTGGATGGGGCGCCGTTCTGATCTGGGAGGGGCGTACTAGGGAGATATATGGGGCGGTGTCGGAGACTACGAATAATCGTATGGAGTTGACTGCTGCAATTGAAGGTTTGAAGGCTGTGACGAGAGATGGTAGGATCACGGTTTATACCGACAGCACCTATCTAAAAGAAGGGATTACAAATTGGATCCATAAGTGGAAGCAGAGCAATTGGAAAAATGGCAAAATCAAAAATATTGATCTTTGGGAAAAATTAGATAACCTGACTAGCGAAATGGATGTGGACTGGATTTGGGTCAGGGGTCATAGTGGCGACACGTATAATGAGTTGGCGGATAAGTTGGCAAAAAGAGCTATAGTGGAGTTTATGCGGAATGAGAGGAAAAGGGTTGAATAGGGTTTTATCGGGCTTGGCGCTTCGACAACCTTGCCTTTAATTGGTGAACATTATGATTGAGTATTTTCCAATTCTTCTGTTTGCGGTCATCTCTTTGATGCTAGGGGCTTCTTTCATGTTGACTGGGATAATCCTCAGTAGGAAATGCTATAAGAATACTCGCATTTCGCGGAAACCTTATGAATGTGGGTTCCCGGCTTTAACCGAAAATCGCAAGCCGTTTAATGTTCGTTTTTATGTTTTTGCGGTCATGTTTGTTATTTTTGATGCAGAAATGGTTCTATTGTTTCCCTGGGCGATGCTTCTAAAGGCAATGAAGGAGGAAATATTGTGGGGTGGGCTAGCGTTCTTTTCGATTCTTGTTGCTGGATTCATATATGAGTGGGTAAATGGATTGCTTGAGTGGTATTGAGTGCGGAGTTATATGCCAACTAGATTGACTGGATGATGGGTGATGAGGAATGAAGTTTTTAAATTTGGTGGAACCAGCGTTCAGACTGCGGGGGCGATCAACCATATTAAGCGCATTATCTTGGCTAATACCAGAGCACGCGTTGTTGTCGTTAGTGCTGTTTGTGGAGTCACGAATCTTTTGGTGAGGTTCTGTAAGGAGCCGCTGGGGAAGCGTCTGAGAATTATCGACGAAATAGAGTCTATACACATAAGGCTAGCTGAGGATTTGTTATTGTCAGAAGATGCAATCCTGGGGATAAAAAGCAAGATATATAATCTCCGTCTCAATATCCATACGGATGTAGGTTCTCCTGCAAAGGCGGATCAAGTTCTGGCGGTTGGGGAGGATTTATCGTCTTTGATGGTTTATGAATTTTTGCGTCAGCATATGCAGATTGCTTTGCTGGACTCCAAGGAGCTGATCATAACTGATAACACATTTGGTAAGGCGCAACCGGATTTGGTCGCTGTGAAAGTCATGGTGCGCGGTAAAATATCCCAATTTCCGGAAGAATATGTGATTCTGACCCAAGGATTCGTGGGCGCAACAGAGGATGGTCAGGCCACAACCTTAGGGCGTGGCGGCAGCGACTATTCAGCAGCATTGATTGCAGAGGCTCTCAATGCTGAAAAATTGCACATATATAGCAATGTTTCTGGGGTTTATACGATGGATCCCAATATCGTTCAAAATGCGCGACTCATTCCGTACATCAATTTTAAAGAAATGTTGGAAATGGCCAATTTTGGCGCAAAGATCTTGCATCCAGCAAGTCTAGAGCCCTGCAGACGCGCTAATATACCTATCGTTATTTCTTCAACGTTTGATGATGAATGTAAGCATACTTACGTTAGCGTGATGGACGAGGGTGATCAAGTTGGTGTGCCTCAAATTAGAGCTCTCACAATGCGCAGTTCGCAATTATTGGTAAGCATTACCAATTTGAAGACATCAAATAATTATGGATTTTTGGCCAATATCTTCGGGATCTTCGCAAAGTATAAGATCGACCTCGATATCATCACAACAAGCGAAAGTAATATGGTGATAGCTGTAGATATCGCTAACCTTGGTTCGTTGGGGCTCAATCCATTTGATAATCCGGAATTAATGGGTGAATTACGTGTTGGCGCCAAAGTGACTGTTGAAACTGGATTGACGTTGATAGTCGTCATTGGAAGCGGACTGACTGTGCCGGGCGTTGTTCAAAGTATGCTTAGTAAGCTAGATGAGAGCTTTGTGAGGTTAATTTGTTATGGCGCCAGCAGTTCTAGCGTGGGTGTGATGGTGCGCGATAGAGATGCGAACAAAGTGGTCAACATTCTCCATGGTGGATTGTTGGAGGCCGATTGAACGCCGATATGACCAATATATGATGTTTGATGCACCCAGTTTTTCTACGCACTAAAGTTGGTGAGTATTACTAGGAATTGGTGAGAAAATGAGATTGTAGACGTAGGAATTAACAATAAATAGAGGGGGTTAAGTTTATGAAGGGGCTGGAGGAGGAGAGGAAGAATCTATCGGGGGGCATCAGCAGATTATGGAAAATTTAAATCCAGATACGGTGATAAAGCCGACATATTTCAACCGTTTTATGGATTGGCTTATGCACTGCTTCAAAAAAGGTAGTTTGCAAGAAGTATGTGGCTTCTCAAAGAAAGATATACGTACTTTGTACAGCATTGTAAAGGCTGTTGACGCACCAAATCCAATGAAGTCGAATACGGGGAGGTCGCGTTAGGTGATCTGGTTAAGGGGGCCCTGTATCTTGCAAGGGTGAGACAAAAGGGCTCGCCAAGTCCAAGCAGGTATGATAAACTCTGCTCCAATTAAGGACTGTTTTGGTAGACGAAGCAAATGAACGATTCAGAGTCTCCACGGAGCAGAAAGCTTTTGGGGTTAAAGTTGTCGTCTGGTGGTGTGGCTGCAAAAGGAAAGGTGGGTGCTTCAACTAGCGTACAACAGATGCCGGCAAGGCGTGGGGTAAGTGGGTCTTCTGTTGTTGTGGTGACCAAAGGAAGGCCGGAGGCTGGACAGATTGAGGTTGGTTCATTAACTGATTTCGAAAAGCAAAAGAGATCATCCGCGTTGAAATTAGCTGAAGAGAATAAAGTTAAACAAGGTGCTGGAGAGCCTAAGGATTCTGATGATAGCGAACATGGTATAGCGGGTTCGACGAAAGCCCCCGATATCAATGTGGGCTTAGAGGACGCTTCTGTAGAGGTATCAGGTGGGGCGATCCAGGTAAATGAACTGCCTAAGCGTGGGGCAGGTGATAATGCCGCGTCAATGACAGACGTTACTGGCGTTGGTATCGTGAGGGATGCAATCAGTCCTGGAAAAAGAAAGATCCAAAATCTTGATAATTTAATGCGACAGAGTTCGAAAAAAGAGGATGTATCCAGCAAGAAAGAGGAGCCGGCCGATCAATCCAAAAAACCGGGCGTCGTTAATCAAATCCAGCATGTGGAGCGCGTAAAGAAAGATGAACCAAAGGCTGGTGGTAAATTCAAGCAATCGAGGCATGATCAAGAAGAGGCCCTGGCTGCTGCGGCCGAAAAGAAAAGGAAGTCGTCAGAAGTTTTTCGCAAGATATCGACATCTCAATTGGTGACAATGAATTTGGATGAAATTGGAAATTCGTCATTTTTCCATGCTCCGAGACGCAGGAAAAAGAGGCCCCAGGATAAGCAGTTGAATCAAAGGGTGGAGCGCGTTGTTCGTCAAGTTCTGATTCCCGAAATTATAGTTGTCTCGGAATTGGCGATGCAAATGGCCGAAAAGGCCTCTACCGTTATAAAAGAGTTGATGAAGCTTGGTGTAATGGCCACTCAAAATCAGGTGATCGATGCTGATACGGCCGAGCTTATTGCTATTGGATTTGGCCATAAAGTGAAGCGAGTTACAGAGGAGCAATCTATACGACACCTTGTTCAAGATAGTAAAGTTGAGGCCGAGAAGCCACGTGCTCCTGTAGTTACCATTATGGGGCATGTGGATCACGGAAAAACCTCTTTGTTGGACGCTCTCAGATATACTGATGTTGCAGCACATGAGCATGGTGGAATAACTCAGCGTATAGGAGCTTATATGGTTACAATGCCTGGTGGAAAGTCTATCACATTTCTCGATACACCGGGGCATGAAGCGTTTACTTCTATGCGTATGCGTGGTGCCCAAGTTACTGATATTGTTGTCCTAGTTGTTGCGGCAGATGATGGGATAAAGGCGCAAACAATTGAGGCTATAAACCACGCAAAGGCCGCTAATGTACCAATTATTGTTGCAATTAATAAGGTTGATAAGCCCGGAGTAAACATTAATTTAGTGAAGAACGGCCTATTGTCACATGAGATTATTCCCGATGATATGGGTGGTAATGTTATGGTGATTCCAATATCGGCAAAAAGCAAAATCGGGTTAGATAGGTTGGAAGAGGCGATTCTTTTGCAGGCAGAATTTTTGGATCTTAAGGCTCCAGCTGAAGGGCGCGCTCAGGGCATGATTATCGAATCTAAGGTGGATAAGGGTAAGGGGGTGGTCGCAACTTTTTTGGTGCAGAAGGGCTTGATTAAAATCGGGGATATTGTGGTGGCTGGAGGAGCGTCAGGAAAGGTAAGGGCGATGTATGATGACAAAGGTAAGGCGGTAGCTAGTGCTGGGCCCTCAATGCCTGTCGAGATTTTAGGGTTAAATACAGCTCCAACTGCTGGCGATATATTCTTTGTTCTAGAAGATGAGAAACAAGCTCAAGAGCTACTAAAGCTGAACCTTAATAAGAAGAGCTTGAGGGCATCTGCGTTGGTGGATCCTATTTCAATTAAGCAACTGTTTTCCGATGCTAAGGGTGAGGTTCAAGAATTGCCAATCGTGCTAAAAGCTGATATGCACGGTACTGCGGAGGCGATAGTTCAGGGTATATCGAAGCTTCAACACGATCAAATAAGGGCTAAAATTTTGCATTATGGTATCGGAGCAATAACGGAGTCCGATATATCATTAGCGAATACCTCAGGTGCTGTGGTGATAGGGTTTAATGTGAGGGCTACGGCGCAGGCGAAGGAGATGGCAAAGGTAATGGGAATTGACATCCAATATTACTCTATTATATACGATCTCATCAATCATGTTAGGGATAGGATGTCTGGTATGTTGGCTCCTATTGAAAGGGAGTTAATTACTGGTTGCGCCGAGATAAGGCAAGTTTTTGATTTGAGCAAGTACGGTAAGGTAGCGGGGTGTCACGTTACCGAAGGCGTTATTAAACGGCATTCGCACATAAGGCTCTTTCGAGATAACGCTGTTGTGTACATAGGGAAGTTAAAGTCCCTGAAGAATAAAAAGGAAGATGTTTCAGAAATGCGTGAAGGATTTGAGTGCGGAATGATTTTTGATAAATTTAATGATATAAAAGAGAAGGACATGATCGAGGCCTTTGATGTGTTGGAAGAAGTGCAAAAATTATAACTATTTATTGGAGTTTTATGTCGATGTCGAAAAAGGGTGGTGCTGGGAGATATAGTAAGCGTGGTAATGGGAGCAAAGAAAAGCTTGTTAATGGGAAACAAGCCAAATCTGTGTCTCAAGATAACGAAAAAATTTCCAAAAACGATGAGAAGGCCAAGTGTTGTATTTTATCAAGGTATTTTACATCAAAGGATTTTTTTAAAGATTATATTGCTCCGCTATTGTGGGCGATTGTCTTATCTTTCGTCATCAGGATCTTTTTGTATGAACCGTTTAGAATTCCTTCTGGATCAATGAAACCAACGTTTATCGAGGGAGACTATATAATAGTCGCGAAATACAGTTATGGTTATGGCAAGTATTCTCTCCCGCTGGTGGATTTGAACATCGAGAAGCGGATATTTGCCAAAGTTCCAAAGCGTGGTGATATAGTAATTTTCAGAACTGGTAATCCAGAGGACAAGAAGACCTACATCAAGCGTTTGATAGGATTAGGCGGAGATGAGATACGCTTGAGCCATGGTAATGTATATCTTAATGGTAAGCTCATCCAAAAGAAATATGTGGGGGTGTTTGATAACTGTGGTGACAAGTATCATACGTTGTCGTGCGCAGAATATAAAGAAGTTATGCTAGAGGGAAGGTCTTATGATGTACTTGAAGCGGAGGGTGGTTTCCAAAGCTCTTTTCCTCATACAACTGATGTCTACAGGGTGCCCGATAAACATTATTTCTTTATGGGAGATAATAGAGACCATTCTATGGATAGTAGGTATTTGGATAGAATTGGATTCATATCAGAGGAAAACATTATTGGTCGGGCAGAGGTGATACTCTGGAACACGCAAGTGAACATAGCCGAGAATTTTCGTGCTATTTGGAATCGGTCTAGACTATTTAAGTCCTTATATGATGACGGTAATGATCCGAACTAGGTTTTGAGAAGGGGCTATGTTAGAGTAAAGCTAGTTGCTACAAAAAGCTAAAGCAAGGCGAAGGATTGTGGCCTGAGGAAATTGGGAAGCTGATTTGCGACCATCGTGAGGTTTCGAGACTCGCTGAGCAGAGACATACCGGTTGGCATTACTATAACGTCAATGCAAGGAGCAATTAGAATGGGCTGTGTAGAAAGGTGGGCAAAAGATAGAGCGGAACATTAAATAATTAGTGATAAGAAAAGTGCTGATGAACATGAACTTCAATTCCCAAAGGACAGAACAGAGAAAATAACGAAATATAAATTTGGCAATGCGCAGTAGTCCCAATTCCTATATCCTTTCCCATGGCTCTTATCTACCCGAGAGGCTCGTGTCGAACGATGATTTAGCGAAAACACTGGATACTAGTGACGATTGGATATATGCGCGCACAGGAATAAAAATGCGGCACATTGCTGCAGAAGGTCAGATGGCCTCAGACCTTGCCGCGCAGGCATTGCGTTCTGCTATGAGCAGAGCCTCCATATCACCTATTTCATTAGATGGTATCATTGTGGCGACAACTACGCCAGATCAGGTTTTTCCATCTACTGCAGCCAAAGTTCATAACAAGCTTGGTATGCGGGCGGATTCTTTTGCATTTGATGTGCAAGCTGTGTGTTCTGGTTTTTTGTATGCCATGACTATTGGTAACAGCATGATTGCTTCTCAACAAGCTTCTAGGATTGCGGTTGTGGGTGCTGAGGTCATGTCTCGCATTTTGGACTGGGAGGATCGTACGACGTGTGTGTTATTTGGTGATGGGGCTGGAGCTATAATATTAGAGAGGGCGCAAAATATTCAGTCGACTGGGGGGGCGCGTGGCATTATTGGATCAAAGCTTTCTTGTGAGAGCTCCTTCACGGAGATATTGAAGGTCGATGGTGGTGTTGGCATGGGGAAGAAAGGAAAAATTAGAATGATGGGGCGAGAAACGTATAAGGTTGTTGTGCCTGGTATGGCCTCGATTGGAGGGGATTTGCTGGAGCGTAACGGACTCGTTGCGGAGCATCTGGATTGGATTTTGCCGCATCAGGCGAATCAACGGATCACAGAGTCTATAAGCGCAAGAATGAATGTGCCGCTTAGTAAGTTTGTTTCTACGATTGAAAAACATGCAAACACTTCTGCGGCCTCTATACCCCTTGCATTAGATGAGTATGTAAATAAAGGGCTTATACAAGAGGGGAATTTAATATTGATGGTTGCGGCTGGTGGCGGGATAACCTTCGCGGCTACTTTGCTTAGATTCTGATGAATGGATATGGTGGCGAAAAACTTTTTTCTTGTCAAAAAGGGCATAATATCTTATTTATAGATAGTGAGCGTCCCTTATAGTGGCGGCTTGTGATTTAGCCTAGTAAAGATAGCGTACAAATAGTCTCATTGGGGTATCGCCAAGCGGTAAGGCACTGGTTTTTGGTACCAGCATTCGGTGGTTCGAATCCATCTACCCCAGCCAAAATTTTAGCATGCCAATAAGATTCATGACGATAAGGAACATCCTTATAATTTGCGGTGGCAGGTCTCCAGAACACGAGATCTCGCTTCTTTCTGCGGTGGGAGTTGCTGGAAATTTGGACGGGGACAAGTTTCGCCCCATCGGAGTTTATGTGGACCATTTTGGAACATGGCATTATGTGGAGAATTTTGTTTCTGGAGGCTCAGATCTAGGGAGGGCAACTGGGCAGATTTGTACATTGATTAGAGTTCATAATCAGGTGTTTTTATTTGTATTAGAATCTCAAAAAAGAGTCCTTATAGACGCAGTATTCCCGTTGATTCATGGCCCAACTGGGGAAGATGGCGTTTTGCAGGGTATGCTAGAAACCTTTTGCTTGCCATATGTTGGGAGTGGAGTTCTTTCGTCAGCAATTGGGATGGATAAAGTGCTCTCTAAGCAGGTCTTCTTACAGAATAATATACCGGTCGTTCCGTTTATATTCTTCAGGGGACGGGATGAACGTCATCCAACTTATGGTGAGGTTTGCAAGAAATTAGGGGTAGAAATTTTATGTGTGAAGCCGGCGAATATGGGGTCGTCCATCGGCGTTTGTAAAGTGAGTTCATCAAAAGAATATGTGCAAGCTGTGAAAAACGCAATGCAATATGACTCAAAGGTTTTGGTAGAGAAATTTATTGCTCCAGCGAGAGAAATTGAATGTGCGGTCTTAGGCAATGAACAGCCAATTACTTCATGTCTTGGGGAGGTGATGGTTAATGAAAAGTATCCCATTTATTCATATGAAGCCAAGTATTGTGATCCAGGGGGGGCGGCTCTAATTGTGCCGGCGCAATTCGATTCTATGGCATTAGAATCTCGTATAAAAGAATTGGCGGTGAGGGCATTTAAGGTTGCTGAATGTGCTGGATATGCAAGGGTTGATTTCTTGATTGATGCTGAGGCGATTTATATAAACGAATTAAATACAGTTCCTGGGTTCACGGAAATTAGTTTATATCCAAAAATGTGGGCAGAGTCTGGTTTGGGATATAGAGATCTTATAACTCGGTTAATAGATCTGGCTTTTGAAGTTTACCTCAAGAGAAAACGTGGGTGACCACTCCAAGCTCTTACTTAGTAAAGGGGGCGTCTTGAGGCCTTTTGCTTTGACGGAACTCTTCTTTACATATGACCGCATCTATGTTAAACTCCTTAAGGTATTTCTCGGAACGCGGTTAAGAATGCATTACGTTATAAACAAAGCATTTATGATGCTTTTGTGCTTTTGTTGCTCTGTTGTGGTAATCGGCAGAAATGCTGCTGATGCACAAGATCTCTCTGTCCAGCAGCTCCAGGGCCAGTCGTTGCACAAAAATTTATCACAAAATCATTTGCCTCAACGAAAGAAAACGAACTTGGCCAAGAAAGCTAATGTACGTTGCTCGAATCCAGCTAGGTGCTTGGATAAATATATCTTGAGTCATACTAAGATTAGCGCAATTCAACAACGATTGCGATCGTATTCATATAAGGCAATCGGGGTTGCTTCATGGTACGATGTGAAGGGTGGGCCTGGGGTCACTGCAAGCGGAATGATTTACAGTTCTAAGGCGTATACAGCGGCGCATAGATCGCTGCCAATTCCTTCTGTTCTAAAGGTTACGAACCTTCAGAATGGAAAGAGTGTGACGGTAATTGTCAATGATCGTGGGCCATATGCGAAGAATCCCAAGCGTATCATCGATTTATCTAGGCAGGCTGCAATAGATTTGCAGTTCATAAAAAGAGGGTTGGCCACCGTTCTTGTCGAATACGATAAAGATGCGACAGAACAGCTCAAGGCAAACCCTGATATGGTCTATACATATAATTTCCAGCGAAATATAGGGTAAGAGACTTCTTTTGCCAATTTAAGTTAGGGCCTTGGTCAGTAACGGGATAGCGGTAAGCGATGGTTGCGGCTTGTGGCCCGTGGTTTTCTCCTGTGGTCTTTGTGGTTGGATGGAGTTGGGATGTGGCGGAGCTGGTACCCCGCGTTTGACAGCAATTTAAAACAACGCTATACTTTAGGGGAAGGGCCTATCCATGGAGAGGGTCGAGGGACATTTATTTTAAGGGGGATTGTAGTATGCAAAAGGAGCAGGAGGTGCAGAGCTTCGAGTCAGTTGAAGCTCTCATACGATTCATTATCGACGGCAAGAGTTATCAAGGTCAGGATGCAGAGACCAAAGCCATGATACCGAAGGTAAGCTCGATTGTAGAGAATACTAAGGCTTATCGAAACAAAAAGCAAAATCAAAATAAGAGGGTCGTGCAGCTGATTTTAGATGAAATCCGCACAGGTGACGACTCTGGTGCCTTCCATTCGGCATTATCAGGTGCACTGCAGGATCAGGAGGTGTCTAAGTATCGCCTTGCGGTAGAATTTATCAAATCTATTATTGATGCGAAGGATCAGAAACGGCAGTCAGAGGGAGAGACCATCCTGTCTATTGTGGCGCCACCAAATAGTGCGTTAGGTAATGTTATTTTAAATAAATCTTCACAGGCTCTTACGGTGGCTCTAGATAAGATACCAAGCGAGGTTGCATCGGTATTGGAGCCGTCGAAGCAATGGGAGCTCCTTCTTGGGGAATGCAAGCCTGATCTGCAAAAGGAGTTAGGCAAGTCTGATGACATGACGCCAAAGGAGTTTTTGGAAACTATGAGCGATACAGAGTATAGAGAGACTCAGAACGCGTTGTTAAAACACTACTCGAATAAGGAGAATCGGGATAGTCTGTTTCCTTGCCAGCAAGAGTTTCTGGTCAGTCAAGAGAGCGAGAGGGAAAAGAGAGCAAAAGTAGAGCGCCCGATGGAGGAGCGGGTCAAGTCTATTGTTAAGAGTGTCAAAGATTCGATACCGAGATTTGAGGAAGGGTCTTGGACGGCTATTGAAACTGCGGCGAGTCAACTGTCGTACCGGGACCAGAGCCTCCTAAAGACACTGTATGGTGATCGTAAGGTTACTGAGTTCTTGGGGTGCAGCTTGTCGAGAGAGCCTGCCGCTTTTTTAGACTCCTTAGACTACAATAATATTCAGGAAGCATCAGCAATAGACGACAAGTATGCTTCACTAGAGCTAATTAAGTCACTTGCACAAGATAAAGATAAAGTAATGAGCTTCCCAGCGGGTACTGGATACGATGTTGCGTCGTATCTTTCTCAGGAGGCTAAGGAGGCTAAGGGGGCTAAGGGGGCTAAGGAGGCTAAGCAGTATGTCTCAGTTTTTATAGAGGATGGTGAGAAGAGCTACGACATTGTTGTTGATGTTAAGTCAACTAAGTATCAGAAGATAGAGGAGTACCAAGAGGTCGACCAGGGGCTAGAGAAACATGACAAACGAAAGAAGTACCAAGCCCTATGGTCGAACCGGCCGTTCCTACGGTGGTGGCATGAGCTGTGGAATAAATCACCGCCCGCAAAGGATCTCTTAAGCGATGAAATTCTTGGGAAGGAGCAGGAAAAGAGAAAGGTTGCGTTGGCTGGTGTTGATCAGAGTTTTCAGGAGTTTCCTCCTGAGATTGTACTAAATAGTATCAAAGATCAGAGGCAGAAGCTGGGGGGGGATAAGTTGCCGCCGCTGCAGCAGAAGTATGCGCTGCAGCAGAAGAAGTTGGGGCAGAATGTGCCGGAGGCGGACGAGATCACACGATAATTAACCCAAGAAGATTTCGGTTAATATGGTTTTATAGATTCGTACAAGCATTTCAATGTCTTGTACCTTGCTGCACTCATTCACGACATGTGCTTGATCGTGCAGCAGGCCAACTTCGATTACTTCTGAGCAATATTTGTTGATGAAGCGCGCATCAGAAGTTCCGCCCAATGTATCTACCTTGGCGTGTATTTGGCTCGCTTTATAGATCGCTTTTTGCGTCTTTTCCACGAGCCATCCGACATCATTTAAGAAAGCCTCTCCACTTGAGTGGTAATGTAGTTCAAAATCTTTTTCACCTAACACTGAGTCCAATATAGCTTTAATCTGTTCTGCTATAGATTGGGCTGTGTGCAAATTATTGAAGCGCACGTTGAACCTTGCCTGGGCCGTTCCGGGGATTACATTTTCAGCGCCGCTATCAACCTGGATGAGCGTTACCTCAAGGTTTGTTTCTGGGAAGAATTTGTTGCCTGAGTCAAATTTATGCTCCCTCAATCTCTGCATAGCTTGTATCAGCTTTGTTCCAGCATTGTCTGCAATCGTATTATATCCAACATGGCCCTGTTTGCCGAATACGTCTAAGATGAAGGATGCGCTTCCGCGCGCTCCAATTTTGATGGTGTCGCCAACTGTACGAAAACTGACGGGCTCTCCAACGATGCACGCATCAATAATTTCTCCCATTTTTTGCAATTTGGGTAACATTTTTGCTACTCCATTAATCCCCCTTCCCTCTTCGTCTGCCGTGATGAGAAAACTTATGCTACCATTATTGGAGGTTGCCCAATTTGGGTTTTCTTCTAGGAATTCCTCTACGGCGGCTATGAAGGCGACAATCGCTCCTTTCATATCAGCTACACCACGTCCGTATATCGTTCCGGCATCAAGAGTTCCTGAGAATGGGGGATATTTCCATGATAATTCATTTCCAGGGGGGACTACGTCAACATGTCCAGCAAAACATAAGTTAGGTCCGTTCCCGGTTCTGCGGCTGCCGAGTTTAGCATATAAATTATTTACGTCAGCTTGGTAAACTTCATCCCAAAAACTTTCTATCAAGGAAGAAAATCCATGTGTTTCGAGCCTATCTTTTATGATGGATATAGTTCCGTCGTCATTTGGAGTAATGGATTGTTTCCGCAAGAGTTTTTGTAGAAACCCCAAATATTGCATACACGTAAACTTTAAATACTGTTGACAAAATCGAGTGAACACCAATATCATGTCGTCTCTGAAAACGCAATAAACAATCGGGTGTGGAGTGTGGCGATGAGAGTTTTTGCTTATATCGGCTGTATGTTTTGGAGAAATGGCTATGAGAGGGTTGTTCCTGGGTTTGGAAGGCCTCAGTTAGATAGCCGAGAAGTTAGTTTGACGTTAAGACTGTCTTTTGCTATCTAGGGGTTAAACTTTGACCTAACAAAAGAGAATTAATTTAGTGTAGGCAATTGCATGCGGGTTTATCGTTCCTGGTATATCGTTTTGATTATACTTGTTTCATCGTTACAGAGTTCGGTTCTTCCGCTCTATGCAGACAATAAACCTGTGCAAAAAGAGCCGTATTCTATTTTGGATCTAAAGGGGCAGGTGCGGGCAGAGGGAAAAGGTGAAGATGGTAAAATAGAAAAGCCAAAAGCATCCTTAAACGGAAGGCTTGTTCAGCGCATAAAAATCATTGGAAATAGTAAGATTCCTGAGAGAACGGCACTCTCATATTTGGGTATTGAATTGGGGAAAAAATATGAGCAATCTTCGATCGATTTGGCATTGAAGAATTTATATGTTTCTGGATTTTTTGAAGATATCAAAATCACCCATCAAGCTGACGGTCTGCTGAAAGTTACTGTTGTTGAGAATCCCTCTGTAAACATGGTGAGGTTTGATGGAAACAAGGGGGTTGAAGACAAAGAATTGTTACCAGTTGTGCGGCTAAAGCCTAGGTCGATATACTCTGCTCATTTGGTGGATCGCGATACACAATCAATCTTGACGATGTACCAAAGACGTGGCTGGTTTGCTGCTCGAGTTGAGCCTAAGCTGATCAATGTAGGCGGTGATAAGGTCAACATCGTATACACAATCGACGAAGGGAAAAAGGCAAAGATAAAAAAGATAAAATTTACTGGTAATGAGGCGTTTAGTGATGCCGTGTTGAGATCTGTGATTTTGTCTCAGGAATACAGGATGTATCGTTTTTTTTCTTCGGTGGACCTGTATGATGTAAATAGGATGATGGCGGATAGGGATCTTTTGCAGAGTTTTTATAAATCTCATGGATATGTCGATTTCCAGGCCACTGATTCCGTAAGCCAAATAACTCCTGAACGAGATGCATTCTTCGTTACATATGTTTTAACTGAGGGAAAGCAATACAAAATCAAGGATATCAAGATAAAACTTGGGGATGGGATCGCAAAGGTGAAGGCAGAGGAATTGATGTTGTTGGTGCCTTTTAAATCTGGGTCGATTTTTAATCAATCTCTGATTGAGGAATCTGTAGAGAGAATCAAATTTCGTTTGGGCGAAGTTGGGTACGCCTTCGCCGATGTTGATTACGCCATAGAGAGAGTTAAAGAAGATGGTGCGGTAAACATTACTTTTAAAATCGATGAAAGCCCTAAAATGTACATCAACAAGATCAATATTTTGGAAAATTTCCGTACCAAAGATAAGGTTATTCGCCGTGAGATGCGTGTAGAAGAAGGAGATTCCTTCAATAGTAGGTCTATCACACGGTCACGGGATCGTTTATTGAATCTTGGATATTTTAAAGATGTAAAGTTTGAACCAAAAAAAACAAACGTTCCAGATAAATTAGATCTTGATATCACTGTGAAAGAGCAGTCAACAGGATCAATGAAACTGGGGGGCGGATATGATAGTGGGCAAGGTCTCATTGGAACTTTGGGAATAACAGAGAATAATCTACTGGGGACCGGTAATATTGTAGAGGCTCAATTGATGATGGGGCAGACAGATTCTTCCTTAGTTCTCGGTTTTACAGATCCGTATTTTATGGATAAAAATTTTGCTGCTGGGGTAGATGTGTTCTTCAATAAACAGCGTATTAAGGGTGATCTTGATCAAAAGACACAGAACCAGCAGGCTGCAAAAGGCATCAAGGAATCTGGCACTAGGTATTCGGTCTTACGTATAGGGGCGACGGCAAAGATGGGGTATGAATTAGGCGATTACTTGTCACAAAAACTTCGTTATTCTATAATTTCAGAAGATACAAAAAAGGGAGTGTCCGCTCTATCTCCCATAATTATCGCAGAGCAAGGAGAAAGCCTAATTTCGGCGGTAGGACAAACTTTATCCTACGATCGTCGTGACAGCAGGATGGAGCCCACAAGGGGTTACATGTTGCAGCTAGAAGATGAAATTTCTGGCCTTGGTGGAAATGCTCCATATATCAAGAACATTTTGCGTGGTTCTGTTCACGTACCAATTTATAAGCAAAGCGTTGTATTGCACATGATGGGGCAGATTGGTAACATCTCCGCCTACGGCTCCGGTCACATTGTGCGTGTGGCGGATAGTTTCTTCCTCGGTAATGACGAAATTCGCGGGTTCGAATGGCATGGGATAGGTCCTAGAGACAAGAACACGGACGATGCACTGGGTGGTAAAAATTTCTATATGTTGAGTACTGAGCTCAATTTTCCGATCGGTTTTCCAGATGAAATACGCGTGAAGGGAGCCGCCTTCGTTGATATGGGATCTTTGTTCGATATTGACATTCCAAAAACAAATCCGGCCATCAGTAAGGACAGCTACTATAATAGCCCAATGCTTCGGGTGTCCTGCGGGGTTGGGGTGGTTTGGAACTCTCCGATGGGTAGGCTAAGGTTTGATTATGGTATTGCTCTTAGAAGGCAAAGAGATGAAGCCGCCAAGAAAGATGTTGATCAAGTGCAGCGTATCAGAATTAAGATTGGAACAGAAACGCTTTTCTAGCGAGGTATAAGTATTAGCGTGATTCTATGATTAATATCTTTCACACTCAATTAGAACAGAGAATTTTTGAGACTTTGCAAAATTCAATAGCTGTTTTGGGATACGAGATAATTCGGGTTCGTTTACAAAAGGGGAGGACCCGTTCTACGCTGCAGATTATGATAGATAAGCCACAAGTGGGGATTTATGTCGAGGATTGTGCAAAAGTTAGTGACCATGCTTCCGTCCTTATTGATGTGAATGAGTTGCTTCCAAATTTGCCGTATAGCTTGGAAATAAGTTCACCAGGACTTAATCGGCCATTGACTCGTATTGCAGATCTATTTGAGCATATTGGGCAGAGCGTAAAAGTTAAAACATGGTCTAAAGTTGATGGCACGAGTAAGTTCAATGGAATTCTTAAAGAAATTTTAGACAACAAAGTGCACATCCACTGTTTCGATAGGATGGGGTCCTCAATCTGGATTGATTTGGACAACATCTCTGAGATTGCGCTCGCTCCGGATACAGACGCAATTTTATTGGCGGCAAAGACTAAATCTAGTGCATCCAAGTTATAAGTGGGATTCGGATCTATTCTAAAGCTCGGGTGACTAGCGGATTATGACGGGATTGAAATACGTTAATTATTGTAAGCGCAAAATTACGAGGGCTGAAGAGGTTAGGACTAAGCACAGAGCCAAGCTTATTTGCAGGCTAATCGTGTACTGTACGAGTTTTGCCTTGATTCTATATTTATCGCCACTGAATTTATATACGGAGTATTTTTACAAGATGAGGGACTCTTTTTCTGTGAAGAAGATTGTGATTTATGGTAGCAAAATTTTAGGGGAGACTGAGGTTGCTGGCTATATAAAGGATTATTTTGGTAAGAATATATACTCAATTTCAGCTGCGGAAGTTAGAAAAAGATTAGAGAAACAGGAGGCTATACAGAAAGCGATTGTCTATCTTAAAGTTCCTGACACGCTAGTAGTCTTTGTAACGGAGCGTCATCCTGTTGCGATATGGGTCAATGATGGTGGGCGTATATTTTTGGACGCCGCTGGGAAGTCGATACCTGATCATTCAGAAGGAGATGTGGGGTATGTCGAACTTTTCGGTGATAATGCAAATTTACATTTTGAGGCGATTTATAGATTAATGAAGAGAAGTGAGTATTTTGAAGATATAATTTCTATGACGTTTGTGGGTAATAGGAGGTGGGATGTGCATATGAGAGATGGAAAGTTAGTAAAATTACCCGCCAATAATATTGAAGGGGCCATTGAGGTCTGGAACAGCCTTGAAACCGAGAAGATGGCGATGATAGATTTGAGATTTGTTCCTAAAGCAGTGTATTTTCGGCCAAGATAATCGTCGGGTGCCATATAGTCATGCCAGTTGACGCAAGGAATGAGAAAACTCTATAGACCAGTTTGTACGCATAACTTAAATTCTCAAACGTGGCTACACCGTCCTTATGTCAACTGGCATGACTATAACAGCGCCATATAACCCGAACTATGGATAAGTAGCTAGCACACTTCGCAACCCATTATCCAGAGCTCTGGTTTTTATATCTATGTGCCCTAGAGTTATTGTCGTGATAGGCGTAGATTTGGGATTTGGTGTACTGTTAATTTATCTTTCTCAGTTAGTGTGCTACGCCACGGATTTATATCTATACCTCCACGTCGTGTAAACCGCATGTATACCGTAAGCTCTTTTGGATTACAGGTCGTCATTATATCGTTAAAGATCCTATTCGTGCATTGCTCATGAAAATCTTGGTGATTACGGAAGGATACTAGATATCTCAACAAGCCGCCGCAGTCTATTTTAGGTCCGTCGTATGTAATAATTGCTGTCGCCCAATCTGGTTGGGAGGTTACTGGACATTTGGATCTAAAAAGGTGTGAATATAGGGTTTCTCTGGCATTGTGGGATGAAGTGGTTATGTAATTTAACCTGTCTTCAAATTTGAGACTCCTGCAATCGCCGTCCTCATCGTCTAACAGTATACATGGCGATGTCTTCTCTGTGTGTAAGAAATTTTGTATGTTTGTATTGATTTGTCCAAGGTTGTGGCCTTGAGAATTAACTGCATATAGATTTATAAAGACAGGAGACTTAATTTTATCAGAAATGTCACTGGCTATTAATTCCTTTACCTCTTTTTCACTGGCAAACACAGAGCTGTTAAATGCAGAGAGGTAAAGCTTCATCGATTTTGATTCAATCAAATACTCTGAGTCTGCTTGGTATGCAATGGTAGCGATTGCGACAATCGGTTTTTTTGTTCTCGCGTCCCACCAAGAAAGTTCGTATACGTTCCAGATATCGTAGCCATAACAATTGGGCGTATTATTGCTAATTCGTAAAATGGGATGTAGTAGTTCCTTATCGTACCCATCTTTATATGTAGTCTGTTTACCTAGAATCATGAACTTACTCTCAAATTTGATTTTAGAGCATCCATTGTTGTTGATCGGCGAGATTTTTGAAAGCCCGCTTTATGAGGCCTTTAAAGGATATGGTGTCGTAAAATGCTTTTACCTGGCTCGGAGCATTTTGATCTCTTAGAATTTGCATCAGATTCTGTTGTACTTTTTGTTCAGCCCGGGTTAGTGTATTTGAGTTAAGTGCTAGGGCTGCGTTCAATGCTTCCATTCCTCCTTGTAGATTTTGGGGGGTCAAGCTTTCTGTCACGCTTAGTGCTCTTAAAGCCGACACAATACCTCTTATGAAGTTGTTCTCATTTTGTTCGCGTGGCCACTGGACAATCTGCCCATCTACTAAGGATTGTAGGGCATCCAAAAAGAACCTTTGCGTTTGAAAATTTTGTTTTAGTTCTGGGGTATTGATTCTGTCTGATAGATCGTGGTTGACCAGGTGTTGCATCGTTTGATAGTATCCTTGACGACTGTATAGTTCGCGCCGCCGATTTGCATGATCAAAATCTGTTGTCGTAAGGGTTGTTTCTAGTGGTATGGTAGATAACGGATATACTTTACGTATTGTTTCATTTAAGGCTTGGTCTGGTTGAATTGACCCCCCTATATTACCAATGTAGCATTGAGGAAGGATGTCGTATGTTAATCTCTCACCCAGCTCATATTCTCGTACCTCAGTCTTGTGATAAAGATATCTATCCATGTTGGCTAATCTGGATTGTACTGGCTTTTCTGAAAAAGCAAAGATCAACGTTTCCTCTGGTTTATTCCTTAGTATCCCATTTTTATCATATAAGGCGTCAAAAGGTGTATTGTCTTTGTAGCCACCATCTGTGTAGAGGGTTCCTCCGATATTTTTTCTAGCGAAGACCGCGGGGAGCGCCGCAGAAGCTCTGACGGCGGCGCAGATGTCAACATTTGGGGAGTTATGAGCATTAAATACTGTTACATCTCCAGTTACGGTATTAACGGCAGTAATATTTAGAGTTTTAAAAGTTTTTGGATCTAATGTATTTAAAAGATCGAGGTCTTTAAATGTTAATCCGTATTCTTCGGATCCTAAATGAGCTATTAAAGCTGCTATGGCCTGTTGATATGGGCCATAGTATGCCATAGCTCTTTTTCTCTTGCTGCCCCATATCTTAGTTAAGCCACTCAAAGCTATAGATTTTATGTTTCTGTTGACCCAATTTTCTAGCGGCACTCCTGTGTGGGGGTTGATGATTAGCATTCCCGGCCCTTGTAGTTCCTGTAGGTTTGTTTTTGAAAGATCGTCTATTTGCTTTTGTGACGCCCCAAACGCGACAAAGGTTGCGAAAATTGCCCCAGCCGAAGATCCTGCAACATTTTCTATCCGTACAGTCTGGGGGCATTCACAGAGAGCTCGATAGGCCCCAGGATACATCGCGCCTTTGACGCCGCCGCCAGAAAAGGCAACCGATTTTATCGTTTGATTTATAACGAGGTGTAATTCCTCGATGTAATTTTTAAATTGGACTATCTTGAAAGACGGATTGTACTCTAGTTCATCACCTATCTTATTCTGCAAGAGAGAGTAAAATTCTCTCGCCAAAGATTTGGTATCCGGAGAAAGACTATAGTCAACCCATTGTTTGGCTACATCTTCTATCTCGAGGGATATTGCCCCATTATCTCTATAACTATCAATAACGCTCTTCAGTCTTTTTGCGTCAAATCTATCTTGATTGTGCATACCACCCACCTCCTACTCATTAATGTTGACTTACGATACTACTTCGATCGTGAACAATATCATTCTATCATATATTATTTTCCGATGCAAAAATTAGTAAAAATTTGCTCGAAGATTTCCTCTACTCCAATTTTTGTAGAGACTTCTTCCAGTGCAATTGATGCAAATCTCAAATCCTGAGCGACTAAATCTAATGGTTTATCTAGCGAAAAATCCCGCAAATAAGAGAGGCATTGGCGAAGTTTACATTTTTGTCTCTCAGAGCTTGAGATGATTAAATCACTTGAAGAAGTAACGTCATTTGACTCTAGTAGTCTCTTAATTTCCTCCAAGATCAGACTTCGGGACATCTCCTCAAAAGCAGAAAGCATCAATATTTTATGCTTTGAGAGTCGTAATGCAGGCAATCTTATTTTTAATAGAGCTATTTTTTTTATGGTATCTTGATGGCTCAGAAGATCCGTTTTATTAAAAATATATATGACATATTGAGACTCCCTGAACATGAGTTCGTATAAAAATTTGTCAATTTCATCTGACGTTAAATCTAACACGACGATACATATGTCCGCTTTACTAATCAGTTGCTTACTCCTTTTGACCCCCTCTAACTCTATTACATCGTTTGTTTCGCAAATACCGGCGGTGTCTGAAATTGTGACTGGAATACCCAGAATTTCCATTTTGGTTTGCACGATATCTCTGGTGGTTCCTGCGAGGGTAGAGACGATGGCTAGGTCTTTTTCCGCTAACAAGTTCAATATTGTTGATTTCCCTGCATTTGGTGGGCCTACTATTCCGATATTAATTCCTGTTAATGCGGCTTGTGCTTTCTCGCTTTGTAAGAGGTGTGTGTTGAGTTCTTCTGCTAATTCCGTTACATCCTTTGCCGCCACTGGCAAGAGTGTTGTGGGTATGTTGTGATCAGAGAAATCAATGCATGCTTCCAAAGATGCCATTATATTTACCAGCCTAGCTCTCCATCCCTCATATAATGCATTCAGCTGCCCAGATAGTTGTTGCATTGCAACTTTATGTTGTAGGGTAGTTTCCGCGTTTATTAAATCCGAAAGACCCTTGACCTGAGAAACATCGAGTTTTCCGTTGAAAAAAGCTCTTTTTGTGAATTCGCCTGGGTACGCCAAACGTAAGCCGGATATAGACGCGAGTTCAGACAACACAATGCGTACAACGGCTATACTCCCGTGTAGATGCAATTCTGCGATATCTTCGCCAGTGAAGCTATGTGGTTCGCGGAAGAAAAGGACGACTCCCAGGTCGAGCAATCTATCTGGGGTTGAGCATGAATAAATCTTGCTGACGATAGCGCGCTTCGGTGGAAAGAGAGTTCGTTTCGTTAGTTGTTGTAGTGCGCTAAGTGCTTTTGTTCCAGATATTCGAATGATTGCGACTCCGGATTTCGCAATGGGAGTGGAGTTGGCAAAAATAGTTTCGTTCATTAATTAATCGGTACTTATCAGTAATGTGGCACATTCTATTATGCAGTTGAATAAATGTCTATACCAGACTCTAGGATGTGTTGCTTCTGTTCGTTTGCTTTCTTAGCAATCTTGATGCGCAAGCCTTAAGCTAAAGCCCATCCTTCTCCAAGAGATGCGGCTCTATACTTATGTTTCGGGGGGCTCTGGTTAAGATATAAACGATTGGACAGTGAGGAATGTACAGGATATACTCGTGCTGCACGAAAGGTGATTTTATCCTGGAAGCTATGCTTGATGTCATAATCTTTTCTGTCTTTGCCTATCTTTTAGGTTCAGTTTCTTTCGGGTCTATTTTAGCCCAAATGTTCGGCATTGGGGATTTAAGATCTAGGGGTTCGAAGAATACTGGAGCTACAAATGTTTTGAGGTTAGGTGGGAGGTACTTAGGTGCAATGACTCTCATTCTGGATGCTGCGAAAGGGGCCATCCCAGTGCTGTTGGCTAGATATTATAGCATGGGTTCTTCAGAGATTGCTTGCTTAGCTTTTTTTGTTGTGTTTGGTCATATCTTTCCATTGTGGTACAAATTTAGGGGCGGTAAGGGAATAGCGACTACTGTTGGGGTACTGCTTGCTGTAGATTGGCGCCTGGGATGCTTGTTCATGGTGATATGGATGATCGGATTCTTTACCTCTGGTCTTGCCTCTTTGTCCTCTATATCCGCTATTCTTGTGACTTTAATTTGTTCGTATTGGGTCTTTTCGTTCCCGATTGCTCTAGGCTACACACTTATATCGGTCATAGTATGTTATAAACATAAGGGTAATATAGCGAGAATTCTCAAGAAGAAAGAGCAAAGATTGAGGCTGTGAACCGCAGTTTGTAAAATGTAGGTATCTTGTTTATCTTATGCGTCTCCATTCATTTTGTTTCGCTGTGTAGTTGGGTTGAGTTTGATTGATGGTCATTTTGGAGAAAGCAGATTTTCTTTCTGTTGTGATAAAGTCTTCCCAGTATAACCTCCTCGGCCTTGATGTCGGCGAGAAGACAATAGGGGTATCTGTATACAGCTCTATTTGTCCAGTAGCCGTGCCGATAACGGTTATCAGACGTATAAATATGGCAAAAGACGTGATCCAGATTAGCTCTATTGTCAAAGAAAAAGATGTTACGGGTGTAGTCATCGGTTTGCCGCTAGATTTAAGCGGTCGAATTAGCCTCAATGCGGAGCAAATGTGCCAAAGGATAGCTAGGGCGATTGAGGGGAGATTTCCAGAGATTCCGATAACGTTCTATGACGAGCGATTTACTTCGAAGTTAGCTAATACCGTTTTGATGGAGACCGATATGAAAAGGGTGAGGCGTAATTTTTATGATAACGCTATGGCGGCGACGTTCATACTTAGTGGGTTTATGATGACTCATACAAAAAGAGAAGGTTCTTCATCGAGTTGAGTGTTCTGTATTTCTTTGTAAATTGTAGCATGAGTTGTGGCAAAAATTATTTAATCGCATGATTAGCCGGAAAAGATATCGCATAGAACAGGCGTTCGGAACGCTAAAACGACGATTTAAGTCGGATAGAGCATCGTATATGACGCTTGCTAAAGGCAGAGCAGAGCCGCTCATGAAGGCCATAGCATTCAATCTGCTAAAGGCAGCTAGAATGTTGGAGGTGTAATCGAAATAATGAAAAATGGTGACAAAATAAAGCAAAATACAAATATAAAACAAAACAAATAATGATTTTTTAGAACAGAACAAACACGTTAACTGCCTTAGACGTAAAAATATACAACAAATCATCTTAAAACGTTATTATTCAGAAGTCTTTATTTAAGAGCTGGTACAACGTCTGGTAATTTGGAGAGCTGATTTACTAACAATAGAGGTAAGTGCTCTACCCGCAATAATTTAACGTTATGGTAGTGGTGTGGCCTCTCCAGCTCGAAACTGATAGTTCAAGGTTGGAGAAGCCATGCTTTCCTGGTGCGAACTGCATTCTCGTTTATTCTAGAGCTTCATCTGCGGTATATAACCGTTTTCCGTAACTCCTATGCGCTGGTTGAGCTTATAGAAACAAACCCAACCAGTCTTTAATCACGAAATCGTCCGGCCCTGGCTAGATATGGTAAACAGAGGTATCGTTATCCAACCCATAAGAGTTCTCCTGTGTGATTGTCGATCTGCCCGTGAAGTTGCCCGTGGTGCCGTCTGTGGCGTTGCCCGTGAAGTTGCCCGTGGTGCCGTCTGTGGCGTTGCCCGTGGTGCCGTCTGTGGCGTTGCCCGTGAAGTTGCCCGTGGTGCCGTAAT
>Ga0247839_1001127_pt1 | contig 46143 bp, 33 predicted proteins | sample LaCruzMarch2015__6_FD_192405 | JGI IMG/M metagenome (GOLD analysis project Ga0247839, IMG submission 192405) | Freshwater microbial communities from meromictic Lake La Cruz, Castile-La Mancha, Spain - LaCruzMarch2015_16m | ecosystem: Environmental > Aquatic > Freshwater > Lake | place: Spain... | reverse complement strand
AAGGAGAAATAGGAAAGGAATATTTAGAGAGGAAGTTAAAAAATCTGAAAGTTGAATTTGAGGAATCTTTAGAACTGATATTAAAGGTATTCGATTACAAATCGTCCGTTGATCTTTATTTCGATATAGCTACTGAAACCAGAGATATTCAAGATATTTTTAAGCGTTTTCACGTTGACGCTGGCAAATTAAAGGAAATTTCAGTCCCTTTTGTTTTTCCAGAGTTGGATAAGCATAGCACGGAAAAGAAATTATCTGTTAAACCCTCTGAGAAACCAAAACTATTGGTAAACGGTGAATCAGCAGAACAATATGAGTATAGTCTGGCAAATTGTTGCAATCCACTTCCCGGAGATGATATTTTTGCTTTTCTAACTCATAATGTCGGACTAAAAATTCATAGAAGTTCCTGCCCTAATGCCGCGCATTTAATGGTGAATTATGGTTATAGAATTTTGTCCGCTTCATGGCAGCAATCTAATGCCGAGGTGAATTTTATTACAGAAATTAAAATAATAGGCGTAGATAGTGGCCCAGGTGTAATCGAACAGCTTTCTCACCAGATTTCTTCACAATTAGGCCTGAATATTCGCTCTATGGCCATTGAAGGCGACGAGGGTTACTTTGAGTGCAGGTTAAAAATAATAATTAAAAATACGGATCAGCTTCACATGGTTATTAAATCTTTACAGGCGCTCGATAATATTTCTTCGGTGGTTAGGCTAGATTGATTAATTTTGCTAAATAATACAAAGGTTATGGTTGAGACAAAAACTACGAATGAAGTTTTTACAGAGGTAAAAAGAATATTTACCGCGTTTCTGGAACAACAGAATCAGCGGAAGACACCGGAAAGATTCGCTATTTTAGAGGAAATTTACCATAGAACGGATCATTTTGATGCCGAAGCGCTATACATCCACATGAAAAATCAAAGTTATAGGGTGAGTAGAGCTACGGTCTATAACACCCTGGAACTATTGGTTCATTGCGATTTGGTGAAGCGTCATCAATTTGGTAAAAATCTCGCTCAGTACGAAAAATCTTTTGGCTTCAAACAACATGATCACTTAATCTGCCTGGATTGTAGTAAGGTGCTTGAGTTTTGTGACCCAAGAATTCAACAAATAAAAACGATGATGGGCGAACTTCTTCACTTTAAAATTGCGCATCATTCCTTAAATCTTTATGGACATTGTGATGGCGCTTGTGATAAAAACAAGAAAAACTTACCTACTCCGACTTAGATAAACGCCGAATAAAATCAAAAACATTCCGGCAAAATTCCACCAACCCATTATTTCTCCGTCTAAAAATCCCCACATCATAGCCACTAATGGCATCATATAGGCTACCATAGAGCCAAAAAGGGGTGATGTTTGCTGAATGAGTTCGAAAAATATAACAGAAGCTAATACGGTGCTTACTAATGATAAAAAGAAAATGTAACCCACCGCTTGCCATGCTCCCGGTTGGACACTTAAAATTTCTGTGAAATTGGTGAATCCAATGAGATAAACAAAAAGGGGCACGCCAGTTAACCCAAAAGAGTAAATGCTAATCTGAAAACTTGGCATTCCTTTCAGTTTTGTACCCACTACGTTGGTTCCGGTACCGTATAATAAAGCGGCAATAACTACTAATATTCCCCAGCGTACTTCTCCTTCTGGGATGAAAATCGACCCTTGTGTAAGCAATAAATAAGCGCCGGCAAGACCCAGTATTACGCCAAATATTCTGAGCCAGGCAAAAGGTAAATTGAAAAATAAAATACCCAGAAATAAAGTAAATAACGGAGTCAGTGAATTCAATATACCAGCCATGGATGAACTAATATGCATTTGTGCATTGGCAAACAAAAATGCCGGTATGGTACTACTTGCCAGGCCAACAAAAATAATCAAATGAACCTTACTCCAGTCAAATTTTTTAAACTGTAATATCATAAAGGGTAAAAATATTAATCCTGACATCCCCATACGCAAGCTGGCAACTTGTTCAGGAGGAAAAACACTCAGACCTTTTTTTATTAATATGAAGGACGTCCCCCAAATCAAACTTAGAATGAATAACGTCAGATAGGCTCTACCTTTCGAAATCGTAGTGGGAAATAATATCCTTTTCATAAATTTTGAAGAAATTTGGCGCAAATTAACTTTTCTTTGCAGATGTTGTTAACTTTTATACCTTTAAATGGTTCATTCTGTTTCGGTATTCCTTTTTATTAGACAATTTTATTTATGAAAGTAACTGATTATTTAAAAAATGCAGGCAATAATACGCTGATCTCCTTTGAAGTTCTACCGCCACTAAAAGGGAGTGGTATGCAAGATATTTTTAATCTTTTAGATCCATTGATGGAGTTTAAGCCCCCTTTTATTGATGTGACATATCACAGGGAGGAATATATTTATAAAAAGCAGGATTCGGGCTATTACGAGAAAACGGCCATAAGAAAAAGACCCGGAACGGTGGGTATCTGTGCTGCCATAATGCATAGATATGATGTTGATGCCGTTCCACACCTTATTTGTGGTGGTTTTAACAGAGAGGATACAGAAAATGCACTCATTGATTTAAATTTTCTTGAAATAAATAATGTCCTTGCCTTACGAGGTGATGCACTGCAATTTGACTCTAAATTTGTACCTGAACCAGGTGGAAATGCTTATGCGCTCGATTTGGTTAAGCAAGTAGATGATATGAATCATGGTCGATATTTAGATGAAAATATTGAAAATGGACAAAAAACTGATTTTTGTATTGGCATTGCCGGCTATCCGGAGAAACATTTTGAGGCTCCAAATATGGAAAGTGATCTCGCTTTTATAAAACAGAAGGTTGAGGCTGGTGCAGACTATATTGTTACTCAAATGTTCTTCGATAACAAAAAATATTTTGAATACGTAGAAAGTTGCAGAAATGCTGGTATTCATATTCCCATTGTACCGGGTTTAAAGCCAATGACGAAAATGTATCAGCTCAGTTCTATTCCCCGCCATTTCTATATTAATCTTCCGGAAGATTTGGTTTCAGCTTTCCTTTCGGCAAAAACGATGGAGGCAAAACGTCAGGTGGGCATAGAATGGTGTGTTGCGCAAAGTCAGGAGCTTAAAGCTGCAGGAGTTCCTTGTTTACATTATTACACTATGGGTGATGTGGATACCATTAAAAAAATTGCGGAATCCGTATTTTAATATTATATTAGAATGTCCTATTAGTTCATCTTCCTAATTATTGTTTTTATGTCATTTATTCGACCTTTTATGCTGAAGTGTATTATCTCTTTTCTTTTTATTTTAGGGATAAATGCTTCGCTTTTCTCACAACTAAAATCGCCAAATAATTTCCTTTCTAATCGATTTGGAGAAGAGTTTACACCGCATGAATCTCTGGTTGAATATGTCAAACACGTGGCTGACAATAGTTCTCAGGTGAAACTGATTGAATACGGTCGTTCTACTGAGAATAGACCCTTATTGTTGACTTTCATTTCAACGCCTGAAAATCTGGCTAATTTAGAACAAATCAGGACTAATAATCAGAGAAGAGCGGGATTACTCCCTGGGAAAACAGATCCAAAATGGGACGACCTTTCCATTGTCTGGCTAAGTTTTGGTGTCCATGGAAATGAGGCATCTTGTTCTGAAACGGCCATGATTACTCTTTTTGAATTGGCCAGTGCCGCAGATGATAATATTAAGAAACAACTTAAAAATGCACTGGTTATATTAGACCCGAGCTTGAATCCTGATGGATATTCCAGATATACTCATTGGTATAAACAAATAGCTGGTAAAACACCTGATGTACGGCCGGAAAGTAGGGAACACCAGGAACCCTGGCCGAGAGGCAGGCCAAATCATTATTATTTTGATCTTAACAGAGATTGGGCCTGGCAAACACAAGTGGAAACGCAACAGCGCGCCGTACAATATTTGAGTTGGATGCCACAAATTCATGCCGATTTTCACGAACAAGGCTATTCCAGTCCTTATTATTTCGCTCCGGCAGCTAATCCATATCATAGTTATGTGACAAAATGGCAAAAAGATTTTCAATTTCAAATTGGTAAAAATCACGCCAGGTACTTCGATGCAAATGGATGGCTTTATTTTACCAGAGAAGTTTTTGACTTACTATATCCAAGTTATGGCGATACTTATCCAACCTATAACGGGGCCATTGGAATGACTTACGAGCAAGGAGGCATTGGGGCAGGTTTAGCTATCCTTCTGCCAAATGGCGATACGTTGAGATTGTCTGATCGAATAGCCCACCATAAAACAACCGCTCTTTCTACCGTTGAAATGGCCGCAAACAATGCCGCCAGATTAAATGCAGAATTCGCCGCTTTCTTTAAAAAATCGTTGGAGAATCCTACAGGGATGTATAAAACTTATGTAATAAAAAAGTCGGCCGTCCCAGATCGGTTAAAAAGATTCTGTGCTTTGCTCGATAAAAATGGCATCAGTTACGGCACTGCTTCAAAGAAAATGAATGTGTCGGCTTATCAATATGAAACTGGTAAAAATACTTCTCTCGAAATAGAATCGGGAGATTTGATGATCAATGCTTGTCAACCTAGAGGTATGATGGCGCAAATTTTACTCGACCCGGAAGTGGAGGTTCAAGATTCAAATACTTACGATATCACGGCCTGGTCTCTTATTTATGCTTATGGACTTCCTGGGTTTGCCACTCAATCCTGTATCGAGCCGGAGGTAAAAGGTTTTGTTTTCGATAAACCCGCTGCACTCAACACAAAAAGTAATTATGCCTATTTAGTGAAATGGGAATCCTTGGAGCAAGCGGTATTTCTAACTAAGGTCCTTAAAAAGGGGATTCAGGTAAGAGTGGCCAATGAACCTTTTTTGGTTGAAGATCAGTCTTATGATAGGGGCACTTTAGTGATAACCAGAGGAGATAATCCTAAAATATCAAATTTAGCAGATATAATTTCTGCTACGGCCAGTGAAAATAAAATCAAAGTAACCTCTGTTGCCACGGGCTTTGCCAACGCAGGAAGTGATCTGGGTTCCAGTAATTTTCAGTTACTTAAATCGCCCAATGTAGCTGTTTTAGGGGGTGAACAGGCTAATACTAATGATCTGGGGCATCTTTGGTTCTATTTAGAACAGGAATTGAATATGTCTGTGGCTATTTTGGATGCCGCAAGAATGGACAGATATAACTTAGATACTTATAATGTTATCATTGTTCCCGAGGGTTATTTCCGATTTTCAGATAATATGCTAAGTTCTTTCACCACTTGGGTAAGAAAAGGGGGAAGATTAATTATTCTGGGTGATGCCTTGTCCCTCGTAAGTGGTAAATCGGGATTTGCACTGAAAAATAATGAGGAGGATGCTTCAAAATCAACGGGTAAAAATATAGTATTGTCTGATTATACAGGAGATGATCGCAGGGAATTAAGCGAAGGCACTCCGGGAGCTATCTTTAAAGTAAAATTAGATAATTCGCACCCTTTAGCTTACGGACAGTCAGATGCTTATTTTTCATTGAAGACAACGAATGCTACGTTTAAACTGAGTGGTGAAAATTCCTTTAACATAGGTATTACAGATAAGTCGTTCAAACCAAGTGGCTATGTAGGCTATAAGGCTATAGAAAAATTTAAAGAATCTTTGGTTATAGGTGCCGAGTCAGTAGGGCAGGGCAGTATGGTTTATTATGTTGATAATCTGCTTTTCAGGGATTTCTGGGATAATGGGAAATTTTTATTCAGTAATGCTTTATTTTTTAGGTTCTAAAAAATGTGGCTTTCTCTTCTTGGCTGTTTTTTCAGGTGGTTTATTGTTAGCTCAAAAACTACCTGAAAAAACCATGCCTTTAGGGAAATTGGCACTTGAAACCGTTAAACCCGTCAGATTTCCAAAAGTAGATAATCAAAAATTACTTGCAGAAGAATTAGAAAAACGAAAGAAGGGCCTAAATCCTTCTTTTGCTATTACCAGAAATTCATCTCTTAAGCCCTCTACGCACGGTGAATGGACGACCTCAAAAGATGGTCTGAACGAAATATGGAGGCTGCGTATTCAATCGGCGGGCGCATTATCCCTGAATTTAGGCATATCCGATTTCTATCTTCCCCCCAACGCAAGATTATGGATATATAACCTTTCTATGGATCAGGTAGAGGGGCCGTTTACCTATAACGATAATGAATTACACGGTCAAATGTGGACTCCCGCTATTCTAGGTGATGAGGTGGTTTTAGAGGTTTCACTACCCTCTGTCGAGAAAAAATGGTTAAAAATGACCGTGGAAAAGGTAAATCACGATTTTCAAGGCATTTTTTCTATGTTATCGGGCAGTTGTCACCTCGATGTGGCTTGCGGGTCAAGAGAGGGTTGGAAGTTAGTTGATAATTATAGGGAAGTGATGAGGTCGGTGGGTATGTACACCATTAATGGTCGAAATTTTTGTTCCGGATCGCTGGTTAATAATGGGAGAAATGACTGTAAACCTTATTTTTTAAGTGCATTTCACTGCGATGTCACCTCCTCCAATGCACCCTCTGTGGTTGTTTATTGGAATTATCAACATTCAGTTTGCAGGCCTATGTTGTCTCAGGCGAATGGAGCTAACGGAGACGGATCAAAAACGTTATTCAATACGGGTGCTATTTTTCGTGCCGGATTTTCACCTACTGATTTCATTTTATTAGAATTGGATGACCCTGTTACCGATGCAGCTAATCCATATTATGCCGGTTGGAATGCTACATCGGTTTTACCTGAAGATACCCTTGTTTGTGTGCATCATCCTAATACCCAGGAAAAAAGAATTTCTATTGCCTATCGAAAAACGTATAGAGGTCAGTGGGGGCAACTAGCTTCTGAAGTATCTTTTGGAAATCATCTTATTATTCCCAGATGGGATGTGGGTACCACGGAGGACGGTTCTTCCGGAGGTCCTTTAGTCAATAAAAACCAACAAATTGTAGGGCAATTACATGGAGGTTCTGCCAGTTGTTCTAATAACTCCTTTGATGCTTTTGGCTGGTTTCATAGTTCATGGATTGGCGGTGGTAGCCCCATGAACAGATTAAGTGAATGGCTTGATCCTGAAAATCGTGGAATAACAAGTATTATGGGCAGAAATGGAATACTTTGTAAAAAAGGATTAGCAGCGAGCGTTACTAAAGTTAATATTTGTACCCCAAATAGTGCCAGTGTTCAGATTTTTACCGGATCAGCTTTTTCAGCGCCCATTACGTTTGATCTGGTAGGTTCAACATCTGCGATAGCTTATTCTTTCAATCCAGTAACGGTTCTTCCCGGTAATGCTGCAACCCTCTTTATTTCATCAAAACAGATGGTTGGTGCTACAGAAAGTAAAATAAAAATTAGAGGTATTTCGGGAGAAGATACCGTATTTACAGAGCTACAACTTGTGCTAAATAAAACACCCGATAAAGTCGTCGTTAAAAATCCAGGGTCAGACCAGGGGGTTGAACCTACATTGAGTTGGTTTAATCTGGCAGGTATTTTTGATTATCAGGTTGATATTGCGTCGGATTCCCTTTTCAGCCAATTTATTTCACGATGGGTTACCCTCGATTCTCAGTTGGTTATTAAAGGATTGGATTTTGATAAAACCTACTATTACCGTATCAGAGCTAGAAACGAGTGCGGGCAATCCCCAGATTATACCTTTGGTAGATTTTTCACCCCTTTAGATTTGGGTTTACAAATTGTCGATTTAAATAATGTGCTTTGCCTACCCTCAGATTTAAAAGCAGGACTAAAAATAGGCAGTGGTTTCATTCGTCCGGTAAAAATAACTTATGCCATTTCTCCGCCCGTTCCAACCTGGAAATTTATTGACGGTGATGCAGTGGCCAATGTAATAAATTTAAAGGCATCAGCGGTGCTGGATAGTTTAAAATCTGGATCGTATAACGTAAAAATTGTAGTCTCAGATGTTAAAAATAGTAAGGAAACAAATTTCAACTTTCAGCTGAAAGGTTTACCACCTAAACCAAGTTTACTTTCTCCTGATGATAATGAGGTTTTATTGGTTGAACGCCCGCAGTTGTCATGGACAAATACCTCATTAACAGATAACTATTTACTTAGGGTCTCAAAAAGTATAGACTTTAATGAGCTTATCTTTGCTGGAGAAAGGAACATGAATTTCTATAAATTTTCTCAAGATTTGGAAGGAGGGTCATATTACTGGCAGGTGAAATCCAAAAATGATTGTGGTGAAAGTGCAAGTGATATCAGGAAATTTAAATTAAATCTCAATGATTTAGGCTCCATCTTCAAATGGCAGATAGCCGTCGAACCTAATCCGGTCGATGATAGAGTGAACATTCATATTTCGGAAAAATTACAGGATGTCACTATTAGTATTTATAGTATAGAGGGTAGATTGTTGTTTTCACAACTTTATCTGGAGGAACAGAATCATTTTTCTGTTGATACTGCTCATTTTCCTTCAGGAATGTACATTGTTCGCGTATTGTATAAGCAAGGTAGTTTTTCAAAGCGGGTAGTAAAGCAAGACTATTGAAAATGAGGAATCATAAATGGATAGTTTCTGTTGTGCTTATTAACATAGTTTTTCTTTTAAACGGTCAGTCGGACAGCCTTTATAGTTTTAGCAGACCGGCCATGGGCACTATATATTATGTATCTTTTTATGCTCATAAAGAGGTAAATGCGCACTTAATTGCTGAAAAAGTATTTGACCGCATCCAGTTTATTGATTACATTTTAAGTGATTATAAAGAAAAGGCTGAAGTTTATCAATTAAACGTCAGACAGCCATTGCAGTGGGAAAGTGTTTCAAAGGAACTCGGATTTGTGCTAAAGAAAAGTATTCAATGGAGCAAAATATCGGGTCAATATTTTGACCCGTCCATAGGTAGTTTGACCCACCTTTGGCGCCGCGCCCGACGACGAAATGAATTTCCAGCTGATTCGATGCAAACAGCGGCTAAAGATTATTCTGGTATTCAATATATTGCCCTAAGGAAAAAGGGTAAACAATATCAGTTTAAGTTCTTGAAAAAGGGAGTTAAACTCGATTTTGGGGGTATTGGAAAGGGATATGCTGTAGATGAGGCATTAAAAACACTAAAAATGCAAGGTGTTAACAAAGGGATGATTTCCGCAGGTAGTTCGATAACAGTGGGTAAAGCGCCTCCCACCAAAAAGGGTTGGTCCGTTGCAGCTGATACTATCTTTTTTTCAGATGGAGCGAAACGTTATATTGAAAATAAATCGCAATCTGTGTCAGGGGATAATCAACAATATCTGGAATGGGAGGGGAAACGATATTCTCATTTGTTAAATCCAATAACGGGTAAGCCTTTAACAAATGGTGCAACTTGCTTAGTGGAAGGTCCCAATGGCTTGATTACCGATGCATTAGGAACGGCATTTAGCATAATGGATTTTGATGAAATACGTAAAGTACTGCGTTGGAGAAAAAGTATCAGGGTTTTATGTAAACGGGACGATAACTTTTTTAAAGCTAACTGGCATTAGGTAAAAAAACAAAACCCTCTTTCTCAACGAGAGATAAGAGGGTTTTGAAGTTATGTAAGCGCTTAAAGTTTAAATTTTATAAACGCCTGGCATAGCTATTTTATAATGACCTGATGCGTCAGGTAAAGACTTAGGATTGGCATTCCAGTCCAATGATTCCGGGAAGAGATTTTCCTTTGAATTAATGGCTTGTTCCCAGGAAATAACCTGACCAGAGTAGGTGGCCATTCTACCCAGGATAGCTGTCATGGTAGATTTAGCTCCATTTTCGAGATCATTAATGACCTCACCTTTTCTGATGGAGGCAAAAAGCTCCACATGCTCTTGTTGGTAAGGATTTGGATCTCCTTTTCTATTATGTTTAAAAATCACATTTCCTTTCAAATCCGTCATGGTACCATTACTTTCAGCACGGCCTTTTGAACCAATGATTTGTTCTGACACCTTATCGGCACAACCCTTAATGTGACGGCACTGACTGTTAAGAACAGATCCGTCGGCATAAGTGTATTCCACGTAGTGGTGGTCATAAATTTCACCGAATTCTTTGCCTGTTCTTACCTGGCGTCCGCCCATTCCTTGCGCTTTAACCGGATAATCCTTTTTAGCCCAGTTGAAAACATCAATATTATGGATGTGTTGTTCTACAATATGGTCGCCACAAAGCCAATTAAAATAGTACCAGTTACGCATTTGATAAGTCATTTCCGTCATACCCGGCAAACGATCTTTCACCCAAACACCTGATCCGTTCCAATACACCTGTCCACTGGTAACATCACCAATTTCACCTGCATGAATACGAGTCATTATCTCGCGGTAAACTTTTTCATAATGACGTTGAAGACCAACGACTACGTTCAGCTTTTTCTGTTTGCTAAGCTCAAGTAAGCCCATTACTTTACGGATACCTGTGGCATCAGTGGCCAGTGGTTTTTCGCAAAAAATATGTTTATTGCTATTGATAGCATATTCTAAATGATCGGGCCTAAATCCTGGAGGGCTGGTAAGAATAACGACATCTGCAAGATCGATGGCCTTTTTGTAGGCATCGAAACCCGAAAATTTATTAGATTCCGGTACGTCAATCTGTGTTTTCAAGGCACTGGTAGCGCCCTCTGATTCTTCCACTTTATTGGAAGTAATATAACTGTAGCAACTATCAACCCGATCTCTGAAAGCATCAGCCATAGCTACCAATTTAGTATTGGGATCGGCGATAAGCGCTTGAACAATAGCACCGGAACCTCTGCCACCACAACCTACCAAGGCAATTTTTAACGTGGTAGCGGGTTGGCCAGATAGTGCACGAAGATCAAAAGGAAGCGACGCGAGCATAAGACCACCGGTAGCAAGGGAGGCATCCTTTAAAAAGTCCCGACGATTTACGCCAGGTTTGTCAAAAGAATCTGATGAAGACATTATTTAGGATTTTAAGTAATTAACAAATAAAATTTTTTCTTTTCTAAAAATAGTAAAATTAATTAAAACAAAATAATTAATTAACCTTCATCTAATACAAGAGACCAAAATTCTTCCTGTTCTTCCTTAGTAGGTTGAATCGTTGGTTTCACCAGTCTGATACCTATGAAGGGAGCATCAGAGCACCACCAGAAACTTTTGGGAATTTGAGGGTCTCTTCTTTGCCAGGAAGGGTTGGAGGAGGTTCTTGCTGAAGAGCGAAGAACCTGTGGATTTTCATCCCATGAGCCCCCTCTGGCTGTCCTGGGGAGTAATTTATCGGGGCGACGCCATGGACTAGCTGTCGCATCACCCAAAGTAGCATAGTAGTCCGCCTGATATTGGTCGAGCGTCCATTCCATTACATTACCATGCATATCGTATAAACCCCAGGGATTAGGTTTTTTTGATTTAACAGGATGATATTTATCTTCGCTATTATTAAAACTCCAGGCATATTGGTCTAATAAAGCGGGGTCATCACCAAATGAATAGGCTGTATTTGTGCCGGCCTTGCAGGCATATTCCCATTCAGCTTCAGTGGGGAGTCTGTAAAATTCGCCAGTAAGCTCACTCAACCATTTACAAAAGGATAATGCGGCATATTGCGTCATACTGGTTGCGGGAAAACTATACTTCCCCATACCATAACTGGGGTCTAAATAAGGGGTACTGGGCTTAATCACCGCATCAGCATTTCCTTTAACCAGCTCGCTTGAATAAATAAGGGCAGCTCTTTTTTCCTTATCTGTAAATAATTCATATAAATCCCAGGTTACCTCCGTTTCAGCTATAGAAAAGCCATCTAATTTTACTTTTACCTGAGGGCCTTCATCTGCATTTCTAAGTAATTCTGTGGCGGGGCTTCCCATAAGAAAGGAACCCGACGGAACTGAAATCATATTAAATGAAACAGATGAACCTGGAATAGCGACCGTTTGAACCGCTTGCGCCCATCCTGACATAATACTTCCGAAAAGGAAGAAAACGATTGAAAATATTTTCATACTGATTTATTTAACCTGGACATTAAAGGAAATGGTTACTTTCTCACCAGAAACAATCTGTCCGAACATCGCCGAGGGTGGCTCAATAGCATAATCTTTCATGTTTAAGGTATAAGAACCGGTGAAAGATAAACTTTTGTCGGCCGAAAAAGAAGCATTAACGGATAGAGATATAGGTTTTTCAACCCCAGCAACATTCAACGTTCCACTAGATTCTAATTGACCTGAACCCGATGTGGAGGGTATAGTTTTTAGATTATTCAGCGTAAAAATAATTGAAGGGTGTTTTTCATATTTCAAGGCATTATATAACTTTTTTTCCATAGCCGCACCACGGGGACTTTTTATGCTTTCTACCGGAACGGAAACTTTTAGTGTTTTTATTTTACTGTTTTGAGTCCAAACTCCTTTACTCAAAACTTTATTGTCCATTTCAATGACGCCATCTACTTTAGTAACATTACAGGTCCAATCATGCAGGGTAGAGGTACCTTGAATCTGCATCGTAGTTTTTTCGGAAAATGAAAATTTCTTGATTTGTCCGATTAAGCCAACACCAGAGAATAATGAGGCGAAAAATAGTGGAATAATGATTTTTTTTAACATAGCTTCAAGAATATAGAGTTTAATAGGAATCATTTTTAACAAATCTAATAAAGTAATACAAAAAATAGGTCGATTTGGAAATAATTTATATCTTTGCCCCGCAATTTAATTTTTTAACCAAAATCTACCTTTCGTAGATATTAAAACAAAAAAAATGTCTGAAGAAAAAGACGAAATAACTACACCAGAAGAGTTGAATGGCGCTATTGAAGAGCAGTCAGCTACTATCGAGGAAGTTGTTGTAAAGGCTGCTGAGCCAGTAGAAGTGGTGGAGGAAGAAGAGGAAGTTGAAATGGAAGTTTTACTTGCTGGTCAAGAGACCGTAGGTACCGCACATGATGATTTCAATTGGAATATTACAAATAAAGGGGGAATTAATTACTCTGACGAAGAAGCTGTTTCTTTTAGAGAGCAATATGCTTCTACTATGAATGCCGTTTTGGAAAATGAAATCGTGAAAGGTTTCGTAACTTCTATTAATGGTGGTGATGTTGTACTTGATATTAACTACAAATCTGACGGATTAATTCCATTATCAGAATTCAGAGACATTCCTGGTTTAGCCGTTGGCGACTATGTGGATGTTTATGTTGAACAACAGGAAGATGGTCGCGGACAATTAGTACTTTCTCGCAGAAAGGCTAAATTGTTAAGATCTTGGGAAAGTATTGTTGATTCCTTTGAAAATGGTACTATTATTAAAGGTACCGTTATTAGCAAGACGAAAGGTGGTTTAATTGTAGATTGCAGTGGATTGGAGACTTTCCTACCTGGTTCTCAAATTGATATCAAACCTATCGTCGATTACGATCAGTATGTTGGTAAGACGATGGAGTTCAAGGTGGTTAAAATCAATGAAACCATTAAAAATGCTGTCGTTTCTCATAAAGCGCTTATCGAAAGTGATCTGGCTGAACAGCGCGAACACATCATCGGTAGCCTTGAAAAAGGTCAGGTGTTAGAAGGTGTTGTTAAAAATATCACTGACTTCGGTGCATTCCTTGATTTAGGTGGCGTAGATGGTTTACTCTATATCACTGATATTTCATGGGGTCGTATCAATCACCCAATGGAGGTGTTGAGTCTGAACCAGAAAATAAGTGTAGCCGTTCTTGATTTCGATGAGAATAAGAGACGTATTTCATTAGGTCTTAAGCAATTACAACCACATCCATGGGAAGTTCTTGCCGCTGGTATCACAGAAGGATCTACGGTTAAAGGAAAGATAGTAAATATTGAAGATTATGGTGCTTTCCTTGAATTGCAGCCAGGTGTTGAAGGTTTAATTCACGTTTCAGAGGTGAGCTGGAGTAACCAGCCAGTTAATGCGCGCGAATACTTCAGATTAGGTCAGGAATATGAGGCAAAAGTCGTTACTATAGATCAGGATGACCGTAGAATGTCATTATCTCTTAAGCAGTTAAGTTCTGATCCATGGAGTGAAATCGCTAAAACTTTCCCAGTAGGCAGCCGCCATTCTGGAGAAGTTAAAAATCTTACTCCTTATGGTGTATTCGTTGAGTTACAAGAAGGCATTGGAGGAATGGTTCACATTTCTGATCTTTCCTGGACAAAACGTTTCGGCCACCCATCTGAATTCACAAAGGTTGGCGATAAAATTGATGTGCAAATATTGGACGTCGATGCAGAAAGTCGCAAACTTTCATTAGGACATAAGCAGTTAGAAGAGAATCCTTGGGATACTTTCGAAAATGTCTTCCCAGTGGGTTCATACCATGAAGCAACTATTTTACGTCGTGATGATCGTGGAGCTATCGTTCAGTTACCTTACGGTTTAGAAGCTTTCGCACCGATAAAACATATCCGTAAAGAGGACAATTCTCTTGCAGAACCAGAAGAAACTTTAACAGTTAAAGTGATTGAATTCAATCGCGATGACAAGAGAATCTTAGTATCTCATTTACGTTATATCGAGGATATAAAGAAAGAGGCTGAAGAGTCAGTGAAGAAAGAAAAGGTAGTTGAAAAAGATAAAACGCGCCAAGCTGTTAAAAAGCAGCAAAGCACCGTTGAAAAATCTACCATGGGTGAATTGGAAGGTCTTGCTCAACTTAAAGAGCAATTAAACCAAGGTACTTCAACAGAAGAATAATTATTTGAAGCCTAAGATAGGGTATTTTAAAATGAATACCTTATCTTTACGCTTCATGGCGCGATAGCTCAGCCGGTTAGAGCGCAGGATTCATAATCCTGAGGTCGGGAGTTCAAGTCTCCCTCGCGCTACAAAAAATAAAGGACTTACGGTAATTCGTAGGTCCTTTTCGTTTATGGGGGAAGGGATGTAGGGAGTATCATTTTTTTACCAAATACACGAACCTTAACAGATATTTCTACTGCTGTTAACACCTTTGGTAGGCAAAACTAACTTCTCAACTCTTTGACCAACCAATGTACTTTTGTACAAGGACAATGTAAATGAATAGCCTTTGGTGGATTGGTTAAATGAATGGCTTCTAACTTTTCAGCTCTTTGAACCGCAACATCAATACTTCCTTTCATTAGTTGATATGTGTATCTAATAAAATTCTCCTTTGATTTCATTGTTGTGTAATAATCAAATCTCTGGTTTTGAAATTTTGCTTCGTGCGGAAAACTTTGTTTTAAAATTTCAGTTAAACGCTCGTAATACTTTTTCCTGCTCAAATATTCATGATTTTGAATATCAACATCTTCAAAATGGAGTAAAAGCCATAATTCAAAATTATCATTACTCCAAGCGGTTTTAATTCCCTTAGAATTTGCGGTAACTATAGAATCATTAAAGGCAGTATCTTTCCCGTCATTTGGTTCCTTATCACGGTCATACACACACCAAGCTTGAGCACCATCATCAAGTTTTAAAATTTCTTGAATAACTCCGTTGACTTCAATGACTTCAAGTAAACCACCTTTTCTGAAATATTCAGTTGCAAAGTCAACTTGGGCGTGATGTTGTTTCTTGTTGCCAAACGCAGACACGTGGACATCTTTCCGCTTGAATGTTTCAAAATAAGCTGGCTCTACAGCCCCATCTTCGCAAAAAATGATAAAGACTTTTTTGGAATCTTCCTCGCGGCTATCATCTATTTTAACTTCCCAAGGTTCCAACATTATCTAATTTTTTATCATTTAAGAATTCAGAAAGAATAGGTACTCCACCATAGAATCCAGCTAAGTATTGTTTTGCAAAATCAGCATCATTTCTAATCCCTTTTAATTCAGCCAAAGAATAGAATTTTGTTCCTTCATTTTGATCTTTTTCTGCAAAGTAAAATTGGTCTCTTCGCATTAAAGAAGGATTCATTAGATTTGTGTCATGGCTAGTGAACAATAATTGAACGTTAGAATTATTTACTTCAGGGTCATTAAACAAACTAATCAACCTAATTAGGAGCGAAGGATGAAAATTGCTATCTATTTCATCTAAAATTATCAATCCACTAACTTTGATGTTGAATGCATGTAGTAACAGTCCTGCTATATCAAAGAGCTTTTTAGTACCGTCAGATTCATTCTCCTGCATATTTAATGTGACATTGACACTTTCTTCATAGCATGCTGATTTGGTTAAAAATAATTTCTCCAATGGAAATCGGTTGCTTGATGAAGTATCTTCATCTTTTTTGAAGTAAATATCACTATAATTCAATCCAAATGATCTCAAGAATTCTAAAAATCTTGGTTTTGATTCTGAATTGTCAATCTGTCTAATAGAATGAAAACGATAAAAGTCTTCACTTGCACTAAACTTAGACGTAATATAACCACTTATGGCTTGTCGCACTTTTGCACAAATATCCTTATTATAAGAAGCTGCGTGAGTTAGAAATAACGTATGTTCGTATTCTAATGGTGCAATATTTTCATTGCTTGGCAAACTTGCTTTGTCAACTTCTAAATTTTTCCGTGAAAAATATTTTCCTTGGTTTATATTTTTTGGACCAAATAACCATTCACTTGTAATAATTTCTCTACTGGCATTAGGATTTTTAATGGCCTCTGGATTTTTTTTTACGGTAAATCCGTATCTATATTTTTTATCCTCAACAAATAGTACAATCTGAAAGAAAGACTCTGTATCTCCCAAGTCTTTTTGATATAAAAACGGTTGTGACAATTTAGAAAGTCTTGATTCGGGACTTGGCAAATCAGAAATTGCATTACAAAAAAACTCAAGAGCTTTAATGATGTTACTTTTTCCACTTGCGTTTGCACCGTAAATACCTATGGTCTTTAGTAATTTCATACCATTGTCAGAAACTATATTATTCAAATCCACAGATTCATTTTCCTTTGAACTCTTCAAATTCGTTGCGACAAAACTAACTGTCTGTAAGTCGTAAATTGACCTAAAGTTTTTGACACTAAATTCTACAATCATTGGATAATATTTGAAATTTAAGTGCAAATTAACGAATAATTAAACAGAAAATAAGATAATTATTCTTTAATTTGAATAAAATGAGCAAATAACAGAAAAAGTTGTAATCGGTAATTACAAATGCACCATATTTGGCAACAAGAATGCACCACCAATGATCCCTTAGGGGCATGCCCTAAGGGATTCTGAACTATTTTGCTAGTGTACCAAAACTAGCATTTTAAGAACGTGTATTTGAACAAATTTATGGTTTATTTCGAGATTCACCGCCTCTACAGAGAGGGATTTTCTAATCAGGCAGAATAAGCGCAGAGTTAGTCCTCAACCGCCGGACAGTGAGTAAATATCTTTCGATGTCCGAACCGGAGTTCGAACAGATGATGGTCGATCAGTCCGATCGGAACAAAGTATCACAAATAACCTACTTATATTTACAAGGTGGTGTACTCCTGTTGCTATTTTTGGTGAATATTCAATTACCGACTACCATTTTCTTTTGCATTAGGGATTCAAGTGGAAATCCTTTTGCTTTTCGCAAAAGATTGTATCGGAGAGCCCGACCTGAAAAGGAATGTCCTAAATAAAGTTAGCATTAAGCTTTTAGAAAATTAACTTCAGAGATTACAGGATATTCTGGCTGTTCAATTTTTGCAAACTTTGCAATATTTGCTCTTGCCTCATGCCCTAGTCTTTTTGCTAATTTTTTCTTTTGATTGTCATTTAATTTATGCCAAAACCCCAGATCTTCCGTTTCCCATCTTATTGAAAAATGCCAATAATTCCATTTCATAGGCGTATGCTCAATTACACAAGTTGCTTTAAATTTTGTATCAATATCACCCTTGGTATAGTCGGCAGTTATAGCATTAATATCCCCGACTAAAACAACCCAAAAACCTCTACTTGTTAGCCATGTATAGTCCAAATCAGAAATTGGAGTTGCAACTACTGCATCTGGCTCACAATATTCATTATACTTAGATTTACCTAAATCAGTGAGTTTTATTTGAATATGATCAGGAGTAAAAATACCCAAAAGGTTTGTTGATAAATCATCCATTCCTTTACTGGGGTCAACAATTTGGGTTTGTCTTACTTGATTTACCGTGTCATCAAAAATATCAGATCTAATATTTGAATGAGTAAAACGAATTAAATAGAAACTTGATAAATCACAGTTAATAAGTTTATAGTTAGCATTTGGTAGGATTTCAGATGGATACCTCATTCAACGATAAGTGAAAATTAAAGAGGCTATCAGGTTCTAATATACTGCTTAACTCAGAAATAGTTTGTGACAAGCTACCTGCATAGCTCGGCAATTTTTCATTTCCTTTAAACGCAGTTAAAATAGCTTCGTCATCATCTTCATCTATTTCGTATAAGAAGTGCTGAATAAAAAAAGTATAATCACTTTTTTTAATTGTAAAAAACGCACTTTGTTCATGTGTTAATTCCATAGAAATAACATCAGGGTTTGTTGAAAGTATGCTACTTAATGATATTGATAATTTTTCATCAGCTGCTATAAAATTGACATCAGCAAAGTATTCTGCTAATGTTTCATATTGAGCTTTAAATGATTTCTTGAATTTAATAAATTCCTTATCAGCATTAGAATTATCAATAACAGTTCCTTCATATTGTTTTTTTAAACCAAACTGATTTCTATGAAAAATGAGAAATGCTTCATCAGCATACATGACAGAACTGGTAGAGCCTGTGCTTGCATAATCCCTTTCAATGCAACGAACAATTGCTTGTGATGGAATTATGTCGTTTATATGTGTAGCTAGAGTTGGCATATTAGAATACAGGATTAAGTGAATCTAAGAATTTTTCATTTAACAAATTAAAAAATACTTCTTTCTCTTTTAAATGTGTTTTTTCAATACATTCCAACAATTCTTTGATGGATGATATTTTCAAGTTTTCCATTATTACATCAATATCAATAGTAGAAATTGGGGTAACGTCTAATTGATCTGATGAGCTTTTAGGACTTAATACTGGTAATTTATTGTTAAGGTTTAAAATTATACGGAAACTATCTTGCTTAAATTCAGAATGAAATGAATAAGTTTCAGAAACAATATCAGGCATACCAAAGGAAAACGAAAACTTAACGCAATCTGTTAGGTCTATATTTGGATATTCACTTATATATCTGACCCCAACTCTTATATAAGTTTCAAATACATCTGCTTTTTCCAGTTGGGTTAATACTTTTTCAATCTCTAACTTGTATAAATCCCATGAAATATAAGCATTAAGGCAATTGAAGATAATTGAATTGGGCTGTAATTCTATTTTGATTTTATCATTATAAAATAATGGCCTGCTACCAATTTGAATTTCCAACCTCTCTGACAAATTTAAAGGCAATGGATTTGGCAATTGTTGTTTACCTATTGACCTATTAGTGTAAATGTATGTTTCATCTAAAGATTTGTAAAACATGCCAACGGAAACCTCAAAAGGAACTTTGGAAGTGTACTTTACCTCTACAAACGCATCTTTAATGCGGTCTGGCGATATTTTTACAGGTATTTTCATCAAAATTATCAGCTAAACATGAATAGCATTTGAATGGACTGTCCAAAGATAACAAAAATTGTGCTAAAAAAAGGAGATACATATACTGATTTACGTTAAAATGTCCAAAATGAATTACAGTGGGACAAAGTATAAAATCCTATCCCTACGGGCTCCCTACGTGGGCTACCCAAAAACTAAATGCGCCAAAAAAGTGCAGACTGTTTTAAACAAGTTTAATAAAACAAATAATTACCTTTAAAAACCATTCTTTATCCTGGTCAATTTCACCGGATTACACGTTGAACTCTCTTTGAGGCACTGGATTTTTCATACAACGAACAGATAGCCCTTCTTGCTTAAAGGCCCAGGTCTTGTCTAAAAAGCCTGTGTCGTTGGTTAGGCTGAGTGTCCAGGCTCTGCTGGTTTTGATCTCTGTAGCACTCCAGAAGATAGCCACATCAATACCTGTGCCATCATCGTCGCGAAAACCTCCTGGAAGAGCATTAAATCCTGACGAATTGTCTCCATTCCCATTTTGAAATTTGCCGTATTTATCCTTCCATTTATTCCAGCCCTCCACTGATTTCAATTTCCAGCCTCCAGTAGATATATCTAAAAATTTCTTGAGAATGGTCTATTCCTTATCTGTTGGAATGTGCCAACCTTCTGGTGCCAAGCCTCTTGGGTCATTATCATAGTAACACCATGCTGGTTGACCATTTTTTTCTGCTACTATCCACTCCTCATCGAACTCCAAATGTGGAATTAAATCTCCATTCCGGAATCGATTCACATCAAGATTTCTGGTCATCCATTCCTGATTTCCAATTTTAATACTATCAAATTGTGGTTTAATTTCACTCAATAACTTTTGGGTAATGGATAACAGTTTCTCTGTTTGGCGAGATTTGAAGTACCAGTAAGGATTATTGATTTATTTTCTGAGTTTTCCATCGCTATAAATTAAGGTTGGAATTGAATACAAATAAAAATAATTACTTGACTATATTTTTGATTAATCTTATTAGAGTTGAAGTTAATGAAAATTTTTCAGAAAGTTCATTGCCACACTATTTTGAAAAAAATTCTCTCCTCACTCAATCCCAACCCACAAAATAGTCAAATAGTCAATCCCTGAGGCAGCGGACGGAGGCACCGGCTGACTTATCATAGATGCCGCTGCCGATGACGTCGCCCCTGCCCACACCGCCATTGTCGTTGCCCATGTTGCGGATCCAGGCGCAGAAGTAGTCGTACTCGGTAGCACTCCAGAAGATAGCGTTCCATCTACAGAAACCACCATTGCTATAGCGATAACTAACTTGGAGAGCATTAAATCCTGAAGCATTGGCTCCATTCCCAATGTGTAATTCTCCGTCTTCGTCTTTCCAGTCTGCCCAACCCTTCACTGTTTTCATTTTATCACCCGCAATATCATATCCTCCTAAATATTCCACAAGAATGTCCCATTCCTCAGCTGTGGGAACGTGCCAACCTTTTGGTGCCAACCCCCTTGGATCATTGACTGCATACCAATTATATAGTTTTCCGTACTTTTTTCCATTTTCAAGACCATTGTCATAGTAACACCACGCCGGTTGACCATCTTCTCTAGCCCTTTTCCATTCTTTATCTGATACAATATGTGGTACTAAATCTCCATTTCGGAATCTATCCACATCAAGATTTCTGGTCATCCATTCCTGATTTCCTATTCTTACACTCTCATATTGTGGTTTTATCTCGCTCAATATTTTTTGTGTAATGGATAATAGTTTCTCTGTTTTGGCGAGATTTGAAGTACTGGTAGATATTAAAGATTTATTTCCCGAGTTTTCCATAGGTATGAAATAGGGTGGCAATACAGGTTTATTTTAACTTTTCCTCAGTTCATTCAATTTTCTTTCAATTCCATTTTCGTCAAGAAACTTCCAAAAAGTCCATCCGTTTTCTGTTACATTTTCCGGCGCACCATTAGTAACTTTTACTGATTGGGCAGCAGCACTTGGACTTTCATAAAGTTTTCCATTGTAAAAAATCTTATTGGTGGTGGGATTGTAAGTACCTATTTCCTTTTTCCCCTTGTAAGTACAAAAAATATCAAGATTAGCAGAGGCCTCATATTTTAACTCTTCATAGAATTCTTCCTTTATTTTTTCTTTTGGTTGAATGACATGTTTGTTCACCAATCCAAAAATGGAGGTTGCTCTCAATTCTAAAAAGAAATTAAACTCGTTATCAAATTCTCCTTTTAGTAGTTCCTTTGATATTAAGTGATTTTCTAATGATTTTTCTAATTCAGGATTACCGACTTTTATTTGGTTTAAATACTGTGAAGGTGTTTGATCACTTATCTTTATATTCTGAAGTTTTGGTAATAAAGTCCTATTTGCCACACAATTAATTAAATCTTTGTCAGATTCACTTGTTAAATGACGTTGAAGGTAGTTTTTTGGGAAAATATGGTGGTCTTCCAATACGGAATTGAGAGATAGTCTGGCGTCATTATTCCAATTCAGGAGTCCTTTATTGTTAAAATTTATGATGTTTAAAATTCCTTTATATACAGCATTTGCCTTTTTATCAAAAGAGTAAATGTCTTCTGAAGATAATATTTGAATTTTTGAGAGTTTATTAAAGAAACTTGCCGAACTAATTTTATTTCCCTTCCCAATTTGAATCAATATGTTTGAATCTTCTATAATCCTCTCGTTAGAAGCACCTGAATAACGTAAGGAAAAAACGGAATTCCAATACCAATAATCAATAAACCTCTTTTGACTTGGGTTCATTTTATGAAAATCTCCCCCAATTTCTTTTAAAAAACACATCATTGGTATTAACATGTTTTCATAAGGTATCCAATCTTGTGAAATGATAAAATAATTTTGAAAAAGGTAGTCAAGAGTCACTCTATACCATTCACATAAGGTATCCCACCATTCCTTAAAATCGTCAGCCTCCAATTTTGTAAGGATATAGTTCCTGTTTATTTCCTTTGGAGTACTTTTAATGAAGGCAATGGAACGAACAATAATCTCCGGCACCAATTTATAATTTGGATGTTGTTGATCAAAATTTTTTATTTTTTCCTTTAGATTAAAATTTCCCGTGTAAAGTTTGGCAGCTAATATGTCAATAAAATTAAGTTGAACACCTCTTGTATTACTCCTCTCGAAGAAAACTACAAATTTTTCGAGATTCATGTCGAGTAAATAATAGGACAAAAGTTTTTCAGATTTAAAAAGGTCAGCTACTTTCTTCCGAAGATTTCTAAACCTTTTAAACTCCGATTTTAGATCAAATCCCTCAACATCATGGTAATTTTTGTAAAATGTTGTTTGAAAGAAGAATTTTTCCTTTATTTCTTCTTCATCATAATCGTTTATTTCAATGTCCCAAACATCTGATAGTTTTATAGAAATTCTCTCTCCGTCCTGTTCTCCTGTAATTTCTTGAAGAAGTTCTTCTAAATTTGTTGATTCAAAAGAGGTGCCGGAAATTTCATCCTCATTCTTTGCAACAAACCATATTTCATCTGTTCCTTTTAAAGCCCTGTAAATGGAAGTTGTTCTTTGTTGACCATCAAGAACAAGCCTAAAATTCCCACCAATTTTATTAATGTCCTCAATTTCCTTTTTGGTTATGGTCTTAATTTCAAGGGATGGTCTCTTTCTTCCCTTTGTAATTTTCTTACGGTTATCTATCTCTCTTACAGCGATGTCGAAAGAGGGTATTTCATAAATGATGGCACCAATAAAAATATCTTTAACCAAAGAATCAAACAGGTCATAAGTTTTTGAAATTTCCCACACAAAATCTCGTTGAAATTCAGGAAGAAATATTTTCTTATCGTCAATATCAAGAATGAGTTGTTTTAATGACTGTGTCTGTTCCATAAATTCAGATTAAAGATAGATTTTTGAAATTTCACATGATATTGGTAACATCGATCAATCCATTGGTTTTATCATTTTTTCAATAAATCCTATCTCTACCTCCGTTAAATCGTATTTGTTATATAACTGTCTGTCTATCTCAGGGATGGATTTATTCCAATCTATATCAGATTTTTCAGTGAAGTCTTGAAGAGGTACATTTTTATATGTTTTTGAAGTAGCATCTTGACTTGCCTTGGCAAGACTATGAAGAAATCTAAAAAATTTCGAAGTACAATATTTACAAAGGTTTTTTGCACTAATTAAATCTAAATTTAAATCAATCCCTAAAACGATATATGATTCAGTGCATATCGTACCCGGTTCCCCGATAAAAGTATTTAAATTATCGTCGCTAAGTTCCGTACCTATATTATTTGCTCTAGGAGTAAATACTTTAAAGTTATTAATCCATTTATGGTTAACCGCAATTAATTCATTTTCCACGTATCCAATTTTTCTGCCTTTACCAAAACATAAGATTGGATTTTTTAATAATTCAGGTGAATCGTGAAATTGTTCATCATTGATAAAATATCCACGAAACCCAAATGGTCTTAAAATGGAAACAAATTTTGAAAAACTTTCGAAAATTGGTTTTTTATTGACTTTATCTAAAATGGAAATGGCCTCCCCATGACGAATAAAAGTATTTGTATTCTCGTTTTTAAGGGATCTTAAAAATACAGAAGGTTCAGAATTTAATTTATGAGTAACAACTTTTGTTAAAGAACTAATATTGTCATGATTAATATTCCAAAGAAAAAAACATAAACCACCTCGTATATTCGTATGTGGAAAAATTTGTTCAGGATTGAGAAAATCATGAAGTATCTCTATATGTTTATCATTTATCATTTCATTCCTAAATTCATCTAACCCTTTACCACCTGAATACCAACGAGAAGGCATTATCATTGAAATAAAATTTGGTTCTATTTTTTTTGCAATATCTACAAAACGGTTATAAATTGGTCCAGCACTTGCCTGAGCACCACCGTCCATTTCCTGATATGGAGGATTTCCAACTACCGCATTAAATTTCATATTATCGTCATTATTTGATTTCCAATAGGTTTTACCCTGTTTTATCTTATCGAGAAAGTTTTGTTGTTTATGGGTAATCTGATTCACTAAATCTTCAAAATACCTTGTATTTACTTTTACCTTTCGAAATCCGACCAATGTTCTTTTGGTGATACTTTTAGCCATTGGGGTTTTACAGATCACAAATATATTTTCAGTAACCACCTTATCCCATATTTCCAACATCTCTTCCAATGATGGAGGATTATTTTCATTAAAATTTAGGAGTTTTAAAATATTTCTATAAATACTGTATGACACGTAAAGGGGGTATAAACCTGATTTTGAATTTATTTCCAATATTTTTGAATCAGAATGAAAAACTTCATCAGTTACTGTACCATGACTAACATATCTTGGTTTATCCAATATTTTATCAAAAGTCTCATTGAAGAATACATATCCCCCTAAACAATCACCCATGTGCATGTTTACCACTCTCCATGGGGTTAGAACCGTTTCTTTATCAGGATTTCTGAAGGTACTGAAAATGGTAGTAATTCGGTTTATTCTTTCCTCTATGGGTAAGTTATCCACAGAACGAGTCATATTCCGTATTCTTTTTCCGGCAGCACGGAACACATCAGGTTCATAATATTTTTTAAACCCGTTGAATATCTCTTTAGTGACCCCATTAGGCATGAACTCTTCCCAAGATTTATCATCAATCAAATCTGAAAAATTATCAATATTTATTTGTGTTTCCTCCTCATTAATATCTGCACCATAAATGAGTAGAGGCATTCTAATAGAGATTCCCCTAAGAATGGATATGGCACTATCCCTTAACTTTCTTTTTTCCTCCCGAACTTTTAGAAGTTCAGATTCTTCCATTGATAGCTCTTTTTTAGATCTATTTTTCTTTTCAGCAATTTCAAGTATGTCATATTCTTCGTTAGTGAACCCCTGAATATTAATATCAATATTCGATCCTTTTGCCATAGATTTTGTACTTCCAATAATACCTTTTAGTTTCTCGAAATCAGATTTTTCTATATCACCTAATTTCATTAACTGATCATTATTATAAAGAAATCCATCCTCAAACCCGTTACTAACCACTCTATCTACATATACTTTTTTGAGTTGTTCCATCATACCCTCCACGTTGTAAGGGGTCATTTTTGAACCAACCACCGAAATTACAGGACAAAAGTTTAAAAAATCCCCCATGGTCTGACGATCATTTGTTGACGTTTTCCCCGCTTTAGATGAAATTTTGGCTGTTTCAGCAATAACTTTCAATGTCCTATCAGGTGCAAAATCAAATACAAAACACTCTTCCTTTACTCTACCATTTATAGTGGCTGGTGTTTGTACCCTAAAAATCGTTTGCATGTAACTTGAAGCTGAGGTATTGAATGACCCTGACAACATGAACACGGCAGTCCATGCCGGAACAGATACACCTGTTGTCAATTTCCCACACGATAAAGTTATGGTATAGGTCTCATGAGGTTTTTGAGTAATTCCGTTTTGAACTTTTTTAAGTGCGTCCTCTTTTGTTTCCTCCTCATCTCCGTCACCGGCAACATTTATTATGGTAAACTGACTAAATACTGGATGAATCTGTAAAAGGGAACTTAGAGATCTTGCCTCCTTTACCCCTGGTACCATCCAAAGTGAATGTCGGAAGTTTTCTCTATATTCTACCGTTGAATAGGGAAAATTACCTTCCTCACTTTCCTTACAAATCATGTTCAGGAAAAATAGGATATCCCTTTCGTGAATAAATTTTCCTTCTTTATTAACCCTAAAGAACTCTCTAAAATTAAAGGCAACATCCTCATCGATATAATCTTTTAAAAGTTTTCCTATGTCATAAGTAAAAATATTCAACTTCGGTAAACTCGCATAAGGGTTTGGGTTTCCAAAATGGTTCAATTCCCAATTTTGTTTGGCACGTTGTTCCATGACATAATCCCAAGTGAAAATTTCTTCTTCTTTGTAATTATCCAAGAGGTTAAACGGAGTACCTGATAAATGTAACACTTTGGTGTTAGGGGTTAACAACTCATTTATTACGTTTTTACCCAATTCTGTTTGTGTACCTTCATGGGCCTCATCCACAATGATAAAATCCCAATGAGTTTTAAATAATTCGTTATTCTTATCAAAGTTCCCACCAACCTGAGCCGAACCCCTTAAATCTTGCATGGAAGAAAAATAAACATATTTAGATTTATCCCTTTTACTCAAATTTTCTAATGTTTGAAAGGAATTTCCATTATTTTTCGATCCATAGTGATAATTTGGTTTATCGTAGAATATTTTTGAAAAATCCTCGAACCAACCAGCATCCACCACAGGTCTATGGGTCAATATTAAGGTTTTATTAAAATCTAAATCTTTTATCACCTGTAAGGCCGAAAGGGTTTTTCCAAATCTCATTTTGGCAAACCATAACATCTCATTTCCGTTCTTAAACTGTTTCTTAGTTTTTTGGATAGCGTCTAACTGTTCAGGTCTGAAACTAATCGGTGACTTACCTGTTGAAATTTCGGTTTGGTTCAACGAGTCTCGACCCTCTTTAACGGCTCGAATAGCCTTAATAACCGTTTCTACATCTGTTTGAAACCATTCCAAGGATTTACTTTCAAATGTTTTTCCTGAAATTCCTGATCTGATTAACAACTGATGAACTTCATCGTCAGTGAACGATTTTATATTACCTGTTTTATCTACAAATAGGGTCTGTTCTGTATAAAATAGATTGAATGAAATACCAGCAGTTTGGGTATATTGTTCAATTCTTTTCCGTGCAGCCTCATTTAACCGATGACTATTTGGTTTTTCTTCTAATGAAGTCTGACCATCGTTTAAAGTGGTTTCCCCAATTTTCAGACATCCTTTGTGTTCTTCGTCATTAATTCCAAAAACATATATTAATTTATTTTTAAAGGAGGAGGTAATTCTCATGATGTTTAATTATTGAGGAGGTTAATAAATCTTAATAACACACCTTTTTCACCTGTCACCTTATTCTTCTCATTCCAATCTTTTATTAAACAGTACGTTCCATTGTGTCTAATCATATTATCTTTGGAACATCCTTCACAAGGAAATGTCACATTCTCTTCATCAAATAAGGTATTCTTTTTAACTACTTTAGTTTCACAACTATTGGGAATAACACCCTTTAAACCATCCATTTGCCATAAATTCCAAGAAATGATGTCAGCGATTTCCTGAATTGAATTTAACAAAGGTTCTTCCCCAAATTTCAGAATATAATTTTCAATAAAAGTGGTGAGAAGTGTTTCCCTGGCAATGAGAAGACTATCTCCCTGCCATTCAAATCCATAGATACTTTTATAGGCTATTTGGACAGTTTCCAACCATTCAGATAAATCTTTCACATTTTCATTAATGACTCGAAGTTTTCGATCTAAAAGTCCTATTCTTTTTTCTATTGGTATAAATTCACCTGTGGTGGTATCGTATCTACTTGAAAGATATGGTGCTTCACCACATGAAATTTCAAGTCTTGTATCTTTCACATATTGTTTCCATGTTTTTCCCTTTGGAAATTTTATCTTATCCTCATTTGTTACCCATGACCTATTTCCATTTTCCTCCTCTATTTCAGTATTAAAAACATTTTCCCTTCCAAACCACGCGTGGTCAATTAAATTGTTTTGAGCGTTACATATCCATGAGGGGGTAAATACTTCAGCCATTTCTCTGACCCTTGATATTTGTAAATCTCTGTCTTTTTTAACTCTTGGCATGATAATTTGACCATTCTCACCGGTAATAAGATTTGGTGTAATAGGTGCTAAAAACGAATAGGAACTTCCAAAATCTATGTAATTGTTTGTAGCCCAAAAGATATTTTGTTGCGTTGTATGGTCTTGGAGTAAGGTTTCCAAAACTTGAGGGTACTTTTCAATTATGTCATTTTCTAAAATATCGATTTCCACTAACACACTTTTTAGATTAATTAATTTAGATAGATTAAAATTCAGGAGAGTTGAATTATGTAAATGTAGCAAATACCCTCGTAATTTGGAATTTCTTCTAAATAAATCTATTGAATAAAGTTGAATATTGTTGTAAACTGTCCGAAAATAAATGAAATATTGATTCAATATCATTATCGTATCATTCCTGTGGAAGTGAAAGCTACCTATAAAATTTAAAAACCAGTTCTCATCTCAGGCACTGGCTTTTTTTGTTTTGATAAACCAAGCAATATATTTCTCAATTTGAGAACCCAAAAAATATGTGAACTTGGGGATAATTGTTCTAAGGCTGCTGTTGGGGAAACTTATATGCTTATCAAACAAAGTTTCGAGCATACTTCCAGCAGCAATAACAGAAATTTCTGGAGCTAGCTCATAAAAATATCTTAGCGTATTTAATTATTAAATGCTCTATGGATGTGAAATTTTCAAACGGTTCTTTGTCTTCTGAAAGCTCCAGGTTTAAATAGATGTATTGTTCATACTGCTGAGCTATCTTTTGAACATGTAACAGAGTGAGGGTAAAAAATGAAAAAACTTGTAACAAAGTGAGGGTAAAATTTTATAAATTATGTAACAAAGTGATACGTAAAACCACTAATAATTCATTTTCATTTGAATAAATGTAAAAGTGTACATTTATTCAAACGTAAAAGTGTAATTTTAACCACAAAATACGAAGGATATGGAAAGGGAGTTGTTGAAAAGTTTATTTCAATGGAAGATGCTTTATTTGACGGTGTATTTTTAGCTGTATGAAATGAAATTAAAGGACTTACGGTAATTCGTATGTCCTTTGTTGTTTCTGTCTGAGGTTTTCATTAAATTTAGGCTATGAAAACAACGATAGCAATACTTGGTCTGCTCCTTTTAATTCTTTTTGAATGTGCCAGAGTGTATTTAATTATGCCTATGCCTGGTAGTCAAAATTTTGATTCCATTGAAATTGCCTATTTTTTAGGCTCTAATAAATGGATTATTCGACTGATTGGATATCTAATGGTATCTGTTCCCTTGTTTTTAATCCTTAGAAATGGTGTTAAAAAAGAAAAATTGATCATTGGAGGATTGACCGCTATTTATTTAAGCGTTTTTTATGTTTTTACCTTTAAAATGGAAGCTGATAAAATGTTTTATCAGCCAACTAAAGTGGTAACAACTCCTTTATCAAAAAATAAAATTCCTGATAATAAATTAGTCATTGGCGTAGTGATAGATAGTGTTGCCAGAGCTTATCCAATTCAATTAATTGGTTATCATCATCAAGTGGTTGATACGATGAATGGTCATCCAATAATGGTTACTTATTGCACTGTTTGTAGAACAGGTAGAATTTATAGTCTGATAGTCAATGGAAAGCAAGAGACCTTCAGGTTGGTTGGAATGGATCATTTCAATGCGTTGTTTGAAGATGCTACTACAAAAAGTTGGTGGCGACAGTCAACCGGTGAATGTATAGCGGGTCCTTTAAAGGGTTATAAATTAAAGGAATTTAAATCTGAGCAACTTATATTGTCAGCGTGGGCCAGAATTCATCCAAATACACAAATCTTACAACCTGATCCTCTTTTTAAAGAGGAATTTGAGCAAATGGATACGTATGATAAAGGGATTTCCAGGGGAGATTTAACTAAAAGAGATACCGCTTCCTGGAAAAATAAATCATGGGTTTTAGGCATTCAGGATGGGGCCAATGCTAAAACTTATGACTGGAATCAACTTACGAAGCAAAGAATAATACAGGATTCTCTCCCTAATAATCCCATTGTTATTCTATTGGAAAATGATACTGCATCCTTCCATGCATATTGTAGAATTGTTAATAATGAAATTTTAATATTTCGCAAAAAACAGGATTCAATATGGGACGTAAATACTGGATCAAAATGGAACTATGAGGGAGTTTGTGTGGATGGAAAGTTGAAAGGGAATATGCTAAAAAGCGTTCGTTGTTATCAGGAATTTCTTCATTCGTGGGAATTTTTTCACCCCCAAAGTATTAGATATAATGATTGACATTACTGCGTGAGGAAAACGCTCCCTTACATCGGTTAAATTAGTTGATTTTATGTTTCAAATACATATTCATAACTTCATGTTTACTTGCAAAATAAGGTAGGGTAAAGGCAACCTTAACGTATTGTTATTTTGAACAGCTTAAAGTTAATAGAATATTAAAATCAAAATTTCCTCCAACGAGAGGAGTTAAAATTGAAGCTGTGAAATTAGTTAAAGTATTTATTTCTTAGGCGAAACAATATAAAACACAGTATCTATAAAATAGAGCATTCCATTTCGTGTTAGAACATTTTCGTCGTGAAGATCTTCTAAGATTTAACAAAGTTCTTCGTTATAATAATCATGATTTTTTGTGTTTCGAAAGCCATTATTTTCTAGAAATGTTTTTACAACATTTAAATCTGTTTTTTCAGTAGCTTTCACAAAAGGCTGTTCAACTAGAGCATAAATAACATCTAGATTCTTATAGAATCCTAGTAAATTATATGCAGTATCAGGGAAAAATAAATTGTTGAGTAAAAGGTTATGAAAATAATCAACCCAATTAGCGTAATAAATGGTATCATTTAATTTAAGGACAGTAGAACCATCTTTCAAATAAACTTTTTGTTCAGCTCCTTGCGATAGGTATAATTCGAAATTGAGATTATCTACCCAAAGATTATTATCGTTTACAAATTGAATTAATCTCTTTGTTTCTTCTTCTTTGTACTGCTGTTGGTTTTTAACCATTGAACTTGCTCCTTGGCTTCCTTTAAGGTAACTGCAGGTTGTTTGGATAAGATGGTGGCACTTAACTTGGCTCGTTCCAGAAAGGATATGTTGGATGTCATCTCTCATATAGTTTTTAGTCATACAAAGTTAATCAATTATTTCAATTGTAATCGTGTAAAATATACTCCTTGAGTAAATCATAATAAATTGTATATCAGTTTATTAATTTTTAAATAAATATTCATAACTCATTCATTAGGAGTTTAAGTTGACCTTGTGCTAAAAGTATGAAAGCCTATTGTTTCTACTATCCTCCCTTTCTTTTAAACCCTACTTTAGAAATTGCGTTATGTATTAAATAAACTTAAAAGGGTCATGAGTCAGCATTTTCACCGTTTAGAAGTCAAAGAGGTAAAAGAAGAAACCCCAGAGGCTTTCACTATAAAATTAATAGTTCCTGATGAATTAAAAGATTATTACGTTTATCAGGCGGGACAATATTTGACGCTAAAACTTAATATTAAAAGTAAGGAGGTCAGGCGCTCTTATTCTATGAGTTCCAGTCCTCTGGAAACTGATTTGTGTATCACGGTCAAAAGGGTTAAAAAAGGATTAGTTTCAAATTACCTTGCTGACAATCTTACAAAGGGTGATTTTTTGGAGGTATCTCAACCGGAGGGGAATTTTCATCCTGAATTAAATCCGGAACAAAGGAAAAATTATTTCCTGATTGGTGCTGGTAGTGGCATAACACCTCTTTTTTCCATCGCAAAAGTGGTGCTTGAAGAGGAACCCCAAAGTTCAGTTTACCTGCTTTATGGCAATAGAAACGAAGAATCCATTATTTTCAGGAATGAATTAGATCAAATGACAAAGCGGTATGCGGGGCAATTTTTCTGTACCCTAACCCTTTCTCAGCCTAAAAGAGAAAAACCAGGAGGTTTGGGAGGTTTGTTTTCAAAGGGCAAACTCACCTGGGATGGTGAAATAGGAAGAATTGATAAAAAAATGATCCAGCGTTTTAGATCGGAAAATGTGGCATCGGGTGTGAAAAGTGAATATTTTATTTGCGGACCTGAAGATTTAGCAGCTACCGCAGAAACCTCTCTGATTGAAGATGGAATAAATAAAGAAAATATAAATAAAGAGTTATTTTTATCGGGTGACGTATCAAGCGCAAAGAGTAATAAAAATGGGGTAAATGCCGTTATGAAAGTCGAATTGGGCGATGAAATTCTTACGCTGGAACTGCCCGCACAAAAAACAATTCTTCAGGTTCTTATCGCCGCCAAGAAAAATCCACCCTATTCATGCACCGCAGGCGCTTGTTCCAGTTGTATGGCCAAAGTGATTTCTGGTTCCGTTATTATGGATGTTTGCCACGCTTTAGATCCGGAGGAAATTGAACAGGGATATATTCTTACTTGTCAGTCGCGCGCTAATTCCGAAGAATTAGAGATTACTTATAAAGTTTAAAAAGAGTCATGAACAAAATAGGTTTTAGTATCCAGTTTTTTTTCTTATGCTGTACTATAAGCCTATCCGCACAATCTACTGTATCAAGAATTCGTGTTTTTCCAAATTTAAATTACGCTCATTCAGCGCCAGTCTTGTCACATGACGGGAATAAAGTGTTTTTTAGCGTTGACAAACACCCTATTAATGTTGGGCTCAATAAAGGAAAAGATATTTGGGTGAGCGAAAGAACGGGTAATTCCGGGCAATGGTCAAAACCTTTTCCATTGTCAGGTGATGTAAACTCTGGGGAAGATGAATGCGCGGTAGCCCTGCTTAATCAGTCAGATATTCTTCTGGTTCGCAGGGAATCCGATAGTTCACATTGGTCTTTCTTTGACTATAATGGTAGAATATGGGTGGCAAGTGATATTTTTCCCACACCTCCCTTTTATCCGGCGGCAAAGTGGATTACCTACAATAATTTTAAAACGGTATGTTTTTTTGGAATGGGGGATTCAATCCAGCAGCAAATTTTTGTTTCTTCTCTTGATTCAACCTATTCATGGACAACCCCTAAGGAGTTAAAGGGTTTTGAAAAATTCAAACAAGTTAAAGACCTCACGATTTCTTTGGATAATAGAACGATTTTTTTTAGCGCCGAAGGTGATTCAAGCTATGGGGGATTCGATATTTTTACCTCGAAAAGAACAACGGAGGGTTGGTTAAATTGGTCAGAACCAGAAAATATTGGTCTTCAGATTAATTCTTTATTGGACGAATATGAACCTACCTTATCAGCGGACAGAAGAAAAATTATGTTCGCCGTGAAAGACAGGGATGGGGTTGAATCGATTTATCAGGCAATATTACCCGATAAACTTCAAACTGAGCCTGTCCTTGCGATAAAAGCAAGCAGTCAGATTTTTTCAAAAAATGAGTTTTTTGACGGTGAAATAAAGTTTTATGGTTTTAACCGAAAGGAGAATACTTTGCATGTTATAAATAACGATCCTCTTTCATTTGGGTCAACAACTTTCCTTCCAAAATCGGATGATATCCTTTTAGTGTCGGTTAAACCTGAATACTTCATTCCTTCTGTTCAATTACCGATAAGGGAAGGCGGAAATATTTATACGGGAAAGTTTCAACGAAATAGTTATCTGGAAGAGTTTGATATAGAATTTGTAAGACTTGAAAAGCAATTATCGGATCAAAATAATCTTATTTTAGATGTTCAAAGCGAAATCGACAGATTGCTTCAAAAGGTTGAATTAAGTACATCGGCCATTTGGGCAAATATCAAAGATTTATCTGACATTGACTTGAAGCCTATTGAAAATGAATTAAAAATCCTATCGAATTCTTATTCACTTACCTTAAAATTAACGTCGGAAAAGAAACCTACTATGAATGTTGCCTTTTCAGAGGGAATCAACCGTATTGAATTTTGGAAAAATGAGTATGCTGCAAAAAACGCAGTGGAAGAAGATGAGGATACCATACAAAATTTTCAATTATTCGTGAAGGATATCATTAATTATCAATGGTATGCCAATCAACTTGAATATGTAAAAGAAGTAGAAGCGGAGTATAAAAAAGAAGCGTTAGAAGGACTAAAAAAGTTATTGTCTATGGATGACTTAGCTCTTTCGCAAATTTTAATGGAGGAGTATCTTAATAAATTAGCGTCAACGAAACAAACATCTATGTTTTTTAGTATTCCCAATGATGAGGTGGTTAAAAATCTAAGCTGGCCTGTTAAAAAGTCATTACAACTTCCATTTTTCAATGAAGTAAGCTTAAGGGTAAAGCCATTGATTGAGCGGGAGATAACGAATATGCTTAAAATGCCCATGATTGACTTGTTAAGTCAACAGTATTATTTACAGTTTTTAAGGGAAAAGAAACAGTTGCTTTTGGAAAACAGAAGTGAGATTTCACTCAGAATGGAGGTATTAGAAATGAGAAATCGTGGCAGAAAAAAGGATTATGTCCTCAAAGATACCCTGTTTTATCAGCCATTAAAGATAGTAAGAGACACGCTGGTGAATGTAGTGGCTTACCCTTTTTATTATACCGAATTGATTCCTCTAAATGTACCTTTTTTCCCAACGGATAGCATTGAACCAGATGCCCCTGGATTTTTTGAACTGCAAAGGATTCGGCAAATACTCTCTGAATATCCAGGTTTAGGCGTCGAATTAGCTGTTCAGGTCCAGGACAGAGGGGGTGTTTTTTTAAAGGAAAGTAGAGAAATAGGTGAAAAACGCCTGGGGTTCATGAATACCTTTTTTGAAATGTCTGGAATAGGTGCAGATCGACGAAATATTTATCTATTGCAAAATGCAGAAAGGATGACGAATAATAACTTACCTATTCAGGTATTGATTCGTTTTTTTTATCGAAGTTGACCTTTGTTTTTTATATTTTTGCATTTATTTACCTTATGTTAAATGTTTTAATATGTACCGTACGCATAATTGTGGGGAGTTGAGAATTTCTGATGTTGGTAAACAAGTTAGACTTAGTGGCTGGGTTCAGGCAAATAGAGATTTTGGGGCAATGACGTTTATGGATATTAGAGATCGTTATGGGATCACTCAAATCGTCTTTTCTCTGGAAGAAGATAAACAGTTATGTGAATCTGCCAGGAAGTTAGGTAGAGAATTTGTCATCATGATAGATGGGAAAGTTAGGGAAAGGACCAATAAAAATCTGAATAGGGATACCGGAGAAATTGAAATTCAGGTGAATGGGTTACAAATCTTGAACGCTTCTAAAGTTCCTCCTTTTACCATTGAAGACGATACCGATGGTGGTGATGACATTAGAATGAAATATAGATATTTAGATTTAAGAAGAAGTCCAGTACAAAGAAATATTCTTTTTCGTTCAAAACTATCTTTGGAGACCAGGAAATATTTATCAGATTTAGATTTTGCTGAAATTGAAACCCCTTTTCTTATAAAATCTACGCCGGAAGGAGCCAGAGATTTTGTGGTTCCAAGTAGAATGAATGCTGGACAGTTTTATGCCTTACCTCAATCGCCACAAACTTTTAAACAGATTTTAATGGTGGCTGGTTATGATAGGTATTTTCAAATAGTGAAGTGCTTCAGAGATGAAGATTTAAGAGCTGACAGGCAGCCTGAATTTACACAAATTGACTGCGAAATGGCTTTTGTTACCCAGGAAGAGGTGCTAAATACTTTTGAGGGTTTGACAAGACATTTATTCAGACATACCCTTGGTTTAGAATTGGGTGACTTTCCTCGTATGAATTACGACGATGCTATGAGATTATATGGCTCTGATAAACCAGATCTTAGATTTGATATGGTTTTTGTTGAATTAAATGAGGTTGTAAAAAATAAGGGTTTTAGTATTTTTGATGAGGCCGAGTTGATTATCGGGATAAAAATTCCTGGTAAAGCAGATATGACCAGAAAGCAAATCGACGAACTTACTGATTGGGTTAAAAGACCTCAAATTGGGGCAAAGGGATTAGTGTCGGTTCGTTATAACCAGGACGGAATTAAATCGTCGGTAGATAAATTTTACGACCAGGAGGCTTTACAGCAATGGGTAGAATTATTTGGAGCCACGCAGGGAGATTTAATGCTTATCCTGTCTGGCGAAACGGATAAGGTTCGGAAGCAGTTAGGAGAGCTTCGTTTAGAAATGGGACGTCGCCTCGATTTAATGAAAAAGGGGGAGTTCAAACCTCTTTGGGTGCTCGATTTTCCATTATTAGAATGGGATGACGATACTCAGCGTTTTTATGCCATGCACCATCCTTTCACATCCCCCAAAAAGGAGCAGATTGAGGCTATGGCAAGTGATGACCGAGAGGTGCTTAAAAACCTTCGTGCTGATGCTTACGACTTGGTAATTAATGGTGTGGAGATTGGTGGTGGATCTATACGGATTCATGATAGAGCCTTGCAAGCCAAGAATTTTAAACTACTCGGATTTACACCGGAAGAGGCTGAAAACCAATTCGGGTTCTTATTGGGGGCTTTTGAATACGGTGCGCCACCACATGGAGGTATTGCCTTTGGATTCGACAGACTGTGTGCCGTTTTAAATGGTCAGAATTCTATCAGAGATTTCATTGCCTTCCCAAAAAATAATCAGGGTAGAGATATGATGATAGACGCCCCATCGGAAATTGCGTCAGCACAATTAGATGAGTTAGCCTTGCAATTAAATATAAAATAACATTTAGGATACTTGTTATCTCAAAGTGGGGTAACAAGTATCTATATATTTTCAGTTATTACAATAATATCTCTCTAGCGGTTTTCATTGGAACGCCTACACACTTTTTTTCCATATAAGTGAGCATTTTCTCAATTAATTCTCTGGTAGGTTCGTCCAGCTCAGCAAGATCCTTTTTAAAAACTTCGGACAAGGCTTTTTCTTTTATAGCTTTTATCTCATCTGGAAGGGAACTAAAAGCTTTTTCAATTTTTCGTTGTTTAAAAAGTCTGCTGAATTTTTCAATATTTGAGTCAATAACTTTGGTTGCTTTAATAACTTCTGCCTCTCTGAAGGCCATGTTTTCACTGGCAACCTGACGAAGCGTCTCTATTTCGACGTAATGAACTTGTTTTAGTTCTGCTACCTCCATCGTTACATTATTTGGAACGGCCAAATCTATGATAACTTTGGGGTTTTTCTCATTTTGTACCAAAGAATTAAATACCTGAAGGTCAATGAGAGGTGTCGGTGAAGAGGTACAGGCAATTAAAGCATCAAAACCCTGAGAAAATTCTTTTAGCTCACTAAGAAGCGAAGCTTTTCCGTTGGGAAATAATTTGGCTATCGATTGTGCTTTTGGTAGTGATCTATTGAAAACATGCACATTGGTAAAGGCATTACTATGAAGTATCTTTGCGACAATACCATTAGTTTGTCCGGCACCAATTAAAAGAATTCTGGCATCGGGTCGAAGAGCGTATCTGAGTAATTTTAAAACAGCTAAAGAAGCAACCGAAACGGGCTTTTCCCCAATTCGGGTAGTTGAAAACACCTCTTTAGAGGTTAGGACGGCCTGGTCCATCAAAAGGCGCAGAGCATCTCCGCATAAGCCCTGGGTTCTGGCAAATTCGTAGGCTTCCCTTAACTGTGAAAGAATCTGCCGCTCACCAACCACTAGAGAATCAACGGAAGAGGCGACATTAAAAAGATGAGACACCGCGTCTGTTCCCTGGAAAATTTTAACATTTTCCTTTAATATGGAATAATCTGATGTAGTTAATTGAGGAATAAAGTGACGGTAAAAAGGAATGACAGTGTTTTCATTGGCATTAAACTCACCATATAACAAAAACATAACCCTATTACAGGTAGAAACATAAAATAACTCTTGAATATTGAAATTTTCTTTGGCACTGTGCAACAAATGAACTATCGTTTGCTCTAGTTCAGGCAATACAAATTTAGCTAAATCTCTGAGATTAGTGTGTTGATGAGAAAGCGTTATAATCTTATAATGTGAGAGCATAATACTTTAAAATTGTTTACAAAAGTAATCCATAGAAATGGTAGAACTGTCATACAATTGTAACAAGTAGTCAGACACTGTAATTTGGAATATTTCTAAACATTAAGGTTGAGCGCTCAAGCTGTCAACAAAATAGTCAATAGCTAACGAGTAACCCATTAATCCAAGACCAATAATAACTCCTTTTGAAACGGAAGAAATGGTAGAATGATGTCTAAAAGGTTCTCTGGCGTGCACATTTGAAATATGTACTTCAATGACAGGCGTTGTAATGGCAGAGATGGCGTCTCTTATGGCAATAGAAGTATGAGTGTAAGCACCCGCATTTAGAATAATTCCTTGACAATCAAACCCTTTTTCATGTAATTTGTCAATGATTTCACCTTCATGATTGCTTTGGAAATAAGACAAGTTCAATGAAGGGTACTTTAGTTTGAGAGAAGAAAAAAAATCATCGAAAGATTGACTTCCATACACGGAGGGTTCTCTTTTCCCGAGAAGATTCAGATTAGGGCCGTTTATAATAAGCAGATCCATCATATTGAGCTGTTAATTTGCCAGATCAGAAAGGAATTTAATTCTAAAAATTCTAATTTCTTCCTCCGTGATATCCTCTTCTTGCAACGATTTAATGGCTGGTTTGAGTAAATCTGTTTCTGCCTCCATAAAATAATCATAAATTTCATCTCTTGCGCCTTCGTCAATAGCCTCTTCGATATAATAATCTATATTTAATTTGGTACCGGATTCCACAATAGCCTCCATCTCAGTAAGAAGCTCATCTAAAGAGAGTTGATTAGATTTTGCCAGGTCATCAAGCGGCATTTTTCTATCAATTCCCTGAATAATCTGCACTTTTACTTTTGATTTATTTGCTACCTGGCGGATTAGAATATCGTCGGGTCTTTCCACTTCATTTTCTTCAACATATTTAGCTATGAGTTGAATGAACGGTTTTCCATAACGTATAGCTTTTCCTCTACTGACGCCAGCGATCAGGGTCATATCATCTAAGGAAATGGGATATTGAGTAGCCATATCCTCTAAAGACGCCTCTTGAAAAATGACAAAAGGAGGCAGGGAAAGGCGCTTTGCCTCTTTCTTTCTAAGATCTTTCAGTAAACTGAATAGAACAGTATCAAGGGCTGCATGCTTCGAAGATTCCTCGATAAATTCAGCTGATAAAGCTGCAAAATTTTGATTAATAGGTATTTGCAAGGAAAAAGGTTCCTGAATAAACTGTTTTCCTTTATCGGTCATTTTTAGAAGACCATAACTTTCAATATCTTTATAAAGAAACTCGTTCAGGAGGGCATGTCTGAAAACAGAGAACCAAAAATTAGCCTCTTGATTTTTTCCAGAGGCGTATCTCTCTAGTTTATTGAAATTAAAGTCTCTATTTTCTTTATTATCTACCCCGAGAATAAATTCTACGAGGATTTTTATGCCAAAATTCTGTTTCAGGTCTAAAACGGACAATAGAGCCGTTTTCATTTCTTCTTTTATCTCCTTTTTCTCCTTGGGGAATTTGCAATTATCGCACATATTAGTGCAATGGGTATCATCAAATTCTTCACCAAAATAATGGAGTAAGAATTTTCTGCGGCAGGCAGCTGTCTCTGAATAAGCCATTATTTCCTGCATAAGTTGCATGCCCATTTCTCTTTCAGCGACAGGTTTATCGCGTAAAAACTTTTCAAGACGCAAAATATCTCTGTAGGAAAAGAAGGCTATACATTTTCCTTCCAGACCGTCTCGTCCGCCACGACCTGTTTCCTGATAATAATTTTCTATACTTTTAGGAATATCATAATGGATAACCAGACGAACATCGGGTTTATCAATACCCATACCAAAGGCAATGGTTGCGACAATAATGTCAATATCCTCCATCAGGAAATTGTCCTGGGTTTTACTTCTTACTTTAGGGTCGAGGCCTGCATGGTAAGGCGCTGCTTTTACATCATTGACCAGCAAGGTTTTTGCTATTTCCTCTGCAGCGCGCCTGCTTTGAACATAAACGATACCTGACTGATTTGGGTGCGCTTTAATAATCTGGACAATATGCTTTATCGTTTGTTCCGGTTGTAATTTAGGTCTTATCTCGTAGTACAGATTCGTACGATTAAAGGAATCGATAAAAATATTTTCACCGCGCATATCGAGATTTTTCACTATGTCGGACTGCACTTTTGGAGTGGCTGTCGCAGTCAGAGCTACCAGGGGAACTTCCTTTCTGATAGCATCGAGCATTGCTTTAATTCTTCGATATTCTGGTCTGAAATCATGTCCCCATTCTGATATACAATGCGCTTCATCAATAGCTACGAAGGACACATTTACAGACTGAAAGAACTCTATATTTTCGTCTTTAGTCAAGGTTTCAGGAGCAATGAAAAGCATTTTTGTTTTACCATCGGCAATATCCTGCTTGACTTGTTTCATTTGAACTTTGCTCAGGGAAGAATTTAGAAAGTGAGCAATTTCATCGGTCTGACTGTGTCCGCGAATGGAATCAACCTGATTTTTCATTAATGCAATGAGCGGAGAGATAATAATGGCCGTTCCCTCAAGCATTAAGGCTGGGAGTTGGTAACAGAGTGATTTTCCGCCACCTGTAGGAAGAATAACAAAAGTATCTCTTCCGGAGAGAACACTTTGGATGATTTCTTCTTGATTACCTTTAAAGCGATCGAAGCCAAAGAATTTTTGAAGGGAAAAATAAAGATCTTCTTTTGCAAAAACCATGTTTTCGATACTATTGAGAGGGGTCATTAAATATTTGTTGAAGGTGACTTTTTCTAAAATTAAACATTTTTTGAATAAAAATCGGTTAAAATATTTATTATTTCAATTTTAATAGAATGAAAATTGAGAATAAATGTTAAAATGGATATAATCAAAGATTTTTAACATCTTCTGCTATCGATTTTATTTCCTGTTCTTTATTTAAAGGATGAATTAGGAGAATATCTCCTTCATCAATAATCATGAAATCGTGTAAGTCTTTGACAACCAATTTTTTATTTTCTGGAATCCTTAGGAGGCATCCTGTTGTATTGTAAAGCAGTACGTTTTTATTTACGTTGACATTGCCTTGACTATTTTTCGGAGATTCTGCATACAAAGATGCCCAGGTACCCAAATCGGACCAACCCCAATCTCCGGGCAGTGTAAAAACATTATCTGCTTTTTCCATAATGGCATAATCAACGGAAATTGAAGGTGTTTTTGGATATTCCCTTTTGATGAAAGCATCTTCGGCACTGGTGTTATAAAGGTCCGCTCCGGCATGTAAAATAGAATAAATTTCCGGCGCATAATTTTTGAATGCCTTTAACAAAATGCTGGTTCGCCAGATGAATATACCTGCGTTCCACAGATAATCACCACTTTCAACGTACTCTTTTGCTGTATTTAAGGGTGGTTTTTCAGCAAATCTGATAACTTTATAAACATTGCCCTCTACGGGTGTTTTAATTTTTTGTATGTAACCATAACCTGTATCCGGTCGGACAGGTTGAATACCCAATGTTACCAGGGCATCATTGGATGCACTAAAAGACAATGCTTCCTCTATGGTTTTGATGAAGGCAAATTCCTGCATAATAATATGATCAGAAGGAGCAACAATCAAATTTGCCTGTTCGTTCTGTGCGTGTATTTTAAAAGCAGTATAAGCAACACAGGGTGCGGTATTATTTCTACCAGGTTCTCCGATGATTTGGTCTGAGTGAACCTGAGGCAATTGTTCCTGAACTAAGGGTACATATTGCTCGTTTGTTACGATATAAATTTGATTTTCGGGACAAATGTGTTTGAACCGGTCAAAAGTTAATTGAAGTAAGGATTTTCCACAATTCGTTATGTCAAGAAATTGTTTTGGACGATCTTCTCTACTCGCAGGCCAAAATCTGCTGCCAATTCCTCCGGCTAGAATGGCTACAAAAGTATTTTTATTTAGTTCCATCTCTTAAATTTTTGCGAATATAAATAATTCTATACATAATTTTTCAGGAGTTAAAAGATTATGACGCATTATTTAGGACTAATATCAGTATAAAAACATATTTTATTTGTACTTTTAAGCCTTTTGAATAAAGATTTAAAATCATGCGAATCAAAATTATAGGATTTGCTGTTCTTATGGTCCTTAGTTTGGCTTCCTTCACACCGGAAGCTGATCCGGTTCCTTATGATGAAGAGGGAATAATAGCTCGTTTAGCTACTATGAATAATGGGTCGATTAAGGCAAGATATGATGTGGCCGTTAAGAGTTATTTGAAGACTTATACCGTTAGAGGCAGACGTGGTGCGGAAAGAATGTTAGGAAAACAGTTATTGTACTTTCCAATGTTCGAAGATTATCTCGAGGAGGCAGGCTTGCCAAAAGATTTAAAATATCTCGCCGTGGTAGAATCAGCTCTGGAGCCACGGGCACTTTCTCATGCAGGTGCCGTAGGTCTTTGGCAATTCATGGCGCCAACAGGTAGATTTTATGGACTACGTGTTGACAGTCAAGTAGATGAAAGGTGTGATCCCAGAGCTTCAACTAAGGCAGCTGTTAAATATTTGAAAGATTTATATGCCCAGTTTGGTTCCTGGGAATTGGCTATTGCGGCCTATAACAGTGGTAGTGGTAGAGTGATTAGAGCTGTAAAGAGAGGAAGAAGTACTGATTATTGGGAGATTAGAAATTATTTGCCTAAAGAAACGGCCAATTATGTTCCAGGGTATATTGCAGCTAACTACCTCTCTACTTTTGCCGAAGCGCATGGCCTTGATCCTGAGCTCCCCGCACTGGACTTGCAGTTAACCCAGGCTTTTAAAATTTATAGTGGTATAAGTTTCGAAACGATTGCAAAACTGACTGGGCTCTCTTTGGAAACGATAGAATTACTCAATCCCTCTTTTCGGAAAAGTGTCATTCCCGCTTCGGAAAAGGGTTTTGATCTCTTTCTACCAAGAAGAGTAGGGGGTTTGGTAAATAAATGGTTGAATTCCCAATTGCCCGATGCGGATAAATTTGCTTCTATCTCCTCTAATCCTATTCATATTGAACTTCCTAAAGAGGATATGAATGCGCCTTATAATAAAACTATTTATTATACTCACCACGGAGAAAGTCTGGAAGACTTATCTGAACTATTTAAATGTGGCATTGCTCAATTAAAGGCCTGGAATAAAATAAAAAATGGAACCCTTGACTATTGCCAGCCCATATTGGTTTATCATACAGATGATGTGGTAATTCATCAGGATAGGGAAGGAGGGCCCAGCGTGAATAGGTTATCAAATATAGATGTTCCTAACCAATTGGGAGAGTCAAATCTAACCTATAGGTTTTCAAGAGAGGTAGCCAATATCAAGAAAGAGGAGTTTATTTTTTATAAGGTTCAAAAACCAGAATCCCTATTTGAAATTGCCATGAAAATTGAAGGGGTTACTTTTTCCGATTTGTTATTGTGGAACCAGTTAGACAGAAACTTTATACTCCGTCCTGGTCGTACCATTAAGGTAAAGAAACAAGTTCAGGAGTAGTAAAATCTTATTTAGGTCAAAATAAGGATATTGAAATAAATCCTTTCACAAAAAAAAATATACACAATATATGATAACATATAATGTGTATATTAGGATATAAAAACAATAACCAACGGTTATTTATTTTAATAACGTTTATTTTTGTTCTTCCAAACGAGCACGTTCGGCTTCTTTGGTACCTTCCTTTAATTCAGTTTCTAAAGTAGAACGAGCGGAATTAAATTCGCGGATACCTTTTCCAATGCCACGCATCAACTCAGGAATTTTCTTGCCACCGAAAAGTAGGAGAACGGCACCAAAAATGAGAACTACTTCCCAAGGACCTTGACCGAAAATAAAAAGATGAAGATTCATTATTTTAGTTTTAGAAATTCAAATATACGAAATTAAATAATAAAGTACAATTTAAAAGTAGGTTATTTCTGATTAAGTAATTGCCTGTAGTTATTAATTTGAGATTCTACTTTTTGACAAATATCTGTTGCATTAAGTTGGTCGGTAGAAAAACCAGGTAATACAGTCCAGCTTAAGTTTTGGCCTGATTTTAGGGGAAAAAGGCCTTTGGGGTTCATGGTTGCATTGCCACTTATGGCTATGGGTACAATCCATGCATTGGGTATTTTCTTTACCAACGCAGCAACACCGCCCGTCATAAAAGGTAACAATTGTTCTGTTGTAGCTCTGGTTCCTTCCGGAAAAATAAGCGTAGCCTGATTATTTTCAACCACCTGCGCCGCCATTCTTACAATCTCTTTTATAGCTTGTTTACCATCTTTTCTGTCAATGAGTGCCGCGCCACTTTTTTGCAAATTATATGAAATGCTGGGAATGCCTTTTCCTAAAGAGATTTTAGAAACAAAAACAGGTTTGTATTTTCTGAGAAACCAAATCAATGCTGGTATGTCATGCATACTTTGATGATTGGCAACAAAAATAATACGCCTGTCCAAAGGAGGTCTTTCGACGAAGGTAAACGATATTTTTGAAAAAATATACAGAAGGGTGCCAACAAGGAAGAAGTTTAATATTTCAACAACCCTTCTTTGTGCTTTTTCTCCAATGGTCTGATAAGCAATCCATTGGATAGGTTGAAAAATAACCAGAAGAAGAAAAAAAGAACCCATACAAAGGGCGCTAAGAATAAAATCGATGATTTTTCTCATTTTCAATACTATATTTGAACTTAAACGGTGCGAAATTATTAATTACTTGTAAAAGTTGTACATTTGTACAAATCAAAATTCCAAAAACACCAATAACATATTTCATGCAACTATCTCCTAATCGCATCGAAGTGATGCAATTCCTGGCTAAGAACATGGATGATATCATTGATTCATACCTTACGCCTGTTGATAAAATTTGGCAACCTACGGATTTTTTGCCAGATTCCAGTAGTGAAAACTTTTTTGACGATGTAAAAAATTTAAGGGAAACTGCTAAAGAGTTACCTTATGATTACCTAGTGGTTTTAATAGGTGATTGTATTACGGAGGAGGCTCTTCCAACATACGAATCGTGGTTGATGAGTGTTGATGGGGTTAATCAGGAGAAAAATGAAGGATGGAGTCGCTGGATTAGGGCATGGACGGCAGAAGAAAACAGACATGGTGATTTGCTAAATAAATATTTATATTTATCTGGACGGATCAATATGAGAGCTATGGAGGTTTCTACTCAATATTTGATCCACGATGGCTTTGATATTGGAACGGGTTCAGATCCGTATCGCAATTTTATCTATACCTCATTTCAAGAGTTGGCAACTAATGTTTCTCACAGAAGAACGGCTACCTTGGCAAAGGAATACGGTAACAAGTTACTCTCAAAAATGTGTGGCGTTATTGCAGCAGACGAATTAAGACACGCAAGAGCTTACAAATCATTCGTTGCCAGAATTTTAGAGGTGGATCCTTCTGAAATGATGGTAGCCCTGGAAGATATGATGAGGAAAAAAATTGTTATGCCCGCTCTATTTTTAAGAGAAACAGGTATGAAAATGGGGGAAACTTTCAGTCATTTTTCAGATGCCGCACAAAGAATCGGTGTTTATACAACGCAAGACTATATTGATATTATGGAAGGTTTGCTTAAGGAATGGAAAATTGGAAATGTAACCAATCTAAATGCTCAGGGAGAGAAGGCCAGAGATTATGTAATGGCTTTGCCCGCCAGATTGCAACGAATTGCAGAAAGAATCAAAGTACCTAATCTGCCATACGAATTTAGTTGGATTGGTGTTAAAGGATAAAATAAAAGCCCGGAAAAATTCCGGGCTTTTTTAATCAACTATGGTACAATTATAATAAAACACTATTTTTTAGTTGCCTCTGCTCCAAGGCATTCCCGGAGGTCTCATATCGTTGTTTTGCTGGTTGTTTGTAGCAGGTGCC
>Ga0247839_1001126_pt1 | contig 46187 bp, 64 predicted proteins | sample LaCruzMarch2015__6_FD_192405 | JGI IMG/M metagenome (GOLD analysis project Ga0247839, IMG submission 192405) | Freshwater microbial communities from meromictic Lake La Cruz, Castile-La Mancha, Spain - LaCruzMarch2015_16m | ecosystem: Environmental > Aquatic > Freshwater > Lake | place: Spain... | reverse complement strand
TATTACAATTGATGTGATATCTGCTATTATTGAAGATGCTACTTTTGGGTCATTTAATGAAACATCAAATATAGCCGTACTCCCACCATTTATAAATAATGTATAAGTATCAAGATTAATAAATGTATTGTGTAATAATGGTGAGCCAGAATTAGATGTTGAGCCTAATTGAGTATTGGAAACGGTAGTTGTAGATAAGCCATTATCAGCAGAAATAGAAGCTAAACCACCTCCACCGCCCGATGTTGCACTAAATCCAAATCCAATTGTTCCAAACATAATTAGGTTAATATTTTATTAAAATGCAATAATATTTACTACTCCAGTTGTTGTAATAGTAAGTCCTGCAATAGTATTAATGCTATTCGTTGTAAAATTAACGGGCTTATTTACATACAAACTCACGGGAATACTAGATATTCCACCCGCAAACATTTGACCCGTAAAAGTACCCGTACCACTAATTAATTCAATAGAAATATTTTTAAGCCCAAAACTACTATCGAGCGTAATTGAACCATTATTTAAAACATACGTCCAAAAAGATATTTGAGCCATATATTATTTTTTATTTGCTGCAATAATACCCCAAGTTATTAAACCTAATACAACTACGCCACCGCCAATTAAACCAACTTTAGCACCCATACTCATTGAACTCCAAAATGAAGGTTTTGGTGGTGTATCACCATAACCGCCAAACATTTGTTGCTCTATTTTTTCACCTGCCGCATTTGCTAAATCTTCTGCCGTTTGTAGTGGCAATCCTTTAGCAAGTGCATCTGCTTTAGCTTTTTCTTCTGCTTGGGCAATTAGTTGTTCTTCTCTCGCTTTTTGCTGCGCTCCTACTGCGTCTGCTGCCGCTTGCGCCTCTGCTTGCGATTTACCTAATGCTAAAGCACGTTCTTTTGCTTTGGTTTCTATTTGTGTTTGCTTCACCGATTTACGCAATCTACGAGCCGCCTTACGTTCAGCACGATTTTTACGTCTTTTTTCACGTTTTGCTTGCCTCTCTTCTTTAGTGCCAAATAATTTAGTAAAAAAATTACCTTTTGGAGCAGTTGAAGTAGTTGTAGAAGTTATTGTTGACGTTGTTGCCGTTGGTGTTGGCGTTGTTGCCGTTGGTGTTTGTGGTGCTAACGTTTGTGCAAACGTAAAGTCGCCCGTCAACGGCATAAAAATATCATCTCTCATATTATTCCTAACATTTTGAGTTGCCGAAGGTGATTCTAGTCTTATAATTCGTGTTCTTAGTGCCATTTTATTTGTTTTTAAGTGTTTTTATTAATGCGTAAATACTAATTACTGTTATTACAGTTATCATTATTGTTAGCAAGGGTTTTTTTTTTAATGTTTCCGATATTACAGTTTCAACATTTTTTAAACTTTGTATAAAACCAGCAATTTTTTCACCGCCTTGTTTAATTAAAGAATTAGGTTTGCTTCCTATTTGTAGTCCTTCTTTTATTCTTGAATCTAAGGCGACTTGAACAAGTTTGTCTGTATTAGTTGTACCATTTTGAACAGCTTTGTCCATATCGTTTGCAAACTTTTTAAACCAACCTTCACCATTCCATGCAGCATAAATGAAATGAAATAACAACCTATTATCGCTATCTACGATTTCTTTTGTTTTAGCATCTAAATAACGCTTTGCATAAGTTTCATAGGTAGGGTACATAATGTCAACTACATATTCTTTTAACTGTGGTGCAATTGAACCGCCTAAGTAATTCCATTTCCAAACATTTTGTGTTTTGGTTTTGTCTATTAAAGCCCAAAATTGCTTACCTGCTGGCGTAGTATTAAGTGTGCCACCCGCTTTTCTGTCAATACCAAACATAGTTTCTCCACTACTTGCGTATTGACTTCCCTTATTATGCCAAGCGGGGTTATAATACCCACCCTCTAATTTATCAATTACAAGTTTGGTTACAGATGCAAATTTATCTCTACTAACAGCCATTTCAATTATCTTTTACTTAATGAATCGTACTCTTTTCCGTATTTAGCCCATGCAGCAGCACTATTTTTACCCCATTTGCCGTCTGCTCCAGTTGAACCAAGAATAGCCCTGTCTTTTTTAGTGCCTATTACCCAATTCTGAAACATTGTTAATGATAACATATCTTGAAATGGATTAAGCATAGGGTCGCTATAAAGTTGCTGCCCTAAAGACGGAATTGATAAAGGTTTTTGTGATGGTTTATTTGCCAATTCTTTTTCAGCCTTTTCTTCGCGTGATTTTTTCATACTTTTATAAATGAAATAACCACCTACACCAACAACCGCGATGCCCGTTAACACTAATGCTATTTTAGTTCCCGTTTTCATAGTTATTTAATTTCAGTTGATAAAGCAGGTATCCACCCAGTTCTTAAATAAGGATTTCCTTGACCATAACCCGAAGTTGACTTAGAGGGTGGTGTTAATAAATCAACTTTGTACCACATAAAACCATCTGCCATAGTTGCATTTGTTACTTTTCCAATTATATTAGGTTGGTTTATTTGACCGACAAATGTACTTCCAAAACTTGATACAATTTTAGGTTCTGACCATATCATTGCATAAGCAAGACGAGGGTTTACATATACGTTTTTCCCTATTGCGTTAAAACCAGTTATTGGTGCAGTTGGTGGTTTTGGTGGTGCTACATTCAATGATGCTAACCAATCTGTGCGATATTTATTATATGCTTTAGTAGTTGAACTACCAAAATTTCCATATCCTTCACCTTTATTCAATTGCCTACCATTGCTTAATGCAGCGTTTGTTGCTCCAACCCAATTAGGGCGATTTGCGTCCATCCAATCTTGGAATTTCATTACATCATCTCGATACAAAGGAGCAGAAGTATTAAAGTCACGCGAAGGTGTTGAACCGCTAGTTGGTGCAGGTGTTGAGCCTAAAGATGCTGCCGCTTTTGCCGCTTCTTCTGCTGCTTTCTTTGCCTTCATTTCATCAAGTTTTGGCTTAATGAGTTTAATGTATGCAAAATATCCACATACGCCAAGTAGCGCAGAAACAGACACCCATATAACGATTCTTTTTTTTCCTTTAGCGTCCATGTCCGTTCAGATTATTTTTTTGTTGCTGCTGCTGCTGATGCCTTTGCACCTTTACTAGCTACTAACATTCCTTGAGCGTAAGAACCTACTACTCCACCTACTAATGTTCCTAATATAGTTACCCACATTTTAGAATTTGATGTGTATTTTTTCATACCGAAATAAGTTAGACCTGCTCCTGCTACGAATCCAATTGGATTAGCTTTTACCGTTGAAATTGCTTTGTTGTACATGATTTTTCTTTTTTAAAGTTAATTAATTATTTTCTCTCTACTACTACGGTTGAACCGATTGCATAATTGAATGCAGCTATACCAACTAAGATAGTAACTATTGGCATTGCAGCCGATTTTAAACTTAATGGTTTTGCATTAACTAATGCCATTGCAGCGTTTAATACTAAAATAGCTGACCCACCGATTGTAACAACTTTCATTGCTTTTTGAACATTTGCGTTTTTCATTGTAATTAATTTTTAATTGTTTGTAATTGATTGTTTGTTTATTAATATGATGCACCTTGCACCAATGTTTTAATCTATTTTAACGTCTGATTTCTTTAACAAAATTGGTTGCCCCTTTGTATTGTTTGCTAACCAATAACTTTTGTCTTCTTTGTATGATTCAACTATTATTCCAGCCCATTCGCCATTTTTCTTAGCGTAGCTTTCTTTCTTAGTTCCAACAAAATAAATAAATCCATCCTTTATAAAATAAGCACGTTTGCCGTTTGCTTGAATTTCAATTTGTTGATTCTTTTTATAGCGAATATATAGATACAAACCAGTTCCTAATATAGCTGCTACCGTGCCAAAGAAAATTACCTTTTTAGTTCCTTTTGTCATAGTTTATTATTTTATGAATTTTTTATAAGCATACATTGTTAATCCTAATGCCGCAACAACAATGGCGACAGGAATAACTATTCTTAAAACTTTTGCAGTTTTTTCTGCCCCCGTGCCAAGATTAGAACCAATATTACTTGCAGAAGAAACTAAGTCTGTTGCCATTCCTAAAGGTTTTGTTAAAACATTTGATACGGCATCTAGCAAGTTTTCATTTTTTAAAAACGTTCTAAATTGCATATTAAATGTTCGAGCGTCAAACATATTAGCAAACATAGTTTGTTTATTCCACCACGTTAAAAATGTAGTGTCTGCAAATGCTTTTCCTTTTTTGGCTTTCATTACTTTATGCCAATTTATCCAATCGTTTGGTAGCCAAAATTTATCCCATCCCCAATCGTCAAGATTAGGTGTGGAATTTTCAGTTATTTCTTCTCCTGTTGATGCTTTCATTTTATATTTTTATTTATGTTAAATAAGCTGTTAAACCGTCTAGTCTAAATGCAAAACCTCCTAATTGATAAGGGTTCGTTGCGTCTAAACTAAGTGGAGATTGCCCCCCTGTAACAATTGATGGATTAGACGGTAAATTTCCTTGAAGTTGTTGAGTTGTATATTGCATATTTCCATTTATAGCGGAAACTAAACTGTAAGCTATAACTGAATCGCCATCACCCGTAGATTTTACTAATGTTCCAGATGCGGGAACAGCAGTTAAATCATCTGCCGACATATTTAATATCGTTGTGTTTGTGATAGAGTTTCTTACGGTAAATGATGTAGAACCTATATCATAAAGAGCATTTTCTGTTGCATTGCACCCAATTGTTTGATACGCAGTATAAGTTATTGTAGCATCACCACCACCCGAAACTTTTGTTAAAGTTCCACTTGTTGCACTTGGAAGTGCCGTGCTAGTAGTTGTTAAAACTAATCCACCCACAATAGTTACTGTTACAGTAAAATTGTTTCCTCCTTGCGAATAAACAGCACCATTTGTAGCATTTGCAGCGGTTACAGTAAATGATATTCCAGAAAAAACTGTAAATTGATAACCTATGCCTTGTCCTCTTTGAATGTAGGCGTTTGAATTTCTATAATTAACTAAAAACTCGTCAACTCCTACATTTGTATTGAGCAATGATAATAAACTATTTCCAAGATAACCAAGTGGTTTCGTAGTAGAACATTCTAGGTCGTACAATGTAGAAACAACAAGTTTCTTATCTGTTGTTATAAACACTCTAATAGTAGATGTATATGCCGTTCCATAACTAGCTGTTACGTCAATTTGTCTTGCAGCGACTATCCAATTAGTACCGTAAACGTTATCTAATTGCGTTAATGCAGGTAAAACTGATGTTGGTATAATTGAAGTATTTTGATTAAATGTAAGTGAACCATCATTACTTACGGTACAACCACCTCCTACGCCTTGATATGTACTAGCAAAAGCATTTTGTGAATTGTAAGCATCTATTGACCCAAAAGGAACTAACACCCCACTTCCGTTGGCTAATGGAACATATACCGTTCCTCTAAACATTACTTGCTTACCAATAACTCTAACTTGCGGTATAAAAGAAGCCGCTGTTCCCGTGTAATAACCAAATCCATTAAGATTTACCCAACCCGTATCAGCCATAGCGACACCCGCAATAGTTCCACTTGGGTTAGTTACCGTAAAATTTGATGTATCAAACTTAAAATTTGTGCAATTTGCAACAATAGTACCTCCAGTATTTGATGCCGCTACCGAACTACCGCCCGCAGAATAATTTAATGTACCTAAGTATGTTGTATCAGAACTAATTGTAACAACACACCCGCCACCATTTACATTAATAACAACCGAATTAGCATTGTTAATTTTATAACCGCTAGGTGCATTTATTGTAATGTTATTTGTAGCCGCATTATTTGAATTATCTAATATATATAACTTCCAAGTTGTTTGAAAATAACCCGAAGGAATCTCCAACAAAGTCATACTAACGGGTGCAGAAGTTGTATTGCATAATAATATGCTATCATTTGGAAATAATACTGCTGTTCCCGCAACAATGCGAGATATATTAGGAAATATAGTTGCGTTTAGTGCCATTTCTTATAACAATGATTTAGATGTTCTAGCCTCTTCATAAAAGAATTTCTTTAACGAAACTTGGGTGTACCAAAATGTAACTGTAACGGTCATTCCAGATAAAACTTTATAATTTATAACGTCCATGCCGTCTGGAATAAATGCCCTGTTAATTGAATCATGTATATTGAAATAAATAATATCGTTCAATATCTGCATATTATCAATTTGCAAATCTAAATTTACTGGAAAAATAGTTTGTACGCCCTCAACACTTTTGTTTTTAATAAAAAGCGGCTGATTGTTTTGGTTTGAAACTTGCGCTCCTGCCGTTGTTATTTGGCAATTAATCGCCAAAATAGGATTAGCAAGCATATTAAATAAAACGTCTGAATAACTTATTTCGCCACCCGCAACAGTTATACGATTATTCAAATTGTTAGACGTTGAATATAAATAATCCAACGGCATAGATGGATTAAACAACTCAAATGTAAAATCAGTTGGGTCTGGATTATTAATAATTAATACTAAAGGCTTCAACTTTTTGCCTTTATAATATTGAATATTTTTAATTCCTTCGTCTTTTGATTTTTGACTTAAAATAAATTTACTAGCACCTTGAATTATAACTTTTTGGTCATTAGGAACAAGAACTTTTGCAATCTTTCTTTGCTTGTTGCTTTTAAGATTATATCTACCCTCTTTAACTGGTATCTTATTACTTAACGGTTTACTAGGTCTTGCACTTGCTTTAAAAGACGGAGAAGAAGCTGGACGAGAAATAGCTTTACCACTTGGCATTGTAGCGGGTTTTGCAATTCCTTTTACATTTCTTTTTAACATTGGTCTTGCAGTAGGTCTTGCACCTTTAGATACCGCTAATTTTGGCTTTAATGCTTTACGCTTAACGGGTTTTGCCGCTATCTTACGATTAACCTTACCAAATGATTGTTTGAAATCTTTACCTTTAATTTCTGAAAAGTCCATATCAAATACGGAATCATCAAAACTTGAAACATATTCAGAATTATCATATTCGGAATTATCATAATTGCATTTATGGCATACATAAGTATCTTTTGGAGAACTATCTGCAATATCCCACGAATGATTACAATTAGAACACTCTACAATAGAACCTTCTCCATCAATGTTTGAATCTTCGGAATCATAGTCCTCTTCATTCAACACATCTAATGGCGAATAATATTCCTCTGTATCTTCTATTTCGTTATCAAACATATTCTTTAATTTCTGTAAGCAAATTCTTGATTTTCAAACTTATTAATATAGTCGCAAATTTTACGCATTCTTTCAATATTGCTTTGCGTTTGTGCCTTTAAAAATACATTAGCATAAACACAAATAGCATCAATTTTAGAGTAGCCTAATCCGAGATAAATGTACAAAGCATTAATATCAGCACCAACTTCATCACTAATTTTTAAACCGATTTTTGGGTTTTTATATTTGTGAGAAAATTCATGCAATAATATCATCATACGCATAGGAATAGTGTACTTATCATATTTAGCTTTAGAAATCTCAATAATACCAGTTTGGTGTCCTATCCTCGCGGGTGTGTTTATTATTTTACTGCTTTTGAAATCTCTAATATTATCAAAATATTTTATTCTAAATTTTCCTGCATCATTGGTATATATTCTACCCTTTGGTGTTGCATTTTCGTAACCACAAACTTGGGAAAAATTAGTAGCTAACTTTAAAAATTGTTCCGTATCTGAATCTAACCAAACATTGTAGTCGCGTAACTTAGTTTCGATTAAAGTAACTTGAAAATCAGAATCTTTTGGGTTCTCACAATTCAAAGCACCTATAAATAATGTTTTTGGAGAAGCGGGAAAACTAAAGTAAATACTTCGTTTACCTTGTACAATAATTTCCCTATCCACATACTTACTATTAGGTTTCCCTAAATCTTCTGCCCAAACACGAATCTTCTTGCTTGTTGGGCAAGTAATATTCACTAAAATACTGAATTTCCTATTATTAGAATCGTATTGTTGTTTGAACATTATTTTTTTCGTTTGGTGTAAATATATGCTGCTACGCCCAATAATAAAACACCGCCTACTATTAAAGCTATTTTTTTGTTATTAGATTTTTTTTCGGGTAATGTAGTTGGCGCAAGAATAGGTGCTTCTGCAATATTTTGTTGGTTTACTAATGTATTAGGTTTGCCAGCAGGTCTGCCAGATGGTCTGCCAGATGGTTTTTGTTGTTTTCCTTGATATTTTCCAGCTTGTGAAATCGGTGGTCTTGACTGTCTTGGTTCAGATTGAGAAGGTCGAGATTGTTTTTGACTTTGTTTATCTTGTCTTTCTTCTCTTTTTCTTTTAAGATATCTTGCGCCCGCAACTACGGGTATAAAGCCAACAGCACGATTTAAAAACGTTCTTTTTGGTCGTCCACTCTTACGAATGCCTCTACGATTTACAGCCCTTCTACCGTAAGCGTTTTCATAGGTTTGAGTTCGGTTTACCGACCTTTTACCGTATGCGTTATCGTAGTCTTGGTCTATTAAGTCAGAATCGTAAATAATTGGATTAGTAGTTACAACATTCATATTATTTCTTTTTACGCAATAGTAAAAAAGCACCAAGTCCTAATATAGCAACACCGCCAACAATAAGTCCTATTTTCAAACCTTTGCTCATACCCTTTTTTGGTGGTTCTTCCATTGGTGGCAATGTACTAGCATCAGCAGCACCAGCACCACCGCCCAACACATTTCCTAACAAGCCTTGTACTAACGGAAATTGACCTATTTTTTTAACCTTGTCGCCAAATGTAGTACCAGATTTTTGTCTTTCTTCTCTACGCTTTTTACGTCTTGCTCTACCAGAGGCAGTTGTAAATAAATTATCTCCAATAGCAGCAGAATAAGTGCTTCTATATTCGCCAACCGATTGTGCGTTTGAGTTAGTATAAATAATAGGATATTCGGTCGAAACTTCCATTGTACCACCTACAATACCGTCTGCCCCAGAATATGTGCTACGATATACCGCATCGCTTTGTGCCGTTGAATTAGTAGCTATTATTGGATATTTTGTTATTATTTTCATAATTATAAATTTTATTCGTCAGTTTTTGTAAGTTTAAATTTTGGTTTTTGTGTCTTTTTACGATACATAAAGTAATACCCTACGATAGCACCGCCAATAGCACCATATAATTTATATTTTTTATCTGGTTCAGCTATCCAACCTTGTTTTTCGGCTATAAATACACCAGCAACACCAAGAATAGCCCCAATAATCATTGCATCAATATATCTTACCTTTGGGTTTGAGTTATCTTTAGATAAACCAACCGTATTATCTAATACTTTTGCAGCAGAAGATTTTGTACCACTTGCGTTGCTACTAATTTCTTTAGTAACCAATTCTTTAACTACGTCTAATCCAATAACACAAACACCGTTAACCAACAAAAATGCAGGTTTGTTATTTGCGTGTTTCAATTCACCCTTAACAACTTGACCTTTACGGAAAAGTTTTAATCTTACTTCCTGTGGATTATGTGGTAAACCCGTTGCCACTATATAGGGCGACTTTACATCGTGTGTTATTAAGTAACTTTTTAATGCCATTATTTCTGTAAATTTACTTTTTGCCTTTTAGCTTCATTATACCCTCGATATACATATACGCCAAGTCCAATTATTGCCAATGTGATTAACAAATCTTTCATTTACATCCAAATTATTTTATTTGCTAATTTCCCTTGCAAAGTTCCCGCTTCAATTTTCTTTAAATCTTCTTTTGCAATTTTATCTAAACTTTTTTCTGATTCAGATTTTTGACTTTCAATAATTACATTTACTGCGTAATCTACAATAACACCTGTTATAAATCCAACAATAACTACTTGTGCTAATGCTTTTCCTTTTGGAAAATCAACTTTGAAATTTTGTCCTTTTGATGTTGCTAAAGAGTACATAATTACATCGCCTAAGAAACCTATCAATGTTGACGCTCCTACAATAATTAATGTTTTTTTGGTTTTTGCTTCCATATTTTATTTTCTCATTTTTATAATTACAATTGTGATTATCCCTAACAATAAAACAGCACCGCCTCCAATTAACCAAGCGTTTTGTCTTTTTTTTTTCTTAGCTGCTTCCGCTTCTCTCTGTAATTTAGCTTGCATTAACATTTGCTGTTTTGCCGTTTCTGCATCTGCACCTTTACCTTCGTTACGTTTACCAATTAGTTTTTTCGCTCCTTTTAGTATTAAGCCAATTGGTAAAAAGTTAGACGTTTCTTCATCAATATCGTCATACGATTCACCATTGAAAAATGAGTTCATTACCGCATAGCTTGACTTTACTCCTTCATCGCTTATTTCATCCTCACCATCAAAACCCATTTGCTTGTTATGAATGTTTGTTAGCAAAGATGCACCCAACAATAGTTTTTTATTGCTTTTTGCATTGTTAATAAACAAATTAATGAGTTGAGTGTCGCTCATGTTTTTATCCGCATAAACGCCACTTTCATTAAGCATATCTACAAAATCACCTTTACTACGAACTAAAATGTTTCCCAACTCGGTCATTAAACATTTATTCGCACTTTCAAGGTCGTAATTTTCTACGCTTGAACTAAAGTTGCTATAAAAATCGTAATTCATTAGAATACTAATTAAATTACTTTGTATTTACGTAATAAGAATATTCCTAAAGCACCAACAGCAACACCGATAGCAATAGCTTTAAATGGAATTTTTGATGTTTTATTCCCATCTACTCCTAATTTAATTTCAGTTGCGCTCGCATCGTAAGCCATTGCATCGTCAAGTCCAATAATACCTGTGTAATTAGAACCTAATTCTTTAGCTGGAACTACAATACTGTTTGAACCCATTTGAGCGTTTAATTCTGCTGAAACTGGTGTTAATCTAGGTCTTGACTGTCTTCCTTGATACATTCCAACCTCTGAACGGTTTTGTTTCTTCCTAATAGCATTACGCTTTGCTCTTGCTATTCTTCTAGCCTTTCTAACTTCACTAGCATTGCGTCTTTTTCTACCAGATGATATTTGTTCGTTAGATGTTGCTTGAAATTGTTTGTTACCATCTGCATCAGAAACAAAATCTCCCTCAAAATTGCAATATCCATTAAGCTGTGAGTTTAATTCACTAACTCTAGCTTTACAATTATTAAGTGCTTCGGCTATTTTTGGACTAGGATTTTCCTTTTGTTTTTCGTTTAATCTGGATGCTAATTCTAAATTCCACTCAATTCTTTGTGCGGCATCTGCTACGTTTTCATTAACCTTATCAGAATACGGAGCATCAATCATTTCACTAGATGCGTCAAATTCATAAGATTCACCGTCAAAGCCATCGCTTTCTTCATCATATCCACCTTCATCTTCATATCCACTTTCTTCTGCATATCCACCTTCATCTGCATATCCACCTTCATCATAACCACCTTGCTCTTCTGCATAACCTCCATCATCATAACCGCCTTGTGGTGCATATCCACTTTCTTCTGCATACCCACCTTGACTTTGTGGCGCATAATACTCTTCGCTAGATGCGCTTGTACCGCTTCCAGAATCAGTTGTTTCTGGTTCATCTTCTGGTGCAAACTCGCGTTCTTGTTCCAATTCAGCACGTTGGCGACCTAACCTACCCTCTGCTTTTTGCGCTCTTCTTGCTTCACGATTATCCGCTCGCATACTTCTACGTTGAGTTCTCGCTTCAACACGACTTCTTTTCTTTTCTAAACGTCCTTGTTGACGAGCAGTACGCCTTGTCTTGCGATTTTCAATTCGCTCCATTCTACGTTTTTGTCTTCTTGCACGTCCACGACCTCTCGCTTCGCTAAATTCGCCAAAAGCCTCTTCAAATGAAGTTGGTGTAGGAGTAGTTCTGTTACCTAATGTTACTATTGTTGCAGTCATTTTTTCTATTTGCTTGGTTGTTTTATGGTAGTTTTGTTTTTTCCTATTATCCAATAGATGCCGTAAGCACCTACCGCACCTACCGCTATATATTTAATTAGATTTTTTCCAGCTTCGTTTTGCTTTTTACCGTAATAGTAACCCGCAATGCCACCAGCTAAAACGGCTAAATTTGCTATTAAATCAAAGTTATCAGTAGAATTAAATTCTGCTAAAGACGTGGATTGCAAGTTGTCGGCACTAGAAAGTATTTCAGAGGGTACGTTTTCTGCTTTTACAGAATTTGCGTACAATATTTTTCCATTTTTAGAGATAAACAAACGATATTCAAACGGCTTTCCTTTACGAAGTCCATTAATGTTTTTAAAATCACCCAAAACAATTGTACCTACTCTTGCCTCTTCGCTTGAATCGGTAAAATTCTTATGCTCCTTATTAGGAATTAGATAATTTGTATTTTGAATAACTATTGCCTGTATCATACTAAGATTTGTTTTTATTGATTGAAGTTAAAGCAAATATAAGTACACCTGTTATTGCCACCAAACCTAAAATTGGGAATGCTGCTAACAAAGGATTGTTTTTTACATACTCTTCGTTTTGTTTACGAATTATCTCTTTTTGCTCGTCCGTTCTATAATATGGATTTGTTGGCATACCTTCCGCATTGCTAGTTGTACAGCATTTTCCGTGTACAGGGCAATTTGGATTTCCGCAATCACCTTCTGTATTAGATTTTGGTTGTTCAACCTCTACTGGTTTTGGTATCTCCACCTCTTCTACTTTTGTTCTTTTTAAAATCCAATCTTTGTGCGGGTGTATTTCCGCAAAATCTTTTTCGATAGCCAATTTGTCGGGCGTACCAAAGTATAGTTGTGCTAATTTTACCTCCAAGTCAGCACAATCTTTAGCATCTGCTTTGTTGTACTTTTTTAATAACTTACGTGAATTTGCCGTTGCCTCATTAGCAAGCAAAGTCATTAATGTTATCTCTTTTTTAGTAGGTTTATTGCGCCTCATTTACTTTATTGTATAAATTAAAAAAGGGCAAGGCAATTAGAATAGCCTTGCCCCTTCATGGTATTATTACGAGTTATTAGCCTTTTGTAATTCCTCTTACGTCTTGCGTAGTTTGGATAATTACTGGAGCAACATTTTTACCAGACAAGCGCGGAGCGCGAGCGTTGTTCAAATAAGCACCACCATTCAATTCTGCCTTACCAGACAAGATTGCAACTGGGAACATTGAAATTACCAAAGTTGAACTTGCTTGCAATTGGAATGAAAGAAAAGTATTGGCATCCACCGTGATTACTTTTGTAACATCAATAATATCAGACTGTTGCTGATAGGCGTCACGCATAATTGACAAGTTCAACGGAGTTATCATTGATTTACCATTCGCGTCAACGTGGTTGATGCTTATAGAAACTTGTAACTGCGCAGGATTAGTCGATTGGAAACGGAATTTACCAATTTTGAAGTTTTTGTTGTTTGACTGTGCGATTAAACGACCATAAGTACCTCCTTGTAAGTTAGTAATAACAACAGCAGTTGGGTTTCCAAAACCGCCAGTTGTAGTACCTTGTCCAAAGAAATCGTTATAACCGAAAATAAAAGCCGTAGTCGCTACGGTTGATGTGTTAACATATTGTATTACATAAGGGTCAGACACCATTGTTTGTGAAGGTGCGCCAGCAGCGTAAGACATATTATCGCCATCCATATAATCGAATGCGTTATCATCTCCATCGTCAAAATATGACATATTACCTTCGTAATCGTCAAATCCAGACATACGCTCTGTACCATTAATGTAACCATGTAGTTCTTTTTCTACGTTGTTCATTTTTTTAAGAGTTGTGTTGCCTTTGCTTTCTGCATTGGTCAACGGGTTAGTTATCTAGTGAATTATCCGTTTGTCTTTAAGGGCAAGCCCCTTGAATTGCAACCTTTACTACATACTAAATAACCATAAAGGCGATAGTATTTTCAATAGAGCAATTACGAGTTAAACAATACCTCGCTTATTTTGTAGCTGGCGACTTTTTTACAAGTCTTGGAGCAACTACTACTTGGTGAACGGCTAATCCTACCATAATGGCAGCAAGCACAACAATAAATTGTTTTCCAGTTTCTTTCGTAAACATCTTTTTCAGATTTTAATTATTTATTCAACAAATATATTAAGGCTATTTTCTATAAGTTAATATGTTATCTTGTACAAAAAGCAAAAAAAAAACCTAGAATCCTCGTCTGACGTACTCTAGGTTTGTACAAGTTATGTGCAAGTTAAACTAATTACATAGCATCAATTATGAATTTTGGAAGCATATTATTAGGCTTATAACCGTTTTTGCTGTACTCTAAAATACGCTTTCGATATTCTGGGTGTTCCGATGTTTCTTTTTTAGGATGAAAAACGCTGTTAGGCAACATTAAAAATTGGTCTATACCCCATTCACCCATCCACACTATACTTTTTAATTCTAACGGGTCTTTTACATCTAAGTTACTTTGCATGGCAATAGTGTTAAACATCGCTTCTATATGAAATAGTTTTCCGTTTTCCTTTTTGTATTCTTTAATTTTATTTAATAATCTCCTAGAAATACCCATTCCACACACCATTGAATAATGATAAGGCGGTTTAATTGCTTCCATTATGCTTTTCCAATGCCAGTCCATTATATTATCAGTTTTAGCAAAGTTGTTAGGAGTAACTAAATCGTATTTAGAATAGTTATTATGAAGTCGAGCAATGGTATTTACAAATGGTATAAAGACATCATCTTCAAAAACCCAAACATATTCATAGCTTATTAACACCTCGCAAAAAATAAATAAAAACTTATCCCAAGCTATTATATCTTTTTCAATGTGAGTATATCCTTTAGCAATGTTACACCCATAATAACCATGATATTTACATTCATCTTCATCTACTGTTAATGCTTTAAAATTATCGCTTTTAAAGGGTAATACATACTTAGAATCGTCCACGATAACAAATACATCAAACTTGCTTTTTTTATAAACCTCGTCTGCAAACTCTAGTGTTTCTTTAGACGGTTGTTTGGATAGGAATACTACTGCTGTTTTCATTTTAAGTAAAATCTAAACCATAAAACCCCCAGATTCTATTTTCGTGTCTGCATACAACCGAACTATCTAAATGTATTGGAATATTCATTTCAGCACAATCCTGCGACCAATATGTGTCTGGATGACATTTTCCATCAACCTCATAACGAAATGGAACTCTTTCTAATGCTTTTTTCGATATTAAAACACAGCCTAAACCAACTTGGGAAGCTAATTGCAATTCTCCATTTAACAATCTAATTTCACCTATATCTGGTGTCAAATAATGTGCTGAATAACAATAATCTGAAAGTTTAATACTTTCTGTTACCATAGCTTTTCTATACAATCCTTCTCCAATCCAATACAATCCAGCTACAATATTTTTTTGCCTAAACATCAATCTCTCAATAACGTCTAAAGGTGGGAATATATCGCTTTCTAAGTGCAGCAAATAATCATACTCATTATCCAAAGCATAAGTTCTACAATCATTGTGAGAAACACACATTTTTGCAATTATTGAGGTAGATTTAATATTGTGTTTTACTAATGTATTTTCAGCAAAAAACTTATTAACTTTATTTACATATTCAGTCTTTACATATTCATTAAGATAATTAGCGTTTGCGCCATTATCGTCTGTATTGTCAAATAATCGAATATCAAAATTTGGATAAGTAAAATTCATTACATTATCAATCCATTCTTTGAAACAATAATTTTTAGCTGCTGCCGTAGGGCAAGCAACAAGTACCTTTTTAAAATCGCTCATTGTTGCATATATTCTTTAACCTTTTTGTAAAAGTATAGTTTTGCTTCTTTGTCTGTTTCTATTTGTTTTTTATTAGCGTTATTTAAAAACAATTTCAACTTAGGTAATTTAGCTGCACGTAAATAAGCATTCTCCATAATTTTTGCATATTTCCCCTCCATTTCAGCATATTCATACTCAAAATTTGCCGCAAACTTTTCATAATAATCAGATTTTTCTTTAACTATACTTTTTAAAGTATCAATTTCTGATTTGGTTTTAATGATGTTAATTCGCGCTTCGTTTATGTGATAATGCTCGGATGGGCAGTTTTCAATTTCTGCTTCAAGATATTCAATTCTTTTTTCAAGATGTGCTAAAAGGTTTATTTGATTTTCTAAATTTCCTTTTAAGGTGTCAAGGTAAGGTGTTTCCATGTTAGTCTAATATTTCTAATGGTGCTGTTGGTTTAATTTCTTCAAATTCTACTTCATCCTGCTTTTTAATATGTTTTTTCATTACAACACCTTCACTACGCATTAATTTTAGGCTATTATCAAACATATTAACACCAAGCATAATGTTACTTATGTAATTATCTGCAATTTTATAATCTTCTGGCATAAAAACATAAAATATACAATTTGAATTATCTATTAGCCATTTCTTTTTTTCTTCAATAGTTTTTTCTCCACTATCAATGTACCATAATGCTCGTACCCTAGATTGATTTGTTTTTGACTTATCAATTAAGCGTTGCAATTTATCTAACATTCTTTTAATCTTTCCTTTATCAGATTCCACTCCATATACAAGCAATTCGCATAATATTTTGGATGCTTTCATTGTTTTTTCTACGTTTTCCATGCTATTGATTTAAAATTTTGTTTTTAATGATTGTGTTTATTTTAGTTTTGATTTCAGTAAGTCCTGCCTTTGTTTTGTGAGCAACCAAAAATTGATTCTCCAAGTATGTTTTTATGGAGATAGTGTTTTTAATATAATAGTTTTGATAGCCGTTTGATATGAAACGGAAACAAAATTCACTTAATTCGTACCCAAAGTTTCCTAAAGTTTCATCTAACAATCCAACCTCTTCAATCTTTGATTTCTCAAAAAAAATTGGTGTATCAATAAAATTAATATCCTTTATATAAATTGTACGCATTTCATCTTCATCTTTTAAAATGTTATGAAATAATGCACTAGTTAATTTAACATCGTCTTGTTGAGATTTAATACCTATACAACCAGATTTGCTAATATTTTTATAGTGATATAGCAGTTCGGTAATCCAGTCAACGTCAACTAAATTATTAATGCTCAATATAGCAACATATTTTTCAGTAACATTCTGGAGAAAAACATTATAGATAGCAGCTAATTTTATCTTTTCGCTAAAATGTTTGAAATGGGCTTTTTTACCTTTGCAAAAGTTTTCTAGGTAGGTAACAAAATCAGAATTACTTTGATAATCATAAATATAGAGAGTACAGTTACCGCCTGTATTTTTAATTAAATTTTCAAGGCAAAATATGGTTTCTGCTTCATTGTTATTAGTTACAATGCAAACTCCAATTGAATCAATTTCCTGCTCCGTTTGTGTTGTCATTATTCATACTTAATTTTGTTTTAAAATCAATCATTGCTTTGTTCTAAAATCAATCATTTCATTGTAAGCCTTATCATATTCAACATACAAATATGCTAAAGAATATGTAATATCCTCTAATTCCTTAATAATTAAAAGTCTTTTCAACTTCAATTCATTTAATTCATTTTCTTCTAACCCTACCGAATTGCTATTTAAGTAGTACAGCTTTACAAGGTAACATTCTTTTAAATTCTCATGCAGCCTAATATTATTCAACAATGTTAATAGTTCTATTTCCATTTATCAATAAAATATTTGATTGAGAAAGGTATTGTTAATGGAGCATAAAAAATGAATACTATTATATGTAAAATACCATAAATAAAAGCATCATTAAAAGATTCCCCTATATCGTTAATAAACAATTCCCAATCATCTCTAAGAAATATTAACGCAATGGCTAATATTCCTAATAATATCCACAAAAATACCATACTAATTAATTCTATTTACATACTATTTATTGCTATTCCCGTAATACATTTCAAAATATTGTTTTGCTAAATGTTCTCGTACTTCGTCCATGTTTTTTGAGTTAGTCATATCAGCGTGTTCTTTAATGTACTTTTTGTTGGAACTTAAATATTGGCTACAAGCCGTTTTAAACTCTGTTTTAGTAAAAGCCCCTTCGATTTTATTAGCAAAATTATGTATATAAACATAGAATCGTTTATCTCCATTGAAATAGCGGTTATTAACAATGATTTGAGCAATCTTGTACATTGTTGGATTTGGTAGTTTCCCTTTAATATCATTTACATTATCCGCTTGGTAGTGCATTCTTACCCATCTAGCATTTTGCCAAATTCTAGGTTCAACTGGTCTTGCCGACTGGTAGCTTATAAGAACGTCAACTGCGCGATGGCGCAAATTTACTAAACCTCCTACAATATCTTTCATGTGTGTCATATTTAAGATATATGTGTTAATATCCTCTAATACAAACATACCATTACGGTATTGAGCAATGATAAATTCTACAATTGCAATCTTCTCATCAATTGAAATGTTTTTAGCATCTATTCGCCTACATTCCGCACCTTCGGTTCTACACCATGCAGGAATATCTTTTACAGCAATAGTTTTAGGGTCAACACCGTCAATATCATTTTTTTTAAATTGCTCCTTAGTGTATTCCCCGTTAGTGTCCATAATTAGGCACTTGCGACCTCGCACTTTATTATAGAATTTGTCTTTTACATACTCTTTAATGATGTGCATATTTAGATAGGTTTTACCGACACCTTGTATGCCAGTAATAGCCATCATGCCAGCTTCGCGTTCCTTCTTATTTACGGGTTCTTTCATTATTCAATAGTTTCTAATACTTGTTCTAATTCACTTTCATTGTACGCATCTGTAACCGTATCAATGTCGTCAAAGTTAGTTTGATTTGGAATAACTTGTTCATTACTCACGGGGGCTGATGGTGCTTGTTGTGGTGCAGGTTCGTTATAAACTTCTCTTTGAGCATTCGGGTCATTCATTATGCGAAGTTGACCTAATACATTATTAATTTGTGATTTAATTCCAAGTCCAGATAATACTTTTCCAATTACAGCAGTACCTCCTACAAGCATTAATTCTTGGGTAGCTGTTGGCGCAATTCCTTTCTCCATCATTACTTCAAATAATGAATCGGTTATATCAGCCTTTTCTGTATCAGTAAATGTAGATGCTTCCTTAGCAGCTAAACTTAGATTAAGAAAGAATTGTTTTATAGTTACTTCTTGCCCATTTTCTAAGGTGATAAGTATAGATAAATCCATTTCACCATTTAATTCATATTCCGCTAATTTAGCTTCTGTAATATCTTTGGTTACATACCAAACAATACCTTTTTCTAATAGCATACAAACAGCCTCTACAATGTATTTTGCAAACTTTTTAGTATTACGCTTTTTCTTAGCATTACTCATTTCGTCAAAAGACGGATTGAAAGGTTCTTGCTTTTCGCGTTTTTCTGCTTTAGGTTGAGATTTTTTAGCAGCAGGTTCTTTAATTTCCTCCTTACCCTCTTCATCGTAAGTCGGAATTTCAAACGCCTCTTTAAATGATGTTGGTTCGTCAAATGAAGTCTTTGCATCTTCGCTGTTTACACGCTCACGTCCTAGTGCATCTTTCCCCATTACATAATCACGAACAATAGGATTTTCACGGTTAAAAGGGTCAACAAATTTATTATCATTATCATCATCCTCAAAAGGTGATAAACCTTTACTATCGGTTAAATTATCTTCAAATTCTACGTCTTCTATATCCTCTGATTTTTTCTTAGCCATTGTTGTTTGTGTTTGGTTTGTTTGATTTGTTTTTGTTTCGGTAAATTCTATATCTTCTACAACATACTTATTATACATTGCCCTTAATTCGCTTTCATTGCTCGCAGGAACTATCTTTGATTCAAAGGTTGGGTATTTTTCCATCTTTTTAGAAATAGCATCGCTCAACTCATTAATCATTTTTTGTTCTTTGTAATTCCTTTTGCCTCTTCGTGTATATATTTTCATACTATTTTGTTTTTATCCTTTTCAATAAACTTTATTAATTTGGCTTTAAGCCTATCATACTTTTCAATAAATTCTTTATCCGTTGGGTGAAAAATATCTGATTCATTGTATTTCTTAATGCCAATAGCCACAGACGTATGGCAGTTATCAAAAATATCATTTGATATTTCGCGTATTTTTAAACCTAAATTATAGTACAATAAACAATATGCTATTTCCTTTGCTTGGGTAATTTGCCCCCTTTTCTTCATATTTTTTAAAGCATATTCAGAAATGTTATATTCGTTGCAAACAATAGTTAATACATATTTGATTGATTCAGCCTTGCTATTTTTATCTCCTATCGCCTTGACAATCGCTTCATTTAACTCATTTACACTATACCTTTTTAAGCCTTGCTGTATGTTTTTTAGCAACACTCCTAATTTTTCATTATCCGACATTCATTGTACAAAATTAACTCCCGAAATGTACAAAATAAATAAATAAGTTTAATTGTTATTATTACTTAATTTTGAAAAAAACTGTTTGCTTTAAAAAAGCTATGGTTTAACTTATTTTAGAAAGGTGATAAAGTCAGATAAACAAATATATTTTAACCAGATTAAAGGTATTATAGACGAACTTAATGATTCTGATACGTTTTGTAATATAACACTATCAGTAGGACATGAAACTAATCGAAAGGTTAATCTAGTTGCTAAAAAGGAACTATTTAATGAGATAAAGGAAAGATACGCAGTAGGAAGCTGGATAGGTATTAAATTCTTTCTTTCTTCGCGTTTCAAGCATGACCGTTGGTACACTATGGCGAACATCCTTGAAGTTATAGAATAAAAAAAACGCACCTATCGCAAGTGCGCTTTCCCTCAAATCTAATCTTTATGAAACCAATAATTACTACCAATAATTATCGGTACAAATATAATAAATTAATTATTCGGTTTTACCGTTTTTCTTTTTTAATTCTGCCAATTGTAATTGTTTCAGTTCGCGCTCAATTAAAGCTAATTCGCGTTGAGATTTGTCATGTTTAATTTTTTGGTAAAATAGAAAACCTCCTAAAACAGCAGAAACAACTCCTAATATTGCAAATAATACTGTTATCTGTTTATTCTGCTTTATGTTAATACCTACTATTGCCATGTCTATTGATTTTTATCTTCGTTATTTGCTTGTTTAGGCTTAATAACATACTGGTAAACAAAATACCCGCCTATTGCTAATGCAGCAAGCAAAAGTAATGTGTTACCTCCTTTTTTTGTGCCACCTACGGCTGTTTCAAATTTTGCTATCATTTTTTATTTTTTAGAAATGTGATAAAAGTTATCCGCTTTTTCAATTAGTGAATAATAAGATGTTTCAATACCATTATCTTCGTCTGGGTCGTAAGCATCGAATATAACACGGTAACAGTTCGGAGCGTAGTTTTTAAGTCCATCAATAGATAATTTTAATTTGTTTTGAGCAAATAAGTTTTTCAACTCTTCATCTACTTCTAAACCTTTTGGGTCTAATTCCTTACCGCTATTTTCCACTAGTTCGTCTTTTATTTCGTTTGCATCAAATGGTACTTCATCGTCATCGTCATTATCGTTATCATTAACGTAGTCGAGAATTTCACCAACAATAAATTTATCATTTATTTTTAACTTGTTGTAAGTCTTTTCGCTGATTGCACTTCCTCTACCCTGCGCCATTTTAATAGCCTTTTCAACGTCTTTAATAACGTCAATTCCTGTCTTTGCATCTTCTGGCAGTTCTGAATATGTTAATTCGTGCTGCTCCATTAATTTTTGATAAGCGTATTGCATAGTTTTATGTTTATTTAATTGTTTATTTAACCTCTTTGATTGATGTTACCTCACGAATATTTAAGTCCATTCGTCTAAGTGCTTGCTTTACATCTTCTTTGTCAGACATACGACCAAGTGTAATTGTTTTTTTACCCATTTTACCTTTTAAAGTAATGTAAACTACTTCCCAATTTTTTTTGTAGTTAACTCCACCGCCTTCTGCATATTGCTCCCACTTTTCACCTTTGTTTCTTTTACTATGCTCAATCTTCCATGCGCTGCCAGTTGGATATTCTCTGCCATTCCTTATTACAAGTTTGCCGCCTTTAGCCATTTGGGGTTTGTTAAATCTATCTAATCCTTCTTTGCTATACCAAGCACCCATAGGACTATCTTTGCTAATAACCTTATATCCTTTTTCTTTGCTTATAGCGGTTATGGTAAGTCGATTACCAACTCCATCTACTAATGTATCTCCAACATCATATTTGCCAACACCACCGCCAGTAGCCATTGAACCTCCATCGTAATTCATTGCCCAGTCGTCAAATGCTTGTACTTCTTTTGTATATCCGTACTTATCTTCAAGTTTACGAACTTCATTTTGTCCAAAATTTTCAGATATTCCTTTAGATTTCGCTCTTGAAATAAGTGATGATTTTATTTTTGCTATTTCAGAAGATACATTACCACCATTAGCCATCTTTTTATCATTACAACCGCAATGGTGTTCTTTAACGCCTTGCGCTCTCATTAAGATATGCTCAACTTCCTCCGCATCTACGCCACCGCCTTTACGCATTTTGCTTGTTGCCTTTTCGCGTAACGCCCTTAACTTAGTCAATGCAGTTTCATATTCAGCAATTATCTTATCAATTTCTGCTACACTTACATCACCTTTCTTAACACGCTTCTCTACGTTCTTTTCAACCCTTTCAGCAGTTTTATCTACCGCCTCTACGTTCTTAGTTGCTTGTGTCTTTTTAGGTTCATTAGCACGTTTAGCAGCAGCCGCTTTAGCCTTTGCCTTGCGTTCATCTGCCTTAGAAATTAATTCATCACAATAGGTTTTGTAATCTTTGTCCTTATCTGGAGATTCACGTTTTTCGTTGGTGCTAACTACCTTTGCTTTTGGCTCACGCTTTTTGCGTTCTGCTTTTGGCTTTGGTGCAACCATTACTTTTTCTGGTTTCGATTCAGTAAGTGAAACACCTTCTGCTTGTAATTTTGCTTTTGCTCCGTTTCGAGCCAATTCGTTTGTGCTTTCTGCTGCTATTTTACGCAGCTTGTCAATCATTTCTTGTGTAAGTGCCATTTTTTAAATTTTATGATTCAAGTTCAATTAGTGTCTGCAAGTCTTCTATTTCTTGCTTATATATTGCAATTTGACTTTCATCTGTTTCAATGTCAATTAAGAATTGAATATCAGCAATTTCAGCCATGTATTTTTTTACATCTTCGCTTTGTCCTCTTTCAGTTGGTGCTTGCGTAGTTGTTTGAGTTGTTGGTTTGCCAGAATAACCTTCTACCTTGCTTTTAATCTCTAAAAAGATAGGTTCACGTGGAGAAAGATACTGCAAATCATCATCGGTCAATATTTCCTTTTTGATATAATCTGAAAATGCAGGTGGCAATTTAGAATAGTCAATATTATTGAAAAACGAAAGAACTTCATTTCCTTCCATCGTTCCACCATCTTCATATCTAGGCTTAGAACTATGCTTTAATTGACTTTTAAGGTAACGAGTATTACCTTGATTGCCATATTTATCCTGTAATTTAATACCAATAGCATCAATATCATAAACTTGACCTCTTGCATTTCCTTTTCTTGCAGCAACCCAATCTCCTACTTCAATTTCCCCACCATGAGCCATTTTATCATTGCTAAAATCTAAATTTTTCCAATTATTAAAATCGAATGGGTTTATACCTTCTCGAATAAGTGTCTGGGCTTTTTTTATGGTATAATCGTTTTTAGATACGTCCATATCATTCATATCATAATAAAAATAATGGTATTTATCAGCGTTCAATTCTGCTGAATCGTATTTACTGTAATCCCAACCATTCAATATTTTATTATCAGATTTTCCTACTGCAAAATGAGTGTACTTTCTATCAGCCCTATGTCTTTTTGGAATGCTAGAGATTAAAGTTTTGTCAATACCGCCACCTTTAGCCATGTAACCACCCTTTTCTGCATAAAATACGTTCTCAATATCTGGCTGCTTCATAAAATCATTATATTCCTTTATAGCTGTCTTATCTCCTTCATCTGCTCGATTCGCGACTTCTGTCATTTTTAATAATAGTTGAGAATTAATTTTACCTAACTTATATGGTTCGTGGCTTAATTCATTAATTGCTTTTTGACGTTTGGTTTTTAATTGCAATTCCAAAGACATTCCATTGCGCTCAATTAAAAAGTGATAAGCACGATACCCGCCTTTTGGATTTTTATACATATCTTCCAACTCAATAACCTTACCCATCTTACCCGATTCTACAAATGTTTTTACCTTATCCAATTCCTTTTTATCATTGGTTACTACTGTTGTACCAATTAAATCTGTAATTGTTTTAAGTCTTTTTTTAACTAATTTGTCAAGTACGCTGTAAGGTGTTTTGGTACGAGCATAAATCTTGCTTTTGTTTGGTGCAATATCTTTAAGTTCGTCAATGAATGAATACATTGTACTATCCAATGATTTCTTTAATAATATTAAACTTTTAATTCCAGTAGTAATAGTTGGTTCGTCTATACTCTCATTTATTTTTTTGTCTAGCGGTTTAATATCATCTGCATTAGCAATACCATCTTTATCTTTATCCCCTAAAATCCAATCATATTTTTTCTCACTATATTGTCTGTTGCTATTAATTACACTAACTTCAATATTTCCCCCATCCTTATAAATTTCAAACGTTCCGTATTCATCTGAATCTTCGCCCCTCATTTCGTTTGTTACGTTTACATTTGAGTTTTTGAGCGAACCGCCTTTAGCCATTGATGTACTTTTTTTATCAATGAAATCAGCAGTTTGTTCTTCATTCATTCCTTTAGCCCATGCTTGAGCCATGTAAAATTCATTTGATAGAATTATACCTTGCGCATCGCTATATGATATTCCAAGTTTATCTGCTAATGAATCGGCAACCCCCTCTTCCCACATTGGATAAGATTGTTTGCCACTTGCATTTGATGTAGTATTTACCATCTTCATTTTAATTTAGTTCAAAAGTAAGTTATTTGCTCGAATTAATTTATTTATTAATACACTTTTCGGTCTTATTAACCTAATTGGTAGTACATTAAAGGTTTGCATCCATTTTTCTATTCTAAATTTTTGCTCTTCTTCGCTCTCTCCAGTAATTTGTCGAGAATATTCCATGTTCTTTTGCTCCCAACCTAACCATAATTGAAAGTTTCTCATTAAGGTTGCTTCGCTTCTATCAATATATTTTTGGTCTTGTTGAGCGTATTCTGCTTTTTTACGAGCAGATTTTTGTCGCCTTAACGAATTTATACTGTTAATATCTCTGACTATTTCTGTATTCCAAAATTGTTCAGCTAAAATATGTTTTCCGTCCTTATATACAGCATCAGCACTCATTTCATCACATTCATTATCTCTATCTATTTTAAATTGAGCCATGCTGTTTATAACACCGTTATCGAGAGTTACATCGTATCTCACATCTTCTCTTTCCTCAATATTTTCTTTCCTATCTCCACCATACACCCAACTTCTAATTTGATACCTACTTATTTTCTTATCGGTAATATATCCACAATACTTGTTTCCATACATAGCAACTATTACCCTATCACCTTTTTCATGTTCTTTGCTATCACTATCAATCCTATCTAATTTATATTTATCATCTTGATTAACTGCTTCCTTGTAGTCAACATCTACATAATAATTTATAGAACTTTGATTAGACTTAATCCTAATGGGTTGAACAATATCTTCTTTATACTTTGCCTTGTAGTCGCCAAACCTTATTGTATTACCAGAAACATAAGGGTTTCTTGAATAATTAAATTCTTGTTCAAATCCTGCATCTCTATCACTAAATTTTTGTTCACTTTCTGGAATACTTCTCGTTGTATCGTACATTCCATCAAAATAACTAGTTCTAGCAACTAACAACTTTCTTGAATCGTATTCTTTTCTTAAAGTTCTCCTATCAATAGATTTGAACCCGCCACTTCCTGTTAAATCAATCAATGCAATCTTATTTTCAGAAACACCAGCTTGTTTAGCTTGTTCTGATAACGTTGCTGTTTCTCCAAACGCTTCATTTAACATTTCTACACTTGGTTCTTTTTCAAACACAAATGCACGGCTAAAGCGCGAATAGTAACCGCCAATTGTTTTAATCTTGCTTTCTAGTTTTTTATATTCTGGATATTCAAGTTTATCATTGGGTTTAACATTCCAAATGTTTATCCTTTTATTGGTATGAAAACTAGGTGTTATCGTGTACTTAGCCATTTGTCAATATTTTTGTTGCCTTAATTAATTTATCAATTACTGTTGCAGTTCTAATCCGCTTACCAAGTTGTTGGTAGTTTCTATTTGTTGGTAACTTCATACCACCCTCATCAATAATTTCATACTTATTAGAACTACCATCTACTACCATATAACCGTCAACTAAAGATTTCAATTCGTTTAATGCTTGATTCCCTTTTGAGAAGAAATCGTCAATAACGTCAATAGGTACAAATCTACCATCACTTTGATATCTATTTAACATTCTTTCTTTAACTACATCGTAAGGTACATTATCCATATAAATAATAAATACTTTATATCCTAATCTATGCAGCAAACCTATAAGTGGCAAATAGTTTTTAACTCTATTCATTGTACCATCATAAATTATATCAAACTTACATGGAACTCCAATTTCAGAATCGGTTAACAATAAACTTATAATATCCCTTGTTTCTTGAACAGTTACAGCACTATTCCAACCTTCATATTCTGGTAGTTTAGCACGAATTTCATCAGCATCAATTTTCATTATCTCATTGCTAAGTAAATAAGGTGCAAACGTTTTAAGGAATGTAGTTTTACCAGATGCAGGAGAACCGCCAGTTAATATCGCTATTGGTGAATCAGATTCAATGCAATTAAGATTACGCTTAATATTATTTATAATTTCATAGTGCAATAATAATCTATCGTCTGTATATTTACCATTCTCGTCAATGTTTTGGTCTTTCGTTTGTGGTAATGTTTTTACACCATCATTAAGCATTTTGATTTCAGTAGGGTCTATTACTCTCTTACCATTTGCATCTAGGAAAATTGTTTTATCATAAACAAATTGCTTTTTTTCTTTTGCTTTCTTAACCATTTTAATACTTAGCAAATAGTTCAATCTCTCAAATTCAGAAACTAAAGTTGGAATTGATTTTACTTCATATTTTTCTTCAAGTCTTTTCTTTTCAATCTCCCCGCTTCTTTTCTCAACATATTCATCTGACTTTAAATATTTAATTTCACTCTCAATAACTTCTAATTTACCTTTGCTGCTTTCAATATAATCTTTAACATTAGACCTTTCAATATTTCTAACGCTTAACAAGTCTTTATCTTCTTTGTCAACAAGTCTTTTGTAATCTACAATATAGGCAAACCAAAAAGGTTTATAAGGTGTTTCATAAGGGCTAATTTCAACATCTTTATTTTTAGGGTCTGACTTAAAATCTTCTCTTTCATATCTACCTACCATTACCCTACCTTCACCATCTTTAGGATAATCTGATTTAAATACATTTATTAAATAATTAATTTTTGATGTTAAATCCAATTGTATTTTATTCGGAGCAAATTCATTCAACATTTTATCCACATTCTCTTCATATCCTTTCATTCTAGACAAAGCATTAAGATAATTTTCAAGTCTTTCATTTATTACTTTTATTGAATTAATGTCGTCTTGTAACTTTACCCCCTTAATTTCAACTTCTAGCATTGCTATAATTCTAGGGTCTTTTATTAAAGCAAATTTTATTTCTTCTGTATCTAATTCCTCAACCTTTAATGCGCTTTTACCATTTACAGTCAAAAGGTCATTTATACGAGCAGTTTTCTCTTCTAACTTTTGAAACATGAAAATATCAATACTATCAATAACCAATGGATTCACAATTCGCACATTTGCAAATTGATTCTTTTGTCGCCAAATTCTACCTTGTAATTGCAAAGCATCAGTTGGATTCCAGTCAACAAAACAATTGTACAATACAGTTGATTTCTTTTGAAGATTCATACCTTCTTTAATAGAAGAACTACCTATTAATACTTTTATCCTTTCAGCATCAGTTATACTCTCGCTTTCTTTTAATTTCTCATTATATTTTTCTCCATTAAAAGCGTCTTGTACTTTACGCTTTTTGTCAACAGTCATTCCCCCAAAAATAATACCTACTTCATGTTTAGCAAATCCAACTTCATAAATTAAATAATCTCTAATTAAATTAAAATATTTTAATCCCCTATCCATATAGATTACTTGACCAGAAATTGGTTCACCATGTTCTTCATGATATTTTTTTACGGACTTAACACATTCCATTACATATTTTAACTTAGGACTTGTATTAATGTAGCTAAGATATGTAGGTGCGCCTAATGAATTGTATTTATACAAATAAGGAGATAGTGCAACGTTTCTATTATAATTCATTGACTTAATTGCTCTCACACCCCCTTTATCCTTTTCTGATAGATTGCTTTCATCAATATCCATTGCATCGGAATCTTGTGAACTACTATCATCTTCATCTTCTCCATCATAGTCGCTATTAACATTTGCTGTATTAAGTTCACCTTTACCTTCTGCATAAGCAATAATTTCACTCATATAAGATTTCTGAACATTATTCATTTCTATATTACAAGTAACTTGCTGCTCTTCTGGTAGTTTTACAATAACACCATTGACTAAGGTTTTAACGTATGGTATAACGTACTTATTAGGACGTTCTACCCCTACACTTTCACCGCTTTTAAAATTGAAAAATCTAAATATTATTTTTTGTAAAGCAGGTAAATTTTGAAACCCTTTTACAATTTGCTTGTATTGTGGCTTCATTTTATGATTGATAGTTAATTCTGTATTAACGTCAATAAAATTATCAAAGAAATCAGTAATAGATAATATACCAAGTTTTTCTAAATGGTGGTAAGCCATTAATGATAGCATGGAGTAAACCTCTAAAGGAGAATTAGTAAATGGTGTAGCTGTCAACAAAAATACATTCCTGTAATTGTTATTTCTTAATATATAATTAGAAATCATAAACCCTTTTACAGCAACCATAGATTGAGAACCTCCTTTTATGGAATATTGTTTTTTTGCATATTTTTCGCCCTCAACTTGCTCACCCTTTACTTCTGTAAATAGGTTTTTCAATGCGTGTGCTTCATCAAAACAAACCAAATCAAAACCAAGTGATTCAATTTCAATATTAGTTCCTTTCAAACCCTTACCAATATAACCTTCAAATTTTTCTATTTCTCTAGCCCTATCTTTATCTGATTTATCTGTTTTTTCGTTTGATTGAGTAAGTATAGCTGTTAAGCTATTCATTAATTGTGCTTGGGTTTGTTCATTGAAACCAAGTTGCAAAAATCCTTCATAAGTTAAAACGGTTACAGAACCCTCATCTACCATTCTGATATTATTGTTTTCATCTAAAATCTCTTGTCTGTAATCATCGCTAAGATTATACAAGCCATTGACTTTACGTTGCGGCATTGCATTTTTAATTTCAGAAAGCCATTGTTTATATGTTTGGTTAGGTACAACTAAAAATGGACGTTTTGCGTAACCTGCTGTAATAAATTGCTCAATAGCGAATATTGCAGATATACTTTTACCAACACCAACATCGTAAGCTAAACAACCACTACCTTCATTAAATAAGAATGATACTGCTTCTCGTTTTTCTTTTTGTATTACAAATGGTTCTTCGCCAAAGAAATTATAAGTAACATTGAATGCAACTGGTATTTTCTCGTAATCTGGCATTAAGTAATTATTGAAAGAAGAGTTCCATTTTGATTCTATTGAAACCTTTTGATTTAAGTCTAGTTCTTCTTGAAGGAAAATAAGAAAAAGTCTATTTCCTTCCATTGCTGAATTTGCCTTAGTAACAAGCAAGTTTTTTTTGAACTCTGCTGCTTGTTTTTCGCTCATGTATGAAGGTGTTGTTTTAGTTCTCTTATCTATATAAAAATAAATTATATCATTGTAAGTAATATTTCCTTTGAACTCTAATTTGTTTCTATTAGTAATAAGCCATAAACAAAAAGCATCAGTTAGTGATAAAGATTCAAACTTTGATTTTTGATATTCTCTACCATCAATTTTATAAAAATCTGGTTTTCCAACAGTATCTTTCTTACCACTTGCCCACCACTTAAATTCATCAATACTTACGATATTTTTAATCATAAGTGATTTAGCAAATTTTGAAGTAGGTTTTAAAATCAATGAATTTGCATCAGCACTACCTGTTATTATTAATTTGCTTTTATATACATTATCGAATGCAGCGTTTAATACTCTTAAATGCTCTTCTAATGCTTTGTAGCCGTATGTATTGACAATGTAATCAATATCTTCACCGCCAACATCTAACTTTCTAACAATTCTCTTTATTTTCTCATATATATTTCCACTTACATATAAAGGAAGCGGTAACAACTGACCATTAAAATAAAATAAAACACTATCGTTTACCCACTTTTTAATTTGAACTTCATCAATAGTTTTGTATGGCTGTTCTTCACCAAAAGCTAGTTTATACCAATCTAGGCTTAGTCGCTGCTTAATTTGTTCTTTATACCATACATACGCTTTTAACTCTTCTTCCGATATGTTTTTATTCTCTTGTCTAAATACTTTTTTATAAGAGCGTATATTAAGTTCTTTCGGTGTGAAATCTGAACTAGTATTTTTTTCTTCGTTTTTCTTTTTACGAACCGCCTTTTTACCGATGTTTTTATTTGATTGCTCAATTATAGTTTCAAGAAATTCTCCTATTGCTGACTTATTTACATTTTCCTCTATTGTATCTTTGATTGCGCTAACACCTACATTAGTATTTTTTTGCAGTTGTTTTAAATCTGAATCCAATACAATTTTGTTAAGGTCTGCTAATGTACCTTTCAAAACTTGTATTTCATTCCCTCGCATATCTTTGTCAATCTTTATTTCACCAAGTAGTTTTTCTGGATGCTGCTTAAACCAATTTCCATTTGTCAAATATTCAATTGACCTATCTTCAAAATCTATTTCGTCTATTTCGTCAATTACTGTTTCAGTAGAATATTTGCTTCGAATATTGTTTACAGCACTTTCAAAAGACGTTCTATCTTCAATAGACAAATCATTTCTTTTAAGTTCTTCTTGAAATTCTGCAAGGTCTAGCTTAACATCTTCTGGCATTACTGCACCGCCATTTTTATATTGACGGATTGCCCTGTTTATATCGTTTGGTGTTATCATAAGTATTTTGCTGCTTTTTGTAGTCGTAAAATTAGTTTTTCTTTTTCCTTTTTGGAAAATGTTTCTTTTTGGGTTTCCGTTGTCGCGACTACTATCTTTTCTATTGGTTTTGCTACTTCATTAAACCTACTTTCAAATTCTTTTATTGCAGGAATATTCTCTTCATCAAACTTAAATGTATCTAATTTTGCACCCCTTTCGGTTCGATAGCGATTGTTATTTTCAAGCCACTCAATTTTTGCTTTATCTTTTAGTGAATAATATAATTCTTTAAAGTTGCTTACAAATCCAAATGAAGATTTAATCTCTCCTACATAAATATTTTTATTTTCCCAATTATTATTGTTAATAGTACCATTTAAAATACTAAAAAAGTCAACAGAAGACCTGCCAATTTCCCCACTAAAATATATATCACTTGCTCTACGTTCTTTGTTTTTTATGAAGTATTTATACAAATCAGAATAATATTGTGGAGTGTTTTGATAGTTTTTTGTATTAAAATAATTTGCAATACTATCAATTAGGTATTTTTTTACTTCATCTTTATCTGCCCTGCTGTATTTTGTATATGTAGGTATTTCTGAATCCCCGTAATTATCGCGCATATATTTACGATATTCTTCATAGGGGACACTATTTGGCTTATGAAGTTTTGCAATATATTCACCTTTAGAATAACCAGATGTAACCCTACTATAATCTACGCCAACCCTATTAACAAAATCAGTTGCTTCATCTTTAAAATATTGAAATTCTAAATACATTAATCTAGTGAGTTTATATTGTAAAGCCTTTCTACATGAACTATTGCTTGAGATATTCCTATCTTCATGCTTATACAAGTTTCTGCTATTGTTTTAACAATGTCAGCCCTTGCATCCATATCGGAAAATTGACCGCATATAAAAGGTGTTTCATCGCTATTGCAAAATTCAAGTTCTGTCTGAATCTGCATATATAGCCTTTCTAAAATTGATTCTTGTTCCATGTTTATCGTTTTCTAAATATTACAATTTCCGAAGATACTCCAGTTCGTTCAAACAACTTGTTTGGTAATCTGTAAGCATCAATTAAATCTGCTTTATCAAAAATAGCTTTTTTCGTTTTTGTTAATTCGCTATCCAAAAATAACGTTCCTCCTGCGTATTGTTCTGCACCAACAATGTAAAGCAATAAACCTCCCTTTTGTAAAAGGTCAAGACCTCTAAATATAAAATATTCTACCCAATTTGCAGCACCAACATATTTATCTTCGCCCATTGTCATATAGATACCTCCTAACTTTCCGTATGGTGGGTTTCCTATTACTAAGCTGTACTTTTTAAGACCTTCAATATTCTTTTTAATACTCATATTTCTAGATATAAAATTCTTTTCAAAAGACATTAGTGTTGTTTCTACATTAGGGTATAAGATATGGCAAATCATAGCCGAATATCTGTTAATCTCGTTTGCTGCTACAAATACATTTTCTGGAGCGTATTTTAAGAATGCACCAATACCAACCGAAGGTTCAAATACTGAATTATCACCTATTGAACCATACCCATACTTGTAAGCAAGCCCCCACATTTTTTGAACAATTTCATCTGGTGTATAATATTCGTATAATAAACCCTTTAGTTCTTCATCGCTAAATTTGCCTTTCTTTTCAAGACCACCATAGCCAGAATAGTAACTTATAAAATTAATTTCATCGGGAGTATAACTTTCCTGCTCACTACCCTTTGCATCTAATAGTTTTTCAATAGCACGGTTTACTTCATACGGGTTCTTGTAATCCTTTACATTGGTGCTAATACCATGATATTCTGGTTTTGTTTCCACTATTTCAATATCTTCATCTGAATCTCTTTCAATTTCTTCTTCCCCACTCCATTTCTTTTCAAAAGAAGCTACAACTTTATCTATCAGTACGGCATCGGGAACGCCATTAGGATATATTTTTGCTAATTCCTTTACAACAAACATTGGGATTTCAAGATTGTCATAATAGTAAGAATATTCATACATATAACCACCACTATTTAACAAACCTACAAATAGTATGTATTTTCCTTTTGTATTATCATTAAGACGATAAAATGGGGTTTCAAAATACACATTTGCCCCAGTTCCCATTTCTCTTATCGGCTGTGTTGTTTCTGTTTGTTCCATAGAATTTATGTTTTTTTCAAAAAATGGTAATAGAATATTTTTATTAACGTATAAGGAACGCTCAACCATTTTAAGGTTTGAAAGAGCATCAGCAACTTGCTTATACATTTTTGGACTTCCTATATCCTTTACTTTGTTATATTGCTCATTGGCATTTTTATACTCTATTTCGCCTATGATAATCATTTCTTTTAAATATTCAATTTCTTCTTTAATATCAGATTCCGATTTATTCAATATTGTTTCTCGCCCCCTATTTGTTTTCGTACCCCAAGTAATTGTTTTTCCATCGTCCTCATAATTTATTGTCGTTAAATATTGTGGCATTTTATCGGTTACTATATTTTCAGTTTTAACATAACCTCTTGATTTACTTGTCCACTCTTTGTTTGTAGTTTTTAGGTTTGCTAAGATAAGGTCTTGGTTATCGTCAATATACTGAATAGCGTTACGAAGCCAATATTGAATATCCTGCATTCTATTAAATGTGTTGCCCGTATTTCTTACTCCAAACTGGTCTAAACTTTTCAGATTAAGTGTTAAGTCTAAAATGATTGAATCTCCATTTTTAAACTCAATCCCTGCTCTTAGATAATCGTTTATCCGTATTTTTTCAATAGAAAACTTCTTTTTAAATAGTTCAATATCAAGATTTATAATTTTTGCATAGGTTTGACCCGTTTCTAAACTATATTGAGAATCTTTTTCTCGCTCTCTATTAAAAAGCATTGAAAATATATCTCTCATTATTTGTTGCTTACCTTCCGATTCGCTAATATAGTTTTTGCTTTTGGGTGAGTTTATTTGCTCCCAAATATAATTGCCAACACTAATTTCTGCCACATCGTTACCAACCCAATTTGCAGGTATTTTGTCTTTTATAGCATCTAATATTGATTCTACATTAACATTTTCAAGATTTCTACCCTCTTGAGTACCGTGAAAGATACCTCCCATTTCGTATTTTGATGCTCCTTGTTCCATTTTATTTGTTAACCAGCTACTAAGTAAATTTCTGCCACTATGAGTAAATGAATTGCGTTTTATATTACCAACAACATCAATACCCTGCTTTTCTGCTTCATCAAGTATTTTTTTACCCCATCCTTTGTTTACAGAATCTTCGCGAACTACAATCTTAAATGCACCTTTTTCCTTACCTTCTTTGGCTATTGTAAATAGTCCAACAAGATTGCCTTTCTTATCGTAGGCAATTATGCTATCGGCATTGTTTTTTTCATCATACAATTTAACGAATGAATCAGGCTTACCTTTTTTTTCATAATTCCGAGTTTCTGCTCTAAATTCAGGCTGCATCCAATATTTAACGCTTGGTGCTTTATCCAAGTCTTTAAGTGCTAATTCAATATTACCACCTTCCTTAAAACGAATATCTGGATTGTTTGCATCGAATGTAGTGTTGCTTCCGTCTGCTAACTTAATTTGTTCGGGGTAAAATGCAATCCAACTATCTTCTGCATTAGGAAAATTATTTTTAAATACGGAATCACTCGCATCGTCAAGTTTATTGACAAGGTTTGTATTGTCTGTGGCTTCGTATCTGTTAAGATAAATAACACCATCATAACCTCTATTAGTTGTCGCTATATATTTAATCCTGTCTAAAATACTATCTTTCGACTTATTGGTGTAGTTATTTATGTGTTCCCAATCGTATAGTTTTAATTTTTCAATAGAATCTAAAGCATTTGCTAATGTTTTTGGTTCAAATATTCCTTCGTCTTTCATTCGCAAAGGATTTATGATATTTAAAAATACTTGAAAAAACCTATAATCAGAATCTTTTTTTTCAATTTTAGGTTTGCGTAAATTCCTATCAATATTATAGTATCTTAAATTTTTAACTTGATTTATTGTACCAAAATGAGAACCAAGTTGCCTATCTACTCTGAATACATTAAACCTTTCATCTGGATATTGAAGCCGTTTTGCAAAATGCCACATTACTTTTGGCTCACCATTTTCGTCTACAACTTTACTCGAAGTTTCGGGCGAATTTTCCCAATCGCCAAACCAATCTTTAAATGCTTTGGTTCGCACCAATTTGTGTTGTTCGGGGGTAAGGTTAGACTTATTGCCGTTAGGGGCTATTAAGCCACCATCTGCATATTTTTTACCACGCTTTAATTCGTTTGCATCAACCTTTGCGGCTTTGCCACCCATAACGGCAGAGTAAACTCTTGCCATTGCCCATTGTTCTTGCGATTTAACATTTGGACGTACCGATTGTGGGTTTGTTTTGTATGCACCGATTCCTTTGTCGTAAATATCTTTTAATGCGGATAACTTGATTTTAGTTGCTTTGGATATATCAGATAAACTATGGCTTTCGTTTAATTCAAATCCGTACTTTTTATTAAACTTATTTTTGTAGGTAACAACATTGCCACCTTGCTCCATTAAGTTGTTATTTTCAATTAACTCAATCAATTCATTAGGTGTAACATTGTTTGTGTCTATTTTTTTGCAATAATCAAAAGCATCGCATAATGTAGGTACTTTTCCTTTGGTTTCTTTAATGCTGTAAAACACTAATCTATAATTTCCATTAACCTTTTCAGCATATTTAATTATTTCGCTTCCTTTGATTAGCGTTCCTTTTTTTTCGGGTTTAAATTCAATACTACCGCCAACCTTCATTGACTTAGGCTTCGCGCTTCCTTTCTTTATTTTAGCTTCAATAAGGTCTTTCATGTATCTCCAACCCTTATCTACCTTATCTACCCACTTTAACATAGCTACAACACCTTCAATTCTAAAGTCGTGTCTATGTCTTGCAACGTATGAACGCCACTTAATGTACATCCACTCTTCGCTATCTAACCAATAACCGCGAGCAGAAACTCGGGAAAGGTTTTCAAATGCCGTGTTTCCATATATGTTACCACCAAGTTTCCATATTTCTGGATGGTCTTTCTTAATGCTTTTGGCATAAGTTAAAATCCAACTGTTAGGAACGTGATTTATATTAAACTCAATTATCTTTCCACCCTCTTTATATTCGCTAGGGTCTTCATCATGCGGGTCAATAGGTTTATCAATAGGTACTCCATTCCCTGCCGACTGATTAATTTTAGAAAGTTCTTTCCAATGTTTTTTTGATGCTTCCTTGTTTATGATAACTTCGCCACCTTCCAACTCAACGGGTTTTCCCCCTGCATCTGTTACTACTGCTTTTATTCCTCCAACTGGATTACCGCTTGTATCATTGTGTGGCTTCCCCACTAAATTACCGCCACGTTTACCATTTGTTGTTTTCATTCAAAAAATTAAAGAAACACAAAACTATAAAAATAATTTATACCTTTGACAATAATTTTATATTTGTATGATTGTGAAAGTATAATTACATTTTACATTATTTCATTTATAAACAACTATTTACACTATGGCAACATTAACATTAGCAATACCTACTAGTGGTTTAATTTCTCCAGAAACTTGGGGTTCTCGCGAATCAATAAAAGGAATTTTACAAAATATAGCATCTAATTACGGCAAGTTTTTCACTTTTGCATCTGAAACTTCTCGCATTCCAAAAGCAATTTTAATGGCATTTTGCACAGTTGAATCGGGCGGTATTCCAACGGCAGGTTCAGCAGGTCATGTTACGCAAGGTCTTATGCAATGGAATAGAACTTTTGCGAAACAAATTTTAGAAGATGAATTTTCGCAAAAACGTTTGTCGCCCGCAGAAAAAACAAAATTAGCTGAATTTGGAATTAAGTTTGATGCTAAAGGGAAAACACGAAACATTACGAATGCAGACCAATTGAAACCAGAATTAAATATTCTTATAGGCTCAATATTGTTAGGTCAATTAATTGATACTAATTGGGGTACTGAAAATGGTGGTATGCGTTTAGATAGAGTTATTGCTGTTTATAATGCGGGTGCGTATGGAGATACGGGTAAAAAGGCACGTTTCGGAAATCATAGAACTCCAGCTTTGTTAGCTGCTGATGTTAACCCTACAACTAGGGCGTACATCAAAAAAATGATGGGTAAAAATGGAGCATTAGAAGTAGCTACAACCGACTTAAAAGGTCAAATTGCGTAATTAAGCAAATATAATTACACTCCCTTTATAAGCCCAACGTTTTTCGGCTGTTTCCTTCCATATATGGCTATCATTTATGCAAAAGGTATCTTTGATTGCCTTTGTTAAGTTATCGGTATCTGGCTTCACCTTACAAGGTAAACCATTCATAGCCTCCTTTTTCTTTTCGCTCCATGAATCTGGCATTGGAATCAAAAACAAGACATCTAACACGGATTGAATTTCAAACCGCATTAGATTACCTTGTAGTTTCAATAAGTCCTTATAAGCATAGTATGTAGTAACTGGCTTACGTTGCCTTTTATTTATATTCTCATGGTTTGGATTAACTCGCCATCTATCGGATTGTGTCATTCTAGGTGCAGCAAAGGGTACTACGTCAAACAAATAATAAGCACGCTTTTGGTCAAGAACATATCGTTCTGTTTCGTTAATTATTTGTTTTTGTCCATCGTGAAACAAGTGTGTACCCAAACTGCTTTTTACTCTCAATTTATTTAGATAATTTAGTGTGTTCCTCTGTTTGTACTACGTTAATTTCGGGTATTGCGGCTGCTTCTAATGCAGTAACTCTTTGTGCCTCTTCAAATATCTCATAACCGTCCTCTGTACTTCTAATTCGCGTTCCTTTGTCGTAGTCAAATTTGTTATCCAATTCCAATACTTTAATCAAAGAATCATTATCTACTTTAGGGAGCGTTTTGAATAGCAATTTAATTGCAACCTTACTCTGCATGATATTGAATACGTCCGTACCGTTGTTGTATGGAGAATAATTGCTATTTCCAGCTTTACTTAACCCTTGTATTTTATCCAATTCGTTTTTATGTACAACTACAAACAATGGCTCAATACCTTCCATTTTAGCAATAGCATAAACCGCAATTAAATTACCTCTATCACCTACCATGCAAGGTTTGTGTTTAATAAATTCCTGCGTTCCGTACTCGTATTCAAATTCATCATTTTCGTATGCCGCTTGTATGCGTATGCTTTTCATTTTTGGATTACGGTAAGCAATTTCAATTAAACCTTTATAGCCAATTATTGGTGTTGCTTCCGTGTTGCCTTTAGTTTTGTATGGTAGAATATAACCGAATCCTTCTGGTGTGTTAAAAGGTAGTCCTATTTCTGCAAAGTATAGGATGCTTCCGAACAATGATTGCGGTGTGCAATTTAAAAGTTCGGGTGTTTTTTTTACGGCATTCACTACCTTAACCATAAACTCTTCCGAAGAAATACCATATTTTTTTCCTAGTAAGTTAACGATTGAGTTTTTGTACTTGTCCAATGTATTTTCAAATGCTACAATTGGGCTTTTCTTTGGCTGTGTAGCCAGTTGTGTTTCAGTTTCCATTCTTATTTATGTTTAGTTTGTTTTGGTTTCTCGTCAATATATCCTTCTGCATACAGGTAGTTTATAAATTCATCGTATGTCATTATATTAATTTCTTCACTTAATTTTTTGTATTTGATTTTAAAATGATTGTCATATATTTTTGGCTTACCATCAGTAACAGTAAATTCATAAAGATTATTTATTTCGTTATATTCTAGTCGTTTCATATAGTCTTTTGTAAACAGAACTCCTTTGCTTGGCAATGACATTTTATTTTTAGTTTCCATTCTTATTTATGTTTAGTTTGTATATACCTTTTTCGGTGTGTTTTTTTGAAATTTCAATCAATTCCTTTTTTTTGACCACATAAAGTTTTGTTGTTTTGTCGCAAGGTCGTTTTAATGCTTCTAATAAATTAGTATCTACCCAATCTGAATTGCCCGTATTAAAAACAATAATTTCATTTTTATTTACTAAGTCAATTAGCGCGAGTTTATCGTCAATAAATTTATAATAATCTTTGACTATCTGAATCAGCAGTTTTGTTTCGCTTGGTTTGTATAAATATTCATCTCCATAAATAAGCGTTAATGTTTCTTTATTCTTTGCAATTCGAGCAAAACTGATTTTTATGTTATGGAACACCCATAATATGTCACTTATCGGTGTACTCATTGTCGCCCCATCGGGCTTTTCAAATATTAAAGTATATACCATCACTCCAAGATTTTGATTAACTCCGACTGCTGAATAGTTTCAAGTGCGTTGTCAAGGTTTCCTAGTGCATGGCTTTCTTTTAATATTTCAAACTCCACATAATCGCACCAATAACTATTATCTAAACTCCATTTGATTAAATCTAATGCCATGCGATATTGTTGCCTACCATACTCAACCATTTCATCTGTTAGCACATAAAGGCTAGTTTGAAAAGGTGCTTGTTTCTCAATAGCTGCAAACACATAATTTTCGCGCTGTAAAAAGTCTAAATAGAACGCTGCACTTATTGAATAACCGTATGAATAAACATCGTTTTTAAACTTTTTAGGGCTTGAATCCAAACAGGTTTTAATATCTACAATTGTGCTTTTACTTTTCGGCAAAATATCTGGACGTAAGCGAATGTTTAAGCCCGTTGCTTCATCTTTTGTATAACATGACACCTCGTAGTATGAATCGTTAAGCAATTCCATGAATGTAGCATTTTCCTTTACGCTTAAACACATTTCATTTACCATTGTAAATTCATCTTCATAGAGTATTGTTTTGCCTTGCGCCATTTCCGTAAACTTTGCAAATATTTCTTTACCCTCCTTAGTTCGTTTGTCAACTTTTGGGGCAACTAAGTAATTAGCATTAAACAATTCGGGTTCTAATATCATTTCATGTACGGCAGAACCAATTGCAAAATGCCGTTGGTCTTCTTCTTTTACTTTAGTGTACTTATCATAAAAAAACAGTTTTGGACTTTTTAAAAAGTTCTTAATGTCGGATGCTGAATAAAAGTTAGTCTTTCCTAGATACTCCGAAAATGTATCTTTTACATACTCAATTTGTTGTTTCATAAATTATTAGATTTTTGATTTTGCTTTAACTCTTTTTTTCGGTTTTTTCGGTTCTGCTTTTTCAATTTCTTGTTCTGGCACAAAAGCACGATACTCTTCTTCTGTTTGTTCCTCTTCTGATTCATACCATTGCTTTTTTTTATTCTCGTCAACTAAAAGCCAAGTAAGGCAATCTAGAATGTAGTAGTAAAATGATTTTAATTTATTTTTCATTGGATTCACTTTTATAGATAAATACTTGTTCAACTTTCATATTGAGTGCTTCTGCTATCTTAAATGCAATAGGCAAAGAAACACATCTTCTACTACCATTAATTATTCTCGATAGGTGAGAAGTATTGCCATCTAAAGATATATCAGCTAGTTCTTGTTGTGTCATTCCAGTTTCATTTAGAATTTCCCTTATTCGATTTCCGTGAATCTTTGCTTTCGGCTTCTTGTCCTTTGTTTCCATAATATTTTTGATTTATTGGTTCGCATATATAAATGCCCGTATTGGTGTGTTTTCTTGTTTCTGTTGTATTGAATAAACTTTTTATAACCTCTAGTTCTGTATCAGTAAAATTAGCGCATATAACAAACTTTTCGCAACCGTGTATTTTAATTGATACAAATGAATCGAGATTTAATCTGTAAAACTCATGCTCTACTTTCAAATCAAATATATTATTTATTAAATTCTCAATAGTAATATTAATCTTTGTTTGAATTTCAAATATTTCCCTTCTAATATCGCTATCATAAAACAAATAATTATTAATTCGCTTGCGAGCATGAATAATAGAAGAGTGGTCTTTTTCAAAGTAACCGCCTATTTCTTTTAAAGATAAATATTTAGTATTCTCCGTAATAAGATATATACAAATGTATTTATGGTGTATAGCGTCCTTATCCCTTGCTTTATTAAAGGTATAACCAACATTAGCATCAAAGTATTCACCAACGTAATTTATGATGTATGGTACAAGCATCAATTCCTGCTGCCTCGTTAACCTAGAATGGATAGTCTTGTTCATCAAAGTTATTTTGGTTTCTTGCATTTACCAATGCGTTATTTGAAGGTTGCACAAATGTACTATTATTTAAATTATTATCATAACTATTATTGTAAATTAAATTAGTAACTTTTGCTTGAGCGTGAATAAACTTTAATGGCACTTCGCCTAGTTCACCGTTTCTATGTTTCTCAATAAGCAACATAAATAAACCGCTTGTTTCAAAGTCCGTATTACCTACTTCATAATTATCTATTCCGTAATATTCTGGACGGTAACAAAACATTACCATATCAGCATCTTGTTCTATTTGACCCGATTCGCGTAAATCAGATAATTGTGGCTTTTTATCAGTTCTTGATTCTACTTGTCTGCTTAATTGACTTAATGCAATAACGGGTATATTTAATTCTTTAGCAATTCCTTTAAGACCTCTCGATATTTCCGCTATTTCGCTTTCACGGTTATTTGTATTTAAGCCACTACGCATTAATTGTAAATAATCTACTACAATAAGTTTAACTCCATATTCAGTTACTAGCTTTCTTGCTTTACCTTTTAATGCCATTAAGCTAATAGCTGCCGTATCATCAATATAAATTGGTGCATCGTTTAATTTATATGCAATACGTTCAATTGCTTGTATCTCTTCTAGGTTTAATTGCTTTTTAACAATACGTCCTACATTAACGGTTGACAAATAACTTTGCATTCTACTTACAAGTTGTTCTGTACTCATTTCTAATGAAAATACAGCTATTGGAATATTCATTTCAAGTGCTGGGTGCATAATCATAGAAATAGCACACGCTGTTTTACCCATACTTGGGCGACCTGCTAATATAATTAAATCACTTTTCTGCCAACCGTTTGTTACGTTGTCTAACATTTGTAATCCTGTAATTACTCCAGACTTAACACCGCTATTTAAACAATTATAATAAACGTTAATAATTTCTTTATGTACTTGACCAACTTTAGCTATTTGATGTGTTACAACATTCTTAATTGCATTATCTAATTCTATTTGCGTAGTTGAATATAACTTAAAAACATCTTCATTGTTTTCAAATGATTTTCGTAATCCATTTCCGCATACTTGTATTAATAATCTTCGTAATGCAGTTTCTTGTAATATCTTAAAATGAAATTCAAAGTTTGTTGTGCTTGCAACACTATTTGTTAAATTAGTTATATACGTTAATTCAAAATCAAAATGTGCCTTTCTTACTTCTTGTATTAATGTCATTAAGTCAATACCAATATTCTTTTGATAAAGGCTTATAATAGCATTTGCAATAGCTTTATTTCTAACGCTAAAAAACAATGCTTCATTAAAATCTTGAATACACGAATGTATTACTTCACTATCAATTATGATTGTACCAAGTACCGTTGCTTCTATTTCTACATTGGATGGCGGCAACATAGAGTTAAATGATTCTATGCTTATGTTATCCTCTTTCTTTGTCCATTGCTTTTTCATCCTCCTAATATTTTAGCTTGTGATTTAACTGTTTCATTTGATACTTTGTCTTTGTTGTAACTAATCCAATAAAGAAAATGCTTTTTACATTCCTGCTCATTTGGATATTTAGTTTCTAATGCGGATTGCTCGCTTATAAACAATTGCATTAATTTAATTACTTGCGCTTTTCCAATTTTGTTTTTCATAGCGCACAATTCTATTAACTGGTGTGCATTAAACATTTGGTCGTTAAAATCTAAACAAGTAAATGATTTAGACATAAACACATCGTTATTCATTCTTGAAATATCCATGTGCTTAGTCCAAACGTTTAGAAACAAGTATGAATCCTTTTGTTCTTTAATAAGATTTGCTTTTACAAGTTCTGTAAACAAATGAATGTAATTAAGTAAATTAGGTATTGAATCTTTTAATAAAGTAAATTCACTTAAATTAGTTATATATGGTTCTTTGTTTTTAAAATGATGCGTAATGCAGTTTATATATAACATTCTAGCATATACATTGGGTTTTACTTTTGCTTCCTTAGAAAATATCTCTTCAAGAACGTGCAAATTAATGTGCTTTGAAATCATTGCACAATTATACAACTTTCATAGTTTCATTTTGCAATGACAGAATATTTTTTTCTATTTGTTTTTTTGTGTACAATACCATTGCTTTTTCGCACGGCATTAAATAAAGAACAACACCATTCTTTGCAAAATGCGGGTATGCTTCATTTATATTTAGCAAGTTCATTTTTGATAATAGTTGTTGCAAGTTTTTTAATTCTAGTTGTGTTTTCATTTTTGTTTGTTAGTTTCTATTTTTTTAAGTGTTCAAGTGCGACCTCTAATAAATATGCAAGTACGACATCTAATGCTTTAGTTACCACTTTGGGTTCTTCCATTTCTATTTCTGCACCTAATCTCCATCGTTGGTGCGTTTCTAATATAGTTACTGCTTCTTGTAGTGTCATAGGTTCATAATTTCGCGTTTAACTTCTTGCCAATAGTATGTATCAATTCGATATAAACCTTGCTCTTGTGAATGGTGGTTTAATATTTCTTCAACTGCTATTAAAGCACATTGTTTGGCTTCATCATAGTTTAATGATTTACATTTTATTTGATAGTTTACAATTAATTCTGCTGCTTTTTCTTTTGGTGTCATTTTACCATTTATAAATAATTGCTGATTCCTTTCCTTGACTAACGATTTTAGTAGGTCGGTAGTTTCTATTGTTCATTAGAAGAAAAGCAAATTGATAGCCTCGTAGTGAGTTGTCGGGGCAATATTCACCGAATGGTGATAATTTAAGTTTTTCGCCTTTTGTTTCCATTTCGTTTGTTGGTTTAATCACCTCAAACTCAATTATAGCCGTCCAATTGCTTTTTTTCATTGCTCGTAGGTTTCTTTATAATATTGTTCAAAGTTTTCCCAAATAGGTGGCATATCCTTTTCAAATATTTTTGCTAATCTTGATTGCTTAAATGTTTCTTGTTGCTGCTCCTTTTCCATTGCTTTGGCTTGTTGAAAATATATCTTTTTATCAATCGAGTATAAAATGGTTCTTGGAATCATACCTTCAAGCATTTCGTATAGATATTCAACTGCGGTTTGATTTTTATTTGTCATGTAATTTACTTTTTACAATTTTTAATAGTTCTATCAATTCTGGGCTTATAATATCTTCTTTTTTCAAATTTCTAAGAATATCCATAGTCATTTGTTCTGCTTTATTAAGTTGCATATAAGTATTTTCAATAAAACTTAATAATTTTGGATTATTAGCAAGCATATTATCATCTATTGATAAAAGATTTTTTAAAATATCATAAACCTCTATTTTGTCTAATCTATTGTTTCATTCCATTTCATTAGCATATTCCAATCCTAATTTAAAAGCATCGTCTAGTTGTTTACTTTCCATTGCTATTGCTACGTTAAATAATTCTGGTTTTATAAATGTTCAATTTAAGCAATCGCTATTAACTTGCTCAACTAACCATTGTACTGCTGTCTTTTTTTTCATAGTTATTTATTTTCAATTATGTTATAGTAAAATGAACTAGTATCTTCTGTAACCCATCTATCGGATTGATTTTCTACGGACGGTAGTTCGGTGTCAACTTTAAATTGTTTTAAATCTTCTGTCATTTTTTTAGTTATCCAGTTGCTATCTTTCCAAAACACTCTATTGTTTGGTTGACATAATAAATAACCTTCATCGGCAAAAAATATGTGTCCGCATTTATAATCAGTAGGTTCATCGCTGTAATTATTATTATACCAATCTACCGTAAACATATATGTAGCCCAAACTTTAGAACCATCTTTTAAAACAATTTGTGCTTTATGATATGCTAAAAAATCATAAGCTATTACACTTACGTTTTCAGAAAAGCAATCCCATAGCTGTTTAAAATGAAATGGAATATCGTTTTCTGGTTCTTCTACATAAATCTCTGAAATAGGAACTCTACTTCTAAGCATACCATCATCGGTCATAACATGGAATGTTAAAATTACTCCTGCAACGGATTGAATGCCGAAACAATAAACATTGATAAAAATGTTTTTGTCCTTATCGTTTTTTGTTAAGTAGGATTTTTTTATAAATCCTTTGAAACTTGGAATGTCTGAATTTAATTTCATAGTTAGTAAGTGTTATTAAAATATTCAATTTCGTTTTCGCCTTTTGTTTCTTCTGCTGAATTTTGACCAGCTAGATGTGCTTCAATTATTTGTTGCCTTTCAATTTGTAGGGCTTGTTCACAAAAATCATAAATCCACATAGGCACTTCGCCCATATCTTTATTATCAATTTGCTCGAATAGCCACTCAATAGTTGTTTGCTTTCTCATACTTTATGAATGATAGGGTATTTAAGTTTATTTTCAACATAGTTTTTGTATTGAGAAATTATGTTATGTGCCATTTCTAATGATGTTGCATAGCAATATTTCTCAACATATTCATCCGAATACCATATTTCATTATTAGTAGCGTCAATGCTATTCCACACGCCAAAAAAGCCTAATTTAACTTGCGGTATGAATCTGTCATTCGCAATTTGTTTAATTCTATATGACCTCATTTTTTCCGTAAGTTTCATTATAATATTTTTCGGTATCAGAAAATCTGCTCAATGAGCAATCATTGAATCCTGCTTTGTAAGCATTTTTAATTTGAATTTCCTCAACTTCCATGTAGAAAATCTCAATTATCTCAATAATTTCTGGGCATTTATCCATTAAAACTTCGTGTAATATTAAAGCCTCGACCAGCTTCTCAA
>Ga0247839_1001125_pt1 | contig 46199 bp, 45 predicted proteins | sample LaCruzMarch2015__6_FD_192405 | JGI IMG/M metagenome (GOLD analysis project Ga0247839, IMG submission 192405) | Freshwater microbial communities from meromictic Lake La Cruz, Castile-La Mancha, Spain - LaCruzMarch2015_16m | ecosystem: Environmental > Aquatic > Freshwater > Lake | place: Spain... | reverse complement strand
AAGTTTGGTTTCTTATTGGATGCCTTGCAATATGGTGCTCCTCCCCATGGCGGTATCGCCTTTGGCTTAGATCGCATTGTCACCATGATGACGGGCTCGGAATCGATTCGTGATGTGATTGCCTTCCCCAAAACCCAGCGCGCGCAATGCCTTTTAACTCAGGCCCCAAGCCCAGTGGATGAGCGTCAATTGCGTGAGTTGCATATTCGTTTGCGCCAAGCTGCGCCTGCTGCTTAGTAGGATCGCGCGCTCTCTTGAAAATCCCCATTTCAGTATTAGTTGTAATACACAATACGCAGGGCGAAGTTTTACTAATTGAGCGAGCTGATCGCCCTGGATTTTGGCAGTCGGTTACCGGCAGTCTTGATTTTCTGGATGAGCCTACGCGTGAAGCGGCAATACGCGAGGTGTTTGAAGAAACAGGTATTGATGTCAATGCATTGCCGGTTGATGCTCTTCGTGATATGCAGCACGCCATCGATTATGTGATCTACCCCGATTGGCGTTATCGCTATGCACCCGGCGTTACTACTAATCGCGAGCATTGGTTTTCGCTTCTGGTGCCTACCAATACTCCGGTGCGCTTAGCACCACGAGAGCACACCGCCTTTGAGTGGCTACCCTTTTCTGAGGCCGCAACACGCTGTTTCTCGGAAAGCAACACCGCAGCAATCCTACGCCTACAAGACATCTATACAGCAAAGTAGGCCATTAATCACTAAGATAGGCCAATGAGACCCAGCTCCCACCCCGCAGCAACTGATTCCGCTGGACCCCCAAAAAAGAATGCGTTGACACGAGGCGATTGGCGCGTTATTCGCGATTTGCTGCCCTATTTGCTTGAGCATAAGGTACGCGTGGCATTGGCACTGTCGTGTTTAATTGCGGCCAAATTTGCGAACTTGGGTATTCCGATCCTCTTAAAGGATCTAATCGACACCCTCAATACGAAAGTTGATGCAACGCAAGCCTTGATGTTGGTGCCAGTGGGTTTGATTCTGGCTTACGGCGCTTTGCGGGTTGCCGCCTCACTGTTTAATGAACTACGCGAAGCCTTGTTTGCACGAGTCACTCAAAATGCCGTACGCAAAGTCGCGCTGCAGGTCTTTAACCATTTGCATTCGCTGGCACTGAGTTTTCATTTGGCACGACAAACCGGCGGAGTCAGTCGCGATATCGAGCGCGGCACCCGCGGCATCCAGTCGCTGATCTCGTATTCACTTTATAGCATCGTCCCAACCTTAATTGAGTTCTGTTTGGTGCTCGGCTACTTGGCTTATGCCTATGACATGTGGTTTGCCATCATTACTTTTGTGGCATTGGTTTTCTATATTATTTTTACGGTTGTGGTGACCGAGTGGCGCACGCATTTTAGAAAGACCATGAACGACATGGATTCGAAGGCAAATCAAAAAGCCATCGATTCCTTATTGAATTTTGAGACCGTGAAGTATTTTGGTAATGAGCAGTTTGAATCGCGTCGTTATGACGATAATTTAGTGCGCTATCAAACCGCAGCAATTCAGTCGCAAAAATCTTTAGCAGTTTTGAATTTAGGCCAGCAAATCATTATTGCAATCGGTTTGGTTTTAATTCTGTGGCGTGCCACCGTCGGCGTGAGTGATGGCACGATGACCTTGGGTGACCTCGTGCTAGTCAATACACTGATGATTCAGCTGTACATTCCCTTGAATTTCTTGGGCGTGATTTACCGGGAAATCAAGCAAGCCATTACTGACATGGATCGCATGTTTAGTTTATTAAGTACCGATCGCGAGATTGCCGATAAACCGAATGCCCCGCCGCTGCAGATTGCCAATTACCAGACCGGTCCCGAAGTCTGTTTTGAGCATGTGTCGTTTCATTATGAAAAGAAGCGGGAGATTTTGAAGGACATTAGTTTTACGATTCCAGCCGGAACCATCACAGCGGTGGTTGGTCAAAGTGGGGCGGGCAAGAGCACCTTAGCCCGATTGCTATTTCGGTTTTGCGATATTAAAAGCGGCCGTATCGATATCGATGGGCAAAGTATTGATGCGGTTCAGCAGGCAAGTTTGCGCAGTGCGATTGGCATCGTGCCGCAAGATACGGTTTTGTTTAATGACACCATCGGCTACAACATTGCCTATGGCAAGCCAGGATCTTCAATGGAAGAGGTCCAAGCTGCCGCAAGGGCAGCGCAAATTGACGGCTTCATTCAGCGTTTACCGGATGGGTATAACACTCAAGTGGGCGAGCGTGGATTGAAATTATCGGGCGGAGAGAAGCAGCGCGTGGCTATTGCCCGAACATTGCTTAAAAAACCAGCCATGTTGATTTTTGATGAAGCTACCTCAGCCCTCGATTCGAAGACGGAACGGGCAATTCAGGAAGAGTTACTCAATTTAGCGCGCAATCGAACCACCTTGATTATTGCCCACCGACTCTCTACCATTACCCATGCCGATCAGATTTTAGTGATGGAGCAGGGTCAGATCATTGAGCGCGGTACCCATGCCCAGTTACTGGAAGCCCATGGTCGGTATGCGGAAATGTGGCAAATGCAAGAGCGCACTGCAGTTGATTAGAATGGTACTGAAGGCACATTCATGGCACAACGAGAAGAAAAAATACTAAAAGACGCTTTTGCAGCTGCGCTGGCAGTGGCAGAGCCAAAACACATTGTTCCTGAATATTTGGCGCGTATTTTTCCAGTAGGTAGCGAGCCCAAAGGGCGCTGCTTGGTAATTGGTGCCGGAAAGGCCAGCGCCGCCATGGCGACTGCACTCGAGTCGTATGCTGCGAGCCATTGGCCTGATGCGCAGCTCGAGGGCATCGTTCTGACACGCTATGGCCATGCCTCCCCTACGAAACACATTGCGATTGTAGAGGCTGGTCACCCCGTGCCCGATCAAGCCGGAATGGATGGTGCCATCCAGATGATGCATCGTGTGGGCGAGCTTAAATCCGGTGACATCTTGATTGCACTCGTCTCGGGCGGCGGATCGAGTTTACTGACACTGCCACAGGCCGGAATCACGATTGAAGATATACGCCAAACTACCGAAGCCTTATTGCGTAGTGGTGCGCCGATCGAAGAAATGAACATCGTACGTAAACACCTATCTGCTATTTTGGGTGGTAATGTCGCGCGCCTTGCGATTGCGCGGGGTGCTCGTGTTGAGGCCTTATTGATTTCTGATGTCACGGGTGACTCGCCGGCGGACATTGCGAGCGGCCCCTGCGCCGCAGACTATTCCACCTATGAAGATGCCTGCGCAATTTTGTCAAAATATAATCTCGGGCCGGATGCGATTCCGGCCAGTGTATTAGCGCACCTAGAAAAGGGCCGTAGCGGCTTGATTCTTGAAACCTTGAAAGAGGTGGATTTAGTAAACCAGCCGGTTCGCAATCACGTGATTGCCACAGCCCACCGTAGTCTAGAGGCTGCAGCCGAGTGTGTGCGCCAGTTTGGCTACACCCCATTTATTTTAGGCGACACCATTACAGGCGAAGCAAAAGACGTTGCCTTGGTACACGCTGGATTAGCCCGAGAGGCCATCACCCATGGCCAATGGGGCGCCTTGCCAATGGCTTTGATTTCAGGGGGTGAGTGCACAGTGACCTTGCCTGCTGGCGTTAAAGGCCGTGGTGGGCGTTGCAGCGAATTCTTACTATCGCTATTTGCCGCTACGCCCGATCTCGGTGGTATTGCTGCGCTGGCTGCCGATACGGATGGCATCGATGGTAGCGAAAAAAATGCCGGTGCCTGGTTCACTCCTGCTACACGCAAACGCGCTCGGGATGAACATAAACGCGCTGGACATTATTTGGCAGCGCACGATTGCTATGGATTTTTTAGTGAGCTAGATGCTTTGGTGCAAACCGGCCCAACATTAACCAATGTAAATGATTTCCGCATCATCTTATTGCCCGCCGAATTGGGAGCGAAACAATGACCGCAGTGACTAGCATCACCTTAACTCAGCCGGATGATTGGCATTTGCATGTGCGCGATGGCGATGTCTTGAAGTATGTGTTGCTCCATACCGCCAAGCAGTTTGCTCGGGCCATCATCATGCCGAACTTGCGCCCACCGGTGACGACAGTGGCCTTAGCAGATGCCTACCGTGGCCGCATTGAAGCGCAACTGAAAGCAAGTGGGATTACTGGCTTCACTCCGCTCATGACCTTGTACCTCACGGACAATACGCCAGCAGAGGAGGTGCGTAAGGTGCGGGAGGCTGGGGTTGCTGGATTTAAACTTTACCCAGCAGGTGCAACGACCAACAGCGATGCGGGCGTAACGAACATCAAGCATTGTTATGCCACCTTGGAAGCAATGCAAAAAGAAGGCGTGCCTTTGTTAATGCATGGTGAGGTGACGCATACCGAGATTGATGTGTTTGATCGCGAAGCCGTTTTCATCGATACCATCCTCGAGCCATTGCGGCGCGATTTTCCCGAGCTCAAAATTGTGTTTGAGCACATCACGACGCGGCAAGCGGCGCATTATGTGCGCGATGCTCACACGAACAATAAAAATAACTTAGCGGCGACGATTACGCCGCAGCATTTACTCATGAACCGCAATGCGATTTTTGCAGGCGGTATTCGGCCACACAATTATTGTTTGCCTGTATTAAAACGTGAAGAGCACCGCTTGGCTTTGGTTGAGGCTGCTACGAGTGGTAACCCACGATTCTTCTTGGGAACCGACAGTGCGCCACATGCCAAAGGCCTTAAAGAAAACAGTTGTGGCTGTGCGGGTTGTTATACGGCCTTCAATGCACTGGGTTTGTATGCCGAAGTGTTTGAAGCGGCCAATCAGTTAAATCGCTTTGAGGCCTTTGCTAGTTTTTATGGCCCGGATTTTTATCTCATGCCGCGCAACACCAAGACCATTACTTTGCATAAAGTAGCGCAGAAGGTGCCGGAGGAATTGCCTTTGGCAGAAACCGTGGTGGTGCCGCTGCGCGCTGGCGAAACGATTGCGTGGTCCTTGGCCGAGTAATTTATCGGCAGATACGTGTAGTCTCGGTTAGACTGTCCGCGCAGAGTCAATTAGGCAATCGCCGCTTTCGCAAGAAAGGGGAGGAAAGTCCGGACTCCATAGGGCAGGGTGTTGGCTAACAGCCATCCACGGTGACGTGCGGAATAGGGCCACAGAGACGAGCGTATTTAGTTACGGTGAAACGCGGTAACCTCCACCCGGAGCAATCCCAAGTAAGCAGACGATGAGGCGGCCCGCTGAGTCTGCGGGTAGGGAGCTTGAGCCGCCAGGTAACTGTCGGCCTAGAGGAATGATTGCCCCCAAGCGCAAGTTTGGGCGACAGAATCCGGCTTATCGATTGACTCTGCACTTCCCCTTTAACTACTTACTCCGGTACAACATCAATGCTGTAAGTAATTTCAGCCATTTTGGCGAGCATGGTGGTGGCTGAGCAGTATTTTTCATGGGAAAGCTGCACAGCGCGCGAGACTTTGCCCGGATCTAAATCCTTGCCTTTGACGGTGAAGTGCAGATTAATCTTGGTAAAAACCTTAGGCTCGACTTCAGCCCGATCTGCCGTTAAAGCCACTTCGCACCCGCTGACTGCCTGCCTAGCCCGTTGGAGGATTAAAACCACGTCAAATGCCGAGCATCCGCCGGTGCCGGCGAGGAGCAATTCCATGGGCCGCGCAGCCCCATTTTTGCCACCTGCATCGGGCGGTCCATCCATCTGTAGCTGGTGGCCACTGCCGGTTTCGGCTGTAAAGACCATGGTCCCGGCGCCTTGCCAAGTGACTTTGCATTCCATATTAGTGAATCCTTACTTCAAAATTAGTTAACATAAACAATTACTTACGATTTTAATTATAGTAAAAACACTAAAAAATAGAAGAAAAAGAATTCTTGCATTGCAACATAATTACGAATAAAATAACTTTATTGACGGCAGGTTATGTAACATTAATTTACCAGTTGTCTGCAATTGTCTCCTCCACCCAAACATCGGTGGATTCCAACCCAGGACTCGTTCCTGGGTTTTTTTTGGGTTACAATTCAAGGCTTTACTGAATTACCGATCTAGTCAGCGGTAATTGTTGTGTCAGTTTAATTGATCAATCTGCGAGCCTGCAACCATAAGCAGGGCCAAAGGGCGAACGATTGAATTGATGGTAATTTTTTGACTATAACAATTTGAGAAAATCATGAAAACTTTTTCCGCAAAATCCCATGAGGTGAAGCGTGATTGGTTCGTGATTGACGCTACGGACAAAGTCCTCGGTCGTGTCGCCAGTGAAGTGGCACACCGTTTACGCGGCAAGCACAAACCTGAATTCACCCCCCACGTTGATACAGGCGACTTCATTGTCGTTATCAACTCATCGAAGCTGCGTGTCACTGGCACCAAAGGCTTGAACAAAATTTATTACCGTCACAGCGGATACCCTGGCGGTATTAGCTCGACCAACTTCGATAAGATGCAAGACCGTTTTCCAGGCCGCGCACTCGAGAAGGCTGTGAAGGGTATGTTGCCTAAAGGCCCACTCGGCTACGCCATGATCAAAAAATTGAAAGTCTACGGCGACGCTACTCATCCGCATACGGCTCAACAGCCTAAAGTGCTCGAGATCTAAGGAAACCACATGGCTATTAATTACGGAAATTGGAACTACGGTACAGGTCGTCGCAAGAGCTCTGTTGCCCGCGTCTTTATTAAATCAGGCAAAGGTGAAATCACAGTTAACGGTAAGCCGATTGACATTTATTTCGCCCGCGAGACATCCCGCATGATTGCGCGTCAGCCTTTGGCCCTTACAGCCCACCTCACCACCTTTGATATCAAAGTGAACGTGAGCGGTGGCGGTGAAACCGGTCAAGCAGGCGCAGTGCGTCACGGCGTGACTCGTGCACTCATCGACTACGACAACGCATTGAAGCCTACCCTGTCTAAAGCAGGTTTGGTGACACGCGATGCCCGTGAAGTTGAGCGTAAGAAGGTTGGTCTGCACGGCGCGCGTCGTCGTAAGCAGTTCAGCAAGCGCTAATTACTTTCAGTCGCTCTGTTTTGCTGAAAGGGTCGCGCAAGCGGCCCTTTTTGTTTCTACAATCAGGGCGTGACTAAGGACAAAGTGAGCTGCGCTGTACGATAATTTGGTGTGAGTGTATTTGGGAGAATGGGATGATTAAAGTAGGCATTGTTGGCGGCACGGGATACACCGGCGTAGAGCTATTGCGTTTACTCGCGCAGCATCCGCAAGTCACCATTCAGGCAATTACATCGCGTACTGAAGCGGGTATGCCAGTAGTCGATCTGTTTCCTTCTTTGCGCGGCCATATTGACTTGAAATTTTCGACGCCAGACGATGCCAAATTGGATCAGTGCGATGCTGTGTTTTTTGCTACGCCCCATGGGGTTGCGATGTCGCAAGCCGAATCATTACTAGCTGCTGGCGTGAAGGTGTTGGATTTGGCGGCAGACTTTCGCTTAAAAGACGCTGCGGAATTTGCGCAGTGGTATGGCATGCCGCATGCTTGCCCGGCAATTTTGGCGGAAGCGGTTTATGGTCTTCCTGAAATCAATCGGGAAGTAATCAAAAAAGCGCGCGTAGTCGGTTTGGCAGGTTGCTATCCTACATCTGTGCAGTTGGGTTTTGCTCCGCTCTTGTCGCCGAAATCGACGGGCGGTAAACGCTGGATTGATGGATTGCATTTAATTTCTGACTCCAAGTCAGGTACCTCTGGTGCCGGCCGTAAAGCGGAGGTGGGCACTTTGATGGCGGAAGCCAGCGATAACTTTAAGGCCTATGCCGTTAAAGGCCATCGCCATACCCCTGAAATCACCCAAGGCTTAAAAGCCATTGCGCAATCCGATCAGATCGGCTTGACCTTTGTACCGCACCTCACGCCCATGATTCGGGGCATTCATTCGACCTTGTATGCGCGCATTACCGAAGAAGGCAAAGATGTAGACTTTCAGGCGGTTTTTGAGCAGTTTTACCAAGACGAGCCCTTTGTGGATGTAATGCCTGCCGGTAGTCATCCTGAAACCCGCTCGGTGCGGGGCAGCAATGGCCTGCGTATCGCGATCCATCGTCCTGGTAATGGCGATACCCTGGTGATTTTGGTGGTAGAGGACAATCTCGTCAAAGGGGCCTCAGGCCAAGGCGTACAGTGCCTCAATTTGATGTTTGGTCTGCCGGAGACCCTTGGCTTGACCCAAATTGCCCTCTCGCCTTAAAGTGGTATTAGAGTGAATAAATGCCCTTACACCGTAGCGGGCATTTAGAGCCTAAAATAGAGAAACACTTTTTGAACTAGGAGTCATTTATGACACAAGTTGCTACAACCCAATCCAACGACCTTGCTGAGCCACCCATTCCATTGGTCTTTACGGATAGCGCCGCAGCAAAGGTAGCGGACCTGATTGCCGAAGAAGGTAACCCTGAATTAAAGTTGCGCGTATTTGTTCAAGGCGGCGGCTGTTCTGGTTTTCAGTACGGCTTCACCTTTGATGACGCCGTGAATGAAGACGACACCGCTTTTGATAAAAATGGCGTAACGCTCTTAGTAGATTCAATGAGCTTTCAGTACCTCGTTGGCGCTGAGATCGATTACAAAGAAGACATCAATGGTTCGCAATTTGTGATTAAGAACCCCAATGCCACAACCACCTGTGGTTGCGGATCGTCTTTCTCCGCATAAGCGATTACTTTTAAGCAGGGTAGCAAGCACCTAAGATTCGAGGTCCACTTGCTCCCGTAACGGCCGGCAGATTTGCTGGCCGTTTTGTTTTGTGCGCCCATGCGAGCCATGCAAAAGCGAGTGCCTCAACCAGTTGCGGATCAATTCCGCTTGCTTCACTACTCTGAATTTCAAGACCATGTTGGAACATCGCTTGTGCACGCTCGCGTAGCTCACCCAGCAGTGCCGTATTACGAACACCGCCACCACAGACAATCAGGAGTTCGGTTTGCGGTGCGTAGAGGTGAATGGCTTGCAGAACTGTAGTGACGGTAAGTTGCAATAGCGTTGCTTGCACATCTTCAGCCTTCAAGGCATTGCCACCCAGTTGCTTTTCCAGCCACTGCAGATGAAAGTCATCCCGGCCCGTGCTTTTGGGCGGAACCTTGGCGAAAAAAGGATCAGCTAACATTTGCGCAAGTAGGGAATCATTCACCGTCCCTTGCGTAGCCCAGGCACCATCTCGATCAAAGGCTTTACCTTGGTGTTTTGCAATCCACGCATCCATCAGCATATTGCCGGGGCCGCAATCAAAGCCAGTGACATCTCCTTTCTGGGGAAGGAGCGTGAGGTTGGCGATACCGCCGAGGTTTAGTACGGCAGTATTTTTATCACTGGCAAATTGCTGCGCATGAAATGCTGGTACTAAAGGGGCGCCATGACCACCTGCAGCCAGATCACGGCTCCGAAAGTCAGCAATTACATCAATGCTAGTTAGTTCAGCCAGTAATGCGGGGTTTAGGGTTTGGTGGGTATACGCGAGCGCGGTATTAGAGCCTGCTTGGTGTCGTATGGTTTGTCCATGTGCGCCAATGGCGCTGATCTCGGAAGGCTGCCGTTTACTATCCGCCAATAGCTGCTTAACAATGTCTGCATAGGCCATTGCCAAGGCGTTTGCAGCCAGATGCTCGCGGTGGATCTCATTCTCACCCGGAGTTTGGAGCGCCAATAAGGCGTCACGGAGCGAGGGCGCAAAGGGGGCGCTCACCGCCCCGCGGAGTTGGGTTTCGCCATTAGGACCAATTTCGGCGAGCACTGCATCAATCCCGTCTAGGCTCGTGCCAGACATCATGCCGATGTAAAGGGAGGAGGACGTATGCATGCGGTAGGCGGGCTCTATTCTGAGGAATGCGACAATACGATTATCGTAACTGAAACCCTAATTTAACCGAACTCGATAACTGAATCAGTATGGCGGCTACCCCAGAACCCAAATACCCACTAACCCCTGACGTTTTTGCTGCCTTAGAGGTAACAAAACGGGGTTGTGATGAGCTGTTAGTCGAAGCCGATTGGCTTGCCAAGCTCGCCCGTAGCCAGGCTACAAAAACACCGCTGCGAATTAAGTTGGGTCTCGATCCAACCGCGCCAGATATTCATTTGGGCCATACTGTGGTTCTGAATAAGCTGCGCCAACTGCAAGACTTGGGCCATACCGTGATTTTCTTGATTGGCGATTTCACGAGCATGATCGGCGATCCTTCGGGCAGAAATGCAACGCGCCCACCGCTAACAGCGGAAGCCATTGCCAAAAATGCCCAAACCTATTACAAGCAAGCTAGCCTCGTGCTCGACCCGAGTAAAACCGAAGTGCGCTACAACAGCGAGTGGTGTGATCCGCTGGGCACGCGCGGCATGATTCAGCTGGCGGCCCGCTATACCGTCGCACGCATGCTCGAGCGCGATGACTTTACGAAGCGCTACCGCTCAGGTGTACCCATCTCAGTTCACGAATTTCTCTATCCACTCATGCAAGGCTATGACTCGGTTGCCTTAAAGAGCGACTTAGAACTCGGCGGCACTGATCAAAAATTCAATCTTCTGGTTGGCCGTGAGTTACAGCGGGAGTACGGCCAAGAACCGCAGTGCATCTTGACTATGCCGTTACTGGTTGGTCTTGATGGTGTTGAGAAGATGAGCAAATCCAAGGCCAATTACGTTGGTATCAGTGAGCAGCCAAACGAGATGTTTGGCAAGCTCATGAGCATTTCCGATGAATTGATGTGGAGCTACTTCACTTTGCTGTCGTTTAGGCCTCTTGCGGAAATTGATTTAATGAAGCAAGAAGTGGCGGCCGGCCGTAATCCGCGTGACTGCAAAGTACTCCTTGCCCAAGAAATCGTGACCCGCTTTCATTCGCAGGCGGCAGCAGATAAAGCCCTGGAAGACTTCAATCACCGTGCCAAAGGCGGTATCCCAGACGATGTCCCTGAGGTGAGCTTATCGGGCGCGCCACTCGGCATTACTGCATTAATCAAGATGACTGGCTTAGCGCCATCAAATGCAGAAGCCAATCGCAATATTGAGCAGGGTGGGGTACGGATTGATGGAACGGTGATTAGCGATAAAGGCCTGCAAGTCGCTGCTGGATCCTTTGTATTGCAAGTGGGTAAGCGTCGTTTTGTAAAGGTGACGCTGAGCTAAATTCGCCTATGTCAGTAGGTCGAGGTTATTGCTTGGCGGCGTTAAGCCAAAGTGCTCATAAGCCAAGCGTGTAGCAATGCGTCCGCGCGAGGTGCGCTGCAAATACCCCTGCTGAATCAAATAGGGCTCAAGCACATCTTCAATCGTATCGCGCTCTTCACCAATGGCTGCAGCTAAGTTGTCAATACCAACTGGGCCACCATCAAACTTATGCAAGATGGCTTCGAGTAATTTACGGTCCATCACATCAAACCCACTTGGATCGACATCGAGCATAGCCAAAGCAGCATCGGCCATGGCTTTGGTGATCACGCCAGTGCCTTTCACTTCAGCGAAGTCACGCACCCGTCGCAACAGGCGATTGGCAATCCGTGGTGTACCGCGGGCGCGCTTGGCGATTTCAGTGGCACCGCTAGGATCAATCTTGGCTTTGAGTAAGTTGGCGGAGCGCTCCACAATCAGGGTGAGCTCATCGGCTGTATAAAATTCAAGGCGCGCCACAATACCAAAGCGATCGCGTAAGGGATTAGTGAGCATGCCGGCACGTGTCGTTGCGCCAATCAAGGTAAAAGGCTTGAGATCCAGTTTGACGCTCCGGGCGGCAGGGCCTTCGCCGATCATGATGTCCAGCGCATAATCCTCTAGGGCGGGATACAGAATTTCTTCGACCACGGGCGATAAGCGATGAATCTCATCGATAAAGAGAACGTCATTCGCTTCTAAATTGGTGAGTAGGGCCGCCAGGTCGCCAGGACGATCTAGTACGGGGCCGCTGGTTTGGCGCAAGTTCACGCCGAGTTCGCGGGCGATGATGTGTGCGAGTGTTGTCTTGCCTAAACCAGGTGGCCCAAACAGTAAGACGTGATCGAGTGCTTCATTGCGGGCACGCGTCGCGCTAATAAAGATCTCGAGCTGCGAACGGGCTTTGGTTTGGCCAACGTATTCATCGAGCTGGCGTGGCCGTAAGGCGCGCTCAAAGACGGCTTCTGCATTGCCAGCCGAGCCACTCACCAGACGATCGCCTTCTACCGGAAGATCATCCGGTAATGCGCTTAAATCGTCGGTGTGTATGGCCATGGTGAGAGTGTATTCGCTTCGTGCAATTTACACTTTAGATAAATACTTTAAGCCCTGACGAATGCCTTCGGATACGGAGGCGTCGGGAGTGATTTGCTTAATTGCCAAAAGTGCTTCTTTCTCGGAGTAACCCAAGGACAGCAATGCCTGCAAAACTTCACTGCTGGGTTGCGCAGTAGAGGCTGCGCCCACGCCTTGACCTAAATCAGGACCCAGTTTGCCTTTGAGTTCCAACAAGAGGCGCTCAGCGGTTTTTTTGCCAATGCCGGGAACTTGGGTGAAACGACCAGGCTCTTGGAGGGCAATTGCTTGGGCCAGTTCATTCACACTCATCCCAGATAAAACGGCAAGTGCCGTACGCGAGCCAACGCCGCTAATTTTAATCAGCGCCCGAAAGGCCTCGCGCTCCGACTCCGTGGCAAAACCAAAGAGTTGCTGCGCATCTTCACGTACCTGAAAATGCGTCAGTAAGGTAATGCTGTGGTTGATGCCCGGCAATTGATACAGGGTGCTCATGGGTACATCGATTTCATAACCAACGCCATGGCAATCCACCACTAAGCGCGGTGGATGTACAGCAATTAAAGTACCTTGAATGCGTCCAATCATGGGGTGATCTTACTCTTTGCTGGAGGGCTTGGGTTTGAGGGCTGCAGGCAAGCGATAGTGGTGCGCAGCGCAGATGGCGACGCCCAGCGCATCGGATGCGTCGGTACCGGGCGCGCGGCTTAGGCGCAACAAGCGTTTCACCATCTCTTGTACTTGTGGCTTAGTGGCCCGACCCGTACCAACAATCGACTGCTTGACGCGCAAGGCGCTGTATTCAGCCACGCTGAGCTTGGCAGAAACAAGGGCGGCGATGACCGATCCCCTGGCTTGCCCCAGCATTAAGGTAGAGCGTGGATTGACGTTTAAAAAAACTTCTTCAATCGCAGCTAATTCGGGATGGTAGGTATCCAAGACTTCTTTAACGCCGCTATACAAGGCGCCTAGGCGTTCAGGCAAGCCCTTCTTCGGGTCGCCGCTTTCAATGGTTCCAGAAGCGACGTAGGTCATTTTTTGACCATCGACATCAATGATGCCAAAGCCCGTCGTGCGAAGTCCAGGGTCAATTCCGATCCAGCGCATGGGTTCTATCAATACCCGTTTCGTTTTAGTGACGGAAGTGGCGGGTGCCGGTGAAGACCATTGCAATGCCATGCTCATTGGCGGCGGCGATGATTTCCTCATCGCGCATGCTGCCACCGGGCTGAATCGCGCAGCTTGCACCTGCAGCAACCACGACATCCAGGCCATCCCGGAAAGGAAAGAAGGCATCGCTGGCAACTGCCGAGGATGCGAGACTAAGGCCGGCGCTTTCAGCCTTGATGCTAGCCATGCGGGCCGAATCAACCCGGCTCATTTGGCCAGCACCAATCCCTAAAGTCATGCCATTGGCGCAATACACAATCGCATTCGATTTAACAAACTTTGCAACCCGCCAAGCGAACATCATGTCCGTGAGCTCGGTTGGGGTTGGCTGGCGTTTTGAAACCACGCGTAGCTCGGATTGCGCAACATTTTTAAAGTCGGGCGACTGCACCAATAAACCACCGCCCACACGCTTCATATCAAATGCATTAAATCCATGACCAAGCGGAATTTCAAGTAAACGTACATTTTGCTTGCTAGCAAAAATGGCTTTGGCTTCCGCAGTAAAACTAGGTGCAATGAGGACCTCAACAAATTGCTTGGAGATCGCTTCGGCCATTGCGCCATCGCAAGGCACATTCAATGCAATGATCCCGCCGAAAGCAGAGCTTGGATCGGTTTTAAAGGCTTTTTGATAGGCCTCCAGGCCGCTTGTGCCGGTAGCGACACCGCAGGGGTTGGCATGCTTGATGATGACGCAGGCTGCTGGAGCAGTTGAGTCAACCGAAAAGCTTTTGACGCATTCCCATGCCGCATCTGCATCGGCAATGTTGTTGTATGACAGCTCTTTACCCTGAAGCTGGTGATAATTAGCGAGAGCGCCAGCAACGGTAGCGGTATCACGATAAAACGCAGCCGATTGGTGCGGGTTCTCACCGTAGCGCATCTCTTGCACTTTAGTAAATGCCAGGTGCAGCGTCTCTGGGTAGGGCGAGCGGCTGGTATGACTTAAATCACTACCCAGCGATGAGAGGTAGTTTGCAATCGCGCCATCGTATTGAGCGGTATGCGCAAATACTTTTTTAGCCAGGCGTAAATTCGTTGCATACGAAACCGAGTTCTGATTGGTCTTCATTTCAGTCAGAATGGCTTCGTAATCTTCAGGTGAAATCAACACCGTCACATCCTGGTGGTTTTTTGCGGCCGCACGCAGCATCGCCGGCCCACCAATATCAATGTTCTCAACGGCTTCGTCAAACGAGCAATCGTCTTTCGCTACGGCCTGATTGAACGGGTATAAATTAATCACCAGCATATCAATCGGTGCAATGCCATGTGCCGCAATCGAATCCATATGCTCCTTGGAGTCGCGACGCGCGAGCAAGCCTCCGTGCACCATCGGGTGCAGGGTTTTCACACGGCCATCGAGCATTTCTGGGAACTGGGTGAGGGACGATACCTCGGTAACCGGCAAGCCATTTTCTGCAAGCAGCTTGGCTGTTCCACCAGTGGAAATGAGTTTGACGCCCAAGACATGCAGCGATTGGGCAAAAGGAATAATGCCTTGTTTGTCGGATACAGATAAGAGTGCGGTGCGAATCATGATGGTGTGTACGTGTTCAAAGTAGGGGGTATGAGAGCAGCGCTTTAAATCAGCTGATGCTCAGTTAATTTTTTATGGAGGGTATTGCGGTTGATACCGAGGTACTGCGCAGCCAGGGATTGATTTTGCTTGGCGTGTTGCATCACCACTTCGAGCATGGGCTTTTCCACCACACTCAAAACCATGTGGTAAACATCATTTGGGGGATTGCCATTGAGGTCAGCAAAATAGCGTTGCAACTGGGTTTGAACGCATTCGCTAATGGGGTGTTTATTGGGCATCGTGTAACTCAGTCTATTTAAGCAGCTTCTAAAAATAACAGGCGATCCGAATGGGATTTCATCTCATCAAAAAAATCATTCACCATTTGCAATTGGGTTTTGCAGTCATCGGCCGTGTTCATGCGCTGGCGAAAGGCATGCGAGTCTCGCAAGCCTTTGCAATACCAACCAATGTGTTTGCGGGCAGTTCGTAGCCCAATGTATTCGCCATAAAAGGCGTAGTGATCAATCAGGTGTTCATTCATGATGGTCTGAATTTCAGCCACTTCCGGAACATCTAATTTTTTTCCCGTCTTCAGGTAGTAATCAATTTCCCGAAAAATCCAAGGGCGGCCTTGAGCAGCCCTGCCAATCATGATGGCATCGGCTCCCGTTTGCTGTAAAACAAATGCGGCCTTTTCAGGCGAGTGAATATCGCCATTGGCGACCACCGGAATGCGTACTGCGGACTTTACGGCAGTGATGGTTTCGTATTCCGCCTCGCCGTGATAGAGATCCGCGCGGGTACGACCATGCACCGTGAGCATGCTGATGCCCGATTGCTCTGCAAGGCTTGCAATGGCTATGGCATTTTTATGTTCCCGGTCCCAGCCGGTGCGGATTTTTAATGTCACGGGTACTGCATCTGGCCCAGTGCCAACGGCATTCACCACGGCCTCGAGAATCTGTTGCACCAAGGGTTCGTCACGTAATAGGGCAGAACCAGCTGCAACGTTACACACCTTCTTGGCAGGGCAGCCCATATTGATGTCAATGATTTGCGCGCCATGGTCCACATTGATCCTAGCCGCAGCAGCCATCATGGCCGGATCGGCGCCGGCAATTTGCACTGCAATCGGTTTGAACTCACCTTGGTGATTGGCGCGGCGCTGGGTCTTTTCACTATTCCACAGTAGGGCATTGGATGCGACCATTTCAGAAACGGCATAGCCTGCCCCTAGTTTTTTGCAGAGCTGCCGAAATGGACGATCGGTCACGCCAGCCATAGGGGCTACGAAGAGTCGGTTGGCTAATTGGTGGGGGCCGATTTTCATAAAAGCCGTAGCGTCAATGGAAACATCAATGGGGGGATGTAAATGCTGCAATAAATGAACATTCCATTGTAGCGTAGGCGAGGGGTAATCTGCCTAATTTTTAGGCAGAACGTGACCGCATAGAAAAGCTGAAGGTGGGCGCGTAAGGATTTGCTTTGGGGGAACTGCTTAGCGGCGACCAAACATCATTTGACGCGCTAAACCCGTTTTGAAGGGTGGCAACCACTGCAGTAGCGATAGCGCCGCGCCACGGGCTGCAATCACGGGAGTGAGTGGCGACGTAAATACGCGTGCTAAAAAATCAGTGACGCCAATCGTTGCTTTTCGATCGACTTGCCTGCTAGTGCTGTATTCATGCAAGGCATTATCAATCGCATTGCGTGATTTAGTGGAGTGCGATTGCTTTGAAAACAAACCACTGAGTTGTTCTGCTAGCAGGTAGGCATCACGCAAACCCAGATTTAAGCCTTGACCAGCGACGGGGTGGAGGGCTTGAGCTGCATTGCCGATCCACACTTCATTGCCTTGCACAATCTCTTTGCGGTAGTTCAGGCCGAGTGGATAAAGGCGCCGATCCCGAATCGATTTAAATTGCCCTACGCGCGAACCAAAGGTTGATTGAAGCTCACGCAAAAAATCCGCATCTGAAATACTGTTTAGTCTTTCTGCGGTAGTGGGCGAACTGCACCACACCATATTGAGTACATTACTGCCGTGGTGGCTAGGTAGTAAGGCCAAGGGGCCTTCGCTAGTAAAGCGCTCCCATGCATGGTGAGGCTGGGCATTTTCCACTTCAACCAGACCAACGAGAGCCGATTGCTGGTAGTCACGGCCGGACTCCACCCAGTCTTGCTGGGTAAAGAGGCCGCCTTCCGCATGCACAATGCAGCGGGCGCGGGAATGGCTCTGATCATCATCTGGGTCCGTGTGTTGCCAAATGAAGTGCGGCGCCTTTTTTTGTAATTGACGTAAGGCCTCTCTGAGTGCGAGGTGAATGCCACGGTAGCGCACGATATGCCCCAAGGCTTCTTGACCTAATTCATCGTGGGTCATCAGCGCGCGACCAAATTGACCCACATGCGATACATGGACCGAATGGATTGCACAGGAATCACTGGGCCATGCCTGAATCGTGTCTAGTAATAATTTGCTGCCATGGGATAAGGCAATGCCTCGGGTATCACTGGCAACAATGTCGCTATCGTTTTCTGGATTGCGATCAATCAGATGAAGCGAGAGCTCCGGAAACTTCTGTAAGCACCATGCAGCGCAAGCTAAGCCTACTGGGCCGCCGCCGACGATTTGCACATCCACAGACATATTCGATAAAGACATGCTTAGCCACGCATCACTGCTTCGATCTCGTCGGCTTTGACAGGGACGCCTCTGGAAATCAAATCACAGCCATTTTTAGTTACTAGGGCATCGTCTTCAATCCGAATGCCGATGTTCCAAAATGCTTCTGGCACATCGTCTGCTGGGCGGACATACAAGCCGGGCTCGATGGTCAACATCATGTTCTCTCGAAGAATGCGCCATGGCTTTTCAGTAGAATTATTACTACCCGCTTCGCGATAGGAGCCGACATCGTGCACGTCCATGCCCAGCCAGTGGCTGGTGCGGTGCATATAGAAACGACGATAAGCGCCTGTTTCGATGGCATTATCGAGTGAGCCTAACTCATGCAATGAAAGAAGTTTTTCATCCAACATGCCTTGCGTGAGAACACGTACCGCAGCATCGTGGGGCTGCATAAAGGTGTTACCCGGCTTGGTGGCAGCAACCGCCGCTTCTTGTGCGGCTAAGGTGATGTCATACAAGGCCCGCTGCGCCGCTGAATAGCGCCCATTGATTGGAAACGTACGCGTGATGTCAGAGGCATAGCCATCAAGTTCACAACCAGCATCAATCAAACATAAATCCCCAGATTGCAGTTCAGCAGCACTGGCGCGGTAATGCAAGATGCAGGCATTAGCGCCGGCAGCAACGATGCTGTTATAGGCTACGCTTTGCGCGCCGCTGTGACGAAACGCATGCAGTAACTCGGCTTCAATTTGGTATTCGCGTTGACCAGGTCGGCAGGTACGCATCGCGCGTAAATGGGCCTCTGCGGAAATCGCTGCAGCACTGCGCATGGTTGCAATTTCGCTAGCATCTTTAAATAGACGCATCTCGTGAACCAGTGCATCAATGTCACGAAACTCCGATGGGGCATTGACCCCAGAGCGCGCTTGGCCACGAACACGATCAATCCAATGGCGAATGCGGCGATCGGTTTCAGCGCTGCTAGCTAAGCGAATGTAAAGCGCTGTTTGATCGGCCAGCAGCTTTGGTAACTCCTGATCCAATTCGGTATTGGGATATGCATGGTCGACCCCCAGATGGTCTGGAGCGGCTTCTGGCCCCAAGCGCAGGCCATCCCAGATTTCCCGTTCAGCATCTTTAGGGCGGCAAAAGAGGTGCGCTACAACGGTATTGCGGTCAACCTGCAGAACTAGGGTTGCGCCAGGCTCATCAAATCCAGTCAGGTAGAAGAAATCACTGTCATGTCGATAGGGAAATTCACTATCGCGATTGCGCAATTGCTCTGGTGCTGTGGAGAGGATGGCAATTCCGCCACCAGACTGCGCTCGAATACGCTTGGCCAACTCAGCGCGGCGCTGGCGGTAGAGATCGGCCTGAAAGACAGGGGGGTTACTTGAGGTCATAGGATTGATTTAGTTCGTATAAACGCTGTGGCGTACCTACATCGTGCCACGGACCGGCATATTTTTCACCGAAGACCTGATTTTCGGCCATAGCCGAGCGCAGTAAAGGGGCTAATTTCGCAGCCGCGCCTAGCTGTAGGTCCTTAAATAGGGATTGGTGATAAATGCCAATGCCAGAAAAGGTCAGCTTCGCTTCCTGCGATTGGGAGATGATTGGCTTATCGCTGACTTGATCGCCACGCAAGTAAAAATCACCTTCCGGGTGTTGTGGGGGGTTGGGAACCAGCGCTAAATAGGCAAGTGGTTCAGCGCCACTATTGAGATGCGTCTGAAACCGACTGGTAAATGCAGCAATGGGAAAGCCAGGACAAAACACGTCACCATTGATCACCAAAAAGTAGGGCTTTGGATTTAGCAGCGTTAAGGCCTGACGAATGCCCCCGGCAGTCTCAAGGGCGGTTTCTTCTGGCGAGTACTGTATTTCTACCCCCCACTTAGCCCCATCACCCAAAGCCAACTCGATTTGCTCGCCGAGCCATGCATGGTTAATGACGATCCGATTAGTGTTTGCGGCAACTAACGCTTCGATATGCCATTGCAATAATGACTTACCTTGAATCTGCAGAAGTGGCTTTGGCATTATGTCCGTTAACGGACGCATGCGCTCCCCACGTCCTGCGGCCAACAACAAACAAGGTAATGAATCGAGGGTAGGAGGGCTATTCATGGAGCAATTATTTTATTGAGCTAATCGAATTAGCACGCTCTAATATTCTGGCCAGCGGTTTTAATTCAATGTAACGATTGGCAGTAGCAAGAGCGTACTTCAAAACCAATGGAATATCCTTGAGATAGGCATCCTTGCCATCGCGATGATAGAGGCGTGCAAAAATTCCCAATACCTTAATGTGGCGCTGTAAACCCATCCATTCAAAGTCACGATAGAACTCGCCAAAATCAGCGTGTACTGGCAAGCCTTTTTTGCGACCTAATTCCCAATAGCGCGCAAGCCAATCGATCACCCGTTCTTCGGGCCACTCAATGTAGGCATCACGCCATAGCGATGCAGCATCGTAGGTGATCGGTCCATAGACAGCATCCTGAAAATCCAAGACGCCAGGATTATGCTTTTCAGTGCGCATTAAATTGCGCGAATGGAAATCGCGATGGACATAGACCTGCGGCTGCGCCAGATTATTTTTTAGAATCAAATGAAATGCATTGCGCATAAATTTTTCTTCATCTGCAGTCAGTTCAAATTGCAGGTGTTTTTTTAAATACCACTCTGGTAACAGATCCAATTCGCGTTGCAATAACGCTTCTGAATATTCTAGCAATACCCCGGGGTGACTAGCCAATTGCATTGCCACTAATGCATCGATTGCATCTCCATATAGCGCATCTGCATTGGCATCATTTAGGAGGGCAGTTAGGTACGTTGTCGAGCCTAAATCGCTGAGCAGTAAAAACCCATCGGATATATTTTTTTCTAGAACACGCGGTACATGTAGTCCCGCTTTTTGCAGTAATTCAGCGATCGTAATAAAGGGCTCAATCGGTTCGGATTGCGGGGGCGCATCCATCACAATCAGGGTGGGGTAAAGGACATTTTGGCTATAGAGCCGAAAATAGCGCCGAAAGCTTGCATCAGACGACGCGGGCTCCAGCGATGACAGGTCAAGCTCCCAGCTGCTAGGGAGGCCTTCTAGCCAGTGGTGGAGGGTATCAAGGCGGGTATTAGGCATATCGATTCGTATAATAAGTGGGTCTGGATCTATGAGTCATTATCGCCGTCGCGCTGGTCTTTGCGCCCCCCTTATTTTTACCCCATTTTTACAAGTAACGATGGGGTGTTTTTGGCTGTATTTTTCATCTACAGCATTTGCTCAGGCACCCGTCTCCGGCCTCTCGTCCTCGCAGCGCATTAACCCTAATTTTGTCTTGATTCCTGATCGCGGTAATGTCAGTGTTTTAAAGTTAGATGATCAATTGCGCGTTGGAAAACCCATTTCAGATAACCAAGCATTAACCTTTACGTTTAGTGATTCGATCCAAGGCATTGTTGACCGTGAAATGAAACTCAAAGGCCGCGCTCAAATTCGGCGCAACGATACCGTTCTTAAGGCCGATGAAATTATTTATCACCCCGATACCGATATTGCGGACTTGATAGGCAATGTTGAAATGATTAAAGGTAACTCTACATTTCGTGGACCTAAGGCCAGTTTTAAAGTAGACGCGCGACAAGGTGAAATGCAAGAGCCTACTTATGAAATGCGTGATAACCGTTCAAGCGGTAAAGCCAAAAAATTAACCATCGAATCATCTGATATTTTTGTATTTAATAAAGGCACCTACTCAACCTGCTCGCCTGATAATCTAGATTGGTATTTCACAGCCGATCGCATGGAGGTCGATAACGAGCAGAAAGTAATGACGGGTACTAATGGAGTGATGCGCTTCTTTGATGTACCGATTGCATACACACCTTACTTTAGTTTACCCACATCAAATCAACGTCGTTCAGGTTTACTTGCACCGATTGCAGGCTACAGTTCGAATAATGGTGTTGATGTAACGCAGCCTTACTACTTTAATATTGCACCCAATCGTGATTTGCTCTTTATGCCGCGCTACATGACGTTTCGGGGTACTCAATTGGGTGGCTCGTATCGCTACATTGATCCGAAGTATTCAGGTACGGTTGCAGGAGAATATCTTCCTTATGACAAGTTACTTGGTCGCGATCGCTGGAAGTACGATTGGCAGCAGCGTCAAAGTATTGCTCCGAATTGGAATGCCTATGCCAATATTGCACGGGTATCCGACAACACCTATCCGATTGATTTTTCAAGAACCCTGGCCGGCGGCATTACCAATCAATTTAGACAAGAGGTGGGAACCACATCCCTGATAAAAGGCTGGAATGTTTCGGCCAGGGCAATGACCTTCCAGACGCTACAGCCTGATCCAACAGTCACAGTGCAATCGCCGTATAACGTATTGCCACAAGTTGTTGCGGCATACAACAGCCAAAATGCCTTGCTGACTCCTGATCGCAGTCGGCAATTCGTTAGCCTACCTACTGGCCCACAAGTCAGTTTTTCAAGCGATTTCACGCGCTTTGCATACAACATCGGTGGCAATTTAGCGGCCACTGCACCAGGCATTTTCAGCCAAGCCGATCGAACCGTACTCAAGGCAGCAGTAGGCATGCCAAAGATAACGCCCGGTTATTACATTAAGCCAAAGCTGAGTGTGCAGTCGAATAATTACAATGCCACGGCTTTTGTACCCGGTTATCCGCCGGCACAGGGCTTCACCATACCAACTTTAAGTTTGGATTCGGGTTTGGCGTTTGAGCGCGAGGCCCGTGAGCTTAAAGGATTTTTTGGGCGCGATATGCTGGTGACGATGGAGCCGCGGGCTTTCTACGTCTTTACCCCATTTCAAGACCAATCATCCACCCCCTTGTTTGATACCGCTAATGCCGGTTTTGGTATTACGCAAATCTTCAGTGAAAATACCTTTGTGGGCAATGACCGTATTGCCGATAACAATAAGTTAACTATGGGCGTTACTAGCCGAATGATTGAAGCTGCAACTGGGGCGGAGCGTGCTAACGTAACCTTAGCGCAGCGCCAGGACTTCACTGGGCAGCGAGTGGGCTTAACCAATACCATACAAAACCCAACCACCTACTCCGACACTTTAGGTGCTGGCTCGGTTCGGCTGATGGGAAACTTTAATGTGGATGCATTTGGTCAATACAACACCCAACTCAATCGCCTGGTTCAGACTACGGTTGGGGGTAGCTGGCGACCCACCATGGGCCGTAGCCTTAATTTTGGCTATCGCAATGTGTGGAGTCCGCCAGTGTCAGCATCGCCCGAAAATAACATATTGCAACCGATTCCCGGGACTACAACTACTGACCAATACAATATTTCCGGGCAATGGCCAATAACGCGCAAGATTTCGACGCTAGGCCGCTGGGGATACGACGCCCTGACCTTAAATACCCTCAATTTATTAGCGGCTTTGGAGTACAAAGAAGACTGTTGGACCGCTCGATTTGCTTACTCTCAGGTACGCAACACCACCCAAATCACAACAACCCAAGTCCTTTTTCAAATTGAATTTAGGGGATTTGGTGCTGCTGGGAGCAATCCAGTTGATATCATGAGGTTAAATGTTCCGGGATACATGCCAACTACCAGAACAATACCGCCCTCAATTTATGAGAACTACCAATGACGTTTTGCAAGAACCGCAGCATTAAATTAATCAGCAGACTTTTTATGCTTGCCTGCGTGGTAGTAGCATTGCCAAGCTATGCACAATCGGCTGCGCCTGCAATTGTGGTAGATAGCAAAATTCGCGATATTGATGGAGTGGCTGCAGTAGTCAATACTGGGTTTGTGACTCGTAAAGAAATTGATGACCGTATAGCAACGATTGCAAAACAGGGCAGCGGCGCAGCGATGCCAGATAAAGAAACCCTGCGGAAGCAAGTGCTAGAGCGCCTGATTGTAGAAAAGATTCAATTACAAGATGCTGAACAAAGCGGTATTAGCGTGAGCAATGCGGAGCTCGATAAAATCATTGCCGATATTGCTGCTCGTAATAAATTAACGATGACTGAATTTCGGGCAACCATTCAGAAGTCAGGATCTAGTTTTGAGCGTTATCGTGAGATGTTACGCGATGACATCATTGTTACGCGCTTTCGGGAGCGGGAGGTTGACTCACAAATCAAAATTTCAGATGCCGAAGTTGATAATTATATTAGTGAGCGCACTCGTGCGATGAATAACCCAGCAGCCAACCCCACTGCTGCTGGCGGACAAGAAGAGCTGGATGTAGCGCAAATTTTTATACCAGTCGACACCAACGCAGGACAGGGAGCAATTGCAGAAGCGCGTAAACAGGCCGATGCTTTATTACGGGAGGCACGTGGCGATGTGGATTTCTTGCAGCTTGGCGCAAAGGCAGCAAAAGAAAATCCACGTATCAAGTTTCAGAATTTAGGCTATCGCACACCAGACCGATTACCCCAACTCTTTCTTGAGGCAGTCCGTAATATTGGTACGGGACAGCTAGCTAATACAGTAGTCAAAAGCCCTGCCGGTTTTCATGTGCTGAAAGTACTTGATCGCCGTGTAATGGCGGTGGCAAGCCAAGCTCCGACTCCAGAATTGGCGGGCGACACCACACCACGAAACATTACGATTACGGAGACCAATGCACGGCATATCTTGTTGCGTAATCGAGCAGGACTAACCGATGCCGATGCAGAGCGGCGTCTTGCGGGATATCGTGATCAAGTCCGTGCTAAGGCAGCTGACTTTGGAGATTTGGCTAAGAAACACTCCGAAGATGGCTCTGCAGCGAACGGTGGCATCTTGGGCTGGATGTCGCCTGGCCAACTAGTGCCTGAGTTTGAGGTTGCCATGAATCGCCTCGACATTGGTGAGGTGAGTAATCCAGTAAAAACAGAGTTTGGCTGGCACTTAATTCAAGTCCTTGAGCGCCGTGATGCTCAATTAACTGTTGAAAAGCAGCGCGAATTCGCGCGTGCTGCCATACGTGAGCGTAAGTTTGAGCAGCTATATCAAGATTGGTTGCGTCAATTACGCGATACCGCAACCGTGCGCATTCTTAACTTAGATAATGTCACCCGTTGATTTAGTCATTACAACGGGTGAGCCAGCTGGAATTGGTCCTGAGGTATCACTTCAAGCGGCACAATACTTTTTACAAGAGCAGACCAATGCCCGCATCACATTAATTGGTGATCCTGCACTGCTAAGCCAAGCTGTGCAGCATGAACACTTACATATTGAGCCAGTCCATCTCAATACTAAGGCGGTGCTCGGCCTGCTAGATTCAAGCAATGCAGCGTACGTCCTTTCCACGATCGACGCCGCAGTTGCTGGTTGTCAAGCAGGGCGCTTTCAGGCCATGGTGACTGCCCCCGTTCATAAGGGAGTCATCAATCAGGCAGGCATTGCCTTTACGGGACACACCGAGTATCTTGCTGCTGCATGTGGAGTGCAGCGCGTCGTGATGCTGTTGTGCGCTAACTTACCTACAGGCTTAATGGGCTTGCAGCATGGCCTTCCATTACGCGTGGCTTTAGTCACGACCCACGTACCACTTACTTCTGTTGCAAGCCAGATTACAGTGAAGTCCGTATTTGAAACGATTAAAATTTTGCATGCCGGTTTAAAGACTCAATTTGGCATTGCTGAGCCACGCATTTTAGTGGCGGGATTAAATCCGCATGCGGGTGAGGGCGGCTATTTGGGTTCGGAAGAAAAAACCACGATAGAGCCCGCAATTGCACAGGCGCAGCAGTCTGGAATTCATGTGAAGGGGCCTTTCCCGGGGGACACCCTATTTGATCTGCGTTCATTGGATCGGGTGGATGCGTATTTGGCGATGTACCACGATCAAGGTTTAGCCCCATTTAAATTCGTGGCATTCAATACTGGCGTAAACGTGACCCTTGGCCTGCCCATCATTCGTACATCGGTAGATCATGGCACTGCGCTGGATATAGCCGGTAAGGGATTGGCTGATGCGGGCAGCATGCTTGAAGCTTTGCGCCTGGCATATCAGCTTGCCCTGCATCGAAAGGCTGCGCTATCCCATGCATCAGGCGCGTAAACGCTTCGGTCAAAACTTTCTGCACGATGAAGGCATCATTCATGCGATTGTGAGTTTGATCGGGCCTTCGAGTGATGTAGCCATTTTAGAAATCGGTCCAGGCCTTGGGGCACTAACTAAGCCTTTATTGGCTAATCTAGAGAGCTTGGACTTACTCGAAATCGATCGCGATTTAGTCGCCTATTGGCGTAAGCAGAATTTACCGGGTTTAACTATTACGGAAGGTGATGCCCTTAACTTTGATTTTCTGGGGTGGGCTCAAGAAAAAAAAGCCCGTGGATCGAAACACATCAAAGTCGTTGGCAATTTGCCCTACAACATTTCATCTCCCTTGCTGTTTCATTTGGTCGGTGCCGCAACGGAGATAGATGAGCAAGTATTTATGTTGCAAGCAGAAGTAGTTGAGCGCATGGTGGCCGATACAGGCTCCTCCGAATACAGCCGCTTATCCGTGATGTTGCAAGCGCGTTATCACTTAGAAAAACTCTTGGATGTACCGCCGGAATCATTTGATCCGCAGCCTAAGGTTAATTCTGCAGTGGTTCGCATGATTCCACGTAGCAACTTCAATGCGTCCCCCGCAGAGTGGCGGGCCCTTGAAAAGGTGGTAGCAGCTGCATTTGCGCAGAGACGTAAGATGCTGCGCACTAATTTGCAGGATTACGTTGGGCGTTTGGGACTACAAGAGGATGAGCTTACGAAGCGAGCACAAGATATCTCAGTTGCGCGCTACTTGGAGTGGGCTTCCGTCTTGGCTAGGTGCTCGTAGGCGCTGGGATCAATTATCCGCATTTCAGTTTCGATCCAGGATTCGACGGCACTATTGAGCTGCCCGCCTGTTTTACCTTCAGATGCAATTACGGGGCCAATGGAAATAATCACCAATCCTGGGTATTTTAAAAAGCGATTGCGTGGCCAAACTCGGCCCGCATTGTGCGCTACTGGAATCACTGCTGCACCAGTGGCAGTTGCTAGGCGAGCACCGCCCTTTAAATAGGGCTTGTGCGATCCAACCACAGTCCGTGTGCCCTCTGGAAAGAGCATGATCCACTTGCCCTCTTTCAGGCGTGCTCGACCCTGACTTACCACTGAAAGGGCCGAAGTCTCACGGTTGTTGCGATTAATGTGAATCATTTTCAGTGCGGCCATGACCCAACCAAAAAATGGGATCCACAATAATTCCCGCTTGAATACATAACAGAGCTGCTTAGGAAATAAAGCAATGTAAGCAATGGTTTCCCAGGCGGACTGGTGTTTGCTAAGAATGACGATGGGTTGGTCAAGGGCCCCCAGCATATGTTCCATGCCCCGAATTTCATAGCGAATGCCACATAGCCATTGCAGAACCCAAATGACGGTTTTATTCCAGCCACTGACAAAACGATAGCGAGCTTCGCTGCGCATGAACGGAAAAACCGAGAGGCAAATAATCGCCCAAATCGGTGTAAACACCAGCAAGAAAAGTGCAAACAGAGTGGATCTCAGGTAAATCATGGCTTCGATGTAGTGCCAAGCAAATGTTTGGTAAATGCCATTAAATCGGTGTGCACTTTTGTTCCCGCTGGTAATACGCCCGCGTCCACCGTCTTCTGCCCTTTGCCGGTAAGAACCAAATGGGGGCTTGCACCTAAGGTAGTTGCGGCCTCTAAGTCACGTAAGGAGTCGCCCACAATAGGTACGCCAGTTAGAGGTAAGGCAGAGCCGGTTTTGCGGTAGCGGGATGCAATATCACGCATGAGGCCTGGCAATGGCTTACGGCAATCGCATTGGTCTTCGTCGACATGGGGGCAAAAGAAAATACTGTCCACACGACCACCCATAGGAGCCAGTAAATCCATCATCTTTTGATGCATACTGTGCAGGTCATTGATCGTGAATAGACCGCGCGCCAAACCCGATTGGTTGGTTGCTACCGTGACTTGATAGCCGGCTTGATTGAGTTCCGCAATGGCCTCTAGGCTCCCTGGAAGGGGGATCCATTCGTCAGCCGATTTAACGTACTGATCGCTGTCAAAGTTAATCACCCCATCGCGGTCGAGAATAACTAACTTGGACGCGCTTGAGCTCATGCCAAGGTGCCAAGATCAGCAACTAAATTCATCTGGTGGTGGAGCTGCTGTAGCAAAGCCAGGCGGTTATCGCGTAGAGCCGGATCTGAATCCATTACCATGACGTCGGCAAAGAATTGATCAATCGGCTGGCTTAGATCAACTAGTGCTCGAAGTAAGGTGACAAATTGACGTTGGGTATAGGCTGCATCAAGTAAGGGGATGGCTTTTTGTAACGCTCCATGTAAGGCAATTTCAGCCGGGAGCTTTAAAGCTGATTCTGAGCACTGCGCTGGTATGTCTGTGGTGGTCTTTTTTAGAATATTACTGATGCGCTTATTGGCTGCAGCCAATTGGGTTGATTCGGGCAAGGCATTAAATTCACGTACTGCACGCAGCCGATCCATTAGGTCATTGAGTTGTTTAGGCTCTTGACTCAGTACCGCATCGATCTCGGCAGCAGTAAATGGTATACCGGCTTCGGTTTGATCCCGTAAATAGGCACGCAAGCGATCAAGAACAAAGGCATAGATTGCAGCTGGATCCGCTTTTTCTTGCACGCCAGCTTGATTAAATTGTCCGCGAGTCAGCTCGATGAGTTCGGGCAGGCTGCAGGGTAAATTCTTCTCGAGTAACAGTCTGCAAATACCTAGTGCATGGCGGCGTAAAGCGTATGGGTCTTTATCTCCAGTAGGAGCAAGGCCAACACCCCAAATGCCGATTAAAGTTTCGAGCTTGTCGGCAATCGCCAATACCGTACCAGTCATGCTGCTGGGAAGTGCATCGCCAGCAAAGCGCGGCTGGTAGTGCTCACTGCATGCGGCAGCCACTTCGGTATCCTCGCCATCGTGCGCGGCATAGTAGTTGCCCATGATCCCTTGCAGTTCCGGAAACTCACCCACCATATCCGTGAGTAAATCAGTTTTAGCTAATTCGGCAGCGCGTGCAACGTGTTTTGGATCAACCTTGGCGCCCTTACTTTGCAACTCACTTGCGATGCTAGTTGCAATTGCACCAACCCGCTTGGTGCGATCCAGCTGCGTTCCCAATTGATTGTGATAAACCACCTTGCCTAAATCAGCGACGCGCGATGATAACGGTCTTTTTTGATCCTGCTGAAAGAAAAACCGCGCATCCGATAGGCGGGGGCGCACGACGCGCTCATTGCCTTGAATAATGGATTGCGGGGTAGCAGTTTCAATATTCGATACGATCAAAAAGCGATTACGCAGCTTTCCTGCGGCATCAGTTAATGCGAAGTACTTTTGATTGGTTTGCATCGTCAGAATGAGGCACTCTTGCGGCACCTCTAAAAATTCCGCATCAAAATGGCAGGCATAGACTGCGGGCCACTCGACCAATGCCGTAACTTCATCCAGTAAATTGCTCGGCATTAAAACCGCATCGCCTTTAGCTGCCTTGAGGAGATTGGCTTCGATATAGGCACGACGCTCATTGAAGTTGGCCATGACCTTATGTTTGAGTAGTTCAGCGGCGTACTGATCGGCATGTCCAATCGTTAACACGCTAGGAGCCAAGAAACGATGCCCTTCAGTTTGATTTGCGGCATGAATACCCAGCGCATGAACTTGCAGTGGAGTACTGCCATGCAAGGCCACAATGCGATGGGCCGGGCGCGCAAACTCAACATCTTCTGGAGTTCCATCTGCCTGCTGCACTTGGTAATGCATCATTTTGGCAATGGGTAGGGTTTGCAAGGCATGAGCCAGAGCAGTCTGTACGGTGTTCTCTAAAACAGCGCCGCGGGCTTGTACATTGAGGTAGAGTGCTTCATTTTTATCTTGCCCCGATCGCTCCAAGCTGGCGATGTCGATATCGGGATAACCCAATGCACTCAGTTTTTTTAATAAGGGTGGCGTTGGTTTGCCATTGGCATCAAATGCAACGCTGACCGGCAACACTTTTTCACGTACCGGAAAGTCTGCTGCTTTACTCAGTACGTGTGTAATCTGTACCGCTAAACGGCGTGGGCTCGCAAAGCTGGTGATGATGGATTCAGAAGTGCTTAAGCCCGCTGCCTGAATAGAGGTAGATATTGCTGCGGCAAATGCGTCGCCGAGTTTGCGCAGAGACTTTGGGGGTAGCTCTTCGGTAAATACTTCGATTAAAAGCGTTGCCGAGGAAGATGAAGGGGAAGGAGTGCTCACAATAAACCTTACGCAGTGATTTGCTGTTGGCACATTGGGAAACCCAATTGCTCACGGGATTCAAGGTATGCCTGTGCTACCAAGCGAGAGAGGGTGCGAATACGGCCGATATAAGCAGCGCGTTCAGTGACCGATATGGCACCGCGGGCATCGAGCAAGTTAAATGTATGGGCAGCTTTTAACACCATTTCGTAAGCAGGTAAGGCGAGCGGTACTTCCATTAAGCGTTTGGCTTCGCTCTCATAGTTACTGAAATTCGTAAAGAGCATTTCGGTATTGGAGTATTCAAAGTTATAGCGCGACTGCTCCACTTCATTTTGGTGGTAGACATCGCCATAGGTCACGCCATCGGTCCACAATAAATCGTATACGTTCGAGCAATTTTGCAAGTACATAGCAAGGCGTTCGATGCCGTAGGTGATTTCACCCAAGACCGGCTTGCAATCAATGCCGCCCACTTGTTGGAAGTAAGTAAATTGCGTGACTTCCATGCCGTTGAGCCAGACTTCCCAACCCAAGCCCCAAGCACCTAAGGTTGGATTTTCCCAATCGTCTTCCACAAAGCGAATGTCATTTTGTTTGAGGTCTAAACCTAAGGCGCTGAGCGATCCCAAATAGAGTTCGAGAATGTCATCCGGCGCTGGCTTGAGAACAACTTGGTATTGGTAGTAGTGTTGGAGGCGGTTTGGGTTTTCACCATAACGCCCATCTTTTGGTCTGCGTGAAGGCTGTACGTAAGCTGCCTTCCATGGTTCTGGGCCAATGGCCCTCAAAAAAGTAGCGGTATGGGATGTGCCCGCGCCTACTTCAAGGTCAATTGGCTGCAATAAGGCGCAGCCTTGTTTATCCCAATAGTCTTGAAGTGTGAGAATGATTTGCTGAAATGTAAGCATAGTGAGTCAGTGCCAATCGATCTAAGTGATTGATTTTACCTGCCAATTACGGTGTTTTTCCTAAAAACGCTGGCGTTTAAAGAAGGCCAAAGCGAGAAGCAAACTAGCCAAACTCAAAATCGGCCAATTTCCCCAGATAACAAACGGGGTCTTGCCTGCGAAGCCCTGCACTGAGGCGCTTAAGGTCGCTTGGATAAATTGCGGTAATTGATGTAACACACGCCCGTCCGGACCAATCACTGCGGTGATGCCCGTATTGGTGGAGCGAATGCTGGGCAGCCCCGTCTCGATCGAGCGCATTTGCGATAAGCGCAATTGCTGGCTGGGGGCTTGAGATTGGCCGAACCATGCCAGGTTCGTCATATTGATTAATAAATTCACGGGAGTTTCACTACGGCGTATTCGGCTAGCCAGCTCATTACCAAACACATCTTCGTAACAGATAGTGATGGCGGCGCCAATGCTATTTTGACCCAGGCGCTCAATTTGAAAGGGCGGCTGCGACATGCTGCCTCTAGCAAAATCACTGAGGGGTACTTTGAACGCATCCACAAACCACTGAAAGCCAGGCGGAATAAATTCCCCAAACGGAACCAGATGGGATTTGTCGTAGTGGTAGAGCTCATTTCGCGTTGACGAGAAGCCCAGCGCACGATTGGAGTAACGTAAATCCCCATTGGCTTTTGGTACTACGCCGATAATTCCGAGCAAGACATTGCTGTGGCTTGCTTGAACAAATGCCCTAAGCTTAGGTAGGGATTCGCTTGGGAGGTCTTTTTCGGGCCACGGAAATGCAGTTTCTGGGGTTACGATCAGATCTGCCGCTTGCTGCTCAATAGCCGCACTGTAGAAGCGAATTTGCTGTTGAATCGCGCTGGGGTTCCAGCTTAAGCGTTGCTCAAAATTACCTTGAATCAAGCGAACGCTAATCGGGCTAGCGACGGCTTCAGTAAAACGTAATTGATGGAGACCGAGCATCAACGCAATCGATAGTCCAACTGGAATGGTGGCACGTAATAACGATTGACGCCATGCGCTCAGCTGCATTGATGCCCACACCACTAAAAAGGTGGATCCTAAGCCGCCAAGCAGTGGGGCAATGGCTGCAAAGGGGCCGTTGACTTGTGCCTCGGCAAAGCCAATCCACGGAAAGCCGGTAAACAGCTGGCCGCGCAGGTATTCCATTAAAACCCAAGCCGCCGCCATTGTGATGCAATTGAGGGTAAGGGAGGTATGGCGAAGTTTGCCGGCGATGGCGCAGGCCAAGCCAAAAAAGAGAGCCATGTAAGCTGATAGTAAAACCACGGCAGCAACAGATAGGGCAGCATTCATACCGCCAATGTCGTGAAGGCTAATGTATATCCACCACAGTCCCACTACAAAATAAGCAAGGCCAAACAAAAAACCACCGGCAAAGTGCGGCAGTACTTGCGTTGTATTGATTAAAGAGAGTCGCCACCACAAGAGACTCAGCAAGGGTATTTGCAGCCAGCCGCCTGAGGGGAGCTCGCCTGCAATCGAGACCGCAATCCCGAGGGCGATGCAAAAGAGCCAGTGTGTGTAGCGAGTATCGCTGCGCAAGCTCTGACTAAACAAGCGTTGCCTTAGGCTGATAAAGGGATATCAGATGCCAGGCGCCTTGCTAGCAATACATGAATTTGCCGCGGGTCAGCGCGCTGCACTTCAAACTCGATGCCCTCAATTTGCACGCGTTCACCTAGTCTGGGTATACGTCCTAAATGGTGGGTGATTAAGCCCGCTACGGTTTCGACTTCGTCATCATCAAACTGCGTACCCAAGGTCGCATTCAGCTGATCTAGTTCGGTGATGCCTTTGAGGCGAATGTCACCATTTGCTAGGAGCAGAACATTATCCGCATCTTCATCAATGTCGTGCTCATCCTCAATGTCGCCCACAATTTGCTCAAGTACATCCTCAATCGTCACAATGCCTGCAACGTTGCTGTACTCATCGACAACGATGGCTAAATGATTGCGGTTGGCTCGAAAATCCCGCAGCAAGACGCTCAGGCGCTTAGATTCGGGGATAAAGACTGCAGGCCTTAGCCAATCGCGCAATTGAAAGTTGGCTTCACTGGCGTGGCGTAATAAATCTTTAGCGAGCAAGATGCCAACGACAGCATCTTTACTGCCGTCATAAACGGGGTAGCGCGAGTGAGCTGCGGAGATAACGGTTTGAATTACCTCTGTAACCGATGAATCAATATCAATCCAGTCGATTTGCGCGCGGGGTACGAGGATGTCCCTGGCGCACAATTCACCGACCTGAAAAACCCCCTCAATCATGGAAAGGGCATCTGCATCAATAAAACCCTCTGCCTGAGCGGCACGCAAGGTTTCAATTAATTCTTGGCGTCGCTCGGTTGCGCTGGTGGGTTGTGGCGTTAGAAATTCAGCAAGGCGCTCGAGTAAGGATTTATCGGGGTCAGGCATACAAATAGAATAGCGTAGAACAAAGTCAACTAAAAAAGTGTGCCTGAAATTAGGCGTAAGGGTCTGAAAAACCTAGGTTTTTCAGAATAACTACTTCACGCGCCTCCATTGCCTTGGCCTCACGCTCCGTTATATGGTCAAGGCCAGCAGCATGCAGGCAGCCATGTACAACCAAATGCGCTAAGTGGGCCTTAACTGCTTTACCTTGGTCCCGCGCCTCGCTGGTGACCACTGGCATGCAAATAACAATATCGGCTGCCAGCTCATTTTGGCTAATCCCATACAAGAAGGTAAGCACATTCGTAGCGTAGGGTTTCGTTCTAAATTGGCTATTAAGCTCTTGTCCTTCGGTGCGATTCACAAAACGCACCGTTAGGTTGCCAGGACGATTGATGCTGGCACGGGCCCATTTTTTTATGAGGGCACTGGAAGCGAATGCGCCCACTTTTTTCTCGAGTGCGGGACTGGCATATTGAATCTCGACAGCACAGGCTTTTGCTTTAGATGAATTAGCGGTCTTTGGCATGCAAATTAATGTACGAGTGAGTTGACACGCTCGCCACGCAGGGTGTGTGCCAACACTTCCGTGATCCGAATATCCATCATCGTCCCAATTAAGGCATCCATCTCCGAAATGGCCGCTGGAATATGAATCACGCGGTTGTTTTCAGTGCGACCTTGCAAGTTAATACCATCTTTTGCAACGCCTTCAATTAATACGCGCTCTTCTTTGCCTAGCATTGTTTTACTAATCCGCTCTGCCTGAGAATCAATTAGCGCCAATAAAGTCTGCAGGCGTTTCAGTTTCACAGGATAAGGGGTATCGTCCGCTAGATTGGCTGCCGGGGTACCCGGGCGGGGGCTGAAGATAAAGCAGTAGCTATTATCAAATTGCAATTCACTGACCATGCTGAGGAGTTTTTGAAAATCAGCTTCGGTTTCACCGGGGAAGCCGACAATAAAATCACTGGAGAGGCAAAGATCGGGGCGTACGGCACGCATGCGGCGAATGATGCTCTTAAACTCCAAGGCGGTATAGCCTCGTTTCATCGCTGATAAAACCGAATCGGAGGCATGCTGCACCGGCAGGTGCAGGTGGCTTACTAATTTAGGTACTTTTGCATACACATCGATTAAGCGCTGCGTAAATTCTTTAGGGTGGCTGGTAGTGAAGCGAATACGCTCGACTCCCGGTATTTCTGCGATGTATTCAATCAAAAGGGCAAAATCGGCAAGCTCGTTCGTCTTGCCCATCTTGCCGATGTAGGCATTGACGTTTTGACCCAGCAATACGATTTCTTTTACCCCTTGCGCGGCTAAACCAGCAACTTCGGTCAATACATCGTCAAAGGGACGCGATACCTCTTCACCACGGGTATATGGCACAACGCAGTAGCTACAGTATTTAGAGCAACCTTCCATGATGGAAACAAAGGCAGAGCCACGGGTTTGCCGCGAAGCCGGCAAGTGATCAAATTTCTCAATCTCTGGAAACGAGATATCCACCTGAGAAACGCCACTCGATAACCGTTTAGCAATGAGGTCGGGTAAGCGATGTAGGGTTTGGGGTCCAAAGACGACATCCACATAGGGTGTGCGACTAATGATTTGCTGCCCCTCTTGGCTGGCGACGCAGCCGCCCACACCAATTAATAATTCGGGTTTTAGTTTTTTTAGTTCACGCAGACGACCAAGATCGGAAAATACTTTGTCTTCGGCCTTTTCCCGAATCGAGCAGGTATTGAGCAGAATGACGTCGGCTTCGGCGGGGTCATTGGTGGTCGTCATGCCATCGTTGGCATGCAAGACGTCGGCCATCTTTTCCGAGTCGTACTCGTTCATTTGACAGCCAAAGGTTTTGATATAGAGCTTTTTCATATGCCGTTTCAGGTTTATAACTGGGGGCGATTCACAATTTTACGGGAAAGTAGACCCTGGCTAGCAAAAAGACAGCGACTGCCCGTAAGATAGCAACACCATGATCAGATTAGCTTGCATTTGCATAGTGGCTTTCTTTGCCGGAAGTGGCATGGGGGCGATGGCTGCTCCCATCTATATCACCAGCTATCCATCCGAGGCCAATGCCAAGGTATTTGTGACGCAATACAAATCCGAAGCCAATTGCATTGTGTATGAAACGCCCTACCAAAGTGAGAACGACCCGGGAGTTTGGTTCTTTACCAAATACAAAAGCAATGCCAGGGCCCGAATTTATTACACCCAATACAAATCAGAGGCGGATTTAGTGGTGTATTTCACTAAATACAAAAGTGAAGCGCGTTGCCGTTACTAGTTATGAAATTGATTTCGATTAATGCTGGCAAAGTAGCCCCCTTATTTACCAACCAGCACCCAGACCATGCCGTGGTGATGTCGGGTATTAAAAAGAACAGCATCAGCAACCTAGACCAAGCAAGTCCGGTCGACATCAATCTACTCGGCGTACTGGGCGATGAGCAGGCCGACTTGAGTGTCCATGGTGGACTTGAGAAGGCGATTTACGTTTATCCACATGAGCACTATCCATTTTGGAATGTACTGCTATCGCGTGAACTAAAAACGCCATTTGATTTGCAGCCCGGAGCGATGGGCGAAAACTTCACCATTACCGGCCTATTGGAGACGGATGTGTTTGTGGGCGATAGGCTGCAGATTGGCGATCTGGAATTTATCGTGACTAAGCTACGCGAACCGTGTTTTAAGTTCAACGCAAAAATGCGCTACAAAGGCGCTGCCAAAGCAATGCTGCAATCGGGGTATTGTGGTTGGTATATGCGCGTCATCACACCAGGAAAATTGATGGCTTGTAGCACAATCAATCTCCAACCAGGAAAGCAAGAAACCGCGATTGCAGATCAAGTGCGCGCAATTTTGAAGCGAGACATACAGCGCGATTTATGGGACTAGCACCCCAAAGAAAAAAGCCACTGCAGCGTAGCAGTGGCCTTTGAGTATGGTGGCGATTCAGGGATTCGAACCCCGGACCTGTGGATTATGATTCCATCGCTCTAACCAACTGAGCTAAATCGCCAAGCTTTAAATTGTAGCAAATTCGGGTCATTTCCCCCTATCAGGCTTCCCAAAGCTGTTTTTACGGCGTTGGGACGTATAAATTGGGCTTTATGGCCTTATAGGGCAAGCATTTGGATTAATGCAAACCACGCCGTGCCTGAATTTTCTTGAACACCTCTTTACTAAAGATCCAGAGGGCTGGCAGGCCAGGAATAATAATCATCGCCAGGGCAACAAGAGAGAAGTTGGCTTTCACCCAAGGATGCTCACCAATCCAGTAGCCCAATGCAGTTAAGCTGCAGACCCACAGAATGCCGCCAATGACATTGTAAAAAGCAAAGATGGGGTAACGCATGTGCGCAACGCCAGCAACAAAGGGAGCAAAGGTGCGGATGAAGGGCATAAAGCGACCCAAGACAATCGTGATGGGACCATACTTTTCATAAAAGGCGTGCGCTTGATCAAATGCTTTGCGATTAAACCAGCGTGAGTCCTCCCACGAAAAGACTTTATTTCCTATAAATCGTCCGATGGAATAGTTGAGGGCATCGCCTAAGATAGCTGCTGTGGTGAGCAATGCCATCAGAACATATAAATCCATGCCGCCGACTGCGCACAGCGCACCTGCTACAAAGAGTAAAGAATCCCCTGGCAAAAAAGGCATCACCACAAAGCCGGTCTCGACAAAGATGATGGCAAACAGCAGGATATAAATCCAAACGCCCCATTCATTCGCAACGATTGCTAAATTTTTATCGAGGTGAAGAAATAAATCGATGAGGGTAGAAAATTCCAAGACGATCCTTTGGTGAGCCGTTACATCGCGTTACGTAGGTAATGCGGCTAGCACGTCATTTAAGTTAGCGCCAGTATAAGTGGGCTTGGGACCGATTTCTTCAAAAGGTAGATTTTGGCGATTCACCCAAAACGTCGTCAGCCCAAACCAGCCAGCGCCAATCACATCCCAGGCATTGCTGGAAACAAACAAAATGTCTTTGGGCGCACATCCAAAATGGCTGGTTAATAAACCATAGCTTGCAGGACTTACTTTGAATTGGCGCACTTCATCAACCGAGATGACGCGATCCAATAGGGCATCAAGTTGATTTGCCTGCAATGCCTTAGACAGCATGGCTTGATTGCCGTTCGAGAGTACTGCCGTAGCGATTCCTGCTCGTTTAATCTGACTCAGCGTTGCTTGGCATTCCGGGAAAGCGCTTAACTTGGTGTATTGCCCCATCAGCTGTGCTTCCTGATCTTGGTTTAGTGGAATAGCGAGGCGCTTGCAGGAAAAACGCAGCGCTGCAATGGTGAGATCCCAGAAGGATTGATAGTGCGTTGATCCCGTAGGATCGCTCATCGTAATTAGGCGGGTGTATTCAATTTGGCGATCACGCCACAGCACAGTTAAAGACTGCCCCTGACCCGGAAACAGGGTTTCCGCCAACACCCCCATCGAATACACATCGAGGAGGGTGCCGTAGGCATCAAATGCAATCAGCTTAGGCATGGGGCAATACCTTAAATAAAGCGGAAGGCAATGATGGCAATGATCGTCGGCGGTACAGCGTATAAAAACAGATACAGCGGATTAATTGCACCTTCATGAAAACTTGATTTCAGAATAGAGTAGCCAGCAGGATTGGGTGCATTGGCGATCACGGTTAAGCCGCCGCCGGTGAGGGCGCCCGCTACCAGTGAATACTTGAACTCATCGGACAAACCTTCGACCAGTGAGCCTAAATAGGTGAGCGCCGCGTTATCCGTGATGGCGGTTAAAACCGTGGCGCCATAGTAGACCGTCGTTGAATCGAGATTAACGAGGAGGGGTTGCAGCCACCATTTTTGTTGGCTACCTAATACAACGAGTCCTGCTAAGAAAAATGCAACCAGCAAACTCTCGCGAATGATGAGCTTATTTTGATAGCGTGCATAGGCTGTGGTGTAGCCCACAAAGAATAAAAACAAGCCCATGAATAACACCGAGTGGTGTACTGAAATGACTACTGCCACCAAGAAGGCTAAGTGAATGAAAATCACGCTCACTGGAATGGCATCAATTTTCTTTTCATTGGGCTGGATATTGAAGCCACGCAATTCTTTATAGAACAATAATGCCAGCAAAGTAGAGTTGGCACTTACTGCAACCGCAGAGCGCCAGCCAAAGTTTTCCAGCATGAACCACAGATCCCAATTCCAAGTGCTGGCCACCATCAAGATGGGAGGCGCTGCGTAGGGAGTGAGGGCGCCACCAATCGAGATATTGACAAAGAGTACTGCCAGTCCCGCGTACATCAACTTGGGTGAAATGCGTTTAGAAAAATAGTAGTCACGCAGCAGTAATGCGGCAACCGTCATGGCGGCCGGTTCAGTAATAAAGGAGCCTAAAAGGGGGACGAGAGTGAGTGTAACCCACAGAAAACCCACCGACTTTTTAACGGGCAGAATGGCTGTGATGCGTAATACCAAGAACAAGCAAAACTCCAAAACCGGTTTGCTTGCTGCAATGATCATGATTACGAAGACAAAGAGTGGCTCGGTAAAGTCGAGTTTCTCTAAATAAGCAATCGTGGCATCGGATCCGGTGTAAATAAAAAAGAAGGAAACCAGGACCATGGCCCAAAACCCAAACACCACCTCCACTTCACCCAGTAAATGCCAAGTCCCTGCATGGTTGGGTTGCTTGTGCGCTAAACCCTGAAAAAAGGCGGTGGAAAAGGTATGAATAATCGCCAATGCAAAAATGACACTGCTGACGATGTTGACGGTGGTCGGATTCATGGTGTGGCTACCTGGTTATATCGAAGTGGCTCTATTGTATTGATAAGTCAATCAAATGAACATATGATGATTTGTAAGGGCTCGATTATGTTGAGTTTGATTTGAGGATATTTCCCGTAGACAAGTGATTTATGAACAAGCACATTGACCGATGACAGGGCAAGGCACTCCGCACAACTCTTCTTCCCATAGCCTGGTGCAAAACTTACGGCAACAGGTGATGCAAAGCTTGCCATTTTCAAAAATGGCTGAAGCCGACGTCGATTTTTTTCTGAAGCAATCGCGTGAGGCCTACTTTGCGCCCAAAGAGCGCATTCTCGGGCCGGCCGATGGCCCTCCTCAATTCCTCTATTTAATACGGCAGGGCCGCGTATCGGGTCGTCGTGATATCCCTGGGATTGAAGAAACCGCTTTTCTATTGGATGCAGGGAGCTTGTTTTCGATTGGATCGGCGTTTGCAAACCGGCCTGTCTCCACTATTTATAGTGCCGTAGACGATTGTTTTTGTTTGCTCTTCCCGGTCACGGCAATGCGCCAATTACAAGCGCAGTCTAAGCCCTTTAGTGATTTTTTAAGTAATCGGATTTGGGGCTTGCTGCAAGAGTCCCGAACGGCCCTGCGCAATTCCTTTGCCTCACAGGCCCTAGCAGAGCAATCGCTGGAAAGTCGCCTGGGTGATTTGCGTTTAAAGAAGCCCCTCACGACTAGCCCCAATACTTCCCTGCGCGAAGCACTGACTCTGATCAACGAGAAAAAAGTTGGGTCGATCTTAATTTGCGAGGATGATCAAACCATCGTTGGCATCTTGACCCGGTATGACGTGTTGTCACGTGTGACCCTGAGCAATTTAGATCTCAATACACCCATATCAGCCGTGATGTCGACTGGAGTAAAGACTCTAAGCGTTGATGACACCGCCGAAATGGCTGGTCTGTTGATGTCGCGTTTTAATATTCGCCACTTACCGATTTTGGATCACGGCCGCTTAGTTGGAATTATTTCAGAGCGGGATTTGTTTTCTTTGCAGCGTTTATCGCTTAGCAATATTAGTAGCGCTATTCGTGCTGCCGACGATCTTCCCCTTCTAAAAAAATGCGCCGATGACATTCGGACCTTTGCGCGTAATCTCTTGGGGCAAGGCGTTCAGGCGCGCCAGCTAACAGCTCTGATTAGTCACTTGAATGATGTACTGACTGAGCAGCTGATTAATCTGATTGCCCAGCGCTATCAATTGAATCCCAGTCGCTTTGCTTGGATTGCCTTAGGTTCCGAGGGGCGCAGCGAGCAAACCATTGCAACCGATCAAGACAATGCCTTGGTCTATGCCGATGGGGATGATGAGGCGCAGCGCGCGATCTACCTGCAGTTTGCACGGGAGGTGAATGAAGCCCTCGATGCGTGCGGATATCCGCTGTGCAAAGGCAACATCATGGCCAGCAATCCAGAGCTTTGTTTATCGCAGCAGGAATGGCTTAATCGTTTTGATCGTTGGATCGAACAAGGCAATCCAGAAGACTTATTAAGAGCCAGTATCTTTTTTGATCTCCGTGCGCTTGCTGGCAATGCTGATTTATTGATTCCGTTAAAAGAGCTAGTACGCGTAAAAGCCGCGGCCATACCGCGCTTTATTAAATTGCTGGCCGAAAATGCCTTAAATTCACGGGTGCCGCTGAATTGGCTTGGCGCGATTGAGCCGACTGAGATCGATGGTCAAGAAATCATCGATCTGAAATTGCAAGGCACTGCATTGATGGTCGATGCGGCGCGTATTTATTCTCTAGCGCATGGTATTGAGGCGGTTAATACGCGGGAGCGTTTGGCTGCAGTAGGGCATGCCTTGAATGTGCCCGAGGCAGAGAGTGCTGCTTGGATTACGGCATTCGAGTTTTTACAAACCCAGCGCTTGGCTGTTCAGATTGGTGAGGTGACAATTAACGGCAATCCTAATGTGATTGACATCGATCAGCTGAACTCCGTGGATCGCAGTATTTTAAAAGAGTCGCTACTCAAAGTGCGCTCCTTACAACAGCACTTGCAGCTGGACTATGTTCGCTAATCTAAAGGATGTACCGCTATTTGATGGATTGCGTGCCTTGTTTAAGACAAAGCAACCTGAAGTGCGTCGCTGGATTGTGCTCGACGTGGAAACGAGTGGCCTTAACCCCCACTCTGATCGTCTTTTGGCAATTGCTGCGGTTGCGCTAGACGTAAGCCCAGATTTTGAGCGCATCTCGATTGTGATTGGCGATAGCTATGAGGCTGTCCTCAAACAAGATCTCCCCAGCACTAAAGACAATATTTTGGTTCACCACATTGGCGCTCAGGCGCAGGCCGATGGCAGACCTCCAATTGAAGTCTTAGAGGAGTTCCGGGCTTGGCTTGGCGATTGCCCATTACTGGCTTTTCATTCGGCATTTGATGAGGCCATGATTAATCGAGCTTATGGCTTATATGGGTTAGAGCCGCTGCAAAATGACTGGCTCGACATCGAGCCCTTGGCCAAAATTACAGGGGTAAACCCTAGTTTGCGTGCATTAGACGATTGGCTGGGGCATTTTGGGATTGAGTGTGCAGTCCGCCATCAGGCAGCAGCAGACACCTTTGCCACTGCCGAGCTCCTGATGCGCCTGTGGCCTTATTTAAAGCGGGAAGCCAGTTCATGGTCATCCTTGCGGAATATTGCCCGTCAGGCGAACTGGATTCCGCGCTAGGATAGGCTCAAAAACCCTCATTTTTTCACGGTTTTATAGGGGAAAGCCCCGATTTGGAGACCTTGCCATAAGCACCATAATCCTTGTACTTCTAAGTGTTCCGAGTCGGAATGTAACTTTTAGGATTATTAGTGCTTTTATTTTTAAATATCGCTCAGTTGATTTTGTACATCGGCGCCTTAGGTCTGATTGGCCAAGGCTTGCTTTATGTATTGGCTGGACAAAAGCGCGACACCAATTTGTTCTACCAATTGATCGGCATTATTAATAAGCCATGGACGCTACTTGCGCGCTTCATTTCGCCCAAGCAAATTCTGGATAGACAAGTGCCCTTTGTGGCGTTTTGTATTGTGAGCGTTCTCTATATAGCTGTGACCCTAGCTAAGATTGAGCACTGCATCTCCATCGGGATTGAAATATGCCAGTAAACAAACGCAATCTCGATTGGTACCTGTTGAAGTTACGTGCGAACGCATTAATCACCTTTGGTTTAAAAAATCAAGCAATGGATGTATTTGAGGAAATGAATCGCCGTTTCCCGCATGACGACTATGTCATTACGAGCCTGGCCTATATGAAGACCCAGCAAGGCGATAAGGCGGGCGCGATTGCGGACTACAAGCGCTTGACGCTGAAACCCGATGTGTCCGAAGCCATTTGGTACAACCTCGGTTTCTTGCAAGAAGAGATGGGGCAAGTTCAGGATGCGGAACACAGCTTTCGCCAAGCCATTAAGATCAATGAAAATTTAGACCAAGCCTGGTACGGACTTGGCTTGGTACTCATTCAGCTGCAGCGATTTGATGAGGCCATTAAGGCGCTCAAGAAAAATACTAAATTGCAGCCGATGAGCCCCTATGCGTGGTACCAGCTGGCCCGGGTGTATGCCGAGCGCAACCAGCCCGAAGAAGCCACCAAAATTATTCGTCACCTCAAAGAATTTGAACCCAAATTTGCTAAGCAGCTGGAGCGGGAAACTGGTTTAGGTGTTTAGTGGTTTTTAGTAGTGTGTATTAAGTAGTGCATTAGTAGTAGATGTATTTTTTTAACTAAAGGAGAAACTGTTATGCAATTAACAGAATCGCATAAGCAATATTGGTCTAAGAACCTACGGATGACAGCAATTCTGTTAGCCATCTGGTTTGTCGTGACCTTTGTTGTGGGCTATTACGCCCGTGATTTAAGTTTTAATTTTTTTGGATGGCCGTTTAGTTTTTGGGTCGGTGCACAAGGCGCTTTAGTGACTTATGTTCTGATCATTGCCTACTACGCGCACTACATGAACAACTTGGACAAAGAATACGATTGCGCTGAAGTGGAGGAGGACTAATCATGGCTGGAATGACACCTAGTGACGGCAGTATGTTTGGTGGCGGCGGAAGTAATGCCGACTTCAAAAGAGGCCTTAACAAGATTTATACCTATTACACCCTCGGCTTTATATCGTTCGTTCTGGTTTTGGGTATTGCAGAACAAATGGGCATGGGCCGCGCGATGATTGGTTACGTATTCTTAGGCGCAACGATATTGCTCTACGCTGGTATTGGCGTAATGAGTCGTACCAATGACGCTGCGGAATACTATGTGGCTGGTCGACGCGTACCTGCGATGTACAACGGTATGGCAACGGGTTCCGACTGGATGTCGGCCGCGTCGTTTATCGGTATGGCAGGTACTTTGTACTTGACCGGTTACGGCGGCTTAGCCTTCATCATGGGCTGGACCGGTGGTTACTGTTTAGTAGCGTTGTTCTTGGCCCCTTACTTGCGTAAGTTCGGTCAGTTCACGATCCCTGACTTCTTGGGCGCGCGCTATGACGGTAATCTGCCTCGTTTCCTCGGCATTATTGCTGCGATTTTGGTCTCGTTCACCTATGTGGTTGCGCAGATTTACGGCGTTGGTTTGATTACAACCCGTTTGGCTGGCGTGCCATTTGAGATCGGCATCTTCTTGGGCTTGGCTGGTATTTTGGTTTGCTCCTTCTTGGGTGGTATGCGTGCGGTTACTTGGACACAAGTTGCGCAGTACATCATCTTGATCATTGCTTACATGGTTCCAGTGGTTTGGTTATCCGTTAAGCAAACTGGCAATCCAATCCCTCAGTTTGCTTATGGCCCACAGCTTGAAAAAGTGACTGCCAAAGAAGCTGAACTGATCAAGGATCCAAAAGAGCTCGAAGTTCGTGCGATTTTCAAAGCACGTGCTGACGCTCTTGGCGAGAAGCTGAAAGACGTTCCTGCTGCATTGGCTGCGGATAAAGCAGCTGCCGAGCAAAAGGTTGCTGATTTGAAGGCTGCAAATGCACCTGCACCTGAAATCGCAGCAGCTGAAAAAGCATTGGCTGCAGTTCCAAAGGATGCAGAAGCAGCGAAAAAAGCATGGACAGCACAACGAGCCGGGGCAACTACCCGTTCAGCTCCGCTTGCTGGTATGCCACGCCATGCACAGCAGTTTGCTGGCGACCCTGCAGGTGACGAAAAGGCCCGTACGGCTTTCGATACTTCACGTCGCAACTTCTTAGCCTTGATCTTCTGTTTGATGGTGGGTACAGCGGCATTGCCACACATTCTGATGCGTTTTTACACGACTCCGTCGGTAAAGCAAGCGCGTGAGTCGGTGACATGGTCCTTGTTCTTCATCTTCTTGCTGTACTTTACTGCGCCTGCTTTGGCAGTCTTAGTGAAGTATGAGGTCTTTACAGTGCTCGTCGGAACGCCATTTGATCAATTGCCGGCCTGGATTTCATCATGGGCTAAGGTAGATCCTGCTTTATTGTCGGTTGCTGACATCAATAAAGACGGTATTTTCCAGTTGGCTGAAATGACCATTGGTGGCGACATCATCGTTCTGGCAACCCCAGAAATCGGTGGCTTGCCATACGTGATCTCCGGCATGGTGGCAGCAGGTGGTTTGGCTGCTGCTCTGTCGACTGCTGACGGACTCTTGTTGACCATTGCTAACGCACTGTCACATGACCTGTACTACAAAATGATCGACCCAAATGCACCTGCAAGCCGTCGTGTTGCGATCTCCAAAGCATTGTTGGTATTGGTTGCTCTGGCAGCGGCGTATGTTGCGGCTCAGAAACCAGCTGACATCTTGTTCTTGGTTGGCGCGGCGTTCTCCTTTGCTGCTGCAGCGTTCTTCCCAGCACTTACCCTCGGTATTTTCTGGAAGCGTGCAAACAAAGCGGGTGCTTGCGTTGGTATGGTGCTTGGTTTGGGTATCACCATGTACTACATGATCATGACACAGCCATGGTTGCGCGGTGTATTCGGCGTAACATCACCAGTTGAACTTTGGTACGGTATTGCGCCAATTTCAGCCGGTGTATTTGGCGTGCCACTCGGCTTTGCTGCGATTATCTTGGTGAGCTTGGTAACCCCAGCCCCACGTAAAGATATTCAAGAGCTGATCGATCACGTACGTTATCCAACCTTACGCGGCGACACAATGAATACGCAATCCAGTTAATTTGCGTATTGAATGACCAAGAGCAATCTTGGTTGTTGACTAACCCGCTCTTCGGAGCGGGTTTTTTATTGCCTAAAAATGGGTTGCCATGGGGAAGTGCTTTAGACTGCACCCTATGGAAAACCTCAGTTTTTGGATTGGCATCATTGCAACGATTGCATTTGCAGTTACTGGCGTACTGGCGATTGCCGATCGCGGCGTGGATTTATTTGGCGTGATGGTATTGGGATTAATCACCGCAATTGGTGGCGGTACCGTTCGCGACCTGATTTTAGAAACTCCGGTTTTTTGGGCAAGCCTGCCGATTTATTTGTGGGTAGCCTTGGCGGCTAGTGCCATCGCTTTCTACCTAGAAGCCTTTTTTACGCAGCCACAGATTTACCGCTGGATGCTTTATTTGGATGGATTCGGTGCGGCCTTGTTTGGTATTCAGGGGGCCGATAAGGCCTGGAATATGGATTTCGGTTTACCGCTCGCCCCGGTGATCCTGGGCGTGATTACTGCGATTGGTGGCGGCCTGATTCGGGATATGGTAGCGGGCAGAAAAAACCTCTTAATGTCGCATGAACTCTATGCCATTCCAGTATCGCTCGGCTGCATTGTCTACGTCTTGATTTTGGAATACGCTCCCGCCTATACAACGCAGGGTGCGATTGCCTGCATGCTACTGATCTTTGGTTTTAGAGCGGCCGCCATTTATTGGAACTTACGCGTACCGAAGCGCTTTATTACACGATCACGTTAATTCTTTAATTCTCACCATCTTTTTTATGAAGTACTTTCTATGAAACCCCGCCTCTACAGTTTTTGGCGAAGTTCGGCAGCCTTTCGGGTGCGCATCGCGCTCCATCTCAAGGGAATTGATTACGACACCATCGAAACACACCTAACCAAAAAAGGTGGCGATCAATTGCAACCCGAGTACGGCGCAAAAAATCCCAATCGCTTGATTCCGCTGTACGAGGAAGGTGATGTGCGCATCCACCAATCGCTTGCGATTGTCGAGTACTTGGATGAGG
>Ga0247839_1001107_pt1 | contig 46537 bp, 38 predicted proteins | sample LaCruzMarch2015__6_FD_192405 | JGI IMG/M metagenome (GOLD analysis project Ga0247839, IMG submission 192405) | Freshwater microbial communities from meromictic Lake La Cruz, Castile-La Mancha, Spain - LaCruzMarch2015_16m | ecosystem: Environmental > Aquatic > Freshwater > Lake | place: Spain... | reverse complement strand
TATGTGTCAACTGCCACCGGCACGAGATCGTCAGTGTAAGTCCTGATCGTTAATGTTCGATCCCCTGGGGGGCAGATGCGGGGAGCACGACTTCCAGGGCAATAAAACTTCGCCATGTTGCGCGTTTAAGATATCGCCAGTAGGTCGGTGCCCGCAAGACTCGCGGTGGTTACACCGGTGTCCTTCAAAAAAAATCGCCCCGGATCAGCAGGTATTGGTTTCCCGACGATTGGACTACGACCAGCTCAACGCTGTTTATCGAAATGTAGTCAGCGACGCAAGGCGCGACGAAACTAACGAATAGAACGATTAAAACTGCTGTATGTGCGGCGCGAAACCGAGGGAATCGTCTGGTAAACATCCGCGTCTCCTGATGTTGCATGGCCCTAACGTTCAGGCCAAGGCGGCGCGCGCCACCGCTGAACCCGCAAACCAGCACAACGCCCGTGGCGCGCGCTCGCTCTTTGGCCGAAAGTTAGGCATTCTTTATGCGTTTCTCGGTTATGGAATTAAGTAAACTGTCCTCGGAATTCGCGGGGATTGCTGTCCCCGGAACGCCTAGTTTCCTCTCGTTCGCTTGGCAAGAAGGCCATCTCGTCGGACAAAAGGTTTTAGCCGGTCGTATGGAACTACCACCGTCCCGGTTTCCTCATCGAATCCGAGGCTCATGTATGGCGACGCATAGAAAACAAGTCCCGCAGGGGTAACTGCGAAGGAGACCGCCTCGTCCCTGGCTAGGCATTCTGCAAATGTGTATTCTTGCGAACAGCCCAAGTCCGTGCCGGTTACTTCGCCTGCGCCCTGGCGTTGCAAAGTTCGCAGGATCCAGTCCGCTAGAAAGCTGGCGTTTTCCGGAGATTTCTTAAGCAGATCCCAAAGACCTAGGTCTTGTGCTGACCCATCTGTAGCAACCCCGTAATTATATGTCCAGTATGACGTAGTGGGGTGGGCGCCGCCAGCATAATAAAAGAAATTCTTGCAGCGAAGACTCACGATCTTGGGGGTTACCCCAACCAACTCGCATTCTGTTGTATCTTCGTCCGCCTGCTCGTCTGGACTTACTTGCGACGCTAGGGTTTTTTTCGCCTCGGCGGAAATGCGCTTGTTGACTTTCGTATAGTACTTGTCTTCAAGTTGCGGATAAGAAACGCTGGTCGCATTTTTACCACCACTAATCTTCTTAATCTTTGCTTTCGTACTACCTGGTCTAATAGCGGACTCGTTAGTATTTCCAGGGGACGCGGCATTATCGGCTGGATTCTGTGACGGCTGAATCCGCTCGACATTAGTTTCACGGGAAGCGTCCAGGGGAGGGTATTTTGATGAGCGGGCAGCAGATGCCAGGCAGCTATCGGAATAGGCGTATGGATTTCGTCGGTCGTGCTCGCTGCACCAAGAGTCCCCTGCTACATATCGGCAAGAGTTCGCCGCAGTGCTTTGCGGCAGGCATTTCGCTGACACGATACTGGATGGAAGCAACAGGGAGAGAGCTAATATTGGCGAGCGAAAGAGCATGAGCCCGTGCTCGCTTTTTAGGCGTAGATTAGGCATCTTTTGGGTTCCATAATTGAGCTTGGCCCCTTATTCCCCTTATTCCCCATATTCCCCTTATTCCCCTTATTCCGTTCGGATTATTTGCAAAGGGGCGAGGGCCAGTATTTTCGAGCGGGCGCTCTAACTATTTTGCCCGCTAGCGTTATCCGCCTTTTTCACCATTACGGTGCCGCCAATTGCACCACCGATGGCGAAAATAATGATAAAAGCCGGTACCACCATGGGCTGCCTATAGGAGTCTATTGCGAGCTGGTTGGCATGGGGGATTGATGTTCCCTTTAATCTATAATGATTAATCGTTGCTTCACGATAGTCACGATATTGATTGGCTGCCGACGCTAGCTTGTAAGAGCCAAACAGTCCAGCGGCGACTGAAAGCACGATGATGATGATGCCCCAGACGGTCTTCGCATTCATTCGATAATCCTCTTCTTCAGTTTCTGGCGTGCCTAACGTTTAGCCCAAGGCGGCGCGCGCCACCGATGACCCCGCAAACCAGCACAACGCCCGTGGCGCGCGCTCGCTCTTTGGGCGTTCGTTAGGCAATTGCATATGCGATTCTCAGTCGGCTAACCGAATTAAAGGGCTCTGACCCCTTTAGCTCTGGAGCCTGCAAACCAGATCGAACCCTGATGGCGCGCGCTCGCTCTTTGGGCGTTCGTTAGGCATTTCTTGATTTCATAATCGAGCCTGGCCGTTTTTTCCCTTTTTCAATCGGAGTTTTTTGATAGAGTGATTGTATCGACATCAAACACCCTTCCGCTGGCACCGCATAAATATACCTTGAAAACACGACGAGAGCCTTCCGATAAAAAGTCTTCCAAGAGTTGCATGTCAACGCGAGCTAGCCGCATATCATATAGTGTTGGATCGATATTTACATACCCGCGTCGGCCATCGCTATCCTTAAATATGACTCCATTTACACGCCCAGCCCAGTCGGGATGGTAATGTCTTTTAATAATAGTCGCCGCGAACTCCACTGGGTCGTGGTAGCACGAACCTAAGTCCAAAAAACTCAGGTCATTTATTATTTGATCAATCTTGGTAATTTCGTAGTTCTCATTGTGCTCTACAATTGGGGCGCGTATTATCTCGACAGGAGGTGGTTCTTTTCGTTCTTGCGTTATTGTAACATCTTGATATATCTCCTGGGTAACGTTGCCTAGCGTTACTCCAGAATTGATATTGGAAGAAGCCACTTTTTCAGCTTTCTTCTCAGGACTAACAGAATTGCCTGACGGCTGCGAAAAAGTATTTTGAGCCTCGTGTCCAGTCGGAACAAAAACCAGAGCTAGGGCAATGATTGAAGCCACTGAGCCAATTGCAGCAAGTTTATTCCAAAACGAGAGTTTCTTAAATCGCGCCAAGATCACCGGCGTTTTCCTTTTCTTAAGCCTAACGTGTTCTAGGTTGGCACGGGCCGGCGACATGCTTGCCCGCCACGGGCCACTAAGGTTCTAGACTGAATCCCGCCGACCCCCCAGGCCCATCGTCTCACCGCAAGTGCCCCATCCGCACCCTGCCGAGGTCCTCCAGCAGCTCGGTGTTCCATATCCGCTGCCGGTCCAGGCACAGCCCATCGCCCTTCGAGGCGTACTTTCCGCGTCTCGCCGCTGTATTGCAAGGGGGTGTTTTGTGATCTGGATCATGGTTTCCGCAAATACCGGATGCAAAACGCGAGATTCCGGGCAAACCTCCGCCGGGCGCTTGCCATCCGACCCGGCATCCGGACTAGACTTGGGGTACGCGACCGGCACGGGTCACTCGTGAGCTAGGCTGGCGCGGGCCGCTAGTGAACTAGACTGGAACGGGCCACTAGTGAACTAGACTGGAACGGGCCACTAGGGAACTAGACTGGGACGGGCCACTAGTGAACTAGACTGGGACGGGCCACTAGGGAACTAGACTGAATTCCGTCCGAGACCGACTTGAGCGCCACATGATGTCCACCATCCCCAAGCCCCGCCGCGAGGACGGATCCCCCTCCAATTGGGACCGGTATCTGGATCTGCTGGCCCACCGCGGTGTACCGGAGAAGATGCGCCCGTGGTATGTCCGCCGCGTTGAAGCATTCCTGAAGGCGCGGCGTCCCGTGTCACTGTTGCACGTGACGGCGGAGGAACTCACCGGATACCTGCAGGAGGTCGCGGCCCAGGCGCAACTGGCCGATTGGCAGTTCCGGCAACTGGTCGATGCCTTGCAGTTGCTGTTCGTCGATCTGGCCAACTGCCCTGCCGGCAAGACCATCGACTGGGACTGGTGGAAAACCGGGGGGCGCCCGCTCGACAGCGACCATCCGACACTCGTTCGCGACGCATTTGCTGGAGGCCGGCTACGACATCCGCACGGTGCAGGAACTGCTGGGACATGCGGATGTGTCGACGACGATGATCTACACCCATGTGCGCAATCGGCCGGGGGTGGTGCCGGTTAGGAGCCCGGTGGATGCCTGGTAGTCGAAGCAAACCGCGGAGCCCGCCGGTGGAACCTCGTGTAGGGTTCCGCTAGCGCAGTGCATCTCGCGGGCCTTTGGGTCTTTCCGCTTTTCCCGCCGAAAGGGCGTCAAGCGGTTTGTGAGTGGCGGCTCAAGCGAGCGCAGCCGCGGGATTGCCCAGATCAGCTTTCCGAGAGATCAGAACAGGGCGCGTAGATCGAGCACGACCCCAGGGAATGCACCGATCCCGACGCGCGACAGGTCATGCACCCGGAACTGCTGGGTATAGCGCCCGCTGTCCGGTTCCCGGTGACAGTCCAGGTGACGCCCGGGGATGTCTAGGATCCAGAACTCTGGGATCTGGAAGCGGGCATAGAGCGGCAGCTTGGTGTTACGGTCATGGACTAGGCTTGTGTCCGCCACCTCGATCAGGAGCAGGATGTCATCGGGACGGGGGTGTGCCTGCACGTAGTAGTCATCCCGGTAACGCAACAAGGCAAGGTCGGGCTCCGGGGCGGACAGATCGCCCAGGATGACCGGGTTCCGGACGGAGACGATGGCCTGACCACGGACCGCAGCGGTCAGCAGATCGAGCAGTCGATTGGTCTTGCTCGCGTGGGGTGCTCCGATCGGCGGCATATCGATGAGTTCCCCCTCGATGAGTTCGACCCGCGCCTGCGGGTCCAAGACGCCGGTTTCGCCCATGCGGAAGTACTCGGTCACGGTGATGGGGTGGCGCCGGGGGACCGGAACAGCCGGCAGTTCGATCGGGATGGCGACGGCGGTGGGCATCGGAATCGTCTCCCACTCAAGTTAGGTCCAGGTAAACAACAACGATCTCATCGTCGGGTCGGTTTCCAAGAGGATAGACGAAGACCGCGCCGTGCGGAAGCATCGTGGTCGCCGGCGCAACCTTGTCGGAGAACCACGGATAAGGGGCCAGGCGTTGAGGCATCCCCATGAACTTGAGCAAGACATCAGTAGGTTAGAGGAACCCCGGCGTCGGGGCCTCTGCTAGCCAAGCGCCATGCCTTGACGCAAGTTCAGGCCGGGAGAATAATGAAGATCGAGCACTTAGGGGCGCCAACCTTTCCCCGCGAGTACAACGAAACACACATGACTGCATTGACCCTCGCAATTCCCGATTCCGCATTGTCCGCCCTGCGCCGTTCGCCGACCGAATTCGGCCGTGAGATGAAACTGGCGGCGGCCATCCACTGGTACGGGCGTGGCGTGATGTCACAGGAACGGGCGGCCGAGTTGGCTGGGATGAACAGACGCGATTTCATTCGCGTGCTTGCCCGCGAAGGCATTGATGTCTTTGTCCTTGATGACGACAGTCTCGCGCGGGAACTCGGTCAGGCTGAAGGCGGAGCGGCTGCCGCGATATGAGCGAGCGCCCGGTGCGGCTGGTGGTGAATACCTCGCCCTTGATCCACTTGGCTGAGGCCAGCCTTTTGCACCTGCTCAAGGATGCCGCGCCCACCGTTTGGGTCCCCGAGCCGGTAGCGCTGGAGATTCGCGCTTACGGGGACCTTGACCCGACCGCGCGGGCACTAGCGGCGCACGACTGGCTGGAAATCCAGCCAGTCCCCGCGCTATCGGCCCAAGTTTTGGCGTGGGACTTGGGCCTGGGGGAAACCGCGGTACTCGAGTTGGCGCGGGCCTTCCCGGGAAGTACGGCGGTAATCGACGACCTGGCGGGACGCCGCTGCGCCGAGGCGCTGGGGTTATCGTTGCGCGGCACAGTCGGGCTGGTGCTCGCGGCCAAGCAAGCCGGTCGTCTCGTTGCCGCCCGCCCGGTTCTGGAACGCCTGCGCGACAGTGGGATGTACCTGTCCGATGCGGTGCTGCAACGGGCGTTGCTGCGAGTGGGGGAGTAGTCCTGTACGGTGAATAGATCGTATGGGGATTCCGGGGACAGTTTACTCAATCGCGGGCTGAATTAAGTGTCCTGTTCCCGGAACTCGCCACTTTAGGTGATTTCCGGGAAACAATGTACCAACGTGTAGGGGCGACTTTAGTCGCCCCTAAGGCGATTTCCGTGAATAGGCATCCCGACTGCGCATGCGCAGAAAGCCTGTTGGGTTGTAGGGGCGAATGAATTCGCCCCTACACGGCGGTAGATCCTTTCCCGGAAATCACCTTAAATCGGAATACTCAGGAATTAGCGATAGGCCGAGATCACTGTCCCGTCCCGGAGTCAGACAGTTCCGGCTTGTCAGCGAGCAAGCGCTTCAGTCGCTCGTTCTCGGCCAAGGCTTCGTCCTTGGCGGCCCGCTCCTGCTCCTTCGCCGCTCGCTCCTGCTCCTTGGCCGCCCGCTGCTGTTCCTTCGCCGCCCGCTCCTGCTCCGCGTCCGCCCGTGCCTGCTCGACCTCCGCGCGCAGGTCATCGAATTCGAGTTGGATGCTCTGTTGTTCGCGTAGATGGTCCTGCCGCGCCTGGTAGGCATGGTAGGCGTGCTCTTTCTCGGAGAAGGCCTTCAGGGTGTTCATGGCGCGCCTCATCTCTTGGGTCTGCATCCAGGCCGGCAGGGCGTCCGCGTCCAGGCGCTCCGCCTCGGTGAAGAACTTCAGCCAGCGCTCCTGCTCGGTTTCGACCGCGTCGGCGGCGAATTTGCTCAGTTCCGGCAGCCAGATGCCGCCGTGGTCCAGAAAGACGCGAGCGTGCGGGTCGCGCAACCGGAACTCATGGGCATAGTTCGGGTCATCCGCCAGCAGGGTCTGACCCAGCAGCCAGATCGCATAGGTGGGGCGCAGCTTGCGGTAGCTCTCGCCCTCCTTGATCTGCGCGCTGTAGAGGTCGGCCCAACCGTAGAGGATGCGCGCCGGCAGGTCGCGGTGATTGAGGAGTTGGACCTCGACCTGATACAACTGCCCGGTGGCGTCGCGGGCCTTGACGTCGACTACGGTGAGCTTGTCGTCAAGGAACTCCTTTTCGTTATAGGGGTTCTGGATTTCCACCGCGGTGATGGGCCGGGGCAGCTCCGTGCCGAGGATGGCGTTGAGAAAATGGATCAGCAGATCACGATTGGACTCGGCCCCCAGCAGGGCCTTGAAGACGCAGTCAACCTTGGGATCGATGGGATGGCGCATGGTGGCAGTGTAGGCAGGTGTCGCCGATGCGACAAGGGGCGCAGTTCCGGGGAACCGCGCCCGGCGGGAGGCACCGGCGGCTCAGCCGGGTCCGCTGCGCGGACCACGTCCCGCGCGGGGCTAACCGACGCGCGTTCCGCGCCGCGTACTCGACTGGGTTTGCTGCAGAACCGGGAATTGAGGCCGTGCAGATTCGGTTGCCGCCCGAAATCACCTAAACTCGCTCCCGACACCTGCCCGACCGGCGACCCGGGCACCCAGCAGTCCATCTGACGAGCACCACACCGGATGATCACCGACTCCTTCACCAACTCCCAGGCCCCCGCGGCTCCCTTGTACACTCTGTCCAACGGCCGCTATGAGGTGCGCATCTCGGCCACCGGGGCCGGGCAGTCGTCCTGCGACGGTCTGGCCCTGAACCGGTGGCGCGCCGATCCGGTCCAGGATGACCTGGGCAGCCTGCTGTATCTGCGCGATCTGGACGATGGCCGCTTCTGGTCTCTGGGGTACCAACCGACCCGCACGCCGACGCCGGTCTATCGGACCGAGTGCGGGGACGGGCGTTTCGTGCTGGAGCGCGAGGATGTCGGCATCGCCGCGCGGCTGGAGGTCAGCGTGGCCGCCGATGCCAACCTGGAGTTGCGACGGGTGACCCTGAGCAACCGCTCCGGACGGCCGCGGCGGATCGAGATCACCAGTTATCTCGAGGTCGTGCTCTTTTACGCGGATGCGGACACCGCCCACCCGGCTTTCGCCAAGCTGTTCGTGGAGACCGAACATGACGCGGCGGCCGGCGCCTTGCTGGCGCGCCGCCGCCCGCGAGCGCAGGACGAACATTGGCCCTGGCTGGTACACGCGGTCAGCGGTGCCGCGGCGGCCGAGTGGGAGACCGACCGGATGCGTTTCCTCGGGCGCGGACGCACGCCGGCCGCACCCGCGGCCCTGATCGCGCCGGGGCCGCTTTCCGGTACGGTCGGCAAGGTGCTCGACCCCTGCCTGAGCCTGCGGTCAACAATCGCGTTGGCGGCTGACGCTGTGGTCGAAGTCCTGTTCCTGACCGGCGTGGCTCCGGACCGGGCGAGCGCGCTGGCGCTGCTGGACGGTTATCACCGCCCGAAAGCGGCCCCCGCGACCGGCACGATCGGCCCGGCGGTCGGCGCGGAACCGACCGGACACGCGATCGGCACCCCCGGTGCGCCCGCCGCCGCCCTAGACCTCGCGGGCGAGCCGCTACGCCTGTTCAACGGCTACGGCGGCTTCTCCGCGGACGGGCGCGACTATGTCCTACCCTTGCGCCGCTCGGGCACCGACGCGGGCGCCCTGCCCCGCCCGCCGCTGCCCTGGATCAACGTCATCGCCAACGAACGGGCCGGCTGCCTGGTCAGCGAGGTGGGCGCCGGTTACACCTGGGCGCGCAACAGCCAGGCCAACCGCCTCACGCCCTGGTCCAACGACCCGGTGAGCGATCCCCACGGCGAGGCCCTTTATATTCGGGATGAGGCCACCGGCGAGTCCTGGTCACCGCTGCCCGGACCGCGTCCGGCCCCGTGCGACTATGAGGTCCGGCACGGCCTCGGCTATTCGGTCTTTCGCTGCGATTACGCGGATTTGACCCAGGAATGCACCATCTTCGTGCCGCGCACCGACCCCCTGCGCTGTCTGCGGCTGCGCCTGACCAACCATGGCACCCGGCCGCGGACACTGGCACTCTTCTCCTACCAGCGCCTGGTCATGGGGAACCAGCCGGCCCTGCCGAGCCCGATCGAAACGGCCTGGGACCCCGCCCGCGACCTGCTCACCGCCGTCAACCCGGCGGCCGGCGATTTTGCCGACGGCATCGCGTTCGCCACCCTGATTCGGGTCGGTGGCACCCCCGGACCGCAGGCTTTCACCTGTGATCGCGCCGCCTTCATCGGCCGCCACGGCGACCTGGGCGATCCCCAGGCGCTGCGCGCACGCGCCTTGCTGGACGGCGCCTGCGGGGCGGGACTGGACCCCTGCTTCGCCCGGCAATCGACCCTGACGCTGGCGCCCGGTGCGTCGGCCGAGTGCAGCTTCCTGCTCGGCGAGTGTCTGGACCAGGCCGAACTGGACGCCTTGGTCGCGCGCTACCGCGCGCCCGGCGCAGTCGATCACGCGCTCGCCCAGGCCAAGGCGTTTTGGGACGATCTGGTCGGCCGACTGCAGGTCGAGACCCCCTCCCCGGCCATCGACCTGATGCTCAACGGCTGGCTCGTCTACCAGAACCTGAGTTGCCGGATCTGGGCGCGCTCCGCCTTCTATCAGTCCGGCGGGGCCTACGGCTACCGCGACCAATTGCAAGACGCCGCGGCCCTGACGGCCCTGCGGCCGGACCTGACCCGGGCCCAGGTCCTGCTCCACGCCGCCCACCAATTCGTCGAGGGCGATGTACTCCATTGGTGGCACGCGGCGCCCATGGAGCGCGGCCTGCGCACCCGTTTCGCCGACGACCTGCTGTGGCTGCCCTTTGTCACCTGCCACTATGTCCAGGCAACCGGCGACCGGGCCATCCTCGACGCCGAGGTCCCCTATCTGAGCGCCCGGCTGCTGGCGCCCGGGGAAGACGAGGCCTATCTGCTGCCGGAGCCCAGCGGCACTGCGGGCGACCTCTATGACCATTGTTGCCGCGCCCTGGACCGCTCACTCACCCGCGGTCCCCATGGCCTGCCGCTGATGGGCACCGGTGACTGGAACGACGGCATGAACCGGGTCGGCCGGGAGGGAACGGGGGAAAGCGTGTGGATGGGCTTCTTCCTGTACCGCATCCTGGGTGACTTTCTGCCGCTGTGCGCGGCGCGCGCCGATCACGCCCGCCTGGAACGCTATACCGACTACCGGACCGCGCTGGTCGAAGCGCTGGAGCAATCCGCGTGGGACGGCGCCTGGTACCGCCGCGCCTACTATGACGACGGCACCCCGCTGGGTTCCACCGCCGACGCCGAATGCCGCATCGACGCCCTGGCCCAATCCTGGGCGGCCATCTCGGGTGCGGTCCCGCGGGAACGGGCCGAACAGGCGCTGGACGCGCTGGAGTCGGAGTTGATCAGCGAGACCGAGGGCCTGATCCGCCTGCTCACACCGCCCTTCGTCGACACCCCCAAGGACCCCGGTTATATTAAAGGCTACTTGGCCGGCGTGCGGGAGAACGGCGGCCAATACACCCACGCCGCCTGCTGGGCGGTGATGGCCATGGCCGAACTGGGACGCGGCGAGCGGGCCGCCCGGCTGCTGGAGATGCTGAGCCCGGTCACCCACACGGCGACCCCCGAACAGGTCGCGACCTACCGGCTGGAGCCTTACGCCGTGGCCGCCGACATCTACGGCACCGAACCCCACATCGGCCGCGGCGGCTGGAGCTGGTACACCGGCTCCGCCGGCTGGCTGTACCGGGTCGGCGTCGAATCGGTGCTGGGCCTGCACCTGGAGCACGGCCGCACCCTGATCCTCAAACCCTGCATCCCGGTCGACTGGCCCGGCTACCGGATGACTTACCGGCTGCCGGACGGCCAGACCACCTGTGACATCGTCGTCGCGAATGGCGGCGGCGCCGGCCAGGTGGTCGCCGTCAGTTTGAACGGACAGACGCTGCCGGTCAGCGACGGCATCGCGCGAGTCCGGCTGCCGGACGGCGGCGGCGCCTGCCGGGTCGACCTGCGTCTAGGATAAATCACGCATCAATAACAGGCAAAACACGAAGACAATCACAGGAGAACGACGATGAATCTACAGCGTATCAGCGGTTTGGCCCTGGGCGGCCTGCTGCTGCTGAGCGGCCCGGCGACGGCCGCCGAGCCGTCGCCACAGGCGGCGGCGCCGGACCCGAACCGGATCGTCGCGCGCATGTGCGATTACCTGAAATCACTTGATCGGTTCTCTTTCAGCGCGGAGGTCACCGACGACCGGGTCTACGCCGGCGGCAAGAAACTGCAATTCAGCTTCGACACCAAGACCTTCGTGCAGCGCCCCGACAAACTGCGGGTCAACGCCGCGGGCGATCTGATCGACAAGCAATTCTTCCTCAACGGCAAGACCATGACGCTGTACGATCCGAGCGCAAAGGCGTACGCCACTGCCGAGGTCCCCGCGGATATCGAGAGCGCTCTCGCGCACGTCGATCAGCACCTGCACTTCCGGGTGGCGCTTGCCGATCTGGCCAGCCCCAAGCTATGCGAGCATTTGGGCAAGGGCCAGCGCCATGCCCTGTTCGTCGGCACCGGCAAGGTGCGCGGGGTCGCCGCCGACCATCTGGCGTTCGACCGGGACGATGTGCAGGTTCAGGTGTGGGTCGCCACGGGCGCCAAGCCGGTACCGGTCAAGATCCTGATCAATCAGAAGAACCTGCCGGCCTCGCCGCAATGGACCGCGTACCTGCGGGACTGGAAGACCGCGCCGCCACTCAAGGCGAGCACCTTTACGTTCAAGGCGCCGGCCGGGGTGCAGCAGATCAAGTTCGCACCGCCCGCGACACCGGCTGCGCCTGTCGTTCAACCTGCCCAAACCGGAGCACAGCCATGAACACCCGTCGCTTGATCCTGATGCGTAACACCGTGCTGTTCACGGCGGCCCTGGGGCTGGTCGGCTTCGGCACGGCGGCGACGGCCCGCGGCTTTGGCGGAGGTGGTTTCGGCGGCGGCGGCTTTGGGGGCTTCCATGGCGGCGACGGCAGCTTCCACGATGATGGGTTCAGCGGCGGAAGCTTCCGGGACGGCGGCGACTTCGCGGCGGCACGCGGCCCGGACGGCGGCGGGTTCGCGGTAGCGCGCGGGCCGGACGGCGGTGACTTCGCGGCCGCACGCGGGCCGGACGGCGGCGACTTCGCGGCCGCCCGCGGACCGGACGGCGGCGACTTCGCGGCCGCCCGCGGGCCGGACGGCGGTGACTTCGCGGCCGCCCGCGGGCCGGATGGCGGTGACTTCGCGGCCGCCCGCGGGCCGGATGGCGATATGGCAGCCGTCCGCGGACCCGACGGCGACTTCGCGGCGCGCGGCCCGGACGGCAACGTCGTGGTCGGCGGGTCGGATCGCGGCGGCGTGGTCTATGGCAATTGGGAGCACTACCACGGTCCGGGCTGGAACGGCGGTGCGGTCGCCGCGGGGGCCGTCGCCGGGCTGGCCGTAGGCGCCGCAATCGCATCGCTGCCGGTGACTGCCGAACGGGTGATGATCGCCGATCAGCCCTATTGGGTCGATAACGGCGTCTATTACCAGCAATGCTACCAGGGGGCGGCGATGAACTACTGCGTGGTGGCCGACCCGAACTAACGACCTGGCCTTGATCTCCGTTCCGGTCAACGCAATCACCCGGATTTATCCACAGATGTCACAGATGTTCACAGATGAAGAAAAGCATCTGTGTTCATCTGCGGGTCGAATTTCCTCCCCAACGCCTCAAGGGACGTTGGCCGGAACGATGATTAAGGTGATTTCCGGGAAACGATGTACCAACGTGTAGGGGCGACTTTAGTCGCCCCTAAGGCGATTTCCGTTAATAGGCATCCCGACTGCGCATGCGCAGAAAGCCTGTTGCATTGTAGGGGCGAATGAATTCGCCCCTACACGGCGGTAGATGCTTTCCCGGAAATCACCTAAGGTTTCATTCCCCGTTCAGCAGGAACTCGCGCACCAGACGGTGATAGGTGTCCGGCTGCTCGATCATCGGGAGGTGACCGCAGCGGTCGAGGCAGGCCAGGCGGCAATCGGCCAGGCGTTCGGCTATTGCCTCGACCGCGGACACCGGCATCAGCGGGTCCTGATCACCGGTGACGAGCAGTACCGGGGACAGGACCTTGGTCAGCGCCGGAAAGAACTCCGGACTGCCGGCGGTAATGGCGACTTCCAGCGCGGAGAGCGGGTCCGTGCTGAAAAACTCGACAACGCCGTCGCGAATGGCGGTCTCGTCCTCCGGCAGGTGTTCCACGAAAGCGCCGGCGACCGCGCGGCTGATCACCGGGTCATTGGCCGCCCACTCGATCCAGGGCTTCCACAGCGCATGTCCATCGCGCGACAGGGCGAGCAGGGGCCGCCAAAAGGATAAAGCGAGGTCCATCTGTTGATGGGCCTGAGTCAAGGTGGCACGCTCCACCACATTGCGCGCCGTGCCCAGGCTGGTGAGCACCAGTCGGCGCACCCGCGTCGGCACCAGGGCGGCCACGCCGACCGCGACCGCCGACCCGAAGGAGTGTCCGACCAGGTCGAAACGTTCGAGCCCCAGCCGATCGGCGAACTCCAGCGCCTCGCGCGCCAGCAACGTGGTGGTGATCGGGTCGCCCCAGGGCGGGGTCTCACCATGGCCGGGGAGATCGATGGCATAAACCTCGCGGGCGTCGGCCAGGTAATCCAGGGTGCCCTGCCAATGGCGGGACGAACACCGCCAGCCGTGAATGAGCAGCAGCGGCAGGCCGGTCCCGGCCTGCCGGTAAGCGAGCAGGCCCTTGGCGAGCGTAATGTGTTGGATCGGTGAGTAGTTCATGAAGCGCGGACCTTGGTTGCAGCGGCGTCCCACGGGCGAGTACGGCCTTGACCCCGGGCAAAACCGCCATCTTACCTTCAGAACGCCCCCAACGGGGTCCGACATCGAAGCGCACTAGCCAGCCCGCTCCCGCCGCGGGCCGGTCCGCCTGCTTGACGACCCCCGGCAGGGGGTCGGATACTCCGACGCTGTGCATCAGGCGAAACCAGTCAGCCATTCGCCACCGGCTTGGAGCGATTCGGGAGAAGCATGAAGACCCTCATCCACCGCCTCTGCGTGACGGCCCTCTGTGCCGCCTCGGCGCTCGTTCAGGCCGAGGAAAGCACCATCCTCGTGCTCGATGCCTCCGGCAGCATGTGGGGCCAGCTCGACGGCAAGACCAAGATCGATATCACCCGTGGCGCGCTGAAGACCCTGCTGGCCGATTGGCCGCGGGACCGTCAGGTCGGACTGGTCGTCTATGGCCACCGCAGCAAAGGCGATTGTGCCGACATCGAGACCCTGATCCCGGTGGGACCGCTGGATGCGGGCCGCATGAGCAAGACCGTCGACGCCGTCACCCCCAAGGGCATGACCCCGCTCTCGGCCGCGGTCAAGCAGGCGGCGGAGGCCCTGAAGTACACCGAAAACAAGGCCACGGTCATCCTGCTGAGCGATGGCAAGGAGACCTGCGACCTCGACCCCTGTGCTCTGGGGGCGGAGCTGGAGCAACTGGGCGTGGACTTCACCGCCCATGTCATCGGCTTCGACGTCACTAAGGCCGAAGACCAGGCCGGGTTACGCTGCCTGGCGGAAAACACCGGCGGGCGGTTCATCGCCGCCGCCAATGCCGGTGAACTGCACCAGGCACTGGAAGCGACCGCCAAAGCGCCGGAGCCCATCACCGCCCCGCCGCCGCCCGCGCCGACCGCCGAGTTGTTCGCCCCGGAGTCTGCCGTCAAAGGAACCCGGCTGACGGTCGAGGTCAAGGCCGCGGAGGGGCTGAAAGGCTACGAGTACCTGTTCCCCCGAGGCCGGGACCAGCATTTGGAATTCGCGGGCGTGCGTCCAGCGGCCACCGGCGGTTACCAACCGGTCGAGCTGCGACTGCCGGCGCGCGTCGGCGACTACACGCTCAAGTGGATCACCGACGACAAACAGGTCCTGGGCGAGCGGCCTCTGACGATCGTCGACGCGGAGGTCAGGCTGGCGGCGCCCGAGTCGGCGATCGCGGGAACCCTCGTCCGGGTCGGGCTCAATGCGCCGGACGGGCTCGACGGTGCTCTCTACCTGTTCGCAACAGGCAAGACGCAGCATCTTGAGTTCAGTCGCGCCCGCGCCGCACCGACCGGCGGTTACCAGCCATGCGAACTGCGGCTGCCCGCCATCCCCGGCAGCTATACCCTGAAGTGGCTGAGCGACAGCAAGGAGGTTCTGGCGGAAGCACCACTCGCCGTCGTCGCGGCGGAAATCGCCCTGGAGGCCCCCGCCACCGCCATCGCGGGCACCCAGATCCAGGTCAGTCTCAAGGCCCCCGATGGCCTCTCCGGGCGGGTCATCCTGACCGCCAAGGGCAAGGACCAAGCCATCGACACCGCCCCGGTGAGGGAGGACAAACTTCAGGGTTACCAACCCGTGCGGCTGCGGCTGCCCACGGCACCCGGCGATTACCGCCTGGCCTGGATCGCCGCGGACAAAGCGGTTCTGGCGCAAGCGTCACTGACCGCCACCCCCGCGCGAATCAATCTGGCAGCCCCGGATCAGGTCGAGAAAGGAACGGCGCTGGCCATCGGCATCGAGGCGCCGGACGGCCTCGGCGGGCGTCTGTGTCTGTTCGCCCAGGGCAAGAAGAGCGCACTCACCTGCGGCCCTGTCCGCGAGGACAAGATCGCGGGCTATACCCCGGTCCGTCTGAAAGTCCCGGAGCAGACCGGACCACTCACCCTGAAATGGCTCAGCGGACGCGATGAAGTCCTGGCAGAACAACCCATGACCGTGGTCGACGACATCGTCGAGGGAGGCCAGGCAATCAAACCCGATTGACCCCGGATCAGTCGCCGCGGAGATCCTGCGGCGTGCTCGCACTGAACGCCCTGGCCCGCGGGTTGCGACAGTGGGCCATACCGCGGCCTGGATAGCCGGCAGCGGAACGCTAGCGGCCGGGCTCGCCGCCGGTATACTGCGCCCCCATGTCGATGCTGAAAAAGAAACCCAGGTGCCCGATTCATGGCTGCGAACTGATCCTGTCGCACCACGGCAAGAAATCCAACCTGGGACACTACTGGATCGAGGCGCAGGGCGCGCCCATTCTCTACTGTCCCGAGTGTCACGAACGCGGGACCGATACCTCCGTGGAGGTTGCGGCCGAGGCGTCCAATGCGTTCCTGCGCAAGCTGATCCGGCTCTACGACGGGTGCGAATTTCCCCCGGAACTGGGCCGGCCGCGCATCCGCGTGGACTTCAATCCGGGGCGGGCGGTGCCGGAGGGCCTGCCGACCGGTGGACAACAGCCGCTCTATCAGGTCACGGCGAGCCCGTCCGGTCCGGCGGACCCTGGCCCCAGCCCCGACGCCGAACCGCCCCCGGAAGCGGAGTTCGAGAGCTTCCGCCCGCGCCCGCCGCGCCACCGGCTTGACCAATTGGTGCTGGACGCCGAAACCCTGGCGCGCATCCGCGAAGCGGTGAATGTGCTGTTGTCGCAGGACCTGCTGTTCGGCTGCTGGAATCTCGGATCGGTCGCGCGCACCGGTCGGCGGGTGGCACTGAACTTCTACGGCCCGCCGGGGACCGGCAAGACTCTGGCCGCCGAGGCGATTGCGGCCATGCTGGAGCGCGAGATCCTCGTCATCAGCTATGCCGAACTGGAATCGAAGTATGTCGGTGAGACCCCCAAGAACATCCGCGCCGCTTTCCGGCGCGCCACCGACACCGGGGCCCTGCTATTCTTCGACGAGGCCGATTCCATCCTCGGCAAGCGCCTGACCAGCGTGTCGCAGGCGGCGGACAATTCGATCAACGTGGCACGCAGCACCACCCTGATCGAGTTGGACAACTTCGACGGGGCCGTGATCTTCGCCTCCAACCTGGTGAAGAATTACGATACCGCCTTCCTGCGCCGGGTACTGGCCCATGTCGAGTTCCGGCTGCCGGCCACCGAACAGCGGCGGCAACTGTGGCGGGGTCACTGCCCGGCGGAACTGCCGATCCGCGCCGACGTGGATTTTGAACTCCTGGCCCAGTATTCCGAGAACGCGGCCGGCGGCGATATCCAGAACGCCGTGTTGCTGGCCGCCTCTTACGCCTCGCTGCGCCACGGCGAGGAGCAGGTCGTTTCCATGGCCGATTTCAAACGCGCGATCACCTTTCTACTCGACGGCAAGCGGCGCATTCTCGAATGAGTGCGGCGTGGCGATTCCGCCGTACATCCTCTCTTTATCAGGTCCAGTGACGAGTATCTTTCATGACAGTTGAGCATCCCGCCTACCGCATTGGTCCCATTCATCTCGCGCCCGGTATTCTGCCGCGGCACGGGTGGAGCTTCCTCGGTGCCGCCTTCTTTTCCATCGGCCTGGTGACCTTCATCGCCATCGGCCAGACCTATGTACTGACCGAGCACCTCAAGGTACCGACCGCCCAGCAGGGATCGATCAGCGGGGACCTGGTGTTCTGGACCGAACTGATCACGCTGGCGCTCTTCATCCCCGCGGGCATCCTGATCGACCGCATCGGCCGCCGCTCCATCTACGCGATCGGTCTGGTGCTGCTGGGCTTGACCTATGCGCTGTATCCGCTGGCCGAGTCGGTGGGCGACCTCTACCTTTATCGCATCCTCTATGCCTGCGGGGTGGTCACGGTGGCTGGCGCACTCTCGACCGTGCTGGTGGATTATCCGGCCGAGCGGTCGCGCGGCAAGCTGGTGGCGATCGTCGGCGTGCTGGGCGGACTGGGAATCGTAGTGACCAACCAGGGTCTCGGCGCCCTGCCTCAGGCACTGACCAAGGCCGGATTCAGCGGCGACGAAGCGGGGCTTTACACCCATCTGGTGATCGCCGGGATCGCCCTGGGGGTCGCCCTGCTGGTCGCATTAGGACTCAAAGGCGGCACCCCGGTCCATAAGAAAGACCGCCCCGGCATCCGCGCGCTCTTCATCAGCGGCTTTGCCCAGGCCCGCAATCCGCGCATCCTGCTCTCTTACGCCAGCGCCTTCATCGCGCGCGGCGACCAATCGGTCAATGCCACCTTCCTGGTGCTCTGGGGCTCGACCGCCGGCATCGCCGCCGGCATGGGCAGCGCGGAGGCGATCAAGACCGGCACGCTTATTTTCGTCACCGCGCAGATCGCCGCCCTGCTGTGGGCGCCGGTCTTGGGTCCGCTGATCGACCGCATGGATCGGGTTTCGGCCCTGGCGCTGTGCATGGCCCTGGCGGCCATCGGCAATCTCGCCCTGCTGTTCCTGGATGATCCGCTGGGGGGCAATGCCACCTATTTCTTCATCCTGCTCGGCATCGGCCAGATCAGCGTCTATCTCGGCGGCCAATCACTCATCGGTCAGGAAGCGCCGAAACGCGAACGCGGTTCAGTCATCGGTGCCTTCAACGTCTCCGGCGCCATCGGTATCTTGCTAATCACCTCCTCCGGCGGACGGCTGTTCGACCATGTGGACCCGCGCGCGCCCTTCATCGTAGTCGGCGTGCTCAATGTGCTCTTGTTCCTGGCCTCGGTTTATGTGCGACTGAAGGCGCCGAGCCCGCCGATCGCAGACGACCGTGAGCACGAGCACGCCGGTGTCCATTGACCGCGGGCGGAGCATCCGCCTTCGCGGCGCGGATTGAAGACGCCGTGGCCGCCGTGGTGCAGGCCGAGGCCGACCGCACGCAGGCGCAGGCGCGTCAGACTGACGCGCGTGACTTGGTGCCTGAACTGAGAACCCTTGATCACCATCATCATGGCCGGCATCGCCTGAGCGATCAATAACTCGCGGCACTGACCGCCGTGCATGACTTCCACATCCGCCGTGCCGACGGCACCACCGCCGCCGAGCGTTTCTTCGGGCAAGCCCACGCAACGTTGTTCGCGCAAGTGCTCCAGCGGATGCCGCTGCCCCCGCCACCAGCGCGCCTAAGCCGCTCTCGCTCCTGCCGGTGGCGGCGTAGCGGGGGTGGCCGGAACGATGATCAAGGCCCGCCCTACCGACTAGAGGCCGCTCTACTCATTAATGCTTCCAAAGTAAGAAAGTTTATACCGATTCTCTCTTATCTCAAATCCAAAAATCATGTACCCATTGCCGCAGTTAGCCTCATAACCGGGATCGCCTTTGCCGGTTTCGCATGCTCCGCTCTTCATCATTTCGATGACAATCGGCTCAAAAATTGCCTTAAAGCGTTCACGAAAAACCGTAGCTGACGCAATGTCCGGGTGGCCGGAATCGATCGAACGCAACGGAAAACTGGTCAGCGCACCGGCGTCATCGACTCGGTTCGTCATGACTGCAGCACGAAACGACTCCCAAGTGCCTGTGAACGAGAGCCGCTGGTCTGAAGCGCAGGCGGACAAAGCAAACATAAGAGCACCAGCGATACTCAGCATTTTTGCCGTGTGGTTTTTTTTGTCGAGAATTTTCATAGCTGCGTGGTATCAGTCAGGGGTCGGATGGCTATACGGCCCGAGCGCCGATGGCAGGCGTCATGTTCGGGTCTTGGTCATGATTTCGGTGCGGGCCAGCCGAGGCACCGGCCGACGGAAGCCTTGGACTCCAAATGCGCATCGCTGGCCGGAACGATGATTAAGGCATCAAGTGAGTAACATAAGGTCGAGAGAGCTAGTTGGGTTGACTAGGTCGTCCCGACGTTGGCAGGGTCGATTGGAACGAACGGTGAGTGGACCTCGATCGGTTCCAGAATACATCTCAAAATGCAGCATCGAACTGCCGCTCGCCAAGCGTCCGACATAGGCGATGAGTTGTCCTCGTCGCACCTTGCTGCCTATTTGCAGGCCATCGGCAAGGCCTGATATTTCTCCGTATCAAATCACGAAGCCGGTAGCGTGACGGATTTCCAAAGCATCCGTTCCCGAATAAAAATGGTAATGAGCAATAACCTGACCATCGGTCACCGCAAGGATCTCGGTTCCCGGTACGGCGATTAAGTCACAGCCAGCATGGCGACGGCCTCTGCTACGTTGCGCTCCAAAAGCTCGGCCACCGGCCTTGTAGCTGAGATGCGGACGGCGACGCAACGGGAAGCGTAAGTTAGTTACTGCAACCAGCGTACCTATTGGCTTGGGCGCTGATGTGGCGGGTTGACTGTTGGCGCCTTTTCCGTTCAGTGCTCTCAACGTCTTGCCCGCAGGGTCAACACGGCTGTCGGGGTCGTGCATTCCCATCACATCTGTTTGAAAACGCTTAATCGCCATGATGGTTTTCGGGCCGACGATCCCATCTACCGGGATTTCGCGTCCGTTGGGATCCCGATGCCGGTTCTTATTAATCAGTTCCTGGATCTTCATGACGTCGTCGGAGTTGTTGGTCCCAGTCAATCCAACAGGTGCAGAAATAACTACCATAATAACGCTCCTCTCTCTAGTAGCATGACTTGCAAAGTCCACGGTGCGAACCGGCGACGGCGCAGTTCGCGGGGCGGCCGGGTCTATGACAGAGACCTAACAACCGTGACCAAGTTAGATGACAAAAATATGGTTCGTGTACTTAATCTTGTAGGCAATCGATCGCCAAGACCACCGAATCCCGCGCCGTCGGTGGCGGACTGCGCTGCGCTTGTCCGCCCGACGATGCCGCGTGGCCGGAACCATGATCAAGACCGCAGCGCCCCGCCGATCGCGAAAAGCCCAGGCTTTGGAGGATAATCTCCTTCCCGCGGACCAACCGCTGCTGCGACACCAGAGCCCTCATGACGACCGATCAATCGAACTCCAGCCTGGGCGATCTGCGCCACCAGCGCACGCCGGCCACCGTCCGTCCGCTCGCCGACGCCCTTGACGCCCCGCGCAAGACATTCACCACCCGCGCGGGCCAGCGGCTCGCTTACTATGTGGACGGCCCGGCAGCCGGGACACCGGTGGTGCTGATCCACAGCATCAACGCGGCACCGAGCAGTTACGAGATGAAACCGCTGTTCGACCACTGCCGCGCGCAACGCCCGGTCTACAGTCTGGACCTGCCTGGCTTCGGCCAGTCCGAGCGCCCGGCCGGCCCCTATACGCCGGACCTTTTCGCCGACGCGATCAGCGATTTTCTGACGCAGGTGGTCGCACAACCGGCTGCGGTCGTCGCGCTGTCGCTCAGCGCCGAGTTTGCCGCCCGCGCGGCAGCGGCCGTGCCGGACTTGGTTGCCTCGCTGGTGCTGATCTCGCCGACCGGCTTCAGCCGCCGCCCGCTCCCGTCCGCGGCCGTGGCCCGCGGGGTGCATCGGGTGCTGACCACGCCGGGGTTGAGCCAATGGCTGTACGGACTGGTCGCGTCGCGGCCCAGCATCCGCTTTTTCCTTAACAAGTCGTTCACGACCAAGGCACCGGACGATCTGATCGACTATGCTTATGCGACCTCCCATCAGCCCGGCGCCCGCCACGCCCCCCTGTATTTTCTCTCGACGCAGTTGTTCACGCCCCAGGCCGCCGATCGGCTCTACACCGCGCTCAGGGACCTGCCGGTGCTGGTGATCGCTGATCGCGACCCCTACGTCGATTTCGCAGGGCTCCCGGACTTTGTCGCTGCCCATCGGAACTGGCGGCATGAGACCCTGGCACCGCATCTCGGCCTGCCGCACTGGGAACACCCGGCGACGACCCGCGCGGTCCTGGATCGCTTCTGGAAACGGCCGACGGGGCCTGAAGGGACGATGGTGGATTGAGCAACAGGTCGCCGGTCCGCACAGCGGACCAAGCGCCGCTGGCCGGAACGATGATCAAAGCCAGACAGGCAGTCCGGGTGCCTGTTGGCAACTCAAGAGCAGACGCGGTCATCGTCACGGGGATCACTCGGGACCAGACTCCCGCTCGACCTCGAATCCCGCAACTTCCCATCCGGAATCTTTGGCCACCAGCGTCGCGTGAAACAGATACATGACGCCATTGATCGGCGGCGGATAACGCACCAGCACGAGTTGGCCTGCCTGACTTTCGAGGCGCCAGGTGCCGATATATGCGATCCCGTCGCGTATCCACACCGCGGATGTACTGAGTTCGCGCGCGAAGGGGTCCTGTACCTCGCGGTAGGGTGCCGGAAATTTGGCCACGGGCTGGGTGAAAAATGCGAGCAGGGCCAGCTTCATTTTTTCGAGCATGGCAACATCGACCCAGACCGCACCGGCGGTTGACTCGAACTGAATCCGGTCTGATGGGCTACTGAATTGGGCATTCATGGCGCAATGCTCCGTTGAGAATGGGATAAGGACGGGGGCGACAGGTGGCACCGCATAGCCGGCGTGCGCCAGTGCGGCGCTGAGCATCAGGGACATTTCCATTGGTCGGTCGCAATCGTTTCCACAACCTTTCCACCGGTATCCGGCAGTCGGTAGGCATCTCCCGCTTGCGGGGGCCGCGTGGTGCCGTCGCTGAGCTGGACGTCCGTACCATTGGCCGCCAAACCCTGCACCGTCGGCGGGGGCGGCCCCCCGCTGATCGGCGTCGGCGGGTTGTAAGCATAGGTCTTATCGACTTTTTTCTTGATGGCGTCCGGATCCGGGACCTCAATGAATGGTTTGGAATCCTGTGGGTTTGGAACTCTCTTTCTGAAGGTTGGGTCTTGGGGGGGCAGTCCTTTCTTGATACGCCATTGCTCCGTCTTGATATAGGCGTCGTACTCCCGTTGCGATCCGGCCATGCTCGATGGCTGGTCGGTGTGGGCCACTTCATGGAACAAGGTCGCGGCCGCGTTGCAGCAGTTCGTCGTTTCGTTCACCCACACCTTGGTTCCGTTAGCGGATCCGCCGCTGGTGAATCCACCATCGACCCACTGTCCGCCTTGATATTTCTGATTTTCAATCATGACGCGCAGCTCACTTTCGCCAACCCGCTCGTATTTCTCAGGCCAGATCCGCGCGAAGCGTATCAACACCTCGTCGGCAAAGTCGACCACCGAACCGGCGGTAATCGCAATCGGCTCATGAAGCAGCCGGCGCTGCGCCGCGTCAATATACTAGTTCGCCGGACCGGACACGCTGTTCAGGTATTCAGATGCCGCCGCGTGCAGACGCTGCGCCTTGGCCAGCTCGTTCGTGAACGCGATGTCGCGAAGAATAACGGACGCCCACGGCAGTTGCGGGTCGGCATGAAAAGACCGTCCCAGCAACAGCGTCAGATCGCTGAAAAGACTAGCGGAACTTTGTCGTGTGAAACCGTAATCGCGGCCCTTGCGAATACCATAGTCAACCACCTCGAGGATACCGTCTTCGCCCAGGCAGCGGCAGTGCTTTGGAAATGCGTCCTGGAGCCGGCGGATCATACGCGGCGGAAAGTCAGGCGCGTCGACGCTGTCGAAGGCGTCAATCTGCTGTGCACGGATACTCAGCATCGTGTCATCACCCTGCACTCAGCCGTTGCTTATAGACTCCACCGACCCGGGTGAAGCCCAGCCGCTCGTAGAACATGCCGGTCGCCTCGACCCGAATTCCGGTGGAGACGGCCAGACACAGTTCCCGCGCACCACGGTCCTTGGCCCATTGCCGGAGACCGCGAATCAGGCGCATTGCCGTGAGGCCGCCGCGTCGCGCGGGAGTGAGAAAAAACACTTCGTCACTCACCAGCGTCTCGTTGCAAAAATAATAATCAATCAGACAGCCGCCGATCATCCCAATGATGGCGCCGGCATGTTCCGCCACCAGGCCGCAACGCGTATCACGATCTTCGATATACGCAATGATAAGGCCGCGCACTTTATCGCGATCATAGGGCAAAAAAGCGTAGGCGCTTTCCTGGTGAAGTTGCGCTCCCAACTCGAGCAGAGCCGCGACGTCAGTATAGCCCGGAGGACGAATGACCATGACACACAGGCAGCAGCCGGCTATTGCAGCATACGGTGGCCCGGATGGTAGCAGCACCGACACCGACGATCCAGCGGGGGATCGCGCCGACTGGCGTCGGCCGCAGCGGCAAGGGCCGCCTGGCAAACCCGCAGGCCGCGGCAGGCGTCCAAACTCTGGGCATGATGGATCACCCGTGGTTGCAGGCGCACGCTGCACACGCTGCGCTGCATGCTGGACCGATTCAGGTCACCCCCGCCGCGGATCGAGCCCCAGCGGTGCCGGCGCGGGGGACGGATTCAGGGGGCGACACCCGGCGGTTTCGATTCGACGGGTCTTTCCAATTCCAGCCTAAACGGACATGATGAGCGGATGGACAGATATCCCTACCCAATCGCCCGTATCGGCATCATCGGCGGCGGTCAGCTCGGCCGCATGATGGTCAAGGCCGCCAAACGTCTAGGGTGCACCTGCGTGGTGCTTGACCCGACCCGCAGTTCGCCCGCCGGTCAGGTGGCCGGACACCAGATCGTCGGTGATTACCACGATCCCGCGCGGCTGCGTGAACTCTGCGAATCGTGCGACGTCACCACCTTCGACATCGAGGACATCGACAGCGACACGCTGATCGAACTGGAGCGGGAGGGCAATCTGATCTTCCCAGCCCCGGGCGTGCTGGCCGTGATCCAGGACAAACTGACGCAAAAACAGGCACTGCGCGACGCCGGCATCCCCACCTCGCCCTTCATCCCCATGCCGGAGCCCAACCCGGAGGGCTTCGCCGCCTTTGGGTATCCGCTGGTACAGAAAGCCTGCCGCGGCGGCTACGACGGGCGCGGTGTGGTGATCATGAGCACGGCGGCCGACTACCCGGAGCGGCTGCCCGTCCCGTCGCTCCTGGAGCGCTTCATCCCCGCCGCCAAAGAGCTGGCAGTCCTGGTGGCGCGCGGCCGGGATGGGGACTGCCGCTGCTATCCGGCGGTCGAGATGTGTTTCAGACCCAAGCAAAACGTGCTGGACCTGCTGCTTGCCCCGGCCGACCTGGACGCGGCGACCGCCGCCGCCGCCGCCGCCCTGGCGCAGCGTACCGTGGAGGCTTTGGGCGGGGTCGGCGTCTTCGGGATCGAACTGTTCCTGACCACCACGGGTGAGCTGCTGGTCAATGAGGTCGCGCCGCGCACGCACAACTCCGGGCACCACACGATCGAGGCCAACATGACCGATCAGTTCGAGCAGCACCTGCGCGCGGTGGTCGGCTTCCCGCTCGGGGCCACCGACCAGCTCTCGCCGGCGGCCATGATCAACCTGCTCGGCGCTCCCGGACACCGCGGGCGCCCGGTCATCAAGGGGATGGCGGCGGCCCTGGCGATCCCCGGGGTCTGCGTGCACATCTACGGCAAGGCATCCACCTCACCCTATCGCAAAATGGGTCATGTGACGGTGCTGGACCAGGATTTGGCGAACGCGCGGCGCAAAGCCGAACAGGTTCGGGAACTGATCGAGATCACCGGAGAAGACCATCCATGAGCAGCGCACAGGTCAAGCCCCTGGTAGGGATCATCATGGGCAGCGACTCCGATCTGCCGGTGATGCAAGAGGCCGCGGACATCCTTCGCGACCTCGGCGTCCCGTTCGAGATGACCATCGTCTCCGCCCACCGCACGCCCCAGCGACTCTATGACTATGCCCGGAGCGCCGTGGAGCGGGGGCTGGCGGTGATCATCGCCGGTGCCGGTGGTGCGGCCCACCTGCCGGGCATGGCAGCGGCCATCACCCCGCTGCCGGTGATCGGCGTGCCGGTGAAGACCTCGGCCCTGTCCGGCCAGGACTCGCTGCTGTCCATCGTCCAGATGCCCGCCGGGGTGCCGGTCGCAACCGTGGCCATCAACGGCGCCAAGAACGCCGGCATTCTCGCCGCCCAGATCCTGGGCACCGCCGACCCCGCGTTGCGCGAACGGGTCGCGGCCTTCAAGCGCGATCTGGAAGCCATGGTGCTGGAGAAGGCGGCACGGATGGAGGCGTCCGCGCGTTGATCATCGTTCCGGACGGCCGTGGACGGTCCGCACAGCGGACCCTACGGTAACACCGTGACCTGTAGGGTCCGCTGTGCGGACCGACAACCGTGCCGATCGCGCGCTGGCCGGGTTTATGACCGAGGCCCTTATTGGTGAATTGCTCCTGAACTCGCCGCGGCCCCGGCGATCTGCCCCGCACTCGGCGGTTGCGCCGCCGCCCATAGCAGCGTATGCAGCTCAAATAACCCATCGCGATGGGAGACCAGCGCCCGCTTCTCATTGGGCTTGAGGCTGCCGAGGCCCTCGTCCTGAAGCTGGAAGATCAGACCCTCCAGATAGTGCCGGCGCCGCCGGTTCGGCGTCTCGTCCGGCAGCATGGAAGCGTGCAGGGCGTAGGCGCAGGGGTCGACGACGGCCCGATACCAGAGGTCGCCGCCGGTGGCGGTGGTGCACAGCGGCGTACCGGCATGTGCCAGATTCTGCTCCAACAATTGCAGCACCCGCGGCTGCGCGCTCTCCTCGGGAGTCAGAAAGATGCCGACGCGGCGGGCGAGTTGGCCGAGCCAGACCCGGCTGGTGATCATCGACACCGGGATCGAAAGCGCCAATCCGGCCAGCACCGGCGTAAACCACCAGAAGAAGGACGGCACATACCGATAGGACAGGAACCCGACGACCACCGCGATGAGTGTGTGCGAGAGATGAGTCCCGAATGCCTCGGCGAACCCGGTCTGGTGATCTCCACGTTGCTGTGCCGGCCAGCCGACGTTCTGACGCAGCAGAATGGCGAGCACGAACTTGCTCTGGAACAGCATCAACACGGGCGCCAGGAGCACGGAGAACAGACTTTCGGTCAGCACACTCAGGGTGGCACGCACCAGGCCGCCGAACTGGCGGCTCAGGGCAGGCTTGGCGGCGAGCAGCACCAGGGCCAGGATCTTGGGCAGAAACAGCATGGTCAGTGTCACCCACAGCACCGTGGTCATTTCCACCGTGTAGGTTTCCGGCCAGACCGGCAAAATATTGTTGCCGAAAAAATAGACGGGCTCGACCAGGCTCTGGAAATAGGCGGCGACGCCGGTGACCACGAGAAAGATCAGCCACAGGGGGGAGGCCATGTAGGACATGACCCCCATGGCGAAGTGGATACGGCTCAACGGCTTGAACCCGCGCGCAAACACCAGTCGGCTATGCTGGAGATTCCCCTGGCACCAGCGCCGATCGCGCTTGGCATAGTCGATCAGGGTGGGCGGGATTTCCTCGTAGCTCCCGCCGAGATCGTAGGCCAACCAAACTCGCCAGCCGGCGCGGCGCAGCAAGGCCGCCTCCACGAAATCGTGGCTCAGGATCTCCCCGCCGAAGGGCTCACGGCCCGGCAGCTTCGGCAACCCGCAGTGATCGGCAAAGGGTTTGACCCGGATGATGGCGTTGTGGCCCCAGAAGTTGCTGGTGCCGAGCTGCCAATAGGACAGGCCCGCGGTGAACATCCGCCCATAGAGACTGCCGGCGAACTGGAGCATCCGGGAAAACAACGAGGAGCGGTTCACCGGGACCGGCGGGACCTGGATCAGGGCCACCTTCGGATTGCGCTCCATGCGTGCGACCATCTCCACCAAGGTCTCACCGGCCATGATGCTGTCGGCATCCAGCACGATCATGTAGCGGTAACGCCCACCCCAGCGGCGACAGAAATCGGCGATGTTGCCGCTCTTGCGACTGGTGTTCTCCACCCGGTTGCGATAGAAAACGCGCGCCGGATGTCCCATCTCCTTGGCCCAGCGGCGCCAGAGCAACTCCTCTTCCACCCAGATATCCGGGTCGCGGGTGTCGCTGACCACAAAGACCTCGAAACCGTCCTGCTGACCGGTCTCCGCCAGGGATTGCCACATGGCCCGCAGCCCGGCGAAGACCCGCACCGGGTCCTCGTTGTAGACCGGCATCACCAATGCCGTCTTGAACGGGCCGCTGGGTGCGGCGCCCGCGGCGCGGGTATCGGCGTTGGCGATGGCATAGTGATCCCGCCCGGTCACGAGCATCGCGAAGCCGATGGTCGCGGTCCAGAATGACGCGCTGATCCAGAGGGTCAGGATCGCGTAGAGGCCCAGCATGACGAGCTCGTGCGGTCGGGTTCCGCCGTCCTGGAACGCGACGCTGAGCAGGGACATAGCGCCCAGCGTCGTCAGCAGCACCAACAGGAAAAAGAGGATCCGGCGGTAATGGTGGCCCATGACGCCGATCCGGGACTCACTGGTCATTGCGGTTGCTCCGTACGCGGCGGCGCGGCGGCCGACTCGTGGCCGACCAGCACCCGCAGGGCGCCGGTGATGCGCCGACCCAGGTCGTGACAGCATAGATTGATGGTGCTGGGCTCCATGTCCAGCGGGGCCGGCTCAGGCTCCGGCTGGACGCCGGCAGCCCGCACCTGGGCGGCGATCGACTCTCCGGCGACCCCCGCGAAGCGCGCCGACCAGTTCGGCACGGCACCGCTCAGCACGGCAGCACGGGCGGTGAACAATGCGTCAACCTCCCCCGTGATATCGAGCTCCGTGCAGAGCCAGGCATCGAGTAAGGCATAGGCCTCCTCGATACCGGCTTCGACCGGATCCTCTACGATCACCCGCGCCTCCCAGCGCTGCTGGATGCGCATCAGCAGCCGCTCGCGGTGCAGCGCGTCCTCGATACCCAGGGCACGCAGGTAGAGGGCGACCCGCTCCGCTACCGGTGCCCAGGCCGCCGGGGACCGGTCGGCCGCCGCGACCCCGGCGCCGGACTGCCCCACCATGGCTATTCCCGAATCCATTGGAAACTCCAGGTTTCGCTTAGCACATCATTGCCGTTGCGCAGGAAGGCCCGCAGGTCGACCGGACCAGAACCATCGGGGCTGAGTTCAAAGAACAGCCGCCAACCCTTGGTCTCGGGATTCGGCTGGACCGTCGGGGTGGACAAGGTACCCGAGGACGTCGAGACGAAGGCCTCCACCGGGGTGTCGGTCGGCAGCGCGGCGAGGGCTTCGCCGCCGAAATCGAGTACGAACTTGCGTTTCTCGGAATCCAGCACGGCGGTGCCGCCGGCGCCGATCCGGGTGGACAGGGTCCGACCACCTTGCAACTTGGCCTCCGGATCGCCGGCGAAGCGCAGGCGGTAGGCATATTCGAACCGCTCACCGGCGCCGGCGGTCCGCTCCGGGATCCAGAAGGCGACGACATTGTCGTATTGCTCCGAGTCGCTCGGAATCTCTACCAGTTCAACCACACCCTTGCCCCAGTCGCCGATGGGCTCCACCAAGGCGCTCGGGCGACTCTGATAGGACGCCTCCAGGTCCTGATAGCTACGGAAGTCACGGTCGCGTTGCAGCAGCCCGAACGCCTTCGGATTCTCGGCCCGGAAGGCACTGATGCGTAACCCCTTGGGATTGACCAGCGGCCGCCAGATGCGCTCGCCGGTGCCGTCGACCAGGAGCAGACCATCGGAGTCGTGGACTTCGGGACGGAAGTCGTCCATGAAGCGGTCGGTATCCTCGGCATGGAAGAACATGCTGGTCAGGGGCGCAATTCCGAGTTTCTTCACCCGCTCGCGCAGGAACAGGTGGGCCTTCACATCGATTACGGTCTCCCGCCCTGGGGAGATCAGGAAGCGGTAGGCGCCGGCCACGCTCGCACTGTCCAACAAGGCGTAGAGCGTGATGGAGGTCGCGTCCCGATCCGGCTTTTCCATCCAGAACTCACGAAAGACCGGAAACTCCTCCTTGCTCGGCAGCCCGGTGTCGATGGCCAGGCCGCGCGCGCTCAAGCCGTAGAACAGGCCCTTGGCGACCGCGCGGAAATAGCTGGCCCCGAGGAAAACGGCTACCTCGTCAAACACATCGTCCCGATTCAGCGGATACAGCAACCGCAGGCCGGCGAACCCCAAATCCTCAGGCAGATCCGGCGGAACCGTATTTTTGCCGTAATCGAACAGGCTGTTGCGATACAGCACCGGGACCGCTTTCCCCTCTTCGATCACGTTGAAGGTCACCCGGTCCTTGAACATGAACCCGCGCGGGAAGAGCTCAGCCTGGAACGGCAGGGACTCGGCCCGCCAGAGTGACTGGTTGCGGCGGAACCGGATATCGCGATACTGGTCATAGTCGAGATTGGCGAAGAAGGGCGGCAGCGCGGGCTGATCCGGCTGATAAGGCCCGGCCGCCAGCTCATCGGCGCGGCGCACCACGGAGGCGAACGTGAAATGACCCGGCACACCTTGCTCCACACCTGGGGCGGCAGAGCCGGTCTCGGCCTCGCCCCGGACGGTTCCGGTGATCGCCAGTGCCGTGAAGGAAAGGGCCGCACAAAGAGGCAAGAGTCCGAAACGTCTCGGGATCATAATACTGAATCGCCTGCAAGTCAGGGTTGCGTGATATAGGACATCGGGCCGCGGCAACCGGACGCTGCGGGGACACCGGTCCTGGTTGATGCGACCCGGCCCCCGGTCAAGCCCGTCCGACCGCCCCGATCGGGAACAGTCGTGCCAAACGTGGATTGTAGGACAGCGCCTGGGGCACGCGCACGGTCCTTGTCGAGCAAGCGGCAGACGATCCGCCGACCGCGGCCGTCGGGCACCTGCTTTACGCGACCGCGCGGCGGCACCAGACCCGCGCCGCGGCACGAAATGACCCATCGGGAGCGCGCGGTGTCTGGTTGTCGGCGACGCCCAGGAGTAAGCTCCGCTTGGGGCTGGTCATGGGCGGCGGATCGCTGCCAACCAACTGCCGCGTCACGCGGGTTGGCCCGACGTCGGCAGCCGCGCACCCCCAAACCAGCGAATGATACCAGAATATCCAGAGCCGCCGCGCACCCGCTACCCGTGAAGAGCACCGCTGATCCAACCTCAACCACGGGGCCCGACGCCGCGACACGGGATCTATGTTTGCGTGCCCTCGCCGACCACGCGCCGGACTGGGATTACTGGGTCGGCCCCGACGGCATCTATCGCTATGTCTCCGCGGCCTGTGAGGCGGTGTGCGGGTACCCCCCGGAAGCCTTCCTCGAGGATCCAGGGCTGATGGAACGTCTCGTGTTGCCGGAGGACCGCGCCGCCTGGGACGCACACTTGGTCGCAACGGCCAATACCGGCGTGTCACACCTCCCCCACCAGGCACTTGAGCTGCGCATCCGCACCCGTGAGAACGAAGTGCGTTGGATCGAACATCGCTGCCGACGGGTCTATGACAGCGACGGGACCGATCTGGGCTGGCGTGGGGTCAATCACGACATTACCGCCCATCAGTCAGCCGTGGCGGCCTTGGCCCGGAGCGAGGCTCATCTGCAAGCCGTGGTCCGTTGCGCGCCGGTGGGTATCATTACGGTCGTGGCGCGTATCTTCGTCGAGGTCAACGACCGGCTGTGCGAGATGACGGGGCACACCCGTGAGTCGCTGCTCGGTCAATCCACGCGCATCCTTTACGTCAACGATGCCGAGTTCGAGCGCGTCGGCGCGGCGATTTACCCGCGGGCGACGCAGGTAAGCAATGCCCAAGTCGATGCGCGCATGCGCCGCCGTGACGGCCAACTCATCGATGTCGTCCTGTCCAGCGCGGCGCTGGACCCCGCGGACCTGTCGCGCGGCGTCGTGTCCACCCTGCTCGACGTCACCCAGGCCCGACGCGACCAGGCCCTGATGGAGACCCGTTTGTCCCTGACGGCGGGCGCCGCGGCGGCGGATCAGGACACCCTGCTGCGGATTGGGCTGAGTGCCGCCAAACGCCTGACCAACAGCCAGGCCGGGTATTTTCATTGCATCGAAACCCTCCCCCATCGCCAGGGTCTGCCGCAGGGACACCAGACGCTGGAGCACCCGCTGGTGGTGCAGGTTGAACGTGATGGACAGTTAATGGCCATCCTGGCGGTTGCCGGCAAACCTGGCGACTACACCGCGGCCGATCGGGCGGCCGTGACCGACATCGCCGCCATGGTCATGGAACGGCTGGACGCCGTGCGGGCAGAACAGTCGCTGCGTCAGGCCGCCCGCGTCTTTGAGAGCACTTCCGAGGGCGTCATGGTGACCGACCCGCGGGGGCACATCCTCGCGGTCAACCGAGCGTTCACCCGCATCACCGGCTATGCGGAGTCGGATGTGCTCGGCCTGACACCCCGTATCTTGCGCTCAGGGCGTCATGACCGCGCGTTCTACCAGGAACTCTGGAGTGCCTTGCGCGACGCCGGCCAATGGCGCGGCGAGATTTGGAACCGACGCAAGGACGGCGAAATCTACCCAGAGTGGTTGACTATCAGCGCGGTCGATGATGCGACCGGACAGACCACTCACTATGTCGCGGTGTTCAGCGACGTCACCCAACTCAAACAATCCCAAGAACGTATGGATTTCCTCGCACACCACGACGCGCTCACCGGTCTGCCGAACCGCATCCTGCTCCAAGACCGACTCGGCCAGGCCATTCGCCGTGCTCAGCGGGAACGCGGCCGTCTCGCCCTGCTGTTTGTTGATCTGGACCGGTTCAAGGAAGTGAACGACACCCTGGGTCATGGGGTGGGAGACCGCCTGCTCGAGGCGGTCGCGCGCCGACTCGGCGAGCGGCTGCGCGGCGCGGACACCCTGTCACGACTCGGCGGGGATGAGTTCCTCGTCCTCCTGGACGGCAACTCCTCGGCCGCCGGAGCGGCGGCGGCGGCCCAAGCCTGCCTGGACCTGCTGCGGCCCCCGATCCAGATCGACAGCCACGAGATTCACCTCTCGGCGAGCATCGGTATCAGTCTCTATCCGGCCGACGGCATGGACGCGGAGACGCTGATCCGCTGTGCCGATCTGGCGATGTACCAGGCCAAAGAGCAGGGCCGCGGTAACTACCAGTTCCACGCCCCGGAGATGAGCATCGCCGCCCAGGAGCACCACGCACTCGAAAATGCCCTGCGCGGCGCCCTGCCCCGCGGTGAACTCGGGTTGCTCTACCAACCGCAGATCGACCTGACAACCGGTCATTTGTGGGGGGTCGAGGCCCTGGCACGCTGGACCCACCCGGACCTCGGAGCGGTCGCGCCGGAACGCTTCATCCCCGTCGCCGAGCGCATCGGGCTGATCGGCGAACTCGGTGAGTGGGTCTTGACCGAGGCGTGTCGGCAGTTGGTCCGCTGGCGCACCGCCGGCTTCGCCGTACCGCGCATCGCCGTCAACGTATCGATCCAGCAACTCGCGCGCTCCAACCTGCTGCCGACGCTCCAGCGCTGCCTGGTCGAGTCCGGACTGGCCCCTGAAGATTTGGAAGTGGAAGTCACCGAGTCAGTGATCGTGGGCGATAACGCGCGGGTCATTACCGCACTGAGTGATCTGCGCAGCCTGGGGATCAGCCTGGTAGTGGACGATTTCGGCACCGGTGCCTGCGCGCTGGGACGGATCAACCGCGTACCGATCGATCGGCTGAAGATTCACGGATCTTTCATCCGCTGCATCGGGCGCGGCCAGAGCGAAGAGGCAATCGCCCGTGCCATCATCGGCCTGGGTCGCGACCTGGGGCTCGCGGTGATCGCCGAGGGCGTCGAGCGGGAGGACCAATCCGCCTTCCTTCAGGCGGCCGGCTGCCGGCTGGCCCAAGGCTACCTGTTCGGCGCACCGATGGATGCCGACGCCCTCGGGGCCTATTTGGGCCGGGCAGCGGTGCATTAGGTCAGCGCGCGACACCGGCGCCCGGCCGGTGTTGCGCACCTGACCACCGCGCGCGACCTAGAGCGGCACCGGCGGGACCGCGTCCAGATGCCAGATGTCGCGATTGTATTCACCGATGGTCCGGTCGGATGAGAAGAATCCGCTGTGGGCGGTATTGAGAATACTCATGCGCGTCCAGTGTTCCTGGTCGCGGTAGGCCGCCGCGGCGCGCTCCTGAGCCTCGCAATACCCCTGGAAATCCGCGGCGGTCATCCACGGATCATGCGGGCTGCGAATCGTGTGAATGATCGCGTCGAAAATACCTCCTTCGAACTGATTGAAATGACCGCACTCCAGGAGGTTCATCACATCCTGCAGGGCGCTGTCGCGGGCGATGATGGCATTGGGATCATAGTGACCGCGACGTTGTTCGACCTCGGCGGCCGTGAGCCCGAACAGGAAGAAGTTCTCATCGCCCACCTGTTCCCGAATCTCGATATTGGCCCCATCCAGCGTGCCGATGGTGACGGCTCCGTTCATCATGAATTTCATGTTGCCGGTGCCTGACGCCTCCTTGCCGGCCGTCGAGATTTGCTCTGACAGGTCGGTGCCGGGCGCGATCACTTCCATGAGCGACACCCGGTAGTCGGGCAGGAAGGCGACCCGCAGCCGCCCCTCGGTATCCGGGTCGCGATTGACCGCCCGCGCCACATTGTTGATCAACTTGATGATCTGTTTGGCCATGTAGTAGCCGGGCGCAGCCTTGCCGCCGATCAGCACACACCGCGGCGTCCAGTCACGGGTATCCCCGCGCTTGATGCGGTTGTATAGGTGGACGACGTGCAGGATGTTCAGGAGTTGACGCTTGTACTCGTGGATGCGCTTGACCTGCACATCGAACATGGCCTCCTCGGGGAACTCGACATGTACGATCTGCTTCACGGTCTGCGCGAGCCGGCGCTTGTTTTCCTGCTTGATGGCACGCCAGCGCTGACGGAATACCGCGTCATTGGCATAGGGAACGAGCTGTTCAAGCTGATCGAGATCGCGCACCCAGCCGTCGCCGATCGTCTCATTCAGAAATTCACGCAAGCCCGGATTACAGAGTGCAAGCCAGCGCCGCTGGGTCACCCCATTGGTCTTGTTGTTGAACTTCTGCGGCCAGAGGTCATGGAAGTCTTTGAACAGCCCTTCCACCAGCAGTTTCGAGTGCAGGGCGGCGACCCCATTGACGGAGAAGCTGCCGACGATGGCCAGATAGGCCATCCGGACCTGGCGCTCGTGCCCCTCTTCGATCAGTGACATCCGACGCTGCCGCTCGCTGTCGCCGGGCCAACGGCTGGCCACCTCGGCGAGGAAACGGGCATTGATCTCGTAGATGATCTCCAGGACGCGCGGCAGGAGTTGCTCGAAGAGCCGGACCGGCCAGCGCTCCAGGGCCTCCGGCAGCAGGGTGTGGTTGGTATAGGCCATGGTCTTGGTAGTGATGGCCCAGGCCGGCCCCCAATCCAGATCATGTTCATCCATCAGTTGCCGCATCAGTTCCGCCACCGAGATGGCGGGGTGCGTATCGTTCAACTGGAAGCAGTTCTTGGCCGCGAATTCGCTGAAGTTCTTGCCCTTCAGGCGCACCCACTCGCGCATCACATCCTTGATGCTGGCGCTCGCCAGGAAGAACTGCTGACGCAGGCGCAACTCCTTGCCGCTCTCGCTGGCGTCGTTGGGGTAGAGCACCATGGTGATGTGCTCCGCCGCGTTCTTCTGCGCAACGGACTCCGGATAACTGCCGGCGTTGAACTCACCCAAATCGAACTCGTCGGTCGCGGCGGCCTTCCAGAGGCGCAGGGTGTTGATGTTGTCGTTGCGGTAACCGGGAATCGGCACATCATAGGGCACCGCCAACACATCACGGGTATCGACCCAGCGCGCCGCCGGCCGGCCGCTGTGATCTTTGTAGCGCTCGGTACGACCGCCGAACTGGATACGTTGAGTGTATTCCGGACGCTCCAACTCCCAGGGGCTGCCGTCGCGCATCCAGTGATCAGGCTCCTCCGACTGATGACCGTCCTCGATCAATTGCCGGAACATTCCGTATTCATAGCGCAGGCCATAGCCTTTGACGGGCAGTTCCAGGGTCGCGCAGGAGTCGAGGAAGCAGGCGGCGAGTCGACCCAATCCGCCGTTGCCGAGACCGGCATCGCGCTCGCCGCTCGCGAGCTCTTCGAGGACCAGACCCATGTCGTACAGCCCCTGCTCGGCGGCATCGTGGACGCCGAGGTTGAGCAGGGCGTTGCATAGGGTCCGCCCCATGAGAAATTCGAGCGACAGATAGTAGGTCCGCTTGCAGTCCGCGTCGTTATGGGCTTGGCGGGTCCGCTTCCAACGCTCCATCAGCCGGTCACGCAGGGTGATCGCGAGCGCCTCGTAGGGGTAGTAGGCCGAGCGTGAATTCCGATCCTGCCCCATGGTGTGAGCGAAATAATGACGCACATCGGCGGCGATTGCGGTCGCGTCCATCCCCAGGGGCGGGAGATCGAAAAACGCGTCGTTCGGTTGGCTGCGGCTCAGATCTTTAAATGGAGACATGGGCTTATGCTGATCCTCTTGTTATCGAAACACGGCGATTGGTGGCTGCGGCTGGGATTCTACAGGCAACGAGCGCGCTTGAGTCAATGAGCTGGCCGCCAGTCGCCAAGGATCCGGGGCTTGAGCCGAAACCGGTCAGGCGGCAACCATCAGGCTGTTGCTTGGCCGCTGCCCGCTCGCGGCTCAGTAGTAGAGCGCCTGGACCCGCCAACCGCTGCCGGTGAGGCCCAGGCGCACGACCACCGGTTCTCCGCAATCCGTGTTCAGACGCAGCGAAAACTGCCCCGGACCGTCGAAAAAAGCCCGCGCCAGCGCCGGGCGCAAGCCCGCACCCGGCGGGGAGTACGCAAGCATCCGGCCGCGCACCCAGGCCAGATCGACCTGCGTCTCGAGTGCGGCGGTGCCGTCGCGCCGGATCGCCTCTTCCAACCAGACGATAAAGGCATCCGAGGGCGGAGCGATGGTGCTATCGATGTCCTTGTTGAGTCGACGGCGGAGTTCATCGCGAATAGCCTCCAGGTCCATCAGGTGGGCGAGAACGATCTGATCATTCCGCACCAGGGCGCGATCCAGCCGCCACAGGGTCACGTAGGGCCAGACCAGATAACAGATCAACAGGGCCAATACTACCAGGAGCCAGCCGAGACGCTGCCGACCGCGTGCCCGCAAGACCCGCGACAGTGCGACCGGACGGGTCTGCTTCATTCCAACTCGGCCTGCCGTTGCTCCAATTCCTCACCGACCGCCAGCCACTGCCCCTCGGCCGCCGCCAAGTCGACGGCGACCCGGCGCTGCTCCTCCAGCAAGGACAGCAGTCGTGGTTTGGCATCGGCGGCATAGAGTTGCGGCTCGGCCAGCACCGTGGCCAACGCCGTCCTCCGGGCGGTGAGGACCTCGCACTGCTGCTCCAGCGCCTTGAGCTGGTTGCGCAGCGGCTGCAGGACCTTACGGACCTCCGCGGCGGCGCGCCGCTGCTGCTTGCGGTCGGCGCCGTCACGGACATCGACGCCGGCACCAGGCCCCGCCGCCTCCGGGTCACGGGCGGCGAGCCAGGCCGGATAGTCGTCCAGGTCGCCGTCGAATGGTTCGACCCGACCGCCATCGACCAGCAACAGCGTATCGGCGGTCACCCGCAACAGGTGACGATCATGCGAGACCAGGACCATGGCACCGTCGTAGTCCTGCAGCGCCTCGCTGAGCGCATGACGCATCTCCAGATCCAGATGGTTGGTCGGCTCGTCGAGCAGCAACAGGTTGGGTCGCTGATAGATCAACAGGGCCAGCACCAGCCGGGCCTTCTCGCCGCCCGACAGCGGCGCCACCGGACCCAAGGCACGTTCCCCCGCGAAGCCGAAACCGCCAAGATAATCGCGCACGGACTGCTCGGTCGCCTTGGGGTCCAGGCGTTGCAGATGCTGGAGCGGACTGTCGTCGCGCCGCAATTGATCGAGCTGGTGCTGCGCGAAATAGCCGATCCGCAGGTCCTGGGCGGTCTGCCGACAGCCGCCGCTCGGGGCAAGATCCCCGGCCAGAACTTTGATGAGCGTGGACTTGCCGGCCCCGTTGCGGCCCAGGAGCCCGATGCGGTCACCGGGGTTGAGACTCAGGTTCACGCCGCCCAGGATCGGCCGGTCGGCATAGCCGGCGGCGACCGATTCCAGGCGCAGGAGTGGGTTGGGCAGGTGCAGGGCCGGCGCGAAACCGAAATGAAAGGGGGAGTCGACATGGGCCGGGGCGATCAGCTCCATCCGCTCCAGCGCCTTTAGCCGGCTCTGCGCCTGGCGCGCCTTGGTCGCTTTGGCGCGAAACCGCTCCACGAACTGATGGATATGCGCGACTTCGCGCTGTTGGCGCTCATAGGCCGACTGCTGCTGGGCCAGGCGCTCGGCACGCTGACGCTCGAAGGCCGAGTAGTTACCCGCGTAGAGCGTGAGGCGCTCGCGCTCCAGGTGCAGCGTGTGGCCGACCACCGCGTCAAGAAAATCACGGTCGTGAGAGATCAGGATCAAGGTGCCGCGGTAAGCTTTGAGCCAGCCCTCCAGCCAGATCACCGCGTCCAGGTCCAGATGGTTGGTGGGCTCATCGAGCAGCAGCAAATCCGAGCGGCACATCAGCGTGCGCGCCAGCGCCAGCCGCATCCGCCAGCCGCCGGAATAGCTGTTCACCGGCCGCCGCTCATCGCCCGGCGCGAAACCCAAGCCATGCAGCAGCCGCGCCGCGCGGCTCTCCGCACCATAGCCGTCGATCGACTCCAGACGGCCGGCCAGTTCACCGTGGCGCAGCCCGTCGCCGGCCGCATCAGCGATGGCGAGTTCGCCCTGAATGCGGCGCAATTCCGCGTCGCCGTCGAGGACGAACTCGATCGCCGGGGCCAGGGTATCCGGGGTGTGCTGAGCCACGTGCGCCAGTTGCCAGTCCGCCGGCAGACTGCAGGCGCCGGCATCGGCGTGCAGTTCGCCAAGCAGCAGGGCGAACAGACTGGACTTGCCGCACCCGTTGGCGCCGACCAGGCCCACCTTGGAGCCCGGATAGATGGTCAGCGAGGCTCCGGAGAGCAGCAGCCGCGGACCGCGGCGAAAAGAAAGATCAGTAAGTTGCAGCATCGTCGAGAGGTATCTTTAGCATCGGGTGGGAATCAGGCCGACCCGCGATCGAGGCGCCGGTAGCCGATCGCCTCGCTCAGGTGCGGCACGGCGATCGACGCGGCCCCCGCCAGGTCGGCGATGGTCCGGGCAACCTTGAGGATGCGGTGATAGGCACGCGCCGACAGCGCGAGCCGGGCCAGCGCCTGCTGCATCAGGCGCCGACCGCTGTCATCCAGTGCGCAATCCCGCTCGACCTCCCGCGGGTGCAGTGCACAGTTCGGCTTGCCGGCCCGCGCCTGCTGGCATGCGCGCGCGGCGGCCACCCGCGCCCGTGCGGATGCGCTGGTCGAGGCTCCCGCGGGAGCCGGACCGTCCAGCACGGAGAGATCGAATCGCGGCACCTCCACATGCATATCGATGCGATCCAGCAACGGACCAGAGATGCGCCCCCGATAGCGCGCAACCTGATCCGCCGTGCAATGGCAGCGCCCGCCGCTGTCGCCCAGATAGCCGCAGGGGCAGGGGTTCATCGCCGCCACCAACTGAAAGCGCGCGGGGAACTCGGCCTGTTGCGCGGCGCGCGAGATGTGAATGCGCCCCGACTCAAGCGGCTCGCGGAGCACTTCCAACACCCGACGATCGAACTCCGGCAACTCATCCAAGAACAGCACCCCCAGGTGCGCAAGCGAGATCTCACCCGGCCGCGGGTTGCTCCCCCCGCCCACCAGCGCGACCCCGGAAGCGGTATGGTGCGGCGACCGAAAGGGCCGTTGCAGCCAGGTCGCCGGGTCGAAACCCCCGCGTTCACTGATCGAGCGAATCGCCGCGGTCTCCAGTGCCTCGGCCTCGGTCAGCGGCGGCAGCAACCCCGGCAACCGGTTCGCGAGCATGGACTTGCCGGTCCCCGGCGGGCCGATCAGCAACAGACTATGGCCGCCCGCCGCGGCGACCTCCAGAGCGCGCTTGGCCTGCTCCTGACCGCGCACCTCAGCAAGATCCGGGTAGTCCGGAGCGCAGACCGCGGCCTGATCCGGGCAGCAGACCGGCAAACTCCGGGCCCCGTTCAGGTGCTCGCACACCGCCAACAGGTGAGGCGCCGGTCGGACGGTGAGATCACTGACCAGGGCCGCCTCCGCCGCGTTCTCAGTCGGCAGGATCAATTCTCGGCCGGCGTCGCGGACGGCCAGGGCCGCCGGCAACACGCCGGCGATCGGCCGCAGATCGCCCGAGAGCGCCAACTCACCCAGAAACTCGCAGGCAGCAAGCCGCCCGGCCTGGACTTGACCGGAAGCACCCAGGATACCCAGGGCAATCGCGAGGTCGAAGCGACCGCCCTCCTTGGGCAGGTCGGCCGGCGCCAGGTTGATGGTGATACGCCCCAACGGAAACTGAAAACGCCCGTTGAGCAGCGCCCCGCGCACCCGGTCCTTGCTTTCTTTGACCGCCAACTCGGGTAGCCCGACGATCGACAGGGCGGGTAAGCCGCCGGCGAGATGGACCTCGACCGTCACCAGCGGGGCCGCGATCCCGACCCGGGCACGACTATGCAAGACGCAAAGAGCCACGGGCGCGCACCTGGCGGACCAGTCGGAAGACTGTCAGAGCGAGGCCGTGAACGCCTGGATCAGCCCGACCGCGACGGTGCCCCGACCGTTCGCTCCAGTTCGGCGACCTGCGCCTCCAACTGCGCGAGCTTCTCGCGGGTACGGGCCAGCACGGCGGACTGCACGTCGAACTCCTCGCGCGTGACCAGATCCAGACGGGTGAGACCCGCCTCCAGGGAGGTTCTGAGGTTACGACCCAGGTCCTCTTGTAAGGTCTGAATGCCCTTCGGCAAGGCGCTTGAGAGGCGCTGTACGAGATCGTCGAGTTGCTTCGGATCCAACATGACAGGGGGTCCTCGGTGTAGGCCCCGGCACGACAGGCGTCCGCGGGGGGCTTGGGTTCGGATCTCCATTATAGGGGCTTGAGGCCGAAGCCGTCTTTTCGGCAATCCGCACCATCACAGCGCACGCGAGCGATCGAAAGACCCCTGGGCAGATCATTCTTGGTGCGGCTATCTGTTGCGATTTCAGCACAATCGACCCCAACGCCGTTGTGCATTCGGAACAGTCCAGGTTGGCACACTAGCTGCTTTCGGTAACTGTCGTGAACCTGGCACACCAGTCCAGCCGGCGACCGTGATCGCACTCTGACCACGGAACCGCAACGTACACTACAGTATTTCCGAGGGTTATCTCGCATGAACCGACCACGCATCCGCATCGCCGGCGCCAGCGGCGCGCTGCTCCTGAGCCTCGGCACGCTCCAGACGGCGAGCGCGGCGGACCCCAACACCTTCAGCGCCAACATCGGCGCGGTCAGCAACTACATCTGGCGCGGCGTCTCCCAAACGCAGGACGGTCCGGCTGTCCAGGGTGGACTGGATTACGCCCATGCGAGCGGCTTCTATCTCGGCACCTGGGCCTCCAACGTCGATTGGAATAACGAGGGCGCGCCGCAGATCGCCACCGCCCTGGTCGATGCCGATGGCCTGGCGATCCTCGATGACAACGGCTATCCGATCTACGAAACCCTCGGCGCATCCAACCCGGACTCTCCGACCTACGAGATCGATCTTTACACCGGGTTCGGCGGCAAGATCGGCGACGACTGGAAGTGGGACATCAATGCCATCCTCTACGCGTACCCCGACGGCCGCGACGTCAATTTCGGCGAGATCGGCGGCAAGCTGACCTACCGCTGGATCACCGCCGGCCTAGCGTACACCGTGTGGGCCGAAGCCGACGGCGGCGACAACAGCGAGGGGATCCTGTTCTACGAAGGCGACCTCTACTCCTTCGGCGCCATCGACTTTGCCCTGCCCTACGACTTCGCCTTCAACGCCCACGGCGGCTATTACGCGTTCCGCAACAGCAACGGACAGAGTTACGGCACCTGGGGGGTGTCCATCAGCCGCACCGTCGGCGAGTACGGCACCGTCAGCTTCAACTACGACCAGAACGGCGGCAATCAAGACGTTTGGGACACCGATCCCAAGGTGTGGGTCGGCTGGAAGAAGACCTTCTGATCGAGCTTCTCGCTCAACGGGTAACCATCCTGACCAGGGGACCCGCCCTGGTCCCAATTTGGAGATTCCTGTCGTGAAACTGATTTCAGCGATCATCAAACCATTCAAGCTCGACGACGTGCGCGAGGCCTTGGGCGATATCGGCGTCTCGGGGATCACGGTCACCGAGGTCAAGGGCTTCGGCCGCCAGAAAGGCCATACCGAGTTATATCGCGGCGCCGAGTACGTGGTCGATTTCCTGCCCAAGATCAAGGTCGAGATCGCCGTGGACGACGGCCTGGTCGACAAGGTCATCGAAGCCATCACCAACGCGGCCCGCACGGGCAAGATCGGTGACGGCAAGATTTTCGTCTACAACCTGGAGCAGGTCGTGCGCATCCGTACCGGTGAAACCGGCATCGACGCCCTCTAGACCGCAAGCCGGAGGAGAACCCATGATGCTACCCAATTCCCCGACGACCTGGCCTGGTCGGATCGCCCTGACGGGCCTCCTGACCCTGGCGCCGACCCTGGTCCTGGCTCAGGAAGCCGCGACCCCGACCCTCAACTCAGGCGACACCGCGTGGATGCTGACTTCCACCGCGCTCGTCCTGTTCATGACCATCCCCGGCCTGGCGCTCTTCTACGCCGGTCTGGTGCGCGCCAAGAACGTGCTCTCGATCCTCATGCAGTGCTTTGCGATCACCGCCCTGGTGACGATCCTGTGGACTATCTACGGCTACAGCCTCGCCTTCGGCAACGGCGGCGCGTTGAACGCCTGGATCGGCGGCCTCGACAACCTGTTCCTCAAAGGCGTCGGGATCGGCTCGATCTACGGCACCCAGACCATCCCCGAGACGGTCTTCATGACGTTCCAGATGACCTTCGCCATCATCACCCCGGCACTGATGGTCGGCGCCTTCGCCGAGCGCATGAAGTTCTCCGCTCTGATGTGGTTCATGACCTTATGGCTGACGCTGGTCTATGTCCCCGTCGCCCACTGGGTATGGGGCGGCGGCTGGCTCGGAACGCTGGGCGTGCTGGATTTCGCCGGCGGCACCGTGGTGCACATCAACGCCGGTATCGCCGGTCTGGTCGCGGCGCTGGTGATCGGTAAGCGCAAAGGCTTTCCAACGACGGCGATGCCGCCTCACAACCTGGGCTACACGGTGATCGGCGCCTCCATGCTGTGGGTCGGCTGGTTCGGCTTCAACGCGGGTAGTGAGTTGGCCGCCGACGGTGTCGCCGGCATGGCGATGGCCGTGACCCAGATCGCCACCGCCACCGCGGCCCTGAGTTGGATGTTCGCGGAGTGGTGGGCGCACGGCAAGCCTAGCGTACTGGGCATCGCCTCCGGCGCGGTCGCCGGTCTGGTCGCCATCACCCCCGCCTCCGGTACCGCGGGTCCGATGGGCGCCATCGGCATCGGCGTGGCCGCCGGCGTGCTGTGCTTCCTCGCCTCGACCAAGGTCAAACGCATGTTCCACTATGACGACGCGCTCGACGTGTTCGGCGTTCACGCGGTCGGCGGCATCGTGGGTGCCATGCTCACCGGGGTCTTTGCCAGCGCTGCCTTAGGCGGCAAGGGTCTGGTCGGTGACATCAGCATCCTTGATCAGGTGATCAAGCAGGGGATCGGCGTCGGCACCACCCTGGTCTATACGGCGGTTGTCAGCCTGATCATACTCAAGATCGTGGACTGGACCATCGGACTGCGCGTCACCGAGGAACAGGAGACCGAGGGCCTCGACCTCGCCCTGCACGACGAGCGCGGTTACATCCTGTAAACATCCACGCGGACCGGTTGCGACCGGCCGCACGCACCAAGGCCAGACCCTCGCGGGTCTGGCCTTTTTCTTTGTCCGCGCGGTCGGAATCCAGGCTGCTGGACAGGGCTGCTTTTGGGGTCGCGGGATCAGCGGCGTCTCATGGCTGGTCGGCTACAAACCGTTCGTAGTGACTGGTGAGGTCAACAGCGCCAATTCAGGCCTGTACATCGGCCAGCAGAATCTCTACGGCGCCTGGTTCAACAGCAACAATATCGTTCCTCTGTGTAATGCGCGCGGCTGCTGACCGTTAAGGCGATTGTCGGAAAATCCTGTAGCAAATCGCGAAGGGTTGTCGTCTGCCTTCAAGGAGCGCCGACAGGAGCATAGCAGGGCTATGTGACTGCCGGCGCGATGCGGATCCCGGACCGGCGCGGCCATGATCGCAACCGTTGCTGAACCCCCTTGGGGGTCGCAGGGCCAAGTTCCCGATTCACTCACCCCCGTCCAACTCGCGGTTGAAGCCCCGCGGCGGCGGTGTCCAACCGCGCTCGCTGCGGTCGTGCAGTTGCAGGCGATCCGAGTTGAGCGCGTCCTGCAGGGAGCCGACGTGCTCGCGGATACGCGCCTGCAGAACCAGGTTGCGGGCGATATCCGGGTTCTCGTCCCACAGATCGTACATGCTCGTCAGACCCTCGGCCTCGTGGCGGCGGAACGCCCGGGCCATCCGCTCGACCTTGAAGGGATGCATACCCAGGGCTTTGAGGGCGGCAACGCCCAGGGTCAGTGAACTGTCAAAGACTTCCCGCACCACCAGATCCGCACCGGCCTGTTGCAACAGATACAGATGCCTGACATCAAAAGCACGGGCCAGGATCTTGACCGTCGGATAGGTGCGGCGCACATGCTCGACCATCTTCACCGCCCGATCCTGGTCATCGATGGCGACGACGAAGAGGCGCGCCTGGCTGATGCCGGCCGCGTGCAGCAAATCCGGGCGGGAGGCATCCCCGTAATAGCCCTTGATCCCGACCTTGCGCAGCAGGTCGATCTGGTCCGCGCGGTTGTCCAACACCACGGTGCGCACGCCGCTCGCCAGCAGTAGTCGGTTGACGATCTGACCGAAGCGGCCGATTCCCGCGATGACCACGGTCCCCAGTTCATCGATGCTATCGGGCGCCGGTGCGCTGCCGGTGCGCAGCGCCGGAGCGATCAGCCGGTCATAGGCAATGAAAAGCGCCGGGGTCAGCAGCATGGACAGCGCCACCACCAACGACAGCATCCGCGCGAGATCCGCCGGGATGACCCCGTTCTGCACACTGAACGCCAGCAGGACGAACCCGAATTCACCGGCCTGGGCCAACCCCAGGGCGAACAGCCATTGGTCGCCGGGCTGCAGCCGGAACAGCCGCGCCAGCCCGAGCAGTACGGCCGTTTTGAGCGACATGACACTGAGGGTCAGAACGATCACCGTGGCGAGATGCGCGGACAGGACCCCGAAATCGATCCCCGCGCCCACGGTGATGAAGAACAGCCCGAGCAGCAAACCCTTGAAGGGTTCGATATCCGATTGGAGTTCATGGCGAAACTCACTGTTCGCCAGCACCACCCCCGCCAAAAAGGTGCCGAGGGCCGGCGACAGGTCGACCAGGGTCATCAAGAGCGCGATGCCGATGATCAGCAGCAGCGCACTGGCCGTGAAGACCTCGCGCAGCCGGGACTCCGCGATGTAACGGAACAGCGGACGCGATAAATAGTGACCGGCAAGCACCACCAATGCGACCGCCCCCAACACCACCAGGGCATAACCCCAACCCGGCAGGCCGGCCACCAGACTGATGGCGCCGTGCGCCGCACCCGCGCCCGGTCCATCCGTCCCCGCCGCCCGCCAGCCGCCGAGGCCCGGCGCGGCCAACAGCGGAATCAGGGCGAGCACGGGAATCAGCGAGAGGTCCTGAAACAACAGCACCGCAAAGCTCGCCTGCCCGCCGTCGGTGCGGGTCAAGCCCTTCTCACCCAGGGTCTGGAGCACGATGGCGGTCGACGACATGGCAAAGATCAGGCCGACCGCCAGTCCCAGGCCCCAGTAGTAACCGAGCAACAGGGCCGCGGCGGCGATCAGCACCGCGGTCATCATGACCTGTAGGCCGCCGAGCCCCAGGACCCGGGCACGCATCTCCCACAGCAGCTTGGGCTCCAGTTCCAGGCCGATCAGGAACAGCATCATGACCACGCCGAACTCGGCGACATGCTGGACCTCCTCGGTCTCGGCACCCACCAGGCCCAGGGTCGGCCCGATCAGGATGCCGGCGATCAGATAGCCGAGCACCGAGCCCAGACCGAGCCGGTTGGCGATGGGCACCGCCAGCACCGCGGCGGCCAGGTAGATAAAGGCGTGAAACAGCATCCCGTCCATCGGTTCAGGGCTCCCGGAGAATGGCGTCGAGGTCGGCATTGAGCTTGGTCAGCGGCAAGGCTGCCGCCAGGTCGAGCCGATGGTCACGCAGGGCTTCGAGCACCCGCACCCAGTCGGACACATGCGCGCTGATACGCCCCTCATCCACCGCGGTGCGGGCACCGAACAGGGCAAAGGGCGGCAGGAAGACCATGCCGCACAGACGCGCGGTCTGCTCCAGCGGGCACAGCAGTTCCCGAATCGTGAAGTGGTTATAGCCGGCGGCACAATAGGCCTGCTCCGGGCCGCCGGCGGTCAAGGCGTTGAAGAACAGCTTGCCATGCAGCGCCGTCCCCCCGACCCCGTAAGCGAAGCCGTGCTCCAGCACCAGATCCTGCCACTCCTTGAAGATCGAAGGCGTTGAGTACCAATACAGCGGGTGCATGAAACAGATCACATCATGGCCGCGCAGGCGCGTCTGTTCCCGGTCAACGTCGATCTCGCCGGTCGGATACTCGGCATAGAGATCGACCAGGGTCACGCCCGCGACCGCCGCAGTCGCATCGACGAGCGGGCGATTGACCTCGGAGCGGTCGAGCGACGGGTGGGCGAACAGACACAGGATGCGCCGCCGGTCAGTGGTCACACCGACCTCGGTCCGGCCCGGACTGGCTGCAACTGGCGCGTGCGACGGCATGGCGGACCCCTGATACGATGCGACTGACCAGTCGGCAGCTTACCCAAGGAACGCTGTTGGGCAAAGAGGCCGACGCTTGGCAAGCAGACCATCGCATCGCGCTGTCGGACAGTCGCAGACGGTCCGCACAGCGGACCCTAGGGTAACACCGTAACCTGATCGGGTCGGGGTGACGGGATTGCGCCCGTCACCCCTCCCACACCACCGGACATGCGGTTTTCCGCATCCGGCGGTTGAGCCCAGCGGGCTTAGCCCGCGAGCGTCCACGGTAGAATCAGTC
>Ga0247839_1001103_pt1 | contig 46669 bp, 37 predicted proteins | sample LaCruzMarch2015__6_FD_192405 | JGI IMG/M metagenome (GOLD analysis project Ga0247839, IMG submission 192405) | Freshwater microbial communities from meromictic Lake La Cruz, Castile-La Mancha, Spain - LaCruzMarch2015_16m | ecosystem: Environmental > Aquatic > Freshwater > Lake | place: Spain... | reverse complement strand
GCGCTGTCGACCAGCCCGATGGGGTAGCGGTTCAGCCGGTCGATCAGTGGAACCAGGGAGGACTTGGTGCTCAACAGATGGCCCATGGGACCCTCGGGCGTGGCAGTGGGCTGATGCCCGGTGGACTTACCGCTGACCCTTCATCGGGGTCGATTCCTGTAGGATGGGTAGAGCGCGGCGAAACCGGCCTTGATCACGGTTCCGGCCACGGGACATCGTAGGGTGGACAAGCGCAGCGCAGTCCACCAGCGACGGCGCGGGATTCGGTGGACTGCGCTGCGCTTGTCCACCCTACGGCCGGAACGATGATCAAGGCCGCGAAACCCATCCTCCAGCCCAGTGTATACCGGTCAGCGGCAAGCGGTGAAATATCCCCTCGCCAGCTGGCGGATGCACCACGGCAATCCGAAAAATACAGGTCTATCAAATCTCTCTAAACCGCGCCAACTCGAGCAATCGTCGCGTCTGCCGGGGCCGATCGCATCCAAGAACATCGCATACCGCGCTGGGCGTAGTTTAGTAACACACAAAACGGGGTGTCCTCATCTTCGTGATCGAATCCACTATCATCATAACCCAGACAAAAAAGTGGCTCGCCGACGTCGTGATCGGATGTTATTTTTGTCCTTTTGCCAAGAAACCATTCAAGGGTGACAGTATCCATTATGAGGTCACCGGTTCCTGTGATGCCGAATCCTGCCTGCGGGACTTGCTGCTGGAATGCCAACGGCTGGATGCGCATCCGGAAATCGAGACAACGCTGCTGATCTTCCCAGATGGGTATCCGGATTTTGACGATTATTTGGATCTGGTCGCCATGGCGGAGGATCTGTTGATTGCGCAAGACTATGACGGGGTTTATCAGGTTGCCGGTTTTCATCCGGATTACCGCTTTGGGGATGCGCCCGCGGACGATCCGGCAAACTATACCAATCGGTCCTTGTATCCGATGTTTCATCTGATCCGCGAAGAGAGCATCGACAACGCGTTGGCCAGTGATCTCGATCCCGACTCGATTCCGGAGAAAAACGTGGCGTTCGCTCGTGACAAGGGGCTGATCTATATGAAAGTGCTGCGGGACGCGTGCTTTTGACGGTGTTGCGGTGTTGGCGTGATATAGCCTTCGGACGTGATTACCGGACGTAGGGGCGGGTTTCAAACCCGCCCCTACACGAAAGTCTGTCTGGATATCAGGTGCGAACGCTATACCATCAATGACCCCGCAATCATCGGGTCCCGCCTCCCGATACCCGCAGGATCACCCAATCCATCGCCCGGCTGGACAACACCCGTCGCAGGAACCCGAACAGATGGGTGGGGAAGGTCACATAGTAACGGGGCCGCGGGCGGCGGCTCTCCAGCGCGTGAATCAGCTTCTTCAAGACCGCCTCGGGCGGCAGGGTGAAGGGTTGGGCCGGACCTTCCTTGAGCAGCCGGGTCTCGGCGCGGCGGTAAGCTTCCCGGTGGACGCTGTGCTCCGTGTCGATCTGGGCCTTGAATGCCCGGTGGGCGTTCTCGCGAAAGCGTGAGAGGATGGGGCCGGGTTCGATCAGTGAGACCTGAATGCCGCTCCCGGCCAGTTCCAGCCGCAGGGTGTCGGTCAACCCCTCCAACGCGAACTTGCTGGCCACGTAGGCGCCGCGGTAGGGCAGGGGCATGAGTCCGAGGATGCTGCTGTTTTGGACGATGCGTCCGTGCCCCTGACGGCGCATGATGGGGACGACCCGGCAGGTCAGGTCATGCCAGCCGAGCAGGTTGGTCTCCAACTGGGCGCGCAAAGCCGCTCTGGTCAGGTCCTCGACGGCGCCCGGCAGGCCGTAGGCGCCATTGTTGAACAGCGCGTCCAGGGTCCCGTCGGTGTGGACCAGGGTCTGCTCCACCGCTCGCGCGATGGATTGCGGATCGTCCAGATCGAGCTGAAGCGCCGTCAGCCCCTCGTCGCGCAGTCGCGCCACGTCGGCGGCCTGGCGGGCCGAGGCGATGACGCGCCAGCCGCGGCGGGCCAGTCCGTGGGCGCAGGTGTGACCGATGCCGCTGGAGCAGCCGGTGATGAGCACCGAGCGGGGGGTGGCGTGACCGGTGGCGGGCATGAACTTCTCGCTGTCGTGACACACGCGGCGGCGCGGTGACGCTCAAGCGCGCGGCCGGGTTGGATTTCCGCGCTCAAATCCCTATAAAGCGCACCCATTCGATTCAGGTGATTTTAAGGAGTTCTCGATGCCGATCTACGAATATCGCTGCACGGCCTGCGGCCACGAACTGGAAAAGATGCAGAAACTGGCCGACGCGCCACTGATCGACTGTCCGGCCTGCGGCCAGCCTGCCCTGAAGAAGCAGATTTCCGCCGCCGGCTTTCGACTCAAGGGCAGCGGTTGGTATGAAACCGATTTCAAACAGGGCGAGAAGAAGAAGAACCTTCACGGCGACAGTGAAAAATCCGACGGCGGGGGCGCGGCGTCCAAGTCGGACACCACGAAGTCGGACACCGCCAAGCCGGCGGACACCGCCAAGCCCGCGGACAGCGGTAGCAAGCCGACACCGCCGAAGCCTGCCGCGAAGTCCGACGCGGCCTGAGCTCAGGGCCATTCGTGATTCCCGCGGTGTTCGTCGGTGCGGCAGCCCCCCGCGCGGGGTCGGCAGCGGTCGGTGCACCTGCATGCCGTGCTGTATGTTGCAACTTGCGCTGCCGGTGAGGCGTCGGTATTCTGATCGGTTTTATCCGGGCGACTCCTGAGCGCTCTGGACGGTTATTTACGGGTTCTGCAAACGGGGCGATCGGCTCATGCGCACGCATTACTGCGGGGAATTGAACAGCGGCCATATCGGACAGACGGTGATTCTGTGCGGTTGGGTGCATCGGCGCCGCGATCACGGCGGGGTCATCTTCATCGATCTGCGCGACCGTGACGGTCTGGTCCAGGTCGTGCTTGATCCCGACCGGGCGGAGGTCTTCAAGCGCGCCGAGCAGGCCCGCAGCGAGTATGTCCTCAAGGTCGAGGGCCGGGTCCGGCCGCGTCCGGAGGGCACCATCAACCCCGATTTGCCCACCGGCGAGATCGAGGTCCTGGGCACCGGGCTCGAAATCCTCAACGCGTCCGAGACCCCGCCGATCCAACTCGATACCCATGTGGCCGACGCCTCGGAGGAAGTGCGCCTGCGCTACCGTTATCTCGACTTGCGCCGGCCCGAGATGCAGGAGCGGCTGCGCACGCGCAGTCGGGTGACGCGAATCCTGCGCGGTTACCTGGATGACCAGGGCTTTCTGGACATCGAAACCCCGATCCTGACCAAGTCCACCCCCGAGGGCGCCCGCGACTACCTGGTCCCCAGCCGCACCCACCCCGGCGAGTTCTTCGCCCTGCCGCAGTCGCCGCAATTGTTCAAGCAGTTGCTGATGATGTCGGGGATGGATCGCTATTATCAGGTCGCGCGCTGCTTCCGCGACGAGGACTTGCGCGCGGATCGTCAGCCCGAGTTCACCCAGCTCGACATCGAAGTCTCCTTCATGACCGAGGATGCGCTGATGGTCCTCATGGAGGAAATGATCCGGCGGGTGTTCAAAGAGGTGTTGGACACCGAGTTGCCCAACCCCTTCCCGCGGCTGCCCTACCACGAGGCCATGAGCCGCTTCGGCTCCGACAAGCCGGATTTGCGGGTACCGCTGGAATTGATCGACCTGGGCGACCTGATGGCCGGGGTCGACTTCAAGGTGTTTGCCGGTCCGGCGCAGGACCCGGCGGGCCGCGTGGTCGCGCTGCGCCTGCCCAAGGGCGGGGAGCTCACCCGCAAGGAAATCGACGAGTACACCAAATTTGTCGGCATTTACGGCGCCAAGGGTCTGGCCTACATCAAGGTCAATGACTGGTCCGCCAAGGGCCGCGAGGGCTTGCAGTCGCCGATCGTCAAGAATCTGACCGCGGCGGCGATCGACGGGATCATGGCCCGCACCGGCGCCCAGGATGGCGACCTGATCTTCTTCGGCGCCGACAAGGCGACCGTGGTCAACGAGTCCATGGGCGCACTGCGTGTCCGGCTGGGCCATGACCGCGGCCTGCTGGAGGGCCAGTGGCGCCCGCTGTGGGTGGTGGACTTCCCCATGTTCGAGCACGATGCCGCCAACCAGCGCTGGGCGGCCCTGCATCATCCCTTCACGGCACCCAAGGAGGAGCAACTCGCGCTGCTGGAGACCGATCCCGGCGCCTGCCTCTCCCGTGCTTACGATATGGTGTTGAACGGCAGCGAAATCGGCGGCGGTTCCATCCGTATCCATCGCGATACGGTGCAGCGCCAGGTCTTCAAGCTCCTGAATATCAGCGAGACCCAGGCCGAGGATCGCTTCGGCTTCCTGCTCAAGGCACTGCGCTTCGGCGCTCCGCCCCACGGCGGGATCGCCTTCGGTCTGGATCGGTTGGTGATGCTCATGACCGGGGCCGCCTCCATTCGCGATGTCATGGCTTTCCCCAAGACCCAGACCGCCGCCTGTCTGCTCACCAGCGCCCCCTCCCCGGTGGACGAGGCCCAACTCAAAGAGTTGGGTCTGCGGCTGCGGGCTCGGGCCGACGCCGGGGTTTGAGCCATGGCACTCGCGTCCGAGGATCACGACGATCACGACCAACCGGCCGGTGCCGCCGCGTCCGGCTTGGCGCTGCACGTGAGTGCCGAAACAGCGGCCGCTCCGCGGGAGACCCGCACCATGACCCCGGCTGTCTACAAGCGTCCCCAGTCGGTGCTGGTAGTCATCTGTACGCGCGGCGGCGAGTTCCTGATGTTGCGCCGCACCCACCCCGGTCAGTTCTGGCAGTCAGTGACCGGCAGTCTGGCCCCGGGCGAGAGCCCCCGCTCCGCGGCCTTGCGCGAGGTGTGGGAAGAGACCGGACTGCGCGTCGGCTCCGCCCTGATCGATCTCAAACATTCGGTCCTGTTCCCCATCGTGCGCGCCTGGCGGGCGCGCTACGCACCCAACGTCTGCTTCAATCGGGAATATTGGTTCGCCCTGGTGCTGGAAACCCGTCGGATGATCCGGCTCAATCCGCTCGAACACCTGGAGTACCGCTGGCTGTCAGCCGAGCGGGCGGCGCGCCTGACCGGCTCATGGACGAATCGCAACGCCATCCGGGCCCTGGCGGCCTGCTGAGCGGGCCTTCCGCGAGCATCGGACCTGACCCTGATGGCTGACCGCCCGGACATCGTGATCGCCGGTTTCCCCAAGGCCGGCACCACCGCGCTCGCCACCCTGCTTGCCGGGCACAGCCAGGCCGCGCTCATCGAGCCGAAGGAACCGCATCGCTTCTCCTGGGGGCTGGAGCCGGATCTGCCCGCGCGGGCGCGGGCCAATGCCCTGAGCGCCGCGGACTATGCGGCAGCCGTGGCGGCGGCGCGCCGCCGCGGGCGCCTGGTCATCGACGCCAGCACCAGCTACACCCACCCCGCCGTGATCGAAGGGACCGCCCGGCGTCTCAAAGAGGCGTGCCCGAACCTGCGTGTCATCCTCACGGTGCGCGACCCGCGCAAACGTCTGGTCTCGGACTGGCGCATGCGCCATGCCGAGGGCTGGGCCGAGTCACGCCTGAGCGCCGAAGTCCGCCGCAATCTGACCGGTCTGTCCGCCGCGGTCGGGGCCGCGGACGATGCGGACCTCATCGCGCGGCTGGCCGCGAGTCGGGATTGGCTGGGACCGGACCGACCCGCGGGCAGGGGTACCATCACCGTGGTTGCCGGTGGCTTCTATGATCCACTGATCGCGGTCTATCGTCAGACCTTCGGAGACGCCTTGCTGGTCATCCCCCAGGAAGCCCTGCGCCGTCAACCCGAACAGGTGCTGGCGCGCTGCTTCGCCCATCTGGGGCTCGACCCTGAACCCGTGTCCGACGCGGATGGTGAGTTCAACGTCGGCGATCACCGGGTCGAGACCGGGCTCTCGCGGTTGCTGCGCCGCACCGGTGTGGCCTGGGCCGCCCGCACCCTGTTGCCGCACGCGCTGGTCGCCCGCGTCCGGCACGGACTCACCCGCGCCCCCGAGCCCGGCATTGACGATCTGGCCGGCAGCCCGGAGGCCGCCGTGGTCGAGCAGCTCTACGCGCTGCTCAGTGCGCAGACCGAGACTCGCATGGCGGCCGAATTCGGGGTACGTTGGGGCCTTGGGAACTAGATCAAATCCGGCGTAGCGGGTGCCGTCGGTGAGGTGGGCACCAGTCCGATCTCATCGCCGTCGTGGAGCTTGGTGAAGCCCTCGGTGAACTGCTTGTTCACGGTCACCCGCACCCGTTCCGGGGTGAACAGTACCGCGGCGCCTTTCTTGCGCGCCCCCAACCACTTGAGCAGGCCGTCCACGTCCGCCACCGATGCCGGTACGATCACCTGATCGGACTCCTTGCGCATCTTTCTTGCCAGCCAGGAGAAGTAGAGCAGCCGCACCCGCTTGTCTCCCTGATCCGGTTCCTTGCGCTGGTAGCCGATCTGCTCCAGCCGCGCCAGATAGTCCGCCCAGTTCTGCGCCTGATCCCGGCCCAGGGTGTAGAGGGTGTCCCACGAGTAGATGCTGGTGTCGTGACCGTCGTCGAAGCGGATGCGCACGGCGTACTGGCCTTGCGGCTCGATGGCACTGATGTTCACGTCCTCCTTGCCGGTGACGGGTTGCGGTGCGCTGCGGACCTCCGCGGCACGGGAGAAGACCCGCAGATATTCACAGGGCAGTTCGAACAGGGCGCCGTCGTCGAAGCCGATGGTCAGCACGCGCGACTTGGTATGCAGATTAATTTGAGTGGGGTGGCGCTGGGTCGGTTGGTCGGTCATCGGACATGGACTCGCGGCTGGTGGGGGAGGCTCGATCGATCAGGATACGGCAGGTCGACGCTGACGGCATCCCCCGGTCTGGTCGAATGCACGATTCAGCTTTGAATTAGCTTGGTTTTTTGAGAATGTGCATTGCAAGATGTTCGTTTATTTCGACATGCCGCGGCACGGGTTGAGATTCTCCAGTCTTCGGATTCTGATACCAGTCGTGCCTGCCGCCGTGGCGTATCAAGACGCAGCCCATTTGTTGTAACCTGGCGACGAGTTCGCGCCTTTTCATGCGACCGCGAGCTCTCCGACCCGGCGTACAGAAGGAATGGCGCCGCTCGTCATTTCCTGGTAAATGTCCTTCAGGTTTTCCTGGAGATCCTCCAGCGTTTTACCCTGTGTCATGTAATCTGGGTATTCTTCCAGATACCCAAGCCACATGTTTTCATCTTGCCAATACCGATACTTGAGAACTGTCATTGCCTGCCCCTACTGGTTGCAACCTGTTACCTAGACAAGGGCTCTGCCCTTTTTTCTGACCCCTTTTTCCGCTTTTCCCGTTCTCTCGCATTTTCTCGGCCCCTTTTTCTCCTTTTCCTTTGGGCTCATCAATAACCAGGCGGGACGGGGACGCGGCGCCAATTATTTCCGGGACCATTAGAAAGGCCGCCACCAGGTCCGGTTGACAAACCACCGCCGGGACCGGTTGAAAGACCGCCGCCGGGACCTGTCGAAAGACCGCCGCCAGGACCAGTGGAGAGACCACCACCAAGGACCAGGGCCGGTAGAGCATGGCCCTCCCGGTCCGGTAGAACCAATACACTGAGCGAAAACGCTCGGCGAAGAAAGAAACAGGTGTCAAGTTCGCTGAACAAAACTCCCAAGCTTATCTCGTCGCAAACATGAACACAGCCATTACCGAAATTTCCCCACTTCATGGGGACCTGGCCTCGGCCGCCGAGTGATACCGAGACGCGATGGTATACCCGCTTGCCCTCTGGCGGTAACGTTATGATCCTACCGTCCGCACGTTCAATTCTAACGAATAAACGTTTGTTGGACTAATCCGATCCTGGCACGGTGCCCGCTGCGGGCGCGGTCTTCTTTAGAGATAGTGAATGGAATCCCCGAGTCCAGGGTCGCCGGTCGGTGCCGGGTGGTATCGCAGCACGTGGGCGACGCTCGGAGCGACCCAAAGCGGGCATCCGAGGGGGCCGCGGGGCTGACACGAGGGCACTTCTGCGTCGATTGTAGACTATGTTCCAGCGAGTGGGCGAGCGCAAGCGCAGGCCGGCCGCGCGCGGGGCCTTGGTCATAAAGCCGGCCATCGCGCGATCTGCACGGTCGTTGGTCCGCACAGCGGACCCTACAGGTCACGGTGTTACCGTAGGGTCCGCTGTGCTGACCGTCCGCGACTGTCCGACAGCGCGATGCGATGGTCTGCTTGCCAAGCGTCGGCCTCTTTGCCCAACAGCGTTCCTTGGGTAAGCTGCCGACTGGTCAGTCGTATCGTATCAGGGGTCCGCCATGCCGTCGTACGCGCCAGTTGCAGCCAGTCCGGGCCGGGTCGGGGTCGGCGTGATCACAGGCCGACGGCGCATCCTGTGTCTGTTCGCCCACCCGTCGATCGACCGCTCCGAGGTCAATCGCCCGCTCTTCGATGCGACCGCGGCGGTCGCGGGCGTGACTCTGGTCGATCTCTATGCCGAGTATCCGACCGGCGAGATCGACATTGACCGGGAACAGACGCGGCTGCGCGGCCATGATGTGATCTGCTTCATGCACCCGCTGTATTGGTACTCAACGCCTTCGATCTTCAAGGAGTGGCAGGATCTGGTGCTGGAACACGGCTTCGCTTACGGGGTCGGGGGGACTGCGCTGCACGGCAAGCTGTTCTTCAACGCCTTGACCGCCGGCGGCCCGGAGCAGGCCTATTGTGCCGCCGGCTATAACCACTTCACGATTCGAGAGCTGCTATGCCCGTTGGAGCAGACAGCGCGCCTGTGCGGCATGGTCTTCCTGCCGCCCTTTGCCCTGTTCGGTGCCCGCACCGCGGTGGATGAGGGGCGTATCAGCGCACATGTGACCGACTGGGTGCGGGTGCTCGAAGCCCTGCGCGACCATCGGCTCGATCTGGCGGCGGCCTTGCCGCTGACCAAGCTCAACGCCGACCTCGACGCCATTCTCCGGGAGCCCTGAACCGATGGACGGGATGCTGTTTCACGCCTTTATCTACCTGACCGCCGCGGTGCTGGCGGTGCCCATCGCCAACCGGCTCGGCCTGGGCTCGGTGCTCGGCTATCTGATCGCCGGCATCCTGATCGGCCCGACCCTGGGCCTGGTGGGTGCCGAGACCGAGGAGGTCCAGCACGTTGCTGAGTTCGGCGTGGTCATGATGCTGTTCCTGATCGGGCTGGAACTGGAGCCCAAGCTGCTGTGGGAGATGCGTGCCCGCGTCCTGGGGCTCGGCGGCCTGCAGGTCATGATGACCGCGGTGCTGATCGCCGCCGCGGCGCTGTTGCTCGGTTACCACTGGGGTCTGGGGTTGGCGGTCGGCCTGATCTTTGCCATGTCGTCGACCGCCATCGTGCTCCAGACCCTGGGTGAGAAGGGGTTAACCCGAACGGACGGCGGGCAGGCGAGCTTTGCGGTGCTGCTGTTTCAGGACCTCTCGCTGATTCCCGTGCTCGCCCTGATTCCGTTGTTGGTCGCGCCGGGTCTGAGCGGCTTTTGGGCGGCGGGGCCGGGCGGATCGGGCGAGGGTGCGGCGCATGGCGCCATCAGTCTGGTGGCCGGCCTGCCGGGTTGGGGTTATGCCCTGGTGGTGTTGGGGGCGGTCGCATTGGTGGTGCTCGCCGGCCACTATTTATCACGTCCGCTGTTCCGTTACATCGCGGAGTCCGGGTTGCGGGAGGTCTTCACGGCCAGTGCGCTGCTGCTGGTCATCGGCATCGCGCTCTTGATGACCCTGGTCGACCTGTCGCCGGCCCTCGGGACCTTCCTGGCGGGGGTAGTGCTGGCGAATAGCGAATTCCGCCATGAACTCCAATCGGATATTGAACCCTTCAAGGGATTGCTGCTCGGGCTGTTCTTCATCACCGTGGGGGCGGGGATCGATTTCGGGGTCTTGTCCGCGCATCTCGCCACGGTGATTGCCCTGACCCTCAGTGTCATGTCGCTCAAAATGGCCGTGCTGCTCGGGCTCGCGCGACTGTTTCGGCTGCAGCCCGGCGACCAATGGCTGTTCGCCCTGGGGTTGGCTCAGGCCGGCGAATTCGGTTTCGTCTTGCTGGCGTTCAGTGTGCAGAACGCGGTCATCCCGGCGGAGCTCGCGCGGATGCTGTCGTTGGTGGTGGCGCTGTCCATGCTGCTGACTCCGGCGCTCTTCATCGCCTATGACCGGCTGATCGCTCCGGCATTGCGTACCGGCAGCGCGCCGGTGCCCGATAGCATCAATGAATTGGGAACCGTGGTCATCGCGGGCATCGGCCGCTTTGGTCAGATCGTCAACCGGCTGCTGCTGGCGAGCGGCGTGCGCACCGTGGTGCTGGACAACCGTGCGGACCAGATCGATCTGCTGCGCAAGGTCGGGATCAAGGGCTATTACGGGGATGCCTCCCGCCCGGATTTGCTGCATGCGGCCGGCATCAGCCAGGCGCGCCTCTTCGTCATCGCCATCGACGACCAGGATCGGGCGGTGAAGATGGTCGAGCATGTGCGCCGCACCTATCCGACGGTCAAGATCCTGGCCCGTGCTTTTGATGTCAGGCATCTGTATCTGTTGCAACAGGCCGGTGCGGATCTGGTGGTGCGGGAAGTCTTTGACAGCTCACTGACCCTGGGCGTTGCGGCCCTCAAAGCCCTGGGTATGCATCCCTTCAAGGTCGAGCGGATGGCCCGGGCGTTTCGCCGCCATGAGGCCGATGGTCTGACGAGCATGTACGATCTGTGGGACGAGAACCCGGATATCGCTCGTAACCTGGTCCTGCAGGCGCGTATCCGTGAACATGTGGGTTCCCTGCAGGATGCGCTCAACTCGGATCGCCTGCAATTGCACGACCGCACCGAACGCGGCTGGACACCACCGCCACGGGGTTTCAACCGCGAGTTTGACGGGAGTGAGTGAAGGGGCCTGGCTGGTGTGTGCCAGGCCCCGAGGATACGCTGCGATAGCGGCCTAGGCTCAGCGGTCAGCAACCGCGAGATGTGCAGAGCGGAACGATATTGTTGCTGTTGAACCTGGCTCCGTACATATTCTGCTGGTTGCTATACAGACCGGAATTGACGCTGTTGACCAGACCGCTTGCGACGGATGGTTTATAGCCGACCAGCCAGGAACCGCCGCTGATGCCGGGACCCCAATTGCAGCCCATTCCCAAGGTTTCAGTCGCATGCAGAAAGGTTTCCGCGACACAGGCGCGCAGGTATTGCCCCGGGCTGGGGATCGAGGCGAGTTTATAGTCTTGGGCAGGATAGCCGCTGTTGAACACTACCTGGGTATTGGCCGCGTTCACCAACCGACCGGCAGAGCCGACCGCGGCGTTCAGGGTCTGCCCGGCGGAGTTGTTGTTCATGGTGCACACGGCCACGTCATGCCGGGTCCAGGTATTGATGCTGAAACTCCCCGTCAGGTTGACCCAACTGGTGAGAATCGTGCAGGCCCTTGCCGAGAAGGTTCCGTAAGGAGCCGTGCCGTTGCGGAAAGCCGGGGTGAAGACCCAGTTGCTGTACCAGGTGTTCGCCGTCGTATCGTATACGCAATGAGCGGCGGTGACGATATTGTTACCGCTGATGGCGGTGGCCGAGCAAGACGCGCCGCCGCCCGGAACATTGAACGTCAGTTTGCCCATCCACCGGTGGGGATAGATCGTGGCGAGTGCCGTCACCGTGCCGACATCCCATGACATATAGACGCCGGGGGTTCCAGCCATGAAGTCCGTGGGGCTCTCCGTGCTCAGATCGGAGTCCAGCGCCTCGCTTTCCGCCAAGGCATCCCAATCCGCGGCGAAGGCCGCGCGCGCCAGGTCGGTGGCGCCTGGTGCGGCTGCACCGGCCGGCACGGCCTCTTCCGGCCCCAGTGTCGCTATCTCATCCAGGGCGGCGGCGTCGATCGCACCTGATCCGGTATCGATTGCCATAGCCAGTGCCGGCGCATCGGCAACCCGCTGGCGGGTCCAGTAGGCTGAAGCCGCCGCTTGCTTTTTCGGTGAGACGGCGAGCGTGACGGTTGGCGATCGACCGCCCGTCTGCTGGCCGCCTCCCGCGCTCGCCCCGGCTCCGCTGGATTCCGCGATTGCGGAACACGAGCAGAAGATGGCCAGACTGACTCCTGCCGCGTGCAGGGAGGCGTTGAACCGACGTTTGCTTTGGCTGTTCATTACCGACTTCCTCAATTGACGATCACTGGGTTGATGAGATGCTGCCTGATCAAGATCCGCGAACCTGGATGTGCAGATCACCTGACCTCGCGGTCACGATGACTCGACAGGCCGGCTCATGACGGAGACTTGAATCCTGGTGCCTGTTGCTCTCAGCACCGCGGTCACAGCTTCGCTGGACCTGGTGTCATGATCGACCATGATGGCAATTCTGTAATGCGGGAACGGCGGGACAGTCTGTCGGAATATTCTGAGTTTCTTGGTCGAAGATGGCCGTGCCGGGTGTCCCGCGCTCTTCCCCGTGGGGTCTATGCTGCGCGGCTGACCACGGTGTGGCGGTCTGATGCCGTGTCCACCAGCTTGGATATCTGTCGAGTGGACAAAGCAAAAGGCCAGACCCGCGAGGGTCTGGCCTTGGTGGGTGCGGCCGGTCGCAACCGGTCCGCGCGGAGGTTTAGAGGATGTAACCGCGCTCGTCGTGCAGAGCGAGGTCGAGGCCCTCGGTCTCCTGCTCCTCGGTGACGCGCAGTCCCATGATCAGGTCGATGACCTTCAGGATGATGTAACTCGTCACCGCCGTGTAGACGATGGTCAGCAGGATCGATTTGCCCTGAACCAGGACCTGACTGAACATGGTCATGCCCTCCGCCAAGCCCTTGCCGCCCAGGCTGGCGTCGGCGAAGACACCGGTCAGGAGGGCGCCGATGATACCGCCGATGGCGTGCACACCGAACACGTCGAGCGAGTCATCGTAGCCCATGGCGCGCTTGAGTTTGGTCGCGGTCAGGAAGCAGATGCTGCCCGCCGCCGCACCGATGATCAGTGCGCCCAAGGGACCAGCGGTACCCGAGGCCGGCGTGATGGCGACCAGGCCGGCAACCGCGCCGGTGGCGATGCCCAGAACGCTCGGCTTACCATGAGTCAGCCACTCCATGAACATCCATCCGAGCGCCGCGGTCGCGGTGGCGATCTGGGTGACCAGCATTGCCATCCCGGCACTGCCGTCGGCGGCCACGGCACTGCCGGCGTTGAAGCCGAACCAGCCCACCCACAGCATCGAAGCGCCGATCACGGTGTAGCCCAGGTTGTTCGGGGGCATGGCGGTGGTCGGGAAGCCCTTGCGTTTGCCCAGCATCAGGGCGGCAACCAGGCCGGCGATACCGGCGTTGATGTGCACCACGGTGCCGCCCGCGAAGTCCAGGACGCCCCAGTCCCACATCAGGCCGCCGTTGCCGCTCCAGACCATGTGCGCAATCGGTGCATAGACGACGGTGAACCAGATGGCCATGAACCACAGCATGGCCGAGAACTTCATGCGCTCGGCAAAGGCGCCGACGATCAGGGCCGGGGTGATGATGGCGAAGGTCATCTGGAAGGTGGCGAAGACCGATTCCGGGATGCCCAGCACCAGGCTGTCACGGGTCAGTCCGGCGAACAGCATCTTGTCCAGCGCGCCGACAAAGCTGTTGACGTTGATGACCCCCTGCTCCATGCCGGTGGTCGAGAAGGCCAGGCTGTAGCCGTAGAGCGTCCACAAGACCGTCACCATGGCGGTGATGGCAAAGCACTGCATCAGCACCGAGAGCACGTTCTTGGAACGGACCAGGCCGCCATAGAAGAGCGCCAGGCCCGGAATGGTCATGAACAGGACGAGTGCGGTGGAGGTCAGCATCCACGCGGTGTCGCCTGAGTTGAGGGTCGGGGTTGCGGCTTCCTGAGCCAGGACCAGGGTCGGCGCCAGGGTCAGAAGACTCGTCAGAGCAATCCGGCCAGGCCAGGTCGTCGGGGAATTGGGTCGCATCATGGGTTCTCCTCCGGCTTGAGTTCTAGAGGGCGTCAATGCCGGTCTCACCGGTACGGATGCGCACGACCTGTTCCAGGTTGTAGACGAAAATCTTGCCGTCGCCGATCTTGCCCGTGCGGGCCGCATTGGTGATGGCTTCGATGACCTTGTCGACCAGGCCGTCGTCCACGGCGATCTCGACCTTGATCTTGGGCAGAAAGTCGACCACGTATTCGGCGCCGCGATATAACTCGGTGTGGCCTTTCTGGCGGCCGAAGCCCTTGACCTCGGTGACTGTGATCCCCGAGACGCCGATATCGCCCAGCGCCTCGCGCACGTCGTCGAGCTTGAAGGGTTTGATGATCGCTGAAATCAGTTTCACGACAGGAATCTCCAAATAGGGACCAGGGCGGGTCCCCTGGTCAGGATGGTTGCCCGTTGAGCCGGAGTCTCGATCAGAAGGTCTTCTTCCAGCCGACCCACACCTTGGGATCGGTGTCCCAAACGTCTTTATTGCCGCCGTTCTGATCGTAGTTGAAGCTGACCGTGCCATAATCGCCCACGGCGCGGCTGACGGAGATACCCCAAGTGGCGTAGCTCTGCCCGTCGCTGTTGCGGAACATGTAGTAGCCGCCATGCGCATTGAAGGCGAAGTCATAGGGCAGGGCGAAGTCAACGGCGCCGAAGGAATAGAGGTCACCCTCGTAGGGCAGAATGCCCTTGTTGTTGTCGCCGCCGTCGGCCTGACCCCAAACAGTGTATGCTAGGCCTGCCGTGATCCACCGGTAGGTGAGCTTACCGCCGATCTCGGCGAAGTTTGCATCGCGCCCGTCGGGATAGGCATAGAGGATGGCGTTGAGGTCCCATTTCCAGTCTTCGCCGATCTTGCCGCCGAAGCCGGTGTAGACGTCGAGTTCATAGGTTGGTGCGTTCGGGTTGGAAGACCCGGTCGTCTCATAGATCGGGAAACCATTGTCGTCGAGGATCGGCAGACCATCCGCATCGACCATGGCGGTGGCAATCTGCGCCGCGCCCTCGTTGTTGAAGTCGACGTTGGACGCCCAAGTCCCCAAATAGAAACCGCTCGCATGGGCGTAATCCAGTCCGCCCTGGATGGCCGGGCCGTCCTGCGTTTGGGAGACGCCGCGCCAGATGTAGTTGCTGACCGCGCCGATATTGGCGCTGAAGCTGTTGGGGTCCGCCGCGGCCGCCGTCTGGAGCGTGCCGAGGCTGAGGAGCAGTGCGCCGCCGGCGCAGGCAATACGGATGTGTGGTGCGTTCATGCGAGATAACCCTCTGAAATCCTATAGTGTACGTTGCGGCTCCGCGGGCAGGTTGAGAGCACGGTCACTGGCTGAGCTGCTGTGCCAGGTTTACGACAATCACTGAAAGCAGCTAGTGTGCCAACCCGGACTGTTCCGAATACACAACGGCATTGGGGTCGATTGTGCGGAAATCGCAACAGATGGTTGCACCAAATGTGACCTGATCAGTGGTCCTCTGATCACCTTTCCGCACTAGTATGGTGCGGATCGCCGAAAAGACGGGTTCGACCCCAAGCCCTTATAATGAAGGTTCAAACCCAAGCCCCCCGCGGACGCCTGTCGTGCCGGGGCCTACACCGAGGACCCCCTGTCATGTTGGATCCGAAGCAACTCGACGATCTCGTACAGCGCCTCTCAAGCGCCTTGCCCAAGGGCATTCAGACCCTACAAGAGGACCTGGGTCGTAACCTCCGAACGTCACTGGAGGCGGGTCTCAACCGTCTGGATCTGGTCACGCGCGAGGAATTCGACGTGCAGTCCGCGGTGCTGGCCCGTACCCGTGAAAAGCTCACCCAGTTGGAGGCGCAGGTCGCTGAACTGGAGCGGGCGGTCGGGGCACCGTCGCGGTCGGGCTGATCCAGGCATTCACGGTGTCGCTCCGACAGTCCGGCCGGTCAGCCGAGCGCGCCAGTGGCTCTTTGCGTTCTGCATAGTCGTGCCCGGGTGGGGATCGCAGCCCCGCTGGTGACGGTCGAGGTCCATCTCGCCGGCGGCTTACCCGCTCTGTCGATCGTCGGACTGCCCGAGTTGGCGGTCAAAGAAAGCAAGGATCGGGTGCGTGGGGCGCTGCTCAACGGGCGTTTTCAGTTTCCGCTGGGGCGCATCACCATCAACCTGGCGCCGGCCGACCTGCCCAAGGAGGGCGGTCGCTTCGACCTCGCGATTGCCCTGGGTATCCTGGGTGCCTCCGGTCAAGTCCAGGCCGGGCGGCTTGCTGCCTGTGAGTTTCTGGGTGAGTTGGCACTGTCCGGGGACCTGCGGCCGATCGCCGGCGTGTTGCCGGCGGCCCTGGCCGCCCGCGACGCCGGCCGTGAACTGATCCTGCCGACTGAAAATGCGGCGGAGGCGGCCCTGGTCAGTGATCTCACTGTCCGTCCGGCGCCTCACCTGTTGGCGGTGTGCGAGCACCTGAACGGAGCCGGGAGTTTGCCGATCGGCTGCCCGGACCATGCCGCGGTCTGTGCTCCGGACTATCCGGATCTCGCTGAGGTGCGCGGTCAGGAGCAGGCCAAGCGCGCCCTGGAGGTTGCCGCGGCGGGCGGCCATAGTCTGTTGCTGATCGGTCCGCCGGGGACCGGTAAGTCCATGCTCGCGAACCGGTTACCGGGGTTGCTGCCGCCGCTGACCGAGGCTGAGGCGCTGGAGACCGCGGCGATCCGCTCGATCAGTGAAGGTGCCGGGTTCGATCCGGCGACCTGGCTGCAACGGCCCTTTCGGTCGCCGCACCATACCGCTTCCGGGGTCGCGCTGGTGGGCGGGGGGAGTAACCCGCGGCCGGGTGAAATCTCGCTCGCGCACCTGGGGGTGTTGTTCTTGGATGAGTTGCCGGAGTTCGATCGCCGGGTGTTGGAAGTGCTGCGCGAGCCACTGGAGTCGGGGCGCATTCACATCTCGCGTGCCGCGCAGCAGGCCGAGTTCCCCGCACGCTTTCAACTGGTAGCGGCGATGAACCCCTGTCCCTGCGGCTATCTGGGTGACAGCGGCGGGCGCTGTCATTGCACGGCGGATCAGGTTGCGCGCTATCGGGGGCGCATCTCGGGTCCGTTGCTGGATCGCATCGACATGCATGTGGAGGTGCCGCGATTTGATCTGTCCGTGCTGGACGGCCCGGCACCCGCTGGAACCGCGACCAGTGCGGCCGCGCGGGCGCGGGTGGCCGCCGCGCGCGCATGCCAGCAGGCGCGGGCCGGCAAGCCGAACTGTGCACTGCACCCGCGGGAGGTCGAGCGGGATTGCGCACTGGATGACAACAGCCGTCGCTTGATGCAGCAGGCGCTGGCCCGACTCGCGCTGTCGGCGCGTGCCTATCACCGTATCCTCAAGGTTGCCCGGACCATCGCCGACCTGGCGGGGGCCGCGTCGATCGCCGTGCCGCACCTGAGCGAGGCGATCGGCTACCGGCGCCTCGATCGCGGGTCGGCTTGATTCCCTCCCGATGATGAAGACACCTTTCGACGATGCTGCAACTCACTGATCTTTCTTTTCGCCGCGGTCCGCGGCTGCTGCTCTCCGGGGCCTCGCTGACCATCTATCCAGGCTCCAAAGTGGGCCTGGTCGGCGCCAACGGATGTGGCAAGTCCAGTCTGTTCGCCCTGCTGCTTGGCGAACTGCACGCCGATGCCGGCGCCTGCAGCCTGCCGGCGGACTGGCAACTGGCCCACGTGGCCCAGCACACGCCGGATACCCTGGCCCCGGCGATCGAGTTTGTCCTCGACGGCGACGCGGAATTGCGCCGTATCCAGCACGCGCTCGCCGCCGCCGATGCGGCCGGCGATGGACTGCGCCACGGTGAACTGGCCGGCCGACTGGAGTCGATCGACGGCTATGGTGCGGAGAGCCGTGCGGCGCGGCTGCTGCACGGCCTGGGCTTCGCGCCGGGCGATGAGCGACGGCCGGTGAACAGCTATTCCGGCGGCTGGCGGATGCGGCTGGCCTTGGCGCGCACCCTGATGTGCCGCTCGGATCTGCTGCTGCTCGATGAGCCTACCAACCATCTGGATCTGGACGCGGTGATCTGGCTGGAGGGCTGGCTCAAAGCCTATCGCGGTACCCTGATCCTGATCTCCCACGACCGCGATTTTCTTGACGCGGTGGTCGGCCACACGCTGCACCTGGAGCGCGAGCGCCTCACGCTCTACGCGGGTAACTACTCGGCCTTCGAGCGCCAGCGTGCCGAGCGCCTGGCCCAGCAGCAGTCGGCCTATGAGCGTCAACAGCGCGAAGTCGCCCATATCCACAAGTTCGTGGAGCGGTTTCGCGCCAAAGCGACTAAGGCGCGCCAGGCGCAGAGCCGGCTGAAGGCGCTGGAGCGCATGGAGCTGATCGCCCCGGCCCATGTCGACTCGCCCTTCCATTTCGGTTTCGCGCCGGCCCTGCACCTGCCCAACCCACTCCTGCGCCTGGAATCGGCCGCCGCCGGCTATACGGACCGGCCTATCCTGGCCGGTGTGAACCTGAGTCTCAACCCCGGTGACCGCATCGGACTCCTGGGCCGCAATGGGGCCGGCAAGTCCACGCTCATCAAAGTGCTGGCCGGGGATCTCGCACCGAGCGGCGGCTGTCGGCAAACCGCCCAGGATTTGCGGATCGGCTATTTCGCTCAGCACCAGCTCGATCAGTTGCGGCGCGACGACAGTCCGCTCCAGCATCTGCAGCGCCTGGACCCCAGGGCGACCGAGCAGTCCGTGCGCGATTACCTGGGTGGTTTCGGGTTCGCCGGGGAACGCGCCCTGGGTCCGGTCGCGCCCTTGTCCGGTGGCGAAAAGGCCCGGTTGGTGCTGGCCCTGTTGATCTATCAGCGGCCCAACCTGTTGCTGCTCGACGAGCCGACCAATCACCTGGATCTCGAAATGCGCCACGCACTCAGCGAGGCGCTGCAAGACTACGACGGTGCCATGGTCCTGGTCTCGCATGATCGTCATCTGTTGCGGGTGACCGCCGATACCCTGTTGCTGGTGGATGGCGGTCGGGTTGAACCATTCGACGGCGACCTGGACGACTATCCGGCCTGGCTCGCCGCCCGTGACCCGGATGCGGCAGGGACTGGTGCCGTCGCCGATGTCCGTGACGGCGCCGACCGCAAGCAGCAGCGGCGCGCCGCCGCGGAGGTCCGCAAGATCCTGCAGCCGCTGCGCAACCAGCTTAAGGCATTGGAGCAGCAGTGCGAGGTCCTCATGGCTCGGCGGGCGGCGTTGGCCACGGCGCTGACAGAGCCGGAACTCTATGCCGCCGATGCCAAACCACGACTGCTGTCCTTACTGGAGGAGCAGCGCCGGGTCGCCGTCGACTTGGCGGCGGCCGAGGGGCAGTGGCTGACGGTCGGTGAGGACTTGGAGCAACGGCAGGCAGAGTTGGAATGAGGGAGATCCGTCCGGTCGCACTGTCGCGGGCCTGGCGGGCGAGCGGTCGGCGGCGTCTCGGCCGGCTCCTGGTGTTATTGGCCCTGTCGATCGGTTATCTGGTTTGGCCCTACGTGACCCTGTGGCGGCTGGATCGCGCCTTGGTGCGGAATGATCAGATCGTTCTGGCCCATCTGATGGACTTGGATGCCATTCGCGATGAACTCCGCGGCCGGCTCAACAAGGACATCGACAGCGCCAGCGGTCCGCCCTCGGATGCCTTCATCGTCTGGTTGGAAGAGGCGATCCGGCGCGACGGTACCGCGGCACTCGAGACGCAGGTCGATCTGGCCTGGGTACGCGACCGGATGCTCGCCTACTCCCCGCCGGGTGTGGGTTTGCGCCCGGCGCTGGCGCGGGCCTTTTTCGACGGCCCGGGGCAGTTTTCGCTGCGTCTGAACGCGGATTGCGGCGGGCCGGTGGTCGTGCGACTGGGTTTAACCGGCAGCGGCTGGCGGGTACAGGCACTCTACTACTGAGCCGCGAGCGTCCAGCGGCCAAGCTCCAGCCTGATGATTGCCGCCTGACCGGTTTTGGCTCAAGCCCCAGATCCTTGGCGACTGGCGGCCATCTCATTGACTCAAGCGCGCTCGTTGCCTGTAGAATCCCAGCCGCAGCCACCAATCGCCGTGTTCCGATAACAAGAGGATAAGCATAAGCCCATGTCTCCATTTAAAGATCTGAGCCGCAGCCAACCGAACGACACGTTCTTCGATCTCCCTCCCCTGGGGATGGACGCGACGGCGATCGCCGCCGATGTGCGTCATTATTTTGCCCACACCATGGGGCAGGATCGGAATTCACGCTCGGCCTACTACCCCTACGAGGCGCTGGCGATCACCCTGCGTGATCGGCTGATGGAGCGTTGGAAGCGGACCCGCAAAGCCCATAACGACGCGGATTGCAAGCGGACCTATTATCTGTCCCTCGAATTCCTCATGGGGCGGACCCTGTGTAACGCCATGCTCAACCTCGGCGTCCACGATGCCGCTGAGCAGGGGCTGTACGACATGGGTCTGGTCCTCGAAGAACTCGCGAGCGGCGAGCGCGATGCCGGTCTCGGCAACGGCGGTCTGGGTCGCCTCGCCGCCTGCTTCCTCGACTCCTGCGCGACCCTGGAACTGCCTGTCAAAGGCTACGGCCTGCGCTATGAATACGGGATGTTCCGGCAGTTGATCGAGGACGGTCATCAGTCGGAGGAGCCTGATCACTGGATGCGCGACGGCAGCCCTTGGGAGTTGGAGCGTCCGGAGTACACTCAGCGTATCCAGTTCGGCGGTCGGACCGAACGCTACAAGGATCACACCGGCCGACCGGCGGCACGCTGGGTCGATACCCGTGATGTGTTGGCGGTGCCCTATGATGTGCCGATTCCCGGCTACCGCAACGACAACATCAACACCCTGCGCCTTTGGAAGGCCGCCGCGACCGACGAGTTCGATCTGGGCGAGTTCAACGCCGGCAGTTATCCGGAGTCCGTTGCGCAGAAGAACGCGGCGGAGCACATCACCATGGTGCTCTACCCCAACGACGCCAGCGAGAGCGGCAAGGAACTGCGCCTGCGCCAGCAGTTCTTCCTGGCGAGCGCCAGTATCAAAGACGTGATGCGCGAGTGGGTCCGCCTGAAGGGCAAGAACTTCAGCGAATTCGCGGCCAAGAACTGCTTCCAGTTGAACGATACCCACCCCGCCATCTCGGTGGCGGAACTGATGCGTCAACTGATGGACGAACATGATCTGGATTGGGGGCCGGCCTGGGCCATCACCACCAAGACCATGGCCTATACCAACCACACCCTGCTGCCGGAGGCCCTGGAGCGTTGGCCGGTCCGGCTCTTCGAGCAACTCCTGCCGCGCGTCCTGGAGATCATCTACGAGATCAACGCTCGCTTCCTCGCCGAGGTGGCCAGCCGCTGGCCGGGGGACAGCGAGCGGCAGCGTCGCATGTCACTGATCGAGGAGGGGCACGAGCGCCAGGTCCGGATGGCCTACCTGGCCATCGTCGGCAGCTTCTCCGTCAATGGGGTCGCCGCTCTGCACTCGAAGCTGCTGGTGGAAGGGCTGTTCAAGGATTTCTATGACCTCTGGCCGCATAAGTTCAATAACAAGACCAATGGGGTGACCCAGCGGCGCTGGCTTGCACTCTGTAATCCGGGTTTGCGTGAATTTCTGGATGAGACGATCGGCGACGGCTGGGTGCGCGATCTCGATCAGCTTGAACAGCTCGTTCCCTATGCCAATGACGCGGTATTTCGTCAGCGCTGGCGTGCCATCAAGCAGGAGAACAAGCGCCGGCTCGCGCAAACCGTGAAGCAGCTCGTGCATGTCGAGTTCCCCGAGGAGGCCATGTTCGATGTGCAGGTCAAGCGCATCCACGAGTACAAGCGTCAACTCCTGAACATCCTGCACGTCATCCACCTGTACAACCGCATCAAACGCGGGGATACCCGTGACTGGACGCCGCGGTGTGTGCTGATCGGCGGCAAGGCCGCGCCCGGCTACTACATGGCCAAACAGATCATCAAGTTGATCAACAATGTGGCGCGGGCGGTCAATCGCGATCCGGATACCGAGGGGCGGCTGCGGGTCGCCTTCCTGCCCGACTACCGGGTCTCGCTCATGGAGGTGATCGCCCCCGGCACCGACCTGTCCGAGCAAATCTCGACGGCCGGCAAGGAGGCTTCCGGCACCGGTAACATGAAATTCATGATGAATGGAGCCGTCACCATCGGCACGCTGGACGGGGCCAATATCGAGATTCGGGAACAGGTGGGCGATGAGAACTTCTTCCTGTTCGGTCTCACGGCCGCCGAGGTCGAACAACGTCGCGGTCACTATGATCCCAATGCCATCATCGCCCGCGACGGCGCCCTTCAGGATGTGATGAACCTCCTGGAGTCCGGTCATTTCAATCAGTTCGAAGGGGGTATCTTCGACGCGATCATTCACACGATTCGCAGCCCGCATGATCCGTGGATGACCGCCGCGGATTTCCAGGGATATTGCGAGGCTCAGGAGCGCGCCGCGGCGGCCTACCGCGATCAGGAACACTGGACGCGCATGAGCATCCTGAATACCGCCCACAGCGGATTCTTCTCGTCCGACCGGACCATCGGTGAATACAATCGGGACATCTGGCATCTGGACGCGGTCCCGCCGGTGCCGCTCTAGGTCGGGAGCGGCGGTCAGGCGCGCGACACCGGCCGGGCGTCGGTGTCGCGCGGCGCCTAATTCACAGAAGTCCGGCCCAAATAGGCCCCGAGGGCGTCGGCATCCATCGGTGCGCCGAACAGGTAGCCTTGCGCCAGCCGGCAACCGGCCGCCTGAAGGAAGGCGGACTGGTCCTCCCGCTCGACGCCCTCGGCGATCACCGCGAGCCCCAGGTCGCGACCCAGCCCGATGATGGCGCGGGTGATCGCCTCTTCGCTCTGGCCGCGCCCGATACAGCGGATGAAGGATCCGTGGATCTTCAGGCGATCGATCGGTACGCGGTTGATCCGTCCCAGCGCGCAGGATCCGGTGCCGAAATCGTCCACCACCAGGCTGATCCCCAGGCTGCGCAGGTCACTCAGTGCGGTAATCACCCGCGCGTTGTCACCCACGATCACTGACTCGGTGATTTCCACTTCCAGATCTTCAGGGGCCAGCCCGGACTCGACCAGGCAGCGCTGGAGCGTCGGCAGCAGGTTGGCGCGTGCGAGTTGCTGGATCGAGACGTTGACGGCGATGCGCGGCACGGCGAAGCCGGCGGTGCGCCAGCGGACCAATTGCCGACACGCCTCGGTCAAGACCCACTCGCCGAGTTCGCCGATCAACCCGATGCGCTCGGCGACGGGGATGAAGCGCTCCGGCGCGACCGCTCCGAGGTCCGGGTGGGTCCAGCGAGCCAAGGCCTCGACCCCCCACAGATGACCGGTTGTGAGTTCGATCTGCGGTTGATAGAGCAACCCCAGTTCACCGCGGGCCAGGGCACCGCGCAGGGCATTTTCGAGTGTGTGGTGCTCCTGGGCGGCGACACTCATCTCCGGGGCGTGGAACTGGTAATTACCGCGGCCCTGCTCCTTGGCCTGGTACATCGCCAGATCGGCGCTGCGGATCAGCGTTTCCGCGTCCATGCCGTCGGCCGGATAGAGACTGATACCGATGCTCGCCGAGAGATGAATCTCGTGGGTGTCGATCTGGAGCGGCGCCCGCAGCAGGTCCAGGCAGGCCTGGGCCGCCGCCGCCGCCCCGGCGGCCGAGGAGTTGCCGTCCAGGAGGACCAGGAATTCATCCCCGCCGAGTCGTGACAGGGTGTCCGCGCCGCGCAGTCGCTCGCCGAGCCGGCGCGCGACCGCCTCGAGCAGACGGTCTCCCACCCCGTGCCCCAGGGTGTCGTTCACTTCTTTGAAGCGGTCCAGATCGACGAACAGCAGAGCGAGACGGCCGCGTTCCCGCTGGGCGCGGCGAATGGCCTGGCCGAGTCGGTCCTGAAGCAGGATGCGGTTCGGCAGTCCGGTGAGCGCGTCGTGGTGTGCGAGGAAGTCCATACGTTCTTGGGATTGTTTGAGTTGGGTGACGTCGCTGAACACCGCGACATAGTGAGTGGTCTGCCCGGTCGCGTCATCAACCGCGCTGATGGTCAGCCACTCGGGGTAGATTTCGCCGTCCTTGCGTCGGTTCCAAATCTCGCCGCGCCATTGGCCGGCGTCGCGTAAGGCACGCCAAAGTTCCTCGTAGAAAGCGCGGTCATGACGTCCTGAGCGCAAGATACGGGGTGTCAGGCCGAGCACATCCGACTCCGCATAGCCGGTGATGCGGGTGAATGCTCGGTTGACCGCGAGGATGTGCCCTGGCGCGTCGGTCACCATGACGCCCTCGGAGGTGCTCTCAAAGACGCGGGCGGCCTGACGCATGGCCTGTTCGGCCCGCACGGACTCCAGCCGTTCCATGACCATGGCGGCGATGTCGGTCACGGCCGCCCGATCTGCCGCGGTGTAGTCGCCGGGTTTGCCGGCAACCGCCAGGATGGCCGTTAATCGTCCATCACGTTCAACTTGTACTACCAGCGGGTGTTCCAGCGCCTGGTGTCCCTCCGGCAGACCCTGGCGATGGGGGAGTGTTTCGATGCAATGGAAATACCCGGCCTGGCTGTTGGTCAGGTGTTTGGCGGCACCCAGCCCAATCCGCAGCAGGGTGTCCGGATCCGCCGCCGCGGCGCCCGCCGTCAGGGACAAACGGGTCTCCATCAGGGCCTGGTCGCGTCGGGCCTGGGTGACGTCGAGCAGGGTGGACACGACGCCGCGCGACAGGTCCGCGGGGTCCAGCGCCGCGCTGGACAGAACGACATCAATGAGTTGGCCGTCACGGCGGCGCATGCGCGCATCGATTTGGGCATTGCTCACCTGCGTCGCCTGCGGGTAAATCGCCGCGCCGACGCGCTCGAACTCGGCATCGTTGACGTAAAGGATGCGAGTGGATTGACCGAGCAGCGACTCACGGGTGTGCCCCGTCATCTCGCACAGCCGATCGTTGACCTCGACGAAGACACGCGCCACGACCGTAATGATACCCACCGGCGCGCAGCGGACCACGGCTTGCAGATGAGCCTCGCTCCGGGCCAACGCCGCCACGGCTGACTGATGGGTCGTACGTAATGTCGTGATTGACCCCACGCCAGCCCAGATCGGTCCCGTCGCTGTCATAGACCCGTCGGCAGCGATGTTCGATCCAACGCACTTCGTTCTCACGGGTGCGGATGCGCAGATCAAGTGCCTGGTGGGGCCGGGGTGGTGCGCTGGTTCCGGTTGTCGCGCTCAAGTGCGCGTCCCAGGCGGCGCGGTCCTCCGGTAACACGAGACGTTCCATTAGCCCTGGATCCTCAAGGAAGGCTTCCGGGGGGTACCCGCACACCGCCTCACAGGCCGCGGAGACATAGCGATAGATGCCGTCGGGGCCGACCCAGTAATCCCAGTCCGGCGCGTGGTCGGCGAGGGCACGCAGACACAGATCCCGTGTCGCGGCGTCGGGCCCCGTGGTTGATGTTGGATCAGCGGTGCTCTTCACGGGTAGCGGGTGCGCGGCGGCTCTGGATATTCTGGTATCATTCGTTGGTTTAGGGGATGCGCGGCTGCCGACGTCGGGCCAATCCGCGTGACGCGGTTGTCGGCGATCCTCCGCCCGCGATTCAGCCCTACGCGGAGCTTACTCCTGGGCGTCGCCGACAACCAGACACTGCACGCTCCCGATGGGTCATTTCGTGCCGCCGCGCGGTCGCTGTGAGCTGGTGCCGTGCGGTCGCGGTCGGCGGATATCCTGACGCTCGATCAATAAGGACCGTGCGTGCGCCCCAGGCGCTGTCCTACAATCCACGTTTGGCGCGACTGTTCCCGATCGGGGCGGTCGGACGGGCTTGACCGGGGCCGGGTCGCATCAACCGCGACCGGTGTCCCCGCAGCGTCCGGTTGCCGCGACCCGATGCCCTTATCACGCAACCCTGACTTGCAGGCGATTCAGCATTATGATCCCGAGACGTTTCGGACTCTTGCCTCTTTGTGCGGCCCTTTCCTTCACGGCACTGGCGATCACCGGGAATGTCCTGGGCGAGGCCGAAACCGGCTCTGCCGCCCCAGGTGCGGAGCAGGGTGTGCCGGGTCATTTCACTTTCGCCTCCGTGGTGCGCCGCGCCGACGAGCTGGCGGCCGGGCCTTATCAGCCGGATCAGCCCGCGCTGCCCCCCTTCTTCGCCAATCTGGACTATGACCAGTATCGCGATATCCGTTTCCGCCGCAATCAATCCCTCTGGCGGGCCGAGTCCCTGCCGTTCCAGGCTGAGCTCTTCCCGCGTGGGTTCATGTTCAAGGACCGGGTGACCTTCAACGTGATCGAAGAGGGGAAAGCGGTCCCGGTGCTGTATCGCAACAGCCTGTTCGATTACGGCAAGAATACGGTCCCGCCGGATCTGCCGGAGGACCTGGGGTTCGCCGGCCTGCGGTTGCTGTATCCGCTGAATCGGGACGACGTGTTTGACGAGGTGGCCGTTTTCCTCGGGGCCAGCTATTTCCGCGCGGTCGCCAAGGGGCTGCTCTACGGCTTGAGCGCGCGCGGCCTGGCCATCGACACCGGACTGCCGAGCAAGGAGGAATTTCCGGTCTTTCGTGAGTTCTGGATGGAAAAGCCGGATCGGGACGCGACCTCCATCACGCTCTACGCCTTGTTGGACAGTGCGAGCGTGGCGGGCGCCTACCGCTTCCTGATCTCCCCAGGGCGGGAAACCGTGATCGATGTGAAGGCCCACCTGTTCCTGCGCGAGCGGGTCAAGAAACTCGGAATTGCGCCCCTGACCAGCATGTTCTTCCACGCCGAGGATACCGACCGCTTCATGGACGACTTCCGTCCCGAAGTCCACGACTCCGATGGTCTGCTCCTGGTCGACGGTACCGGCGAGCGCATCTGGCGTCCGCTGGTCAATCCCAAAGGGCTGCGTATCAGTGCCTTCCGGGCCGAGAACCCGAAGGCGTTTGGTCTGCTGCAACGCGACCGTGACTTCCGCAGCTACCAGGACCTGGAGGCGTCCTACCAGAGTCGCCCGAGTGCCTTGGTGGAGCCCATCGGCGACTGGGGCAAGGGTGCGGTTGAACTGGTAGAGATTCCGAGCGATTCGGAGCAATACGACAATGTCGTCGCCTTCTGGATCCCGGAGCGGACCGCCGGCGCCGGCGAGCAGTTCGAGTATGCCTATCGTCTGCGCTTCGCCGGCGATCCGGAGGCCAAGTTGCAAGGTGGACGGACCCTCTCCACCCGCATCGGCGCCGGCGGTACCGCCGTGCTGGATTCCGAGAAACGCAAGTTCGTGCTCGATTTTGGCGGTGAGACGCTGGCTGCGCTGCCGACCGACACCCCGGTGGAGGCCTTCGTCTCGACCTCCTCGGGTACCTTGTCCACCCCGACGGTCCAGCCGAATCCCGAGACCAAGGGTTGGCGGCTGTTCTTTGAGCTGACCCCCGATGGTTCAGGTCCGATCGACCTGCGGGCCTTCCTGCGTAACGGCAATGATGTGCTGAGCGAAACCTGGAGTTTCCAATGGATTCGGGAATAGCCATGGCGGGGCAGTCCGGCGCCACGGTTGCGGTGGCCGACCGGTCCCCGGCGGCCTGGGCGCGGGTATCGGAGCGTGTCGCCCTCTACCTGCGTGCCCTGGGTATCGAAGACCCGCTGCACCGCGAGCGGCTGCTGGTACGCGTCCAGCAGCGCTGGGAGGCGCGGGTGAGCGCGATGCCCCTGGAGGACCCGGTCGAGGCCGGTATCGAGGAGGCCTATGCTCTGCTCGATGCCTGGCTCTGTACGGAACTCGATATCACGGGTGAGATAGACACATTGTTCACCGCCCGTGCTGCCGTGCTGAGTGGTGCCGTGCCGAACTGGACGGCGCGCTTCGCGGGGGTCTCCGGCGAGTCGATCGCCGCTCAGGTACGGGCTGCCGGCGTCCAGCCCGAGCCTGAGCCGGCCCCGCTGGACATGGAGCCCAGTACCATCAATCTGTGCTGTCACGACCTGGGGCGGCGCATCACCGGCGCCCTGCGGGTGCTGGCCGGCAGCGAACCGGCTGCCGCGCCGCCGCGTAAGGAGCAACCGCGATGACCAGTGAGTCCCGGATCGGCATCATGGGCCACCATTACCGCCGTATCCTCTTTTTCCTGTTGGTGCTGCTGACGACACTGGGCGCCATGTCCCTGCTCAGCGTCGCGTTCCAGGACGGTGGAACCCGGCCGCATGAACTCGTCATGCTGGGCCTCTACGCGATCCTGACGCTCTGGATCAGCGCGTCATTCTGGACCGCGACCATCGGCTTCGCGATGCTCGTGACCGGGCGGGATCACTATGCCATCGCCAACGCGGATACCCGCGCCGCGGGCGCCGCACCGAGCGGTCCATTCAAGACGGCATTGGTGATGCCGGTCTACAACGAGGATCCGGTGCGGGTCTTCGCCGGGCTGCGGGCCATGTGGCAATCCCTGGTGGAGACGGGTCAGCAGGACGGTTTCGAGGTCTTTGTCGTCAGCGACACCCGCGACCCGGATATCTGGGTGGAAGAGGAGTTGCTCTGGCGCCGCTGGGCCAAGGAGATGGGACATCCGGCGCGGGTGTTCTATCGCAACCGGGTGGAGAACACCAGTCGCAAGAGCGGCAACATCGCCGATTTTTGCCGCCGCTGGGGCGGGCGTTACCGCTATATGATCGTGCTGGATGCCGACAGCATCATGGCCGGTGAGACCCTGGTGGAGATGGTCGCACGCATGGAGCGCAATCCGAAGGTGGCCCTGATCCAGGTCCCGCCGGTCCCGGTGAACCGCTCCTCGTTGTTTTCCCGGATGCTCCAGTTCGCCGGCAGTCTCTATGGACGGATGTTCACCGCGGGCCTGTCCTATTGGCAGCTCGGCACCAGCAACTTCTGGGGCCACAACGCCATCATCCGGGTCAAACCCTTTGCCGATCACTGCGGGTTGCCGAAGCTGCCGGGCCGTGAGCCCTTCGGCGGGGAGATCCTGAGCCACGATTTCGTGGAGGCGGCCTTGCTGCGCCGCGCCGGCTGGCGGGTCTGGCTGGCCTACGACCTGGGCGGGAGCTACGAGGAGATTCCGCCCACCCTGATCGACTATGCCAAGCGCGATCGGCGCTGGTGTCAGGGGAATCTCCAGCATAGCCGACTGGTGTTTGCGCGCGGGTTCAAGCCGTTGAGCCGCATCCACTTCGCCATGGGTGTCATGTCCTACATGGCCTCCCCCCTGTGGCTGATCTTTCTCGTGGTCACCGGTGTCGCCGCCTATTTCCAGAGTCTGGTCGAGCCGGTCTACTTTTTCGGCAACAATATTTTGCCGGTCTGGCCGGAAACCTATACGGTGGAGATGACCACGGTGCTGTGGGTGACCCTGACCATGCTGTTCCTGCCCAAGATCCTGGCGCTGGTGCTGCTTGCCGCCAAGCCCGCTCTGAGCCGCCAGTTCGGCGGCCTGGTGCGTGCCACCCTGAGCGTGCTGACCGAGAGTCTGTTCTCCGTTCTCCTGGCGCCGGTGTTGATGTTGTTCCAGAGCAAGTTCGTGCTGGCCATTCTGCTGCGTCAGAACGTCGGCTGGCCGGCGCAGCAACGCGGTGATCACCAGACCGGGTTCGCCGAGGCGTTCGGGACCCATCTCTCGCACACGCTCATCGCGGTGGTCGTCGGGTTCCTGTCCTATCAGTATGTCCCGTCCTTCTTCTGGTGGTTCACGCCGGTTTTAGCCGGATTGGCGCTTTCGATCCCGGTGTCGATGATCACCAGCCGGGTCTGGCTCGGCCAACTCGCCCGGCGCGCCGGCATCTTTCTGACCCCCGAGGAGACCGCGCAGCCGCGGGTGCTGCACCTGTTGGAACAGAATCTGGAGCGTGCCGGTACGCCGTTGTGCACCACCGCCACCGGCGGCGACCTCTGGTATCGGGCCGTCGTCGACCCCTGTGCCTATGCCCTGCACGCCTCCATGCTGCCGGACGAGACCCCGAATCGCCGGCGCCGCCATTATCTGGAGGGGCTGATCTTCCAGCTTCAGGACGAGGGCCTCGGCAGCCTCAAGCCCAATGAGAAGCGGGCGCTGGTCTCTCATCGCGACGGGTTATTTGAGCTGCATACCCTGCTATGGGCGGCGGCGCAGCCGCCGAGCCCGGGGCAGATCGCCGGGGTCGCGGCGAGTTCAGGAGCCATTCACCAATAATGATCAACGCCGCCTAAGCTGACGCCTCCATCCGCGCCGCCTTCTCCAACACCATGGCTTCCAGATCGCGCTTGAAGGCGGCGACCCGCTCGCGTAACGCGGGGTCGGCGGTGCCCAGGATCTGGGCGGCGAGAATACCGGCGTTCTTGGCGCCGTTGATGGCCACGGTTGCGACCGGCACCCCGGCGGGCATCTGAACGATGGACAGGAGCGAATCCTGGCCCGAGAGGGCGGAGGTCTTCACCGGCACGCCGATCACCGGCAGCGGGGTGATGGCCGCCGCCATGCCCGGCAGGTGGGCGGCACCGCCGGCACCGGCGATGATCACCGCCAGCCCCCGATCCACCGCGCTTCGGGCATAGTCATAGAGTCGCTGGGGTGTGCGGTGGGCGGAGACGATGGTCATCTCGAAGGGGACGCCGAGGTCGCGGAGGATGTCCGCGGCCTCTTGCATCACCGGCAGATCGGAGTCGCTGCCCATGATGATCCCCACCAGGGGCTTGACCTGTGCTGTGCTCATGGATGGTCTTCTCCGGTGATCTCGATCAGTGCGCGAACCTGTTCGGCCTTACGCCGCGCGTTCGCCAAATCCTGGTCCAGCACCGTCACATGACCCATTTTGCGATAGGGTGAGGTGGCGGCTTTGCCGTAGATGTGCACGCAGACCCCAGGGATCGCCAGGGCCGCCGCCATCCCCTTGATGACCGGGCGCCCGCGGTGTCCGGGGGCGCCGAGCAGGTTGATCATGGCCGCCGGCGAGAGCTGGTCGGTGGCGCCGAGCGGGAAGCCGACCACCGCACGCAGGTGCTGCTCGAACTGATCGGTCATGTTGGCCTCGATGGTGTGGTGCCCGGAGTTGTGGGTGCGCGGTGCGACCTCGTTGACCAGCAGTTCACCCGTGGTGGTCAGGAACAGTTCGATCCCGAAGACGCCGACCCCACCCAATCCCTCAACGGTACGCCGTGCCAGGGCGGCGGCGGCCGCAGCGGTCTCCGCGTCCAGATCGGCCGGGGCAAGCAGCATATCCAGGACGTTTTGTTTGGGTCTGAAACACATCTCGACCGCCGGATAGCAGCGGCATTCCCCATCGCGGCCACGCGCTACCAGGACCGCCAGTTCTTTGGCGGCGGGGATGAAACGCTCCAGGAGCGAGGGCACGGGCAGGCGTTCGGGGTAGTCGGCCGCAGTGCTCATGATCACCACACCGCGGCCGTCATAGCCGCCGCGGCAGGCCTTCTGTACCAGCGGATACCCGAAGGCGGCGAAGGCCTCCGGGTTGGGCTCCGGCATGGGGATGAAGGGCGAGGTGGGGATGCCGGCGTCGCGCAGTGCCTGTTTTTGAGTCAGTTTGTCCTGGATCACGGCCAGCACGCCTGGGGCTGGGAAGATCAGATTGCCCTCCCGCTCCAGTTCGATCAGCGTGTCGCTGTCGATGTCCTCGATGTCGAAGGTGGTGACGTCGCACGATTCGCAGAGTTCACGCAGCCGCGCCGGATCGTGGTAGTCGCCGACGATCTGGTGTCCGGCCACCTGACCGGCGGGCGAACTGCGGGTCGGGTCCAGCACCACGCAGGTGCACCCCAGACGTTTGGCGGCCTTGACCATCATGCGGCCGAGCTGACCGCCGCCGATGATGCCGATACGGGCGATTGGGTAGGGATATCTGTCCATCCGCTCATCATGTCCGTTTAGGCCGGAATTGAAAAGGCCCGTTGATTCCAGAACCGATCCAGGGCCGCGCGGGTGGCCGCCGGGTGCTCCCAGTGCGGCAGGCCGAGATGCGGTGCCAGGGTCTCATGCTGCCAGTTCGGATGGGCGGCGACAAAGTCGGGGAGCGCCGCGAAATCGACATAGGGGTCGCGGTCGGCGATCACCAGCACCGGCAGGTCCTTAAGCCCGGCGTAAAGCCGATCGGCAGCCTGGGGCGTGAACAACTGCGTCGAGAGGAAATACAGCGGGGCATGGCGGGCGCCGGGCTGATGCGAGGTCGCGTAGGCGTAGTCGATCAGATCGTCCGGTGCCTTGGTCGTGAACGATTTGTTGAGGAAAAAGCGGATGCTCGGCCGCGACGCGACCAGATCGTACAGCCATTGGCTCAGCCCCGGCGTGGTCAGCACCCGATGGACGCCGCGGGCCACGGCCGCGGACGGGAGCGGGCGGCGGCTGAAGCCGGTCGGCGAGATCAGCACCAGTGAGGCAACCAAGTCCGGCACCGCCGCTACCGCGCGCGCAGTGAACTCGGCGCTGAGCGACAGCGCGACGACCGCGGCCGGTTGTGTGACCACCTGCGTCAGAAAATCGCTGATCGCGTCGGAAAAAAGGTTCGGCGTATAGGGGCCGGCCGGGCGCTCGGACTGGCCGAAGCCGGGCAGATCCAGACTGTAAACCGGTCGTTGTGTGCGGTAGTGATCGAACAGCGGTTTCATCTCGTAACTGCTCGGTGCCGCATTGATGCTGTGGATCAGCACCAGCGGCGCCCCGCTTGCCGGGCCGTCCGCGTAGTAGGCAAGCCGCTGGCCCGCGCGGGTCGTGAAGGTCTTGCGCGGAGCGTCAAGGGCGTCGGCGAGCGGCTGTACGGCGGCTGGCGTGCGCTGGCGGCGCAGCTCGCCCAGGCTGGAGTTCGATTGATCGGTCGTCATGAGGGCTCTGGTGTCGCAGCAGCGGTTGGTCCGCGGGAAGGGGATTATCCTCTAAAGCCTGGGCTTTTCGCGATCGGTGGGACGCCGCGGTCTTGATCATCGTTGCGGCTGGCCGCGATCGGTAAGTACCGCGGTCGGTACGGTATAGCCTTCGTACCTGATATCCAGACAGACCCTTGCGTAGGGGCGGGTTTGAAACCCGCCCCTAGCAGCCTGTCGGACTTAGCCCCTAGGATAAGGGCATGAGTCAACAACAAGGCTTTTTGTTGCTCCACAATCTAACGTAAGGTGATTTCCGCGAAAAATCCAACCCGTAGGAGCCCGCTTGCGGGCGACGGGTGGGGGCACAATGACGCGATTCCGGCAGGTCACGTCGCCCGCAAGCGGGCTCCTACGGAGCTTGATTCTTGATAGCGTCTTATTCGGAAATCGCCTAAAGTCCGACAGGCTGCTAGGTCCGGTTATCACGTTCGACAGCTATAACGCCATGATCTGGAAAGTCCGCTGTGCGGACCGACGACCGCGCAGGCCTTGGTCATGGTTCCGGTCAAAGCGATCACCCGGATTTATCCACAGATGTCACAGATGAACACAGATGAAGAAAACAATCTGTGTTCATCTGTGACATCTGTGGATGAAATTGCCCCTCCTGAGCCACAGCGAAAGCTGGCCGGAATGATGATCAACGAAATCATCGGGCCAATCACCGCGCGGGTGACCTGCTCGACGGACCTATCGCGTTGAAGGTCTTCGTGTCTTTGTGTCTTTGTGAGAGAACAGATCTTTTCAGGTTCATGTACGGACGATCGCCCGCCCTCGGTCAATGGACCCCGGCGTGCTCGTGCTCATGATCGTCTTCGATTGGCGGGCTTGGCGCCTTCAGTCGCACATAAACCGAGGCCAGGAACAGAAGCACATTGAGCACGCCGACCACGATGAAGGGTGCACGCGGGTCCAGGTGGTCGAACAGCCGTCCGCCGGAGGAGGTGATCAACAGGATGCCGATGGCGCCGGAGACGTTGAATGCGCCGATGACTGAACCGCGTTCGCGTTTCGGTGCTTCCTGACCGATGAGTGACTGGCCGCCGAGATAGACGCTGATCTGGCCGATGCCGAGCAGGATGAAGAAATAGGTGGCATTGCTCCCCAGCGGATCATCCAGGAACAGCAGGGCGAGATTGCCGATGGCCGCCAGGGCCATGCACAGCGCCAGTGCCGAGACCCGATCCATGCGGTCGATCAGCGGACCCAAGACCGGCGCCCACAGCAGGGCGGCGATCTGCGCGGTGACGAAGATGAGGGTGCCGGTCTTGATCGCCTCGGCGCTGCCCATGCCGGCGGCGATGCCGGCGGTCGAGCCCCAGAGCACCAGGAAGGTGGCATTGACCGATTGGTCGCCGCGCGCGATGAAGGCACTGGCGTAAGAGAGCAGGATGCGCGGATTGCGGGCCTGGGCAAAGCCGCTGATGAAGAGCGCACGAACGCCGGGGCGGTCTTTCTTGTGGACCGGGGTGCCGCCTTTGAGTCCCAAAGCGACCAGCAGGGCGACCCCCAGCGCGATTCCGGCGATCACCAGGTGGGTGTAAAGCCCCGCTTCGTCGCCGCTGAATCCGGCCTTGGTCAGTGTCTGAGGCAGGGCGCCGAGACCCTGGTTGGTCACCACGATTCCCAGCCCGCCCAGGACGCCGACGATCGCCACCATCTTGCCGCGCGAACGCTCGGCCGGATAATCCACCAGCACGGTCGAGAGTGCGCCGGCCACCGTGACCACCCCGCAGGCATAGAGGATGCGATAGAGGTAGAGATCGCCGACCGACTCGGCCAGCGGATACAGCGCATAGGTCAAGCCCAGCAGTACCAGACCCACCGCGTAGATCGAGCGGCGGCCGATGCGGTCGATCAGGATGCCGGCGGGGATGAAGAGCGCCAGCGTGATCAGCTCGGTCCAGAACACCAGATCCCCGCTGATCGATCCTTGCTGAGCGGTTGGTACCTTGAGGTGCTCGGTGAGTACATAGGTCTGGCCGATGGCGATGAAGGTCACCAGACCGATGGAAAAGAAGGCGGCACCAAGGAAGCTCCACCCGTGTCGCGGCAGAATGCCGGGCGCGAGATGAATGGGACCAATGCGGTAGGCGGGATGCTCAACTGTCATGAAAGATACTCATCACTGGACCTGAAAAAGAGAGGATAAACGGCGGAATCGCCACGCCGCACTCATTCGAGAATGCGCCGCTTGCCGTCGAGTAGAAAGGTGATCGCGCGTTTGAAATCGGCCATGGAAACGACCTGTTCCTCGCCTTGGCGCAGCGAGGCGTAAGAGGCCGCCAGTAGCACCGCGTTCTGGATATCGCCGCCGGCCGCGTTCTCGGAATACTGCGCCAGAAGTTCGAAATCCACGTCGGCGCGGATCGGCAGTTCCGCCGGGCAGTGACCCCGCCACAGTTGCCGACGCTGTTCGGTGGCAGGCAGACGGAACTCGACATGTGCCAGCACCCGGCGCAGGAAGGCGGTATCGTAATTCTTCACCAGGTTGGAGGCGAAGATCACGGCCCCGTCGAAGTTGTCCAGCTCGATCAGGGTGGTGCTGCGTGCCACGTTGATCGAATTGTCCGCCGCCTGCGAGACGCTGGTCAGGCGCTTGCCGAGGATGGAATCGGCTTCATCGAAGAATAGCAGTGCCCCGGTGTCGGTGGCGCGCCGGAAAGCGGCGCGGATGTTCTTGGGGGTCTCACCGACATACTTCGATTCCAGTTCGGCGTAGCTGATGACGAGGATCTCGCGCTCCAGCATGGCCGCGATCGCCTCGGCGGCCAGGGTCTTGCCGGTCCCCGGCGGGCCGTAGAAATTCAGCGCCACCCGCCGTCCGGTGCGCGCGACCGACCCGAGATTCCAGCAGCCGAACAGCAGGTCCTGCGACAACAGCACATTCACCGCTTCGCGAATGCGCGCCAGGGTTTCGGCGTCCAGCACCAGTTGGTCGAGCCGGTGGCGGGGCGGGCGCGGGCGGAAGCTTTCGAACTCCGTTTCCGGGGGCTGCTCCGCGTCGGGGTCGGGGCCCGCGGCCGCCGGACCGGACGGGCTCGCCGTCACCTGATAGAGCGGCTGTTGTCCACCGGTCGGCAGGCCATCCGGCACTGCCCGCCCCGGATTGAAGTCCACGCGGATACGCGGCCGGCCCAGTTCCGGGGGAAATTCGCACCCGTCGTAGAGCCGGATCAGCTTGCGCAGGAAGGCATTGGACGCCTCGGCCGCAACCTCCACCGAGGTATCGGTCCCGCGTTCGTGACACTCGGGACAGTAGAGAATCGGCGCGCCCTGCGCCTCGATCCAGTAGTGTCCCAGGTTGGACTTCTTGCCGTGGTGCGACAGGATCAGTTCGCAGCCATGGATCGGGCACGTGGGTTTCTTTTTCAGCATCGACATGGGGCGCAGTATACCGGCGGTGCGGCCGGCTGCCAGCGTTCCGCTTGGTGCCATGGCGATGTCGGACCCCGTTGGGGGCGTTCTGAAGGTAAGATGACTGTTTTGCCCGGGGTCAAGGCCGTACTCGCCCTTGGGACACCGCTGCAACCAAGGTCCGCGCTTCATGAACTACACACCAGTCCAACACATTACGCTCACGAACGGCCCGCTCGCTTACCGGCAGGCCGGGACCGGGCTGCCGCTGCTGCTCATTCATGGCTGGCGGTGTTCGTCCCGCCACTGGCAGGGCACCCTGGATTACCTGGCCGACGCCCGCGAGGTCTATGCGATCGATCTTCCCGGCCATGGCGAGACCCCACCCTGGCGCGACCCGATCACCACCACGTTGCTGGCGCGCGAGGCGCTGGAGTTCGCCGATCGGCTGGGGTTGGAGCGTTTCGACGTGGTCGGACACTCCTTCGGGTCTGCGGTCGCGGTCGGGGTGGCCGCCCTGGTGCCGACGCGGGTGCGCCGGCTGGTGCTAACCAGCCTGGGCACGGCGCGGAATGTGGTGGAGCGTGTCACCTTGACCCAGGCCCACGAACAGATGGACCTCGCTTTGTCCTGTTGGCGACCCCTGCTTGCCCTGTCGCGCGATGGACATGCGATGTGGAAGCCCTGGATCGAGTGGGTGGCCAATGACCCGGTCATCAGCCGCGCGGTCGCCGGCGCATTCGTGGAAAACCTGCCGGAGGACGAGACCGCCATTCGCGACGGCGTTGTCGAGTTTTTCAGCACGGATCCCCTCTCGGCCTTGGAGGTCGCCATCACCGCCGGCAGCCCGGAGTTTTTTCCGGCGCTGACCAAGGTCACGGCCCCGGTACTGCTGGTCACCGGTGATCAGGACCCGCTGATGCCGGTGTCCGCCGTCGAGGCAATGGCCGAACGTCTGGCCGACTGCCGCCTGGCCTGCCTCGACCGCTGCGGTCATCTTCCAATGATCGAGCAGCCCGAGGCTTTCCACCGCCTGGTGCGCGAGTTCCTGCTGAACGGGGAATGACCGCCAGGTCATTGCGATCCTGATCACGGCCGGTGCGGGATTCAAACCCGCCCCGACGCCTAGGCGCTATCGGGATAGGAGCGTCCAACGCGATAACCGGATGTAGGGCGGGTTTCAACCCGCCCTTCTCATACGCTTTAAACCGCGCCAGATCCAGCAATCGTCGAGTCTGCCGGGGCCGATCCCATCCAGAAACATCGCATACCGCGCTGGGCGCGGTTTAGTTCGGGTCGGCAACCACGCAGTAGTTCATCGCCGCCCCCTGGTAGCATTGTTGGTAATAGACGCCGTTATCGACCCAATAGGGCTGATCGGCGACCATGACCCGTTCGGCAGCCACCGGCAACGAGGCGACCGCGGCGCCCACGGCCAGCCCGGCGACGGCGCCCGCGGCGACCGCACCGCCGTTCCAGCCCGGACCGTAGTAATGCCCCCAATTTGCGTCCCCGCCATAGACCACGCCGCCACGATCCGGCCCGCCCACCACGACGTTGCCGTCCGGGCCGCGCGCCGCGAAGTCGCCGTCTGGTCCGCGGACGGCTGCCATATCGCCGTCCGGCCCGCGCGCTGCCGCGAAGTCACCGCCATCCGGTCCGCGCGCTGCCGCGAAGCTGTCGCCGTCCGGCCCGCGGGCTGCCGCGAAGTCGCCGCCGTCTGGTCCGCGGGCGGCCGCGAAGTCGCCGCCATCCGGCCCACGTGCTACCGCGAACCCGCCGCCATCCGGTCCGCGGGCTGCCGCGAAGTCGCCGCCGTCCCGGAAGCTTCCACCGCTGAATCCATCATCGTGGAAACTGCCGTCGCCGCCATGGAATCCGCCAAAACCGCCCCCGCCGCCGAAGTCACCGCCGCCCCGGAAGCCGCCGCCGCCGAAACCACCCCCACCAAAGCCGCGGGCCGTCGCCGGCGTGCCGAAACCGACCAGGCCCAGGGCCGCCGCGATCACCACGGCCTTACGCATCAGGATCAAGCGACGGGTGTTCATGGCTGTGCTCCGGTCTGGGCAGGTTGAACGACAGGCGCAGCCGGTGTCGCGGGCGGTGCGAACTTGATCTGCTGCACGCCGGCCGGAGCCTTGAAAGTGAAGGTGCTCGCCTTGAGTGGCGGCGCGGTCTTCCAGTCCCGCAGGTACGCGGTCCATTGCGGCGAGGCCGGCAGGTTCTTCTGATTGATCAGGATCTTGACCGGTACCGGCTTGGCGCCCGTGGCGACCCAGACCTGGACCTGGACATCGTCCCGGTCGAAGGCCAGATGGTCGGCGGCGACCCCGCGCACCTTGCCGGTTCCGACGAACAGGGCATGGCGCTGGCCCTTGCCCAAATGCTCGCATAGCTTGGGGCTGGCCAGATCGGCGAGTGCCACCCGGAAGTGCAGGTTCTGGTCGACGTGTGCCAGCGCGCCCTCGATATCCGCGGGGACCTCGGCGGAGGCGTAAGTCTTCGCGGTCGGATCGTACAGCGTCATGGTCTTGCCGTTGAGGAAGAACTGCTTGTCGAGCAGATCGCCCGCGGCGTTGACCCGCAGTTTGTCGGGGCGCTGCACGAAGGTCTCGGTCGCGAAGCTGAATTGCAGCTTCTTGCCGCCGGCATAGACCCGGTCGTCGGTGACCTCGGCGCGGAAGGAGAATCGGTCGAGTGATTTCAGGTAGTCGCACATGCGTGCGACGATCCGGTTCGGATCCGGCGCCGCCTGTTGCGACGGCTCGGCGGCCGTCGCCGGGCCGGTCAGCAGCAGCAGGCCGCTCAGGGCCAAACCGCTGATATGCTGTCGATTCATCATCGTTCTCCTGTGATTGAAAGTGCTCTCTAGAACTTCACGGCTGGCCCGCCGCGGCCGGTTGATCGCGGAATTGCCGCATTGACACGCTTGTTCTTGACAGGTGCTTGAGGCGATTTCCGAATAAGACGCGATCAAGAATCAAGCTCCGTAGGAGCCCGCTTGCGGGCGACGTGACCTGCCGGAATCGCGTCATCGTGCCCCACCCGTCGCCCGCAAGCGGGCTCCTACGGGTTGGATCTTTCGCGGAAATCACTTTATCCCAGACGTAGATCGACCCGGTAGGCGCCGCCGCCGTCCGGCAGCCTGACCCGCGCGACGCCGTCGCTGACCGGCAGCGTCCGCCCGTTCAAACTGACGGCGACCACCTGGCCGGCACCGGCGCCGTTCGTGACGACGATCTCACAGGAGGTCTGGCCGTCCGGCAGCCGGTAAGTCATCCGGTAGCCGGGCCAGTCGGCCGGGATGCAGGGCTTGAGGATCAGCGTGTGGCCGTGCTCCAGGCGCAGGCCCAGCACCGACTCGACGCCGACCCGGTACAGCCAGCCGGCCGAGCCGGTGTACCAGCTCCAGCCGCCGCGGCCGATGTGGGGTTCGGTGCCGTAGATGTCGGCGGCCACGGCGTAGGGCTCCAGCCGGTAGGTTGCCACCTGTTCGGGGGTCGCCGTGTGGGTGACCGGGCTCAGCATCTCCAGCAGCCGGGCGGCCCGCTCGCCGCGCCCCAGTTCGGCCATGGCCATCACCGCCCAGCAGGCGGCGTGGGTGTATTGGCCGCCGTTCTCCCGCACGCCGGCCAGGTAGCCTTTAATATAACCGGGGTCCTTGGGGGTGTCGACGAAGGGCGGCGTGAGCAGGCGGATCAGGCCCTCGGTCTCGCTGATCAACTCCGACTCCAGCGCGTCCAGCGCCTGTTCGGCCCGTTCCCGCGGGACCGCACCCGAGATGGCCGCCCAGGACTGGGCCAGGGCGTCGATGCGGCACTCGGCGTCGGCGGTGGAGCCCAGCGGGGTGCCGTCGTCATAGTAGGCGCGGCGGTACCAGGCGCCGTCCCACGCCGATTGCTCCAGCGATTCGACCAACGCGGTCCGGTAATCGGTATAGCGTTCCAGGCGGACGTGATCGGCGCGCGCCGCGCACAGCGGCAGGAAGTCACCCAGGATGCGGTACAGGAAGAAGCCCATCCACACGCTTTCCCCCGTTCCCTCCCGGCCGACCCGGTTCATGCCGTCGTTCCAGTCGCCGGTGCCCATCAGCGGCAGGCCGTGGGTGCCGCGGGTGAGTGAGCGGTCCAGGGCGCGGCAGCAATGGTCATAGAGGTCGCCTGAAGTGCCGCTGGGCTCCGGCAGCAGATAAGCCTCGTCTTCACCGGGCGCCAAGAGCCTGGCGCTGAGATAGGGGACCTCGGCGTCGAGGATGGCCCGGTCGCCGGTCGCCTGGACATAGTGGCAGGTGACAAAGGGCAGCCACAGCAGGTCGTCGGCGAAGCGGGTGCGCAGCCCGCGCTCCATGGGCGCCGCGTGCCACCAATGGAGCACATCGCCCTCGACGAACTGGTGGGCGGCGTGCAGCAGAATCTGGGCGCGGGTCAGGTCCGGCCGCAGCGCCGTCAGGGCCGCCGCGTCCTGGAGTTGGTCGCGGTAACCGTAGGCCCCGCCGGACTGATAGAAGGCGGAGCGTGCCCAGATCCGGCAGCTCAGGTTCTGGTAGACGAGCCAGCCGTTGAGCATCAGGTCGATGGCCGGGGAGGGGGTCTCGACCTGCAGCCGGCCGACCAGATCGTCCCAAAACGCCTTGGCCTGGGCGAGCGCCTGATCGACTGCGCCGGGCTCGCGGTAGCGTGCGACCGTTGCGTCCAGTTCGGCCTGGTCCAGACACTCGCCGAGCAGGAAGCTGTACTCGGCCGATGCACCGGGTGCCAGCGTCAGGGTCGCTTGCCGGGCGAAACAGGGGTCCAGCCCAGCGCCGCAAGCGCCGTCCAGCAGGGCGGTTCCGCGTAGCACCTGGGGATCTTCCAGGTCGCCATGGCGGCCGATGAAGGCGGCCCGATCGCAGGTGAAGGACTGCGGTCCAGGGGTTCCGCCGGCCCGGATCAACGCGGCGAACGCGATGCCGTCGGCAAAATCGCCGGCCGCCGGGTTGACGGCGGTGAGCAGGTCGCGGGCGGGGTCCCAGGCCGTTTCGATCGGGCTCGGCAGGGCCGGCTGGTTCCCCATGACCAGGCGCTGGTAGGAGAAGAGTGCCAGCGTCCGCGGCCGGGCGCCGTGGTTGGTCAGGCGCAGCCGCAGACAGCGTAGCGGGTCCGTGCGGGGCACGAAGACGGTGCATTCCTGGGCCAGATCCGCGTAATCGCAGCGAAAGACCGAATAGCCGAGGCTGTGCCGGACCTCATAGTCGCAGGGCGCCGGCCGTGGTCCGGGCAGCGGGGACCAGGATTCGCCGGTGGCCTCATCCCGGATATAGAGGGCCTCGCCGTGGGGATCGCTCACCGGATCGTTGGACCAGGGCGTGAGGCGGTTGGCCTGGCTGTTGCGCGCCCAGGTGTAACCGGCGCCCACCTCGCTCACCAGGCAGCCGGCCCGTTCGTTGGCGATGACGTTGATCCAGGGCAGCGGCGGGCGGGGCAGGGCGCCCCCGTCAGTGTCCGAGCGGCGCAAGGGCAGGACATAGTCGCGTCCGTCCGCGGAGAACCCGCCGAAACCGTTGAACAGCCGCAGCGGTTCGCCCGCGAGGTCCAGGGCGGCGGTCGGCGCACCGGGGGTGCCGACCGCGTGTCCGGTCGGCCCCGCGCCGACCGCCGGTCCGGTCGTGGCGGTCGCGGGGGCCGCCTCCGGACGGTGATAACCGTCCAGCAGCGCCAGCGCGCCCGCCCGGTCCGGGGCCACGCCGGTCAGGAACAGCACTTCGACCACGGCGTCGGCCGCCAATGCGACTGTCGAGCGCAGGCTCAGACAGGGGTCGAGCACCTTGCCGACCGTGCCGGACAGCGGCCCCGGTGCGATCAGGGCCGCGGGTGCGGCCGGCGTGCGTCCGCGCCCGAGAAAGCGCATCCGGTCGGTCTCCCACTCGGTCGCCGCGGCACCGCTGACCGCATGCACCAGCCAGGGCCAATGTTCGTCCCGCGCGCGCGGGCGGCGGCGCGCCAGCAGGGCGCCGGCCGCCGCGTCACGTTCGGTCTGCACGAACAGCTTGGCAAAGGCCGGGTGGGCGGTGTCCGCATCCGCGTAAAAGAGCACGACCTCAAGATAACTGGTGATCTCGATCCGCCGCGGCCGTCCGGAGCGGTTGCTCAGGGTCACCCGCCGCAACTCCAGGTTGGCATCGGCGGCCACGCTGACCTCCAGCCGCGATGCGATGCCGAAATCCTCGTGCTCCAGGACGAAACGCCCGTCCGCGTACTCGGTCCGATAGATCGGCGTGGGCGTGCGGGTCGGCTGGTATCCCAGGGACCAAAAGCGGCCGTTATCCAGATCGCGCAGATACAGCAGGCTGCCCAGGTCATCCTGGAGCGGATCGGCGCGCCACCGGTTCAGGGCCAGACCGTCGCAGGACGACTGCCCGGCCCCGGTGGCCGAGATGCGCACCTCATAGCGGCCGTTGGACAGAGTGTACAAGGGCGCCGCGGGGGCCTGGGGGTCGGTGAAGGAATCGGTGATCATCCGGTGTGGTGCTCGTCAGATGGACTGCTGGGTGCCCGGGCCGCGTGTCTGGCGGGTGTCAGGCGCAAGTTTAGGTGATTTTCGGCGGCAATCGAATCTGCTTGCTTGATGTCAGCTTCAGCCGGCGGCATGCCGACCGCGACGGGGTGTCCCCGGCGAACCGCATCCGGCTGAAGAAGCACGCCCCCAACCGGAGGCCGAGGCTTTAGCCGGTGGCCCCCACTCAAGGCAAGACACCCCGCGCAACACTGCCTCCCAGGTCGCCTCCTTGGCGCGGATCTCCGGAACTGCGCCACTTGTCGCACCGGCGGCGCCTGCCTACACTGCCGCCATGCGCCATCCCATCGATCCCAGGTTGACTGCGTTTTCAAAGCCCTGCTGGGGGCAGAGTCCAATCGTGACTCCTCAATCACCGCGACCTGCCGGCGCGCATCCTCTACGGCTGGGCCGACCTCTACAGCGCGCAGATCAAGGAAGGCGAAAGCTACCGCAAGCTGCGCCCCACCTATGCGATATGGCTGTTGGGTCAGACGCTGTTGGCGGATGACCCGGACTATGCCCACGCATTCCGGATGCGCGACCAGCATGGATGCGTCTTTCTGGACCACGGCGGTGTCTGGCTCTTGGAACTGAGCAAATTCGCCGCCGACGCGGTCGAAACCGAGCAGGAGCGCTGGCTGAAGTTCTTCACCGAGGCGGAGCGCCTGGACGCGGACGCCCTGCCGGCCTGGATGCAGACCCAAGAGATGAGGCGAGCCATGAACACACTGAAGGCCTTCTCCGGGAAAGAGCACGCCTACCATGCCTATCAGGCGCGGCAGAACTTTCTGCGCGAACAGCAAAGTATCCAACTCGAATTCGACGACCTGCGCGCGGAGGTCGAGCAGGCGCGGGCGGACGCGGAGTGGGAGCGGGCCGCCAAGGAGCAGGAGCGGGCGGCGAAGGAGCAGGAGCGGGCGGCGAAGGAGCAGGAGCGGGCGGCGAAGGAGCAGGAGCGAGCGGCGAAGGAACAGGAGCGTGCGGCTAAGGAGCAAGCGCAGGCGGATGCGGAGCAGGAGCGGGCGGCCAAGGAGCAGGAGCGGGCCGCCAAGGACGAAGCCTTGGCCGAGAACGAGCGGCTGAAGCGATTGCTCGCTGACAAGTCGGGACCGTCTGACCGCGGGACGGGGCAGTGATTTCGGCCTATCGTCACGTCCCGCTTCCGCAGCAAACCCGGTCGAGTGCGTGACGCGGAACGCGCGTCGGTTGGTTCCGCGCGGGAGGCGGTCCGCGCTAGCTCGGGCGACCGCCGCGCACCTCGCACCTCTTGTGGCACCATTTGCAGACGAGGGATTTCCGAGTTCCGGGGACAGGACACTTAATTCAGCCCGCGATTGAGTAAACTGTCCCCGGAATCCTCGGTGAGAAGTGGCCGGCCATCGACTATCTTGTGGAATTGACCTCCATACCCGGAAGACGGCTGTATTTTTTCGCTCAAGGCAAATCGAGATTCGCATGAGCGCAAGCAACTCGCAAGCACAGATGGTCGGGCGCCGCGCCGAGCTGATGGCCGAGCTGTTTTTCCAAAGCCTCGACGCGGCTTATGTAGCCCGGTTTGAGCACGCTCTCGCCTTTGACTTACTCGTCGGCTTGTCGAACCCTCAAGGCGGTATCGACAATTTTGCGGTCGAGGTCAAGGCAACGCAGCAGCCGGTTCGTTCTGGCTTTCGCATCTCGCGGAAAATCCACGAGCGCCTCTCGCACTCCAACACGCCCGCCATGTTGCTCGTCGCGGACGTAAAGCAAGACCGACTGTACTACGCTTGGCTCCGTCCGGAGCAGGCCGCCGCTTCATGCTCGGACCGCGACACGATCGTTGTGCCGTTGACGGAGATCGACGACGTGGCGAAAGCGCGCCTGCGCGAGGAGCTTGCCGCCCAGCGATCCGAGGCGATGGCCGCGTGATCGCCCTCCCGTCCCGCGCCGCTCGGGGATACGCAATCCGCGTAGCGGCATTAGGCAGGGGAAGGCGGCTTGGCTCAATTAAGTTCTTCTCCGCCCGGCGGATCTAAGTGAGCCTGGCCCCTTATCGAAGTGAGCCTGGCCCCTTATCGAAACCGGCGTCTTGGACCCGCAGGCGCGGGTCGAACTCATCGAGGGGGAAATCATCGATATGCCGCCGATCGGAGCACCCCACGCGAGCAAGACCAATCGACTGCTCGATCTGCTGACCGCTGCGGTCCGCGGTCAGGCCATCGTCTCCGTCCAGAACCCGGTCATCCTGGGCGATCTGTCCGCCCCGGAGCCGGACCTTGCCTTGTTGCGTTACCGGGATGACTATTACGTGCAGGCACACCCCCGCCCCGATGACATCCTGCTCCTGATCGAGGTGGCGGACGCAAGCCTTGTCCATGACCGTAACACCAAGCTGCCGCTCTATGCGCGCTTTCAGGTCCCAGAGTTCTGGATCCTGGACATCCCAGGGCGTCACTTGGACTGTCACCGGGAACCGGACAGCGGGCGCTATACCCAGCAGTTCCGGGTGCATGACCTGTCGCGCGTCGGGATCGGTGCACTCCCTGGGGTCGTGCTTGATCTAGCAGCCGGTCGGACTTAGCCCCTAGGATAAGGGCATGAGTCAACATCAAGGCTTTTTGTTGCTACACAATCTAACGTCAGGTGATTTCCGCGAGAAATCCAACCCGTAGGAGCCCGCTTGCGGGCGACGGGTGGGGGCACAATGACGCGATTCCGGCAGGTCATGTCGCCCGCAAGCGGGCTCCTACGGAGCTTGATTCTTGATAGCGTCTTATTCGGAAATCGCCTAAAGTCCGACAGGCTGCTAGTTCGGTAGTGGCCCGTTCCAGTCTAGTTCGCAAGTGGCCCGCGCCAGCCTAGCTCACGAGCGACCCGTGCCGGGCGAGTATCCCAAGTCTAGTCCGGATGCAGGGTCGGATGGCAGGCGCCCGGCGGAAGATTGCCTGGAATCCAGCGGTTCGTATCCCGTATTTGCGGAAACCGTGATCCAGATCACAAAACGACCCTTGAAAAGCAGCAGCGAGACGCGGAAAGTGCACGTCGAAGGCGTTGGGCTGGGCCTGGATCGGCAGCCGATGTGCAACACCGAGCTGCTGGAGGACCTCGGCAGGGCGCGGGTGGGGCACTTGTGGTGAGACGATGTGCCTGGGCGGTCGGCGGGATTCAGTCTAGAAACCATTAGGCACCTAATAGCACAGGTGACATCAGAGGCAACTGAAATGACTGTACTAGAAAAAATCGAAGCTCAGGTTCAGACGTTATCTGAAAAGGAGCTTTACGAGTTTCGCCGCTGGTTTCAGGAGTGGGACGCCGATGCCTGGGACCGCCAAATAGAGGCAGATGCCCAAGCTGGTAAGTTGGATGCCTTAGCGGCAGAAGCGCTCGCCGAGTACCGGTCCGGGTCGGCTAGGGAAATTTGAAACACTACGCATCAACCAAGTTCTGGGGATGTTTCGGCGATCTTCCAGAATCCATTCAACAGTTGGCAAGAGCGAACTACGAACTCTTGCGTCAAGACCCGTCGCATCCGTCCCTGCGCTTCAAACGCGTCAAGAATGGGCAGTATAGAAGCGTTCGTGTGGGAAAGCATTTCCGGGCTCTTGGCGTACCCGTCCCCGATGGTGTGCAATGGTTTTGGATTGGCAGTCATGCCGAGTATGACCAATTGTTGGGCTAACAAGCTCGCTCAAAAGCGAGTGCCCGCCACGAGCGTTCGTTCTAATCCGCGGGTTCGTGCGTGGCGGGCGCCGCTTTAGCGGGATAGCAGGGAAAAGGGGCCAGGCTCAATTAGATTCTGTGCCGCCCGCTGGACTTAATCGAGCCTTGCACCTTATTCCGCTGGTCGCGAAGCTCCTGCTTCGCGACCTCTGCGCCGAAGGTCCAGATTCCGGGACCATCGGCGTCCGGGTACGCGTTTAGGAAGCGAAGCCGGCCGACGCTCAAACGCCAATGACCGCCTCGCCGTAGCGAATGACCAGCGGATCGCGACTCAACAGCCGCAAGGGCTCGGTC
>Ga0247839_1001100_pt1 | contig 46727 bp, 31 predicted proteins | sample LaCruzMarch2015__6_FD_192405 | JGI IMG/M metagenome (GOLD analysis project Ga0247839, IMG submission 192405) | Freshwater microbial communities from meromictic Lake La Cruz, Castile-La Mancha, Spain - LaCruzMarch2015_16m | ecosystem: Environmental > Aquatic > Freshwater > Lake | place: Spain... | reverse complement strand
CGACCGGCCGCGCCGCGAGGCAGCAGAAACTCGGCGGCGAAGGCGTTGGCGCGCTGTTCCAACTCCGGTGCGGACCCCATCGTCGGCCCCGTCCTCCTGCTGCTGCGCAGCCTCAGCCCCGCCGCGACCCTGGCGAACGCCGCCGGTCAGCACGGCGGCGCGCCCTATCTCAGGGCGCCGGTCCCGGACACCCTGGCCCCGGGGGCCTCGGTCGTGGTGCCGGTCGACTTCACCGTGACCGCCAGCCAGCGCATCGACTATAACCCCGGCGGTCTATGCCGGCACCTTCTGAGCGCACCGTCCCCATCCCGGGACGCGGGGACCACGCCACCGCGACTCTCGTGGCCGGTCAGGTGGCCTGGTCCGGCTGAAGCCTTGACCTGCGGTTGCAACGCGGTGGCCCAGGGGATCGCTGCCCTACCGCGAAAATCCGCCGGGCGGCTCCGCGACCCGACCAGGTAGGGGCGGTCGCCGCACCCGCGCGCGGCAGCCGTCAGCCCGCAAAGCACGGTTCTCACGCCAAGGCGCCAAGCTCGCCAAGGTTTTTCAGTGCGTTATCGGCGTTGCGCGATTCACCTGAACAGCGTTCGAGAGAGTTGACATCGGCCACCTGGGTTGGCAACCTCGCCGACATGAAAACTGAACTGGTCACTCGTTTCCGTAACGTTTCCGATGCGGGGACCGGGATCGAGATGGTGGTCTGGCGCGTACCGGCACCGGTGCCGCCGTCGGGGCACGGCTACAAGTACCGGCTGGTCTATGTGGTAGACGGCGAACGTGCCGTTGGTTTCGACAACGAGCGCGGCAAGGGCGACCACATGCATCTGGGTCATCAGGAGGCCCCCTATGTGTTTGTCGATGTTGACCGATTGATTGACGATTTCATCCGGGAGGTGGAAAAGTGGAAAAGCGGACACTGACCATCACGGTCGATGCCGATTGGCAAGGCGCCCTGCGGACCCTGGCGCGTCAAGCCTTCAGTGCCGAGACCTATCAAGGGGAGTCGCTCAACTTCGCCACACCGGGGGCCTTCTTCGGAAAACTGACGCAACGGCGGTGGGCCCTCTTGCGCCTCTTGCAGGGTACAGGGGAGATAACGGTTCGAGACCTGGCGCACCGGGCGGGGCGCGATGTCAGGCGCGTTCACGAGGACGTGACGGCCTTGGCCGACTTGGGTCTGTTGGAGCGCACCGCCCGCGGCGGCGTGCTCTGTCCCTTCGCGGACATTCATGTGGATATGCATCTGCGCGAGGCGGTTTAGCCTGCCTTTCGCGATACGATGGAGGCCGTTTCGCCGTTCGGCCGGCAGGACGCCATACCCCGGCATCAACCCAGCGGCACCGGCGCGTCTCATCGGCCGCTCGCCGCATAGATCACCAGCAACCACTCCGGCTCGTCGATCAGGCAACGAAAGGGGCCAAGCTCGGGGGCGTTTCCGCGCCGCACGGCCCGCAGCGTTCATTGTCCCCGAACCTCTCTCAGTTGCCTGTCATCTCGACCCGAACCGCCTCAATGCTGCCGTCGAACTCAAAGGGCCGACGCGAGGCGTAGACTACAGTACCCCCCGGTTCCAAGCCGTCGAAGGTCTTGCTCGCACTGAACGCCGGGGGGCGGTGCGGGCGAACTCGGCCTTGCCGGCCTCCTGGCCATCGACCCGCAGGGTTGCCGTGCCGGACTTACCGGAGCCGGCGATGTCGGTCACGATCGCGATCTGGTGGCGGCCTGCCGCAATGGGCTCGCCGCTCCGGGCGGCGTATCACTCGACGATCGGTTACAGAACTACCGCTGTTGCGAGGTTTTGTTTCGACCGCAGCGACAAGACCCCGGGATACGGCAGACAAGAACGCCTGTCCACCGCAGCCAACGCAGATTCCTGTTTAGGAAAAATAAGTCGAGAGGACCATCGATATGCCGCGCTCCTCACTCCCCTGGCTCACCGCCCTCAGCGGTTGCACCGCCACGACCAGTTCCCGACTCATCCCCTCGCCGCAAGCCCCGGTGTGCCAGAGCAACGCCAAGGCGCTGATCCTGTGGGCACCGCGGTGGCGCGCAAATCAGAAGGACAGTGCCGCCAGGGAAGCTGCCGCAACCCTTGGTATCGGTGAGTTCTTCAACCAATCAGGGTGTTTTTCATCCGCATCCATTGCTCGCCTGCCCCGATACTGACCGAATGGCATCGGGCTCAACTCCCCGGCCCCACCACCGAAAACCCCGCCCAGGCCTTGGGGTGTGAATAGCTGCGGGTAGCGATGATCCCCTGCTGCGCCTGCCGCATGGCCTGCCCCAGTGAGCGGCCGGACCTGGAGGTGCCCTCGAAGGTGCGCACCAGCAGTTCCGTCGTCGCGGCCGAGGGGACCTCCCAGTGGCTGACCAGGAGGTTGCGCGCCCCGGCGAAGAAGAAGGCGCGGGCGAGCCCCGACAGGGCCTCGCCGCCCGAGGCCCGCCCGGCGCCGCCGCCGGTGTCGCAGGCGGAGAGGACCACCACGTCGGCGTCCATCTTGAGCTCGACCACCTCGCTGCTCATGAGCAGCGCATTGTCGCCGACGCCGCCGCGGCCCGCGGGGGTGACCAGCAGGGCGGGTTCGGGCAGGCATTGGAGCTTGCTCGGCAGCAGCCCGTGGGTGGCGAAGGAGATGACGCGGTAGTTCGCCAGGTCCTTGCCGCGCACCGCGGCCTTGGTGAAGTTCCGCCCGAGCGACAGGTTGGCATCCGAGGCGCCCAGGGTCTTGGCGATCTCGCGCAGCTCGAAGGCGGTATCGGGCAGCGGTGGGGCGTTGGCGATCAGGTTGGCCTCGGCCGCGCAACTGCTCGGGGAGCCGAGCGAGCGCATGACCCCGGCGGCATCGCCCCCGGAGAGTGCATCGCCGAAACCGATGAAGGGCGACTGGGCGTGCGAGGGGGCGACATTGGTCCGCAGGTTGACCCAGGACTGGACCGAGGGGCTGAGCGTGAGGGCCTGGCGCTGGACCATCCAGGGGACCTGGGAGTAGTCCAGGCCCTCGACCCGCGGCGGCGGCGCCGTCACCAGCAGCGCGAAGGGCAGGCTCAGCAGGGCCCCGGACGGGACCGTGACGACCGCGGAGCGCGTCGCCAGGCGCCCCGCCACCGGGCCGTAGAGCCGCTGATAGAGTGCATGGGCGCGCTCGACCGGGTAGGCGGGCAGGTCCGCCGGGTCCTCGACCGCGGCGCGCAGTTCTTTGACGTACTGGACCGCCTGGGCCTCGGTCAGGTCGATCGGGTAGCCCTGGATGCCCGCTTGATCCACCAGGAAACCAAAGCCCCCGTCGGCGCCGATCAGGACCTGGGAGAGGGCCTCGTCGCCCGTGAGCGCCTCCTGCACGGCAGCGGCAGTGACCGGCTGGGCGAGCAGCAGTTGCGGGTAGCGCGGGGCGGCCACCTGGACCTGGCGCTGGAGGTCGTCGATCGCCTCGTTCAGGCGCCGCCACTGGGCGGCGAGCTCGGCCTCGCGCCCCCGGTAGGACTGAGGATCGGCCTGCAGCACATCGATGCGGTTGCGCAACCGCTCGCGCTCCCCCTCGGCGTCCTGCAGCTCGCGGATGACACCGCCGACCTGGGCGTTGCCGGAGGCGAGCCGCGCCGTGAGCTGGGCGATCGCCTGGTTGACGACGGGACCGCTGACCAGTTGCCCGACCTCGAACAGTTCCCGATAGAGGGCGTCCCGGCTCCCGGGGCTGGCCTGCGCTTCGGCCTGTCCCAGGCGCAGATAGGGCACCACCTCGTCGATCCGGACCCGACCGCCCTGGTGGGCGAGGATGGCGAAGCCGCGCCGGAAGGCACGCAGCGCGGCACCGCGACGATCCCGGGCCGCCTGCACCCGACCCAGGGCGATATAAGCCAGGGCGCCGACGCGCGACTCGCCGAAGAGCGATTGCTCGGTGTCGATCGCCTCGCTGAGCAAGCTGGCGGCGCGGCCGTACTGCCCCTGCTTCTCCGCGATCCGGGCCTCCAGGACGTTGAGTTCGACCCCCCAGCGGCCGGGCGCCTGGGGATCGGTGGCGAGGATGCCGCGGGCCTTCGCCAGGGTCCGCAGGGCCTCATCAAAGCGGCCCTCCTCGGTATCGAGCGAGGCCTCCAGGTGCAGGCTCTTGGCCGCATTACCGCGGGCCGCACCGTCCTCGAAGCTGATCAGACCGACCCCGCTGCCGGGGTGCAGGCCGCCAGCGCCGGAGGTGAAGCCGGCCGCGGCGGCCGGGAGGTCCCCGGCCGCGCTGCCGTAGCCCGCCGCCGCGAAGCGCGCGGCGGCGGTGCGGGCGGCGGCGATGGCCTCGGGGTTGCGGCGCTGGTTGGCCAGGTGCAGGCCCTGGTAGCCGATCAGCCGCGCCCCCTCGAGCGCCGGCTCCGGGGAGCGCGGGAGCGCCCGCCGGGCGCGCTCGAACATGGCGTCCGCCGCCGCGAAGCGCTGCTGATTGCTCAGCTCCAGCGCGATATGCATGGCCAGATACGCCTCCTGGTCAGGGCGCTCGGTCTGGGCCCGCTCCCAAGCCTTGCGGTACTGGGCCTCGGCACGGGCGTACTCCCCGTTGACGTTGTAGAAGCGGGCCAGACGGCGCAGGTCGTTGTACTGGGTGATGTCCTGGATGCGATAGTCGGCACCCGCCAGCCGCCCCTCCAGGCGGCGCATTTCCGCGGAGCTGGTGCCCGCGGGTCCACCGGCATCGCTCGCCGCGAGCCGCCCGGCGAGCACGCCCACCGCCAGTTCCAAGGGCTGATAGGCGCTGGGAATGGCATCCCCCAGGTAGACCTTGCCGTCGAGCTCCAGCGCGAGCGCCTGGTAGGGCCAATCCCCGGACTTCAGCCGACAGTCCAGCGCGACGGCGGGCACCCCGTCGAGCACGCTGGTCGGCTCCGGCGCCCCGCAGTTGAGGAAGAGCCCCAGCCGCGTGTGCCACCAGCCCGCCTCCGCCAGCGCGCGCGCCGCGCCGCTGCCGCCCGCCACCACGAAGACGGACCCGCTGGGGCGCTCCCACTTGCCGCATTGCAACTGGTAGTAGGCGGCCCCGGCCGCGGCGATCTGCGGCGGGGCCTCGGTGCGGATCAGGGTGCAGGGGTCCCCGACCCGGTTGGTCCCGACCGCGAAGCTGGCCCCCGCCTCGCCCGGCTGGGTGCGGTTGCCCGCGCAGCCGGCGGCGAGCGCGACGGCACCGCCGAGGACCAGGGACAGGGCCCACCGGGGGCCGGCCGCCGGGCGCAGGCCCGGGCGCCGGGGGCTCATGGCGCGCTCCTGGTAGCGTCGGCCGTCTCTTGTTCTTCGCGCCGTCGCCGCTCCTCGTCGGCTTGCGCGGACGGCCCCCAGAGGTCCAGATTGCCGCCGCTCAGGTACAGCAGTTCGGATTCTTCGATGGACCCGAAGTCGGGAACCGCAAACTCGTCGGCAAGGGTGAAGGCTTGGAACCGCAGCGGGGTCAACTTCTGGGCCCACGCGGGCGCCAAGGCGGCCCAGCCGCCCCGAATGGTCGCCCAATTGGCGGTCACGAAGCCGCGGGTCATCAGGGTCGTGGTGGGCGGGGTCGTGGTGGGCGGGGGCTCCTGGGCGGCAGCCGGGGGAGCGGCGGCGATCGGCGCCGGCAGGGTGGGCGCGGCGGTGCGCGGGGGTCCCTGGTTGGCACAGGGGCAGGGCGTAGGGCCGAACGTCAGACTCCCCTGCAGGCCCTCGACCTGGGTCAGCCAGATGCCGCTGTTGCCGTTGCGTCCGGCGCTGAAGGCCGCCACGACCGCGGCGTCCAGGAGGATCGGTGCAGCCTCGGTACCGATCCCCTCCTCCGCGCAGAGTGACACCGTACCCTGATCGAAGACCGTGTTGCGCAGCACGGCCGCGCCGCTGCGCTGGATACCGGCACCGGAGATCAGAGCGATGTCCCCCGTGGCGGTCTCGACGTTGGCATTCACCAGGAGGTCTCCGTAATAGCCGGCGGTCGTCAACCAGACATCGCCGCTGCCGCTGACCCGAATGTCGCGGGCGATCGTCAGGGGGCCGACTGCGGTGACGATGATATCCGCCCCCGGGCCGCCGGTGGTCAGGGCCGCCTGGTTGCCGAGTTGCAGGGCATCGGTCTCGTCGATGTAGATGCCGCCGGCACCGGTGGTGCGGGCGTCGAGCCGGGCGGCAGCGGTGTCGAGGTCGCCGGCCGCCCCCGCGGTGCCGATGCCGGTTGCGGCCTCGAGGCTCAGGTCACCGCCGACCAGGTTCTCATTGCCCGGGCCCTCGGCCGCGGTGTGGTCGAGGATGGCCCCGGCGCGGGCCGTGACGCTGATCGGGTTGGCGCCGGCCGTCACGCGCCCCAGCGCGACGTTGCCCGCCGCGCTCAGGGTGACCGCACCGCCGGCCTGGACCAGGGTCCCGTCGCTCATGCTCAGGTCCCCGGTCAGGGCCGTGGCACTCAACGTGCCCTTGGAGGTCAGGGCGCCGAAGGGTCCGAACGCGATGGTGCCGCCGCCGAGCGTGAGGGTACCACCGCTGACCGGGGCGTTCACCGCCAGCAGTCCCGCCGTGGTCAGTTCGACCAGGCCCCCGGCGCGCACGCTGCCGCCGATGATGAGGGGCCCGCCGGTCGCAACCCGGATGAAACCCGCGTCAGCGGCGAGGCCGGAGAGGGTGAGCGTACTGGTGCGACTGCTGGCGATATCGATGTTGCCGCTTTGGCTCGCGGCATTGAGGGTGCCGACGGCCAGACCCAGCCAGTCCAGCAGACCGATCCCGGCGCCGGACTGGACGTTCAGGGTGTCCGCGATCAGGTTCAGGGCCGTACCGTTGCCGTCGATGATCGCCCCGCCGGCGGTGAGCGTCACCACCTGTCCGGGCGTGTTGATCCCCATGAGCGTCAGGTCCCCGAGCGTGCCCAGGTCGAGTCCGCCGGTCAGGGTCGAGTCGTTGACGAGCAGGGACCCCGCGTTGCGCAGGAAGGTCGCGCCGACATTGGTCAGGGTCAGTGCGGCGACGGTGGTCTGCAACGGCTGGCTGGCCGCGCCGACCATCGCGGCATCGAGGATGCGCAGCGCCTGGGCGCTGATGGAGCCGCCGGGGCCGGTGGCGAGCGCGCCCGGTGTCTGGATGACGACCGCACCGCCCGGCGCGCTGGTGGGCCCTTCGATCCTGATTCCGGCCGCCCCGGCCCCGTAGTCGATGGCGCCGCCGCCCCCCGCGGTGATGGCCCCGGTCGTCAGTCCGGCGCTGCTGCGCAGCCTGATGGCCCCGGCCGCGGTGCCCGCCTGGGCGACGCTGAGGGCACCGCCTCCGGTCTGCCCGATCAGGATGTCCCCGTTACCGCCGGTGGTGACGGAGGAGACCGTGGCAGCGCCGGCTCTGGTATTGCCGAGGGCGATGGTGCCGGCGGTACTGCGCGCCAGGATCAGGGGCGTGGCCAGCGCGAGCCGGGTCCCGGCCCCGATCCCGGTCTGGGCGTCCAGGGTCAGGTTGGCCGCGGTTAGCAGTCCGGCCCCATCGATGGCCCCCAGGGCGCTGAGCGCGAGGCCCTCGGTGACCGTGACCGGGCCGCTCAGCGTGAGGTCCTGGCCGTCGGCGGTCAGGGAGCGCAGCGGTCGGCTGCCGCCGATCACCGCGCCCTGAGTCAGGTCGCCGGTGCCGGCCACGAGGGTCAGGGTGGCGCCCGGGCCGCCCACGGAATCCATGCTGGAGGGGCCATCAAGGGTCCCGGCCAGCGTGATCGCGCCGTCGCCGGGTCCCACCACAGACCCGGTGGTATCGAGCATGGTGTCCGCGCTCAGGAGCATGATGCCGGACAGGGTGATCGGCTGGTCGGGCGCCCGGATGCTGCCGGCCAGGGTGAGGCTGCTGGGTCCCGCGACCCTGACCCCCCCGACGAAGGTCGCGATGGCCGCCGCCTGCCCGCCGAGCGTCAGCCCCCCCGTGTTGGCGAAGGTGACCGCAGCGGCCACGGTGTTGAGGCCGCCCAGCAGGGACAGGTCATAGTCGCCGCCCGTGCTCAGGGTCCCGAGGTTGAGGTTGCCGACGATGGCGATGGCACCACTGGTCCCGGCCAGGTCAAGGGTATCGGCGGTGACGGCCGTCAGGAGCGCCCCCGTGCTGTGTTGCAGGGTCAGGGTCTGCAAGGGTGTGAGGCTGCCCACGGGCCCCTGGATCAGCACCTGTCCGTCGGTGGCCAGGGTCAGGTCGTAGTGATTGTCGATACCCTGCATGAAGGTGATGTCACCCCGGTCGCGCAAGACCACATTCTGGTCCAGATACACCCAGTCGTCGAAGGTCAGGCTATTGCCCTGGGCACTGATGTCGGCGGCCAGGTGGGTGCTGCCGGGGGCATCGGTGGTCAGGGACTGAAGTGGGGTCAGGCCCCCGATGATGCCGGTCAGCCAAGTCGTGCCGGCGCTGTCGAGCGTCAGCGAGTGGTTGCCATCGACTGCGGCAAGCCGGATATCACCGCTGCCGCTGCTGAGTACCAGATTGGCGGTGAGGGTCACCACGGGAGTGAGGGTCAGCACGGCATCAATGGTGCTGATGCTGCCCGCCAGGCTGATGGCACCCGGGATGGCGATCAGCCCGGCGGCGAAGCTGAAGTGATCGCCCGCGGCATCACCCAGGGTCAGGCGGCCGGTGTTGTTGAAGCGGGTGGGTGCGCTGCCGGCGACGGCTCCGCCGCCGAGCAAGGCCAGGTCGAAGGCCGCGGTCGCGGTGTCCAGGGTGCCGAGACTGAAAGCGTCGGTGACGGTGATGGTGCCGGTGGTGTCGACCAGGGTCAGGGTTTGCGCGGTGATACCGGCAAAGCTGGCACCACCGCTGTTGGCGACGCTCAGGGTACCAATATCGTTGCCGATGTCCCCGACACTGATCGCCCTGGTGCTGTTGAAGGTCAAATGCGAGGCGTCGAGGCCCGCCGTACCGCTGACACTCGCCACCGCGATCGAGTCGGCCGAGCCGGTGCCCAGGGTCAGCGTGACCCCATCCGCCAGCGTGGTCACGCCCAGGTCGAGCGCGCTGCCATTACCGTTCACCGTAGTGTCTGCGGACACCCATGTGAGACCCAGGGTCAAGCCGTCATGGACGCTCAGGCTCAGGCCGTCGAGCTGCACGCCGCCGGGCAGACTGGTCCCGGTGTCGCCGTCGGCCAGCGTCACATCGCCGTCGAAGCGCAGGTGGCTGGTGTCGGCCAGCGCGACCAGGCCGGCGTTGCCACCCAGGGAACCCTGGAACCAGACCAGGCCGGTGACGCCATCGCCCACCGTCAGTGCCGCGCCCGTGCCGGTGCCCAGATCGCCGACGTTGCCGGTCACGGTCGTGGTCCCGCCCGCGATACCCGCCGTCAGCGTCAGGTTTTGTGCGCCGCCGGCGAGTGCAGCGAGCCTGAGGTTGCCACCGTTGGAATCGAGCGCCACCGGCCCGCCGGACAGGGTGGTCGCCCCGAGGGTCAGGCCGCCGAACCCGCTGAAGTTCAGCCCGTCGAGCTGTACGCTCCCGGGCAGACTGGTCGCGGTGTCGCCGTTACCCAGGGTCACGTCGCCGTCGAAGCGCAGCCGGCTGCTGTCGGCCAGCGCGACCAGGCCGGCGTTGCCGCCCAGCGGACCCTGGAACCACACCAGACCGGTGACACCGCTCGCGACCGTCAGCGCCGGCCCGGCGCCGCTGCCCAAGTCGCTGACGGGACCGGTCACAGTGGTGGTCCCGGCCCCGATCCCCGCCGCCAGCGTCAGGTTCTGGCCGCCGCCGATCAACGAGGCAAGCGCGCTATTGCCGCCATTGGAATTGAGGGTCACAGGCCCGCCCGACAGGCGAGTCGCCCCGAAGCTCAGGCCGTCGAACCCGCTGAAGTTCAGCCCGTCGAGCTGCACGGTCCCGAGCAAACTGGTCGCGGTGTTGCCGTTGCCTAGCGTCACGTCGCCGTCGAAGCGCAGGCTGCTGCTGTCGGCCAGGGCCACCAGGCCGGCGTTGCCGCCCAGCGGACCCTGGAACCACACCAGACCGGTGACCCCGTTGGCCACCGTCAGCGCCGCCCCGGTGCCACTGCCCAGGTCGCTGACGGGACCGGCCACGGTGGTGGTCCCGGCCCCGACCCCCGCCGCCAGCGTCAGGTTCTGACCGCCGCCGACCAGCGAGGCGAGCGTGATCGCCCCGCCGCCGCTGTCGAGGCTGGTCGCGGCAGTCAGCGTGACGGCGCCCAGGGTGAGCGGACCCTGGGTACTGACGAGGGTCCCAGCCAGGTTGGTCCCGCTCGGGTTGCTCGCGTTGCCGGCCGTCGCGACACCGGCGCCGAAGGTGAGACCGCCGACGGCACCGTTGAGCGTCACCGCACCGGTGTTGCGGAACGCGACCAGGTTCGTCAGGTTGCCGCCCGCGTTCAAGGCGACGCTGTAGTCCTGATTCTCCGTGGTCAGGGTGTCCGCCGTCAGCGCCGCATTGAAGGCGATGGCCCCGCTGGTGTCGGTCAGCGTCACATCCGTCGCGTGCACCGCTCCGCCGAAGGTCGCGCCGCCCGACTGCGTTACCGTCAGCGCGCCGTGGTCGAGCGCCACCGGCCCGATCACGGTGATCGACCCCGTGGTGTTGAACGTCAGGTTGGACGGCAACACGGCGACGGCGGGGCCGGTCACGCTGGCCACCCTGATCGGGTCGGCCGACCCGGTTCCCAGGGTCAAGGTTACCCCGTCCGACAGCGTGACGGCGCCCAGCGCGAGTGCGCTGCCGTTGGCGTCGACCGTGCTCGTGCCGGTCACCGCGGTGGCCCCCAGGCTGATGCCGTCATTGCCGCTGAAGGCCAGGCCATCGAGCGTGACGGTGCCCGGCAGACTGGTCGCGGTGTCGCCGTTACCCAGGGTCACGTCGCCGTCGAAGCGCAGCCGGCTGCTGTCGGCCAGCGCGACCAGGCCGGCGTTGCCGCCCAGGGGGCCCTGGAACCGCACCAGACCGGTGACCCCGTTGGCCACCGTCAGCACCGGCCCGGTGCCGCTGCCCAGGTCGCTGACGGGACCGGCCACGGTGGTGGTCCCGGCCCCGATCCCCGCCGCCAGCGTCAGGTTCTGGCCACCGCCGATCAGCGAGGCAAGCGCGATATTGCCGCCATTGGAATTGAGGGTCACAGGTCCGCCCGACAGGCGAGTCGCCCCGAAGCTCAGGCCGTCGAACCCGCTGAAGCTCAGCCCGTCGAGCTGCACGGTCCCGAGCAAACTGGTCGCGGTGTCGCCGTTGCCCAGCGTCACGTCACCGTCGAAGCGCAGGCTGCTGTCGGCCAGGGCCACCAGGCCGGCGTTGGCGCCCAGGGGGCCCTGGAACCGCACCAGACCGGTGACCCCGTTGGCCACCGTCAGCGCGGGCCCGGTGCCGCTGCCCAGGTCGCTGACGGGACCGGTCACGGTGGTGGTCCCGGCCCCGATCCCCGCCGCCAGCGTCAGGTTCTGGCCGCCGCCGATCAGCGAGGCAAGCGCGATATTGCCGCCATTGGAATTGAGGGTCACAGGCGCGCCCGACAGGCGAGTCGCCCCGAAGCTCAGGCCGTCGAATCCGCTGAAGCTCAGCCCGTCGAGCTGTACGCTCCCGGGAAGACCGGTCGCGGTGTCGCCGTTGCCCAGGGTCACGTCGCCGTCGAAGCGCAACCGGCTGCTGTCGGCCAGGGCGACCAGGCCGGCGTTGCCGCCCAGCGGACCCTGGAACCACACCAGACCGGTGACCCCGTTGGCCACCGTCAGCACCGGCCCGGTGCCGCTGCCCAGGTCGCTGACGGGACCGGTCACGGTGGTGGTCCCGGCCCCGATCCCCGCCGCCAGCGTCAGGTTCTGGCCACCGCCGATCAGCGAGGCAAGCGCGCTATTGCCGCCATTGGAATTGAGGGTCACAGGTCCGCCCGACAGGCGAGTCGCCCCGAAGCTCAGGCCGTCGAACCCGCTGAAGCTCAGCCCGTCGAGCTGTACGCTCCCGGGGAGACCGGTCGCGGTGTCGCCGTTGCCCAGGGTCACGTCGCCGTCGAAGCGCAGGCTGCTGTCGGCCAGCGCGACCAGGCCGGCGTTGCCGCCCAGCGGACCCTGGAACCACACCAGACCGGTGACACCGCTCGCGACCGTCAGCGCCGGCCCGGCGCCGCTGCCCAGGTCGCTGACGGGACCGGCCACGGTGGTGGTCCCGGCCCCGATCCCCGCCGCCAGCGTCAGGTTCTGGCCACCGCCGATCAGCGAGGCAAGCGCGCTATTGCCGCGATTGGAATTGAGGGTCACAGGCCCGCCCGACAGGCGAGTCGCCCCGAAGATCAGGCCGTCGAACCCGCTGAAGTTCAGCCCGTCGAGCTGCACGGTCCCGAGCAAACTGGTCGCGGTGTCGCCGTTGCCCAGCGTCACGTCACCGTCGAAGCGCAGGCTGCTGCCGGCCAGCGCGGCCAGACCGGCGTTGGCGCCCAGGGAACCCTGGAACCACACCAGACCGGTGACACCGCTCGCGACCGTCAGCGCCGGCCCGGTGCCGCTGCCCAGGTCGCTGACGGGACCGGCCACGGTGGTGGTCCCGGCCCCGATCCCCGCCGCCAGCGTCAGGTTCTGGCCACCGCCGATCAGCGAGGCAAGCGCGCTATTGCCGCCATTGGAATTGAGGGTCACAGGCCCGCCCGACAGGCGAGTCGCCCCGAAGCTCAGGCCGTCGAACCCGCTGAAGTTCAGCCCGTCGAGCTGCACGGTCCCGAGCAAACTGGTCGCGGTGTCGCCGTTGCCCAGCGTCACGTCACCGTCGAAGCGCAGGCTGCTGCCGGCCAGCGCGGCCAGACCGGAGTTGGCGCCCAGGGAACCCTGGAACCACACCAGACCGGTGACACCGCTCGCGACCGTCAGCGCCGGCCCGGCGCCGCTGCCCAGGTTGGTGACGGCGCCGAGTACCGTGGTAGCCCCCCCCAGCGTCAGATTCTGTGCCCCGCCGGCCAGTGAGGCGAGCGCAACGGCCCCGCCACCGCTGTTGAGGATCGTTGCGGCGGTCAGCGTGCCGGCGCCCAGGCTGATCGGACCAGTGGCACTGGAGATGGTCCCGGCCAGGTTGACGGTGCGTGGGGCGGTGGCGGTGAGGCCGCCGCTGAAGACCGTGCTGTCGGCCGCCCCGTCGCCCAGGGTCAGGGCGCCGGTGTTGAGGAAGCTGGTGGCCGTCTGGCCGGTGACGATCCCGCCGCCCAACAAGGCCAGGTCGTAACCGCTGGCCGCGGTAATCAGGGTGCCGAGGTCGAACACGCCGGTCAGGGTGATGGCACCGGCGGTGCCGGCCAGGTTCAGGCGCTGGGCCGTGATGGCGGCGAAGGACGCACCGGCGCTGTCGGCCAGGGTCAGGGTCCCCAAGGGGGCGTCGGCCCCGACCGCCCCCTGGACCCGAACCTGGCCGCGAGCCTCGAGGGTCAGGTCGAAGGGGCCATCGAGCGTCTGCGCGAAGGTGATGGCACCCTCGTCGGTCAGCACCAGGTTGGCACGCAGGACCACCGGGTCATTGAAGATGAGACTGTTGCCCTGGGCGCTGATGTCGGCACCCAGGTCGGTGCTGCCGGGGGCGTCGGTGGTGAGGGACCTGATCCTGGTCTGACCGCCGATGGTGCCGGTCAGGCGGGTGGTCCCGGCGCTGTTGAGCGTCAAAGTGTGGGCGCCGTCGACCGCGGCGAGACGGATATCGCCCGTCCCGGCGGCCAGGGTGGTGTCGCCGATCAGGGTGACCGGGCGGCCGAAGGCCAGGGTGGACCCCAATGTGGTGAGTGTGCCCGCGAGGTTGACCGCGCCGGGTGCGTTGGCCGTCAGCCCGCCGACGAAGGTGAGGGTATCGCCCGCCGCGCCGCCGAGCGTCAGGCTGCCCAGGTTGTTGAAGGTGGAAGCGGTGTCGAGCCGGTTGGCGGTCCCGAGCAGCGCGAGGCCGTAGCCCTGGGCACTGGTAGCCAGGGTGGTGGCAGTGAGGCCGTTACTGAAGCGAATCGTCTGGCCGGCGCTGGTATCGGTCAGGGTCACGGCCCCGGAGCCGGCGGTGACGCGCGCGGGCCCGCCGAAGGTGGCGCCGTTGCTGTCGATGACGGTCAGGCCGGCCAGGGCACCAGTGGCACCGATCGCCCCCGCGACCTCGATGGTGCCGCCGGTGCCCGCGTCGAGGGCCAGGGTGCGGACGTTGGCGGTCGCGTCGGCGTCCACCGACGCGAGGTGGATGGACGCGCCGGTCGCCGCGGCCCGGCTGTTGGTGGTGTCGATGCTGGCGTTGCCGATCAGGGTGACGGCACCCAGGTCGAGCGGCTGGCCGAGCGTGCGCAGGGTGCCGCCGAGGTGGCTGCTGCCGCTCGTGTGGTCGAGGCCTCCCTGGAAGAGCGCCGCGGCCCCGTCGTCGAGGATCAGCAGCCCGGTGTTGGACAAGTGGGTGTCGGCAGCGAGGGTGCTGAGACCGCCCAGGCGCAGGTCGTACCCCTGGGCGTCGGCGGTCAGGGTGGTGGCATTGAGGCCCCCGGCGAAGCGGATACGCTGCCCCGCCGCGGTACCGGTCAGGACCACCAGCCCGGCGCCGGTGGTCACCGAGACCGGACCGGTGAAGGTCGCGCCGCCACTGTTGGCAATGGTCAGCCCGGCCAGGGCCCCCGCGGCGCCGATCGCACCCGTGACATTGATGGCACCGCCGCTGCCCGCATTGAGGTTCAGGGTGCGATCGATGATGGCCGAGGCCCCGTCGGTGCCGGCCACGACCCCGTCGGCGTCCACGGACACCAGGTCGATGGCGGCCCCGACCGGGGCGCTACCGCGGTTCGTGGTGTCGAGTGCGACGTTGGCGGTGAGGACGACCGGGTCCTGGAACCTGAGGGGACCCCCGGCCGTCGTGATATCGGCGCCGAGATAGGTGGGGCTCCCCGCGAAGGTGGCGGTGCCGCTGCCGAGGCTGCTCGCGCCCAAGAACAGTGCCCGGCCGTTGACCAAGTTCACGGGGTTGGGTCCGCTGTTGGTGAGCGACACGACGCCGGTGAGGGCATTACCCGGGTCGCTCAGGGTGATGGCGCCGGCAGCGGCGTTGAAATTGCTGGTGCCGCCTACGCGCAGCGCTCCGCCCTGGGTGATCGGCCCCGCGGCAACCGCGGTCAAGTAACCCGTCAGGGTGAAGGCCGGAAGCACGATCCCGCCCACCGTGGCGGTCAGGCTCAAATTGGTCACATTGCTGATGACGCCAAGCCCGGCGATGGTGCCGGCCTTCAGGGTCGCCGTGCCGGTCGTCTGGACCCCGACGATCGTCATGGCCCCGGATTGGAGGATGCTGATGGCACCCCCGCGCGTTGCGGACCCTTGCGCGTCGAGTGAACGGGCGCTGACGGTCCCGAATTGGGAGGCCCCGGCGTTCAGTGTAATGGCCGCGCCGGCATCGTTACGGGTGGCGAAATTCGCCGCGCCGCCGACGGTCAGGCCACCGCCGCTGATGGCGCCGAGGGCGGTGACGCTCAGATCCCCGCCGACGTGAGTGGCCACCAGGTGCAGGGCGCCGCTGTTGAACAGTTGGGCGGCATTGGGCCCGCTGTTGGTGAGGGACACCGCGCCGGTAAGGTCGTTACCGGTAGCGGTCAGAGTGATCGTGTGTCCGGCGGCGTCGAAGGCGGCGGCACCGCCCACCCGGAGCGCACCGACTTGGGTGATCGCGCCCGCTGCCTGGACCCCCAGAGCGCCGTCCAGTTGAATGAACGGCAGTTCGATCCCGGCCGCCGTGGCCACGAGAAAGAGGTCGTGCGCCTGCGCGGTTGGGGCCTCCGGATCGATCGGGTCAAAGTCACCGATGTGGGAGAAGCTCGCCGCCTCGAAGCGCGCGCTCCCGAGGGTCGCGAAGTGCTCGATAGACATGGCGCCGGATTGGCGGATCGAGATCGTGCCGTCGGCCACCGCGTAGTCAGTGTCGAGGGTTTCCGCGAGCAGGCTGCCGAATTGCGAGTTGGAATCCTCGAGGATAATCGACGCGTCGTTGTCGTTGCGGGTCGTGAAGACCGCCGGCCCGCCCACCAGCAGGGTCCCCGTATCGATGATATGGTCGTGCGCTCTGGCCCAGAGCGCACCCGCGATGTCACTGACATCCAGGGTGAGCGCGCCGCCGGCGCTGAGATCGGCACCGAAACCTTCCAAACCCTCGGTCACCGTGGTACCCACTTGCAGGTCGTTGGTGTCGCTCAGCACGGCGTACTCGCGCGCCGTGAGCGTGACCGGCCCGATAAAGTCATTGCTGTCGTTGAATAGCCCGATATAGCCCGCGGTGGCCGTGAACGTACTGTTGCCGTCCACCTCGACTGATCCGAGTTCGGTCTGGTCGATACTGCCGTCGACCACCTTCACCGCCAGGTTGCCGCCGACCGCGACCTCGTGCAGTGTCAGGTTACCCCCATTGACCAGGCTGACCGGGTAATCGGCCGAGGTGACCGGATCCGACCTGTTGCTGAGCGACACGGTGTCGCTGAAGGCATTGTCCGGGTTTTCCAGGGTGATCGGGTTGGCACCGGCGTCGAAGCTGCTCGTGCCGCCCACGATGAGGCTGCCGGAAGGACCCTCTTGGATTGGCCCGTCGATCGAAGAGACAACCAGGTTACCCGATAAATCCAAGGTCGAATTGAAATAGACCCCGCCCTGAGCGCTGACCGACAGGGAGCCCGTCTGCGAATCTGAGGCCAACACCTTGGCGGCAAAGGTGATATCGCCGAACTGCAATCCCGATCCCACCGAGCCGATGGTCGTGATCGAGACGTTCGTACCCTGTGACAAGGCCGCCGCGAGCAGGTCGCTATTCAGCACCGCACTCTCGCCGGTTGGCGAAAAAATGCGGGGATCGCCTTCCGTGTCAGCGAGATTGGCGTTGGGCCCGGTATCCACCGTGAGGTCCGCCGGATCAATCAGCCAGGTCCCGCCGGCCCCGTTGGGCGCCACGACATCCGGTGTCACCTGCACGTCCAGCCATCCCTTGCCGCTGGTCTCCACGAATCCGCCGGCGCCCGACTGCGGGCCGCCGCGCGCGCTGAGGCTGCCGTAGACCTTCGCCGTTTTATCTGCATAGACGATGACCCGGCCGCCGTCGCCCGCGACCTCGGCGTCGGCACTCACCTCGGCACCCGCCATGACCACGGTGTCCTCGGCATTGGGGCCCGGGCCTTGGCCGCTCTGGTCGCCGCCGATCAGGACCTCGCCGCCGCCCGCCGGGCCCGAGGCCTTGACCCGGGCCGTCTCGGTGAGCAGGACGCGCTTGCCGCGGATATCGACCCGCCCGCCCTTGGCCACGGGCTCGGCCCCGGACACGTCGAGGGTTCCGGTCACCCGCACCACCCCCTCGTCGCCGCCGCGCAGGATGATGCGCCCGGGGCTGGCGGCGAAGCTCTTGGCCTGCACCCTACCACCCAGGTTGATCACGTCCTCCACCACCCCGGCGGCGGCGGTGGCGGTGATGAGCACGGTGCCGCCGTCGGCGGTGATGGTGCCGGTGTTCACGGCCAGGGCGGAGACGCCCTCCGGGCGCTGTTTGACCTTGGAGGTGGCGTCGAACTGGATCAGCCCGTCGCCATAGAGGTCGAGCGTGAAGGTCTCGGCCCCGCCGATGACGACCTTGGCCAGGCGTCCCTCGATCACCCCATCGTTGCGCGCGTGGGGGGCGACCAGGGCGCCGAAGCCCTGCGCGCCGAGCGAGATGGTCCCCTGGTTGATGACCTTGGCGTTAGGGTTCGGGGAGGGCTTGGCGAAGCGGTGATTGCCCGCCATGAAGTCGTTGTCGTCGATGTCGGCGGTGGTCGCGAGAAAACCGGTGGCATCCACCCGGCCCTTGGGGCCGACGGTGACGCCGTTGCGGTTCACCACCCACACATGGCCATCGGCCTGGAGCTTGCCGTCGATGCGCGAGGCGTTCTTGCCGACCACGCGATTGAGCGCAATGGAGTCCTTGCCCGGCTGTTTGAAGCGGGTGACCTCGCCGTCCTCGACGCTGAAGCCGTTCCAGTTGACCACGGTCTTGCCGCTGCGCTGGTGCACCACGACCTCGCCGGGCGCATGCGTGATCGCGGCCTCACCGCGCACCACCACCCCGCCGTCCGGATTGGCCCAGGCCGGGACGGCGACCAGCAGCAGCAGGGCCGCCGCGGTCGCCGGGGCGCCCGTGCGAGCCCCCTTGCCGCGGCGACGCCGACGCGCGTTGAAGCTCTGCGTGGTCATGCGGGCATCCTCATCTCAAGATTTGGTAACGAGTCAGAAATAAGTCATCGTTGTCGTTGTCGTTGTCGTAATCGTTGTCGTAATCGAAGAGACGAGGCAATTCGGCGTTCGGGATAATCCGGGTCGCTGCGACAACCTCGATTACGACAACGACAACGACAACGACGCGACAAGCATTCCCTAATGAACCCGTTCAACATATTCGTGAAGCGTTCCTTGGTTGCGGACACCTCGTTGCCACCCGCCGCCGGCCGCTCAGAAGCGGGCAATCACCCGAAACAGCAACTGGGGGTCCTTGGTGCCGTCGGCGCGCTGGCTCGGCAGGGTCAGCGGCTTGGCGACCAGCAGTTCCATGGTGAGATCCTGCGCGAGCCAGGCGCGCACCCCGCCGCCGGCGGAGGATAGCGAGGCGCTGAGATCCAGCCCCGACTGCCAGACGCTGCCGCAGTCGAAGAAGGCGAAGCCCTGCCAGCGCTCCAGGTAGTACCAGGGGCCGGGGCGGGTGTACTGGACCTCGGCGGTCAGTCCGACCCCGCGGTCACCGCTGAGCGCCTTGGGGTCGTAGCCGCGGCCGAAGTCCATGCCGCCGACGTCGAACTCCTCCTCGGACAGCACCGGGCTGAAGGCGTACTGGCCGGCGACGATGCCATAGAGCGCCCAGCGGTTGGTGATCGCCTGGAGCCGCGAGAGGGTGGCGCGCAGCGAGGTGAAGCTGCCATGCGCATCGGCGCGCGATAGCAGGAGGTCGCCGCTGCGGCTGGCGCCGAGCGCCTGCAACCCCTGGCGCAGGCTGAGCGAGGCGAAGCTGGAGCCGCGCCAGCGGTCGCGGAAGTCGTAGCTGCCGGTCAGCCACAGGGTGCGGATGCGGTCGCGCGTCAAGGCCACATCGGTGAAGACATCGGTATCACCATCGACATAGTCGAAGCCGCCGTCGATGCTCAGATTGCGCTCGCGCGAGCGAATGACCGGATAGCCGAGCGCGAGCGAGGCCAGGAACTGGGTGGACTGGTAGTCGAACTCGCTGATGATGGAGCCGGGATTGGAGTTGCCGTAGGACAGCAGGGCGTTGAGATAGGCGCCCTGGTCACCCAGACGCACCGAGCCGTTGAAGGCACCGACCGTCTGGTTCTTGGCGTCACCGCCCAGCCCCTGCTCGGGGCTGCTGACCAGGACGGTCAACCCGAGGCTCTCGCCATAACGCGTAAAGGCATTCGCCGCCACCCGCCCGGCGACCTCCCAGTTGCCGGTAAAGGTGCTGCCGATGTTGTCGACGGTCGCGAGCCCTTCGAGTTTCTTGCGCTTGACGGTGACGGCCAGGCGCGCCGCGCCGAAGGTCCCCGGGGACGGCTGCAGAACGCCCTGGACCTCCAGGCCCGGGATGTCGTTGGCCAGCAGCAGGCAGCGCTCCAGGGTCGCCAGGCGTAGCGGCTGCTCGGTCGTGATCGGGCGTAGGTAGGCGCTCACCAGGGCCCCGACGGCGCCCGGGTCATCCTGCATGTCGATGCCGTCCACACGGCCCTCGGCGACCTCGAGCCGCACCCGGCCGCCGACGATCTGTTGCGGCGGGACCAGCACCCGGGTCAGGAAATAACCATCGTCGCGATAGCGCCGCTGGATCGCCGCCGCCAGATCATAAACCTGGGCGAGCGAGACGCGCGCCCCGTAGTGCCCCCCCACCAGGTCCCGAAAGGCACCCTGCGGGTAGGCGGTGACGCCCGTAAGATCCAGGGCCTGCAGCACAAAGCTAATGCCCTCGGCGCCCTCCGGGGCCGCCCCGGCCGCCCCCACCGGGACCACCGGTTCGGCCGGGGCGGCGGGCGAGGCCCGGCGCTCGAGGTTGCGCAACCGCACGTCCGGGCGGGCGGCGGCGGGCAGCGACGGGGCGCCGGCGGGCGCGGCCCACGGGGGCGCGGCCGGGACGCCACCGAGGACCAGCGCGCCGGCCAGCAGCGTGAGCCGCACGGGGAGAGCAGAGCGGGACATGCAGCCGATTCCTCGCGCGCCCGTCAGGGCGCCGCGTCCAGGTTGACGAAGCGCACCCGCCGGTTCTTCGCGGAGCGGGGGTTTTGCGGATCGTAGGGGTCGGACGCGCCCAGCCCCTTGGGTTCGAGCCGGGCCGGGTCGATCTGGTGCTTTTCCACCAGATAGTCGCGCACCGACTTGGCCCGATTCTCCGACAAGGCGAGGTTGGTCGGCTCCGAACCGGTGGCGTCGGTGTGACCCTCGACCACGAAGCGGAAGTCCTTGAGCTCCGGCGCCCCCAGGGCAGCGCCGAGGCGGTCGAGGACCGGCAGCGAATCCTTGCGCAGCGCGGCGGAATTCAGATCGAAGAAGATCGCGAAGGAGGCGGGACCGGCCGCCTCGTCGCCGCTCGCCTGGTCGTCATCGGCCGCCCCCGCGACCGCCGCCCCACCGGCGACCGCCGCGCCCGCCGTGGCGGCACGGCGGGCAGGCTTCTTGGCGGCGCTCGGGCCGCTCCCGCCCGCTGCCGGCCGCTGGTGCCTGGTGCCGGCGGAGGCACCGGCGGAGGCCGCCTCGGTCACCGGCTTGGGCCGACTCAGCGACCTGGTATTCAAAAGGGCCCGCCGGACCTGGGAGTCGCTGGCGCCGGAGCCGAGATAACTCTCGGCCTGGACGCCCGCGGCGCTCGTGAGCAGGAGAAAAACCGCTATCGAACCGACTATCAAGGCAGTGCGCATGGGTCCATTCCTCGGCATTGAGTGTGATTGAGGCGTGTATGATGTACGTGCTTGCACGCCTGCGGACCGGCGAATGCTAGCATACGGTCAGGCCGTGGGCGGAGTCGGGACGGCCGGTCCGGCGCGCGGCCAGGGGTGGAACCCTCCCCCGGGGCACCGCCGCCGCCTGGTGCCCGTAGCGCACGAGCGTTCAAGTCTACTACCAACGATTCGATCAGGTCTGATCGCCCATGCCCAATTTCACCCACCCCATCGCCAACTCACTCAAAGACCGGGCCAAAAGACCGCTTGGCACGGGCGCGGCAGCGCGCGGTGGGATCACCGCGGGCCGGGCCCTCACGGAGGTGCGCGATGAGCGATGAGGGCACGCGGATCATGGCGCCGGGCGAGCTGCCGAGCGTGACGCTCGGCGCATCGCCGCCCCCGCCCAGCGCGGCGCCGAACCCGCCCTCGAGTCCCCCGCCGAGCCGCCCGCCGGGCGGGGAGGCGGCCTCAGTCATGATCGGCCCCGGGTCCCTGATCGCCAATACCTATGTGCTCGAACGCCGGCTCGGCGGGGGCGGCATGGGCGAGGTCTATCTGGCGCAGCACACGAGCCTCAAGACCCAGCACGCGGTCAAGATGATCCGCCCCTCGATGCTGGAGAACACCCAGGTCATGGACCTCTTCTACCGGGAGGCCAGGGTGCTGCGCAACGTGCGCCATGACGCGGTGGTCAACTATGACGGCTTCGTGCGCGACGAGCAGGGGCGCGAGTTCCTGGTCATGGAGTATGTCGACGGCACCTCCCTGGCCGCGCTGGTCAAGGGGGTACCCTGCGACCCGGCCGATGTCCTGACCCTGCGCGAGCGCCTCTGCGCCGGGCTGGCCGAGGCGCACCGCCGCGGGGCGGTGCACCGTGACCTCTCGCCGGACAACGTGATTCTCCCGGGGGGCCGCTTCGAGGCGGCCAAGATCATCGATTTCGGGCTCTGCAAGCTCACCGACCCGGGCCAGGAGACCATCGTCGGGGACTCCTTCGCGGGCAAGTACCGCTATGCCGCGCCCGAGCAGTTCGGACTCTACGGGGGGGCGGTGGACGCCCGCTCGGACATCTACAGCCTGGGGCTGGTGTTGGTCGCCGCCGCCCGCGGCCGGCCGCTGGACATGGGTGACAGCCTGGGGGCGGCGATCACCAGCCGCCAGCAGGTACCGGACCTGTCGCGGGTGCCGCCGGCCCTGCGTGACTGGCTGAGCGCCATGCTACAACCCAACCCGGCGGACCGCCCGCCCAGCGTCGCGGCGCTGCTCGAACGCTGGCCGGCCTACACGGTGATCGCCGCCGCCGGGACGCCGTCGCCCGGCACCGGTGCCGGAAGGCCCACGGCGGACCAACCAAACGCCGCCCCGGCGCGGCGGCGGCTGGCGCCGCTCCTGGGCCTGATCTTGTTGGGCGGAGCCGCGGTCGGCGGCGGCGTCTACTGGTGGGGGCGCCCCCTGCCGGCCTCGGCACCGCCGCTGAGTGCCCCGGTACCGTCGGCCAGTCCGGCGGCGGGCGTCGCGACCGGGGAGCCCAAGACCCCGCCGCCCCCCGGGGGCGCTGCGGCGGGCGCGTCAGCCGGGCCGGCACCCGGTCCCACCCCGGTTCAAGGTCCAGCGCCAGGTCCCGGCCCGGACCCGGTCGCCGCAACGCCGCCGGAGGCACCGACCGCCGAGCCGCCGGAGCAGCCCGCAGGGGATTCGCCGGCCGCCGCCGCAACGCCCCCGAGCGCGACCGCCGCGACCCCAGCACCGGCGGCGACCTCGACCGGAACGTCGGCCGTAACCGCAGACGCAGCGCCGGACCGTGGCCCGGCGCCCGCCGTCCCCGCGAACATTGGCGCCGTGCTGCGGTCATTCCAGTGTCCCGCCCTCCAGGCGAGCCTGACCCCCGGGGGACCGCTCGTCGTCAGCGGTCAGGTGCGCAGCGGCGAGAAGGCCAATCTGTACGAGCGGTTGAGCACGCTCTATCCGGCCCGGGTCGACGTCACCGCGGTGACCACCCAACCCTGGCCCAGGTGCGCCCTGGCACCCGCCATGGCGGCGCGCCTGACGGGGGCCCCGGACGCCCCCCGGATTGCCCTGAGCCGGGACCGCACCAGTTTCAAGCTGGGCGAGCGTCTGGAGATCCGCATCCTGAGCACGGCCCCGCGCGAGGGACACATCAGCCTGGCCTATATAGACGCGGCCGGCGAGGTCTTCCACATCCTGCCCTACGCAGGCGAACCCGACACCATTGCGGCGCGCGGGACCCTGCCGATCGCCGCGGTGGTGGCCGAACCCCCGGTCGGGAGCGCCCTGCTCATCGCCACCTGGTGCAGCGGCGCGCTCTATCAGGACCCGCCGCCCGAAAAGGAGCCGGTCGCCCGCTTCATGACCGGGCTCACGGCCGCCCTCGACGCCCATAGCCTGGACTGCGCCGCGAGCCTGCTCGATCTGGAGATCCGGGCCCGCTGAGGCTTTGATCCCTAGCCCGGCCATGGGCCTGCGCCAATGCAGAGCGGAAGTTCCTACACGATGATGTTACCGAGGTCAGTGACACCGACGAGTGAACCCGCTCAGGACCCCTTCGAGGGCCTCGAGCGACACCGGTTTGACCAGGTGCAGATCGAACCCGGCGTCCAGTGAACACTGCCGATCGCTCGCCTGCCCCCGTCCGGTCATCGCCACCAGGGTGACTGCCGCGTCGGCGGTCCGCGCGCGGATGCGGCGCGCCAGTTCGTGCCCGTCCATGCCGGGCATGCCGATGTCGAGGATCGCCAGGCCCGGGCAGCACTCATCCAAGAGCGCGAGCGCGCTGGGTCCGTCGTAGGCGACCTGCACGGCGGCGCCGCGCAGCCCGAGCAGCATGGCGAGACTGTCGGCCGCGTCCCGGTTGTCATCGACGATCAGGACGCGCAGCCCCGCGGCCGGATCGGCCGGGTCGCGGGGGTCGACGGCGACCGGGGACGGCGGCGGCGGCGCCGGCGCCGGCAGGTACACCAGGATCTCGCTGCCGCATCCAGGCCCGGCGCTGTGCGCCTCGACCCGGCCGTCGTGCAGGGCGACCAGGCCCTTTACCAGCGAGAGCCCGATCCCAAGCCCGCCCTGGGCCGCGCGCTGTTCGCTGTCGCCCTGCTGGAACAGGTCGAAGACGCGCGGCAACAGGTCGGCTGGGATGCCGACCCCGGTGTCCTGCACCGAGATCCGCACCTGGGCGCCGTCCAGCCGGACCGCCACCCGGATGTCCCCCTCGGGCCCCGTATACTTGCTGGCATTGCTGAGCAGGTTACCGAGGACCTGGGTCAGGCGGACGGGATCGGCTGCCAGCCACAGGGGCGCGGACGGCAGGTCGATCACGAGCCGCTGGTGGGCCGCCAGGATGGCGGGACGGACCGTTTCGACCGCACTTTCGACGATGGCGGCCAGGTCGATCCGCTCCTTGCGCAGTTCCAGCTTGCCGCGGGTGATGCGCGAGACCTCCATCAGGTCATCGACCATGCGCACCAGGTGGGCAAGCTGACGCGCCATCATCGACTGGGCCGCACGGATGTGGGCGTCGCCGGCATCGCGCAGGCGCAGGATCTCGAGCCCATGGCGCAGCGGTGCCAACGGATTGCGCAGTTCGTGCGCGAGGGTAGCGAGAAAGATGTCCTTGCGGCGGTCACTCTCGCGGAGCTCCTCGACGGCCACGGCCGCCTGCTCCCGGGCGGCCACGGCCTGGGCCATCGAGGCCAGCGCCTGCGCCCGGGAGGCACGCAGTGCTTGCTGTTGCTCGACGAGCTGGGCAACCAGGGCGGAATCCGCCTCCAGCCGCGTGAGATCGGTACCCACCAGGCAGATCATAGGCTCGCCCGGCCGGTCGATCCGGCTGGCCCACAGGTGCAGCGGGACGGCGGTGCCGTCCGCGGCGCGGAACACCACGCGATCGTCCGCGGTCCCATTGCGGGAGGCGTCCAGCAGCGCCTGCAGCCGCCAGGCATCCTGGGGCGTCATGACCTGCATCAGCGGGCGGCCCAAGAGGGCGCTGCGCGATTGCTGCAGCAGCGCGGCGGCCCGCTCGTTGCAGTAGAGCAGGAGGCCCTCGGGGGAGATGGCGAGCCCCGCCTCGTTCATCGTCTCGACCATCAGACGGTGCAGGTTCTCGGTCTCGGTCAGGGAAAACACGCGATCACCCTGACTGCCGCTGACGATGATGGCGTCGGCCTCACCCTCGCGGATGGCCCGCAAGGTCTCCTCGGCCTCGTCGAGGCGCGCGCGCAACCCGTCGATCTCCGCCTGGAGGCTGGCTTGGGCAGGGGCGTCGGGCGCAGTGCACATCGGGGTCGCTCAGGTCTCCAGTGTCCGGCCGTCTTTGGCCGTCAAGCCCAGCCCCAGCAGGACCCGCCGCTGATCGCCCATATCGCCGATCAGTCGGCGCAAGGGCAAGGGGAACTGCCTGATCAGAGTCGGCGCGGCGACGATCTGCGCCTCCCTGGCCAGGGTCGGCTGCTCATAGACGTCGATGATCTCAAGGTCATAGCGGCCGGGCAGATGCGTCTCGCAGACCGCGCGCACGCAACGGATGGCGGCCATGGAACGCGGGGTGAGGCTCGCGATATAGAGCCGGAGGACATAGCAGGCGTCGGCCTCAGGGACGGGCGCGCTCATGGCCGGGCGGGGTCTGGCGGCCCGTCGGCCCGGCGGCTCCCGGCCATCGCCAGCCGCTCCTCAACCGCCCGAGCCCCCCGCGCCTGGCGGCGCTCGAGCAAGGCCCGGGAATCGGCCTCCCGGGCCTCCAACTCCCGGTGCAGCGCGGCGATCTGGGCCTGAAAGGCGGCACGTTGACGCGCCGGTTCGTCGTGTCGGCGGTCGATGAAAAAGGGATATTCGCGCAATAGCCGGCGCAGCTCCGCGGGCAAGATCAGCGGGTTGGGGAGTCCGGCAAAGAGCGTCTCGAGCGTGTCCAGGTCGGAGCCGAGCGTCGGGCGACCGCTGGGTAGGCCGCCGCCGGTGATCTGGTCGAGCCCCGGTATGCCGGTTGGAGATTTCTGCAGTCGTGAGGTCAAGTGGGCCATGTGTGCGTGAGGCAGAGCAGCTGCCGTAAGGTGACTGTATCAGCGCGCGCCCTGACCGTGGGGTCGCCCCCGCTCGCCGTCAGCCGTCAGCCGTCAGCCGCAATTAGACCATAATCATTATCTGCGATTACGCCGGCCCGACCAATCCGGCGGGCGCCGCTCCGCCTCCCGCCGGTGGCCGATGCGCACGCCGGATGATCAGAAGCCTTTGCCGGAGATGGTCCCCACCATGCTGTCGATCTGGTCCAGGTCACGCTGGATCGCGGCCGAGCGGGCCTTCAGGTCCCCGACCGGCTGCTCGTCCGGGCGGACCCCGCGCAAGGCCCCCTTGGTACGCCTGACCTGGGCCTGGGCCTGAGCGAGGCGCCGCTGCTGCGCCGATGGTCCGCCCGAGGTCCGCAGCAGGGCGCGCTGTTGGGCCAGGCGCCGCTCCAGGTCGGCCAGGCGGGCGTTCGCGCGGTTGAGATCCGTGCGCACCGCCGCACGCTCCTGCTCCAGTGACTTGGCCTGCGCCTGGAGGCGCTGCTGGGCACTGAGCTCCCCCTCATAGGTCCCTTCGCGCGCGTCGACCCGGCGCTGGTAGCCGCCACCGGCGAGCCCCACGACGCCGCTGACGAACCCGCCCGCGTGGGGGTCGTCGCTCGTCGCACAGCCGCCGAGCCAGACCGCCGCCGTCATAAAGGCCGCCGCCCAGGACAGACCCCGGTACGCCCGCGGCACCGGCACTGCCCGCTCGTCAGGGTGCGCCCGCACGGCGCGCCTACCATCGGCATCGATCACGATTCACGCTCCTCAAGCGACTGAAACACTGTCCGCAAGACCGTCGAGGGTCTTGATGTTGTTATTGTACGCGTCGAGCTCGCGCTGCATCCGCGCGGTGTCGGTGCCCGGATGGTCCTGGCGGTACCGGCGCTCGGCATCGCGGAACAGGGTCTGTTTGTCGCGGGCACCGCTGCTCGCCTGGGCGATGACCCGCTGATTGTCCGCGATACGGCTACGGGTGTCGGCCAGGACGGCCTGGGTCGCCTGACCCTTGCGGACCTGGGTCTGGACCGCGGCGAGCCGCTGCTGGTCCTCGGCGATCACCGCGCGCACGCTGGCGGTCAGGGCCTGGGTCTCGTCATTGGATTCGCGCACATCCGCGATCATGGAATCCAACTGATCCTCCTTACTCGAGTACTGCTGCTGCTTGCGGGCCACATAGATCCCCGCAAGCCCGCCCACGGCGCCGCCGATCAGGGCATCCTTCACCACGTCCTGCGCCCGCTCGCCACGCAGCACGCCATACAGGGTGCCGGCGCCGGCGCCGAGCAGGGCGCCTTCCCAGACCGTCTTCTGGAAGGCGCGACTCTGCTCGCGCAGCCGCCGCTCGGCCGGGGTCAGAGAGGCATTCGCGGCCGAATCCTCCGACGCCTGGCTGCCAGTGCCGAGGCTCGGGAGCCAAGCGGACGCCGCTCCCGCGACCCCGGTCATCCCTTGGATGTTGCCGGGGGTCACACAGCCCGCGCCGGACAGCGCGGCCGTCAACGCAACCAGCACACGGCCGCCGACCGGAAACCCACGCAACGTTAGCCTCATGATATACCTCGTTGGCTAGTGCCCGCACACCGCAGCGCCTTGCGTGCCGGCGCGCGGAGGAGACCTGGCAGGCAATAACGGAATACTCTAAGTTGACGGGTCAAGATCGAGACCGGCCCGCAACGACCTTGCCGACCGCGGGAAATGTTCGTACAGTTTGGGCTGTCCGGGTTCGAAAGCCAGCGAGGAACCTCGTCTCAAGCGCCGGCCCGGACCATTGGCAGGCGACCTGAATCGTTTCAGAGATCATCTGGTTGCCGGGATTTCATCAGCAGCAGAGGAGTGATCATGAAGTACGCTCGCACGGGGGGATGGCTGGCCTTGCCGGTATTGGGATGCCTCGCCTTCGGGATGGCGACCGGGAGCAGCGGGGTGCTCGGCCAAACCTGCTCCATACCATCGAACAATCAGATCTTCAACGCCTCTCTTTGTGTCGATGGGCAGGTGGCCGCGATTGGCTCCAACCGACTCCAGACCATCATCGACGCTATCGACAACGAATACCTGAGCCAAACCTTTACCGGCTATGATTCGGATGTCACCGCCAGCGAGTTCCGCCTCGACATCCGCGGGCTTCCGGTCACCCTCGGGTATGATACCAATTCCACCCAATTGGCCTTCGCAGTCCCCAGTCTCGGAATCAGCGAGACCTTTAGCGGCGGCACCCGGGATGCCAGCAACGACCTGTTCGAGGACTACATCAAACAGAACGGCGAGGCGATCCTGCGGGAGTTGCTGCGGGTGTCCGCGGTCGACCCCCTGGCGGGCAATCCGGCGAGTGTCCAGAGCCAAATGGTCGTCGGCGATTACGATGCCGGTTTCGATGCCATGTATGACACCTCGGCCCCCGGTAGCGCCTTCGGCATCGGCCTGCGCTTCGGCAGCTATGGGCTCGACCGCTTCACGCAGAATGTCTACACGCTCCCATTGTCCTATACCTATACTTTTTCCAACCATGACGTTTTGATGATTCGTCTGCCCCTGACCTATATTGAGGTCGAAGGCGCGGCGGCCTATCGCGGGATGCTCGGCCTGAGCTACAAAAAGGTCCTCGGGTCGCGGTGGGCGCTGACGCCGGCGCTGGGGTACGGGATCGCCGGGTCCTCGGACCTCGGATCGCTTGGACACATATTGTCAGCATCCCTCACCAGCGACCTCCAACTCTATAACAACGGCAAGGTTTCCCTGAGCATGGGTAATCTGCTGGGCTACTATCTCACACTGCCGGTACGCGCCGGCGACTACAGCGTCGACTACAATCTCAAGAATGTGATCACCCGCAACGGCCTGCTGCTGTCCTTTCCGCTGCAGCAGCGGTATTGGGGGCGGGAATTCAGCATCGACTTCTTCGTCACCGGGACCTGGTTCTTCGGCGACGCGCTCTACACCACCAAGTACCAGGAGATCGGCATCAGCATCGGCCCGCGGCGTTCAGCCGATAAACGCGAGCCCAATCTCGCGAGCCATCCCTTCGGGCTCGGCCTGAAGTATACCCGTGGGGACGGCGATATCGATGGTGTCGAACTGAATTTCGGCTATCGCTTCTGAGGCGGGTGCCTGCCGCACCCGGGCGGCGGCAACGCCATGGCATTCTTTTGTTGTCCTTGTCGTTGTCGTTGTCGTAATCGCAGAAGCGATGCAATTTTAGCGGGAGCGGTGCGATTACGACAACGACGCCGAGGGTATCCCCTGATTGACTTGCTTAGCTTCTTAGTGAACCGTTCCACAGTCCCCATTGACTCGATCCGAATCGCAGGTACAGGATTGCCGCCATGACGCAGATCTTCATCAGCCATTCCAGTAAGGATCTGGGGTTCGTCCTGGCGTACCTCAAGCCGATACTCACCGATGCCGGCATGGTCGCCTGGTGCTCCGGAACCGATATGCGCGCGGCCGCGGACTGGGAAAAACAGATTCGCACCGCCTTGGTCCAGACCGACTGGTTCATCGTCGTCCTGTCCCCGGACGCCCAGCAGTCCGAGTGGGTCCAGTCCGAGACGCATTGGGCGCTGGAGCACCTGCGTGGCCGCGTGATCCCGGTAATGGCGCGCGGCTGTGACCCCTACGATCTGCATATCCGACTCGGCACCCTCCAATACATCGACTTTCGCGTCGATCCCGCCCAGGCAGTGGCCCGGCTGCTCGCTCTGATCAATGGGACCGGACCGGACCAGGCACCCAAGACCCGGATCCAGGAAACCACCGGGAGTGCGGAGCGCACCACGATCATAAGCACCGCCCGCCAGGCGCATATCAGACTGCTCATCGAGTTGTCAAGCGGCACGCGCGGTGAACGCCTGGTGCATATCGACAAATCGGCGATCGTCGGGCGCGCGGAGGATGCGGACCTCCAGATCGCCGACGACTGCGTTTCGCGCAAACACGCCAAACTCGCCGTCATGCCGGGCGATCAGGGCGTCTTCCTGACCCTGACCGATCTGGAGAGTGCCAACGGGACCTTCGTCAATGACCGCCGTATCCTGTCTGAGCAGCGCGTCCAGGTCGGCGACCTCATCTGCATGGGCAATACCCGGCTACGACTTCTGGCCGTTGAGGAGACGCGCACGCCCGCCCATTGACACAGGCCAGGCTTTGCGTGTTGTACGAACGCGCCGCGACGGCCGGCAAGTTCACCCGGGACCGGTAACGCCTTGAAACCTCTTAGCTAGCTTGGCATGACGACGGCACTTTTCCATCTGATCAGGCTTGGCCCATGCTCGCGGCGAGCCCGTCGAGCGTATCGAGCTTGGCCCGGTAGGCATTGAGTTCCTGGCTGAATCCGCCGGTCTTGACCCCGGGATTCTGTTGCTGGAACCGGGTGATGGCTCCCTCGAACACCCGGTACTGATCTTGGGCGCCCTGGGACGCCTTTTCAACCACGCGGCGATTGGCCCAGGCGTGCCCGCGTTCCTGGAGCAGGTCCGCCTTGGTCGCCTCCCCGCGGGTGACCCGTGCCTGGGCTGCGGCGAGCCGGCGGCGGTCTTCCGCGATGACCGTGCGCACCTGCGCAATCAGCGACTCACTCTCCCGATTGGAGGTCTGCAGGTCGGCGATCAGGGCGTTGAGCTGATCCTCCTTACTCGCATAGCGCTGCTGCAGACGGGCGACATAGGCCCCGGCAATGGCCCCGAGGCTGGCACCAATGACGGCACCGCCCACCGCGCCCTTAGTGTCGCCGCCGGCCAGGACACCGATGGCGGTGCCGGCCACGGCGCCGATCAAGACGCCTTCCCAGACCGTTTGGTCGAACTTGCGGGCCTGGGCCCGCATGGCCGCCTCATCGCCGCTGAACTTACCCTGGTAGCCGAAGTCCTCACCGCACCCGCCGACCGGCATCCCGGCGATCGTAAAGCAACCCCCGACCTCCGCGGGCGGCTGATCGGGCTTGGTCTCCTCACCGGGACCACAGCCGCTCACGGCAAGCGCGACGGCGGCAGCGAGCCCCAGGCGCCGGGCGCCCGTCCGCCACCGCGGCGGCGCTCGCAAATGGCCGCGAATCGACACTGTGAGATCGCTAATCATACGCACGCCGCGCGGATGTCTCATGGCGTCCCACCCGACTCGAGTTGCAGAAGGTTCTGCTGCCAACGCGCCTTGTCGGCGGCCCCGGTGCCCCGGTAGGCGTCCAGGTGGCGGGCGAAGGCCTGTGCGTAGGGGATCAGGTAGGCGTTGTCCTTGGCCTTGAGCTCGGCCTCGACCACTTTGAGTTCGCTTACGATCTCCGCCGCGCTGTAGTCCCGCCCGACGTTCACGACCATGTCTCCGTAATAGGAGAGACTGTTGGCCAGGCCCTGCTCGATCTCGACGAGATTGAGCTTCCACTTGTCCATCTTTTCAGCCAGTGCACCCCGCGCCTCGGCAACCAGCTTGGGACCGTCGCGCTTGCCCTGCGCCTGCCGGCTGAAGGTGTCGAAATTGTCCTGGGCCAGGCGCATCAGGCCGCGCAGCACCTCGGCGCGCTTGCCGTCCGTCACCACCCGCTTGCCCATGAAGGCGCCCATCCGCAGCAGCGCGCGGACGGTGCGCGCGCGCGCCTCGTTGAGGCCGGCGTGGGCCTGCTCGACGTTGCGCTGGATCAATTCCAGCCGGGTTCGCAGGGCCTCGTCCTGGGTCTTCCGGGCGAGCGCCTGCAGCTCGGCCAGGGCCCGGTCGGAGTCAGCCCGAGCATCCCCCGTGCCGGTGAGGCTCGGCAGCCCGGACCAGGACTCCTTGATGGCGTCCAGGCGCCCCGCAGAGACGATGACCGGGGCCGTCACCACCAACCTGAATCCCAGGCTGTCCAGCGACTTGGCTTGGCCGCTGGTGGCATTGAAATAGTTGTGCTCCTGACGCCAGGCGCTGCCCAGTTGACCGGGCGCGGTCAGGTAGTCACCCCCGCGGCTAACGAAGCCGCCGGACTGACCGTGGGGCCGGCCACGCCGGTCCAGGTGGAAGGGCGCGAGCGTCATCTCCGCGGCGTTGCCGAGCACGTCATAGAGCCCCAGCGGGTTGGGTTTCAGCAGCCCCGTCGGGTGCAGTTCACCGGCCGCCGAACCGCTGCTCTCGTGCCAGGCATAACGGGCCAGGTCCCCGTCCGGCATGGGGAACAGCGGGGCCAGGAAGTCCGCCTCGTCCACTCCCAGACCGCCGCGAGCGGCGAACTCCCATTCTTCCTCCGTGGGCAAACGCAGGAACCCGGGCTCCTGGTCCTCCCGCGGCAGGGCGGCGACGGCCTGGGTGAGCAGCCACTCCGTATAGCGGCGCGAGAAGTCGACTGCGGCGAACCAGCTCACGGCGGTCATCGGCAGACGCCCGCGCATGGACGGTGTCGGGCAGGTCGCCGCGGTGACGGCGGCATACTGGTCACGGGTGATCTCGTACTTGGCGATGTAATAGCGACGGGCGGCCGCGCCCGGCTCGCTGAAGGCCCCGGCCAGGTGGCTCAGGCGCCGGCCCTCCTTGTAGCCACGCGCGTCGTCGGTCTGTCCGAGTTCGACCGGACGATCGTCGAGCAGACCCGCGCCCGGGATCGCCACCGGCCGAAAGGCCATGGCCCCCCCACAGGCCAGAGGCAGGACCAAGTCCCCGGGCGCCGGGACCGGGTTGTAGAGCTTCTCGGGCCAGGTGATCGTGGGCGGGTCCGCCAGGGACGGGGGCAGACCGGCCCCGAGGACGGCGGCGAGGCTCAAGAGGAGTATTGTCCGCAAATGAACGCAAATGAACGCAAATAAATGCATACAACAACTCCTCTTCAAAGATCGCGTAAACCTTCCGCGGGTGCGATGCGCGCCGCCCGCCGGCCGGCCCAGGCGGCCGCCGCGGCGGCGCCGAGCAGGGTCGCAGTGAGCGCGATCAGGAGATGTGACGGCAACAGGCGACAGATGGACTCATCGGCGCTCAGGCTCTCGGTGAACCAGGAGTTGAGCGCGACCGCCACCGGTAGATAGATCAGCAGCGCCGCCGCCGCCCCCAGCAGGGCCACCAGCACCGCCTGCGCGACCGGGAACAGCACCAGGCTGCGGGTCGGGAAGCCGATCAGGCGCACCACCGCCAGCTCGCGGCGCTTACGCTCCACGTTGGCCAGCAGATTGGCCGCGAGCGAAGCAAGGAATCCCAGGCTGCCGATCAGTGCGATCAGCCAGAAAACGCGGGTCAGGTTGCGGTCCAGGCCCTGCATGGCGGCGATCTCCACGGCCGCCGTACGCACCTCCACCCCCTCCGCGGCCAGGTCCGCGGCCAGCCCGGTGACCGTGTAAATACTGCGCGCATAGAGCCGGAAGCGGGCGAAACTGCGCGCCTGGGCGCGCGGCGGACTCCCCTCCCAGCCCAGGGCCGGGACCGCCGCGCCGTCCCGGTAGTCCTCGGTGGCCACCAGCAGCGGCAGCGGCACCAGGGCCGCCTCCTCCGCCAGGGCCCCGGCGGGCAGGACGGCGGTGACCCGGACCTCCCAGACCGCGTTCTCGTCGCGCTCCCCGCGGCGGCGATCGATGCGCGCCACCAGGCGATCACCGGCCGTAGCGCTGAGCTTGTGGGCGGCCGCGAAGCTCAGCACCAGTTCGGCGAGCCCGCCCGGCACCGCCGTCGCCTCGCCGAGCAGGGGATCGCCGGGCCCGGTCGGGATCATGGACAGGACCCGCAGGTCCTGCCCGCTGGCCGGATTCAACAGCCGGCTGAGGCTCGCGGCGATGCGCCTGGTATTGGGAACGATGAAGGCGACATCCGGGCGCGCCCCGATCCGCTCGAACCAGGCCTGGTCATACTCGCGGCTGCCCACGGGCTGGACCTCCCGGTTGGCAGGGGACTGGACCAGGCGCTGCGTCAGGGTATCGACCAGCCCGAACTTGAGCCCGAACAGGATCAACAGCGGGGCCAACACCGCCATCAGGGCGAGCACGAAGCACAGCGATATCCGCCGCTCGTGGGCGAAGTCCCGGTAGGCGAGACGCAGGATCTCAGGGGTCGCACGCATACCTACCTCATCACGTGGCCGTCAGCGGTCGCGCAGGACGCGCCGCGGTTGGGGGCTCTTGGGGGCAGCGGCCCCAGGGCCGCGCCCGGTTGAGGGTCCCGGCGCATTCGGCGGGGCCGGCGATGCGCGCGCCCGCGGCCGGGGCGGGCGCCCTGCTGGGCAAAAGTATACAGACTCTTGCCGCCGCTCCAGCGACCAAGTGGCGACCACCGTTCCGGCGAGCGGCGGCGGCTTCGATCTGCGGTCGGTGCCGGTCGCACCCCTGACCGGGGGTCGAGACCGGCGCGTCAACGTCGCGCCAGGGCATCGAATCTGCTACCCGGGGCGGCGTTCTGCGGTCCATAATCCGCTCCTGGGCGGACGGAATCCCCTCTGCAAGCCCCTGTTTAAAAAACGCGGGATGGTCGCGGGTCTGGTCCGCGCAGCGGCTGGCACGAGCGGTGCCCGCGAGCGCGGAGCGAGCGTGCGCTGCAGGTTACAGCACCTTGAGTCCAGCGAGTAACGCCACCTACCCATGAGCAGCAGTCCCGACCCTTCGATCTTGGTAGAGGCCCCGGCCCGGCTGCACCTCGGGTTTCTGGACCTGAACGGCGACCTCGGCCGGCGTTTCGGCAGCCTGGGACTGACGATTGATGCCTTCGCAACCCGCCTGCAAGCACAGCGGGCGGGGGGATTCAGCGCCGCGGGACCAGGGGCCGAACGCGCCCTGGCCTACGCACGAGCATACGCTGCGGCGCGGGGCCTGCCTGGGGGGGTACGCCTGCGTTTGAGTTCGGTAATCCCCGATCATGCGGGCCTGGGCTCCGGGACCCAGATGGCCCTGGCGGTGGGGACGGCCCTGGAGCGACTGCTGGCCCCGGCTGACGCCGACGCGCCGCCGGACTGCCGCGCCATCGCCCTGACCCTGGGGCGCGGTCAACGCTCGGGGATCGGCATCGGCGCCTTCGAGGAGGGCGGCTTCATCTGCGACTGCGGGCGTGGCGACCTGGCGGCGGTACCGCCGGTGATGATGCGCCTGCCCTTCCCGGCACAGTGGCGGGTCCTGTTGCTGCTGGATCAGCACGGCCAAGGGCTGCACGGGGAGCGGGAGGCACAGGCCTTCACGCAACTGCCGCCATGCCCCGCGGCCACCGCCGGGCACCTGTGTCGGCTGCTGCTGATGCAGTTGGTGCCGGGACTGCTGGAGGAGCGGTTCGAGGCCGTGGCGGAGGCGATCGGTGAGATCCAGCGGGCCGTCGGCGCCCACTTTGCCCCCGCCCAGGGCGGCTGTTTCGCCTCTCCCGCGGTGGCCGCCGCCCTAGAGTGGGCGACGGCGCAGGGGTTCCCGGGGAACGGCCAATCATCCTGGGGACCGACCGGCTTCATCCTGACGGCGGACGCGAGGCAGGCGCGGGCCCTGGAGCTGGGGCTCAAGGCGCGCTTCGCTGAGCCCTCACCCCTGCGCTACCGGATCACCACCGGGCGCAATCTGGGCGCCCGCCTGCGTGTGGACTGAACCCGCCGACCGGCGCCCGACGGCAGCCGCGGCCCTGCTGCACCGCCTCCAGGGCGCGCGCCACCGTGAGGCGCGCGGATGACGCGCACCGCCGGGAGCGGCACGGACGGCCCGGACCAGCGGCAACGGATCGCCGCAGCCTATCGGGCCGCCTGTGCTCTGGAACTGGACGCGTTGAAACCCGGTAATGTCCACCGTGGATCCGCCGGGCACGGGATGACGGTCGCGGATTTCCTGACGAGCGCGCGGGTCAGCGCCGGCCCCCTGACCGAGCCCGGCCTCGCCCTGGGGGAGCGGGTCTACCGGGCGGTGGCCGCAACCCGGGCGGCGGTGGGCTGCAATACCAATCTCGGGATCATCCTGCTCTGCGCCCCATTGATCCAGGCGGCCCTGGACCCGACCGCGCCGGGACCGCTGCGCGCGCGGCTCCAGGCGGTGCTCAGCGCGGCCGATCGCGGCGATATGGAGTGGATCAATCGGGCGATCCGGCGCGCCGCCCCCGGCGGACTGGGGACGGCTGCACAACACGATGTGCACGCACCGGCCACCGCGACACCGCGCGAGGTTATGGCGCAGACCGCCCACCGAGACCTGATCGCAGCCCAGTACGCCACCGGCTTCCGAGACCTGTTCGAGCGTGCGGCCCCGCTGTTCGCACGCCTGCAGGCGCGCTGGCAGGACCCCGCCTGGGCCGCCGCCGGCCTCTACCTGGATTTGCTCGGACGGTTTGCAGATACGCATATCGCCCGTAAACTGGGGCCGGAGGCGGCGCAGGCGGTCAGCCGACGCGCCGCGCCCATCGCCGCCGCCTTGGCCCGGGCGGCACGCCCGGAACCCTATCGCCAGGCCATGTTGGCGCTCGATCAGGACCTGAAGGCGGCCGGGATCAACCCCGGGAGCTGCGCGGACCTGACGGTGGCCTGTCTGCTGATCGCGCGGCTTGCGCCTGAGAGTTCGATTTCACGACCCGATTTCACTACCAGCGGCGGACGCCCGCCGTCTTCCCCGCAGCGGACCGGTCATCCCGGCACCGATGCCGGATATCTGAAAAACCCAAGAGAAGGAGAGAGTGCAATGCCCGTCATCAACAAGACCCTGGTCGGGGAGTCCGCGGTGGGCGACCACCACGAGGTCGCCCATATCGACCTGATCATGGGTCCACGCGGCTCCGCCGTCGAGACCGCCTTCTGCAACGGCCTGGTGAACAACAAGGAAGGCTTCACCAGCCTGCTCGCGGTACTCGCCCCCAACCTGCCGTGCAGACCTCACACTTTGATATTTAACAAAGTGACCATCAAGGGCGCAAAGCAGGTAAAGAAAATGTTCGGACCCGCCCAGCGCGGCGTGGCCATGGCGGTGGCCGACTGCGTGGCGGATGGCACCATCCCGGCCGACGAGGTGGAGGACGTCTTCATCTGCGTCGGCGTCTTCGTCCACTGGCAGGCCGAGGACGACCTCAAGATCCAGCAATACAACTACGAAGCGACCAAGCAGGCCATCACGCGCGCCATCAGCGGTGAGCCCAAGGCCGCCGAGGTACAGGCGCAGCGGACCGCCGCCGTCCACCCCTTCGCCGCCTTCGACTGAGCCCGCACGAGACCGGGCGCTGGGCACGCCCGGTCCCGCGGCGGCCCGCCGGACTTGGCAGGCGGTCGGCATCAACCCGCCGCATCAACAGGTGGTTTCCATGATGACGCTGCCCGCGCCACCCCAGGTCCTCGAACTGCCCTACCGCCCCGACAGTGCGCCGCTGGGCGCGGCCCTACTCGAGCGCTCCTGGCCGGTCTTCCTGGACAGCGGGCGGCCCGGCTGCACCCAGGGCCGCTACGATATCCTGAGCGCGGACCCCCGCCTGGTCCTGGTGACCCGCGGGCCCTGCACCGAGACGCGCACCGGGTCCCTGGTCCAGGTCTCCCTGGCCGACCCCTTCGATCTGATCCGCGAGGCCCTGGGGCCGCGGCGCCCGCAGGTGCAGGACCTGCCGTTCAGCGGCGGGGCCATCGGCTGGTTCGCCTACGACCTGGCGCGTCGTCTGGTGCCCCTGCCCAGCCTGGCGGCGGACACCGAGGGCACACCGGACCTGGCAGTCGGCATCTATGACTGGGCCCTGGTGGTGGACCACGAGGCGCGCCGTACCCACTTGGTGGCCCAGGATCCCGCCGACCTGGAACGGTACCGGTGGTTACTGGCGGGCACGCTCGCAGGGTCCCGGGAAGACCAGCCACGGGAGCCTTTCCGCGTGCTCGACCGCGCCCGCCCGAACCTGACCCGGGCACAGTATTACGACGCCTTCGCGCGCATCGCGCGCTACCTGCGCGAGGGCGACTGCTACCAGGTCAATCTGGCCCAGCGCTTTGCGGCACCGACCCAGGGCGACCCCTGGCTAGCCTACCTGCGGCTGCGGGTCATGAACCCGGCTCCCTTCTGCGCCTACCTGCAAACCCCTGATTGCCAAGTGCTGTGCTCTTCGCCCGAGCGCTTTCTGCGGGTGCAGGACGGGGTGGTGGAGACCAGGCCCATCAAGGGTACCAGGCCCCGCGAGGCCGATCCCGACGCGGACCGGCGGCGCGCCGAAGAACTGCGTGCGAGCCCCAAGGACCGGGCGGAGAACCTGATGATCGTGGACCTCGTACGCAACGATCTTGGGCGTGTCTGCGCCATCGGCAGCATCGCGGTCCCAGAACTGTTCGCAGTGGAGTCATTTGCCCGCGTCCATCACCTGGTCAGCACGGTGCGCGGCCGACTGGCAACGGGCCGCGACGCGCTGGATCTGCTGCGGGCCTGCTTCCCCGGCGGCTCCATCACCGGGGCGCCCAAGCGGCGGGCCATGGAGATCATTGAGGAACTGGAGCCCAACCGGCGCGGGATCTATTGCGGGACCATCGGTTACCTGGGCTTCGACGGGGCCATGGACAGCAACATCGCCATCCGCACCCTGGTCCACGCCGACGGCCTCACCCGCCTCTGGGCCGGGGGTGGCATCGTCGCGGACTCAGACCCCGCGTCCGAGTACCGGGAGACCTTTCACAAGGCCGCCCCCTTGTTGGACCTGTTGGAGCAGCTGCGACTCGAAGATGCAGCCACCTGAGCGATGCAGTCCCGGCGTCCACAGGACGCTGAACAGCCCGAAATAAGGCGACACCAGCCCCTCGGGTGATATACTGTCAACCAACCTTGACACCAATCAGAGTACACCTGAGTTGACAGTCCCGTCCCCCAGCGTCCCCCAGCGTGCCGCCTCCCCGTCGCAGACACACAAGCCCCACGCGGTGATCATCGGCAGCGGCTTCGGCGGCCTGGCGGCGGCGGTCCGACTCGGCGCGCGCGGCTATCGGGTGACGGTGTTGGAGCGTCTGGATGCCCCCGGGGGCCGCGCCTATGTCCATCACCAGGACGGCTTCAGCTTCGACGCGGGTCCCACTATCATTACGGCCCCCTTCCTGCTCGATGAGTTGTGGGCACTGTGCGGCAAGCGCTTCGCGGACGACGTGGAGCTGCGGCGGATGGAGCCGTTCTACCGTATCCGCTTCGACAACGGCGAGCACTTCGACTACAGCGGCGACCCGCAGCGCATCCGGGCGGAGATCCTGCGCTTCGCCCCCGCCGACCTGGAAGGCTACGAACGCTTCCTGAAGAAAAGCGAGGCGATCTTCCGCGTCGGCTTCGAGCAACTCGGGCACACGCCCTTCAGTTCCTTCATGGATATGGTGCGGATCATCCCGCCGATGCTGAAGCTCCAGAGCTATCGCAGCGTCTACAGCCTGGTGTGCTCCTATATCAAGGACCCGCGGATGCGGACCATCATGTCCTTCCACCCGCTCCTGATCGGCGGCAACCCCTTCACGGTGACCTCGATCTATGCCTTGATCTCATACCTTGAGCGGGAGTGGGGGGTGCATTCGACCATCGGCGGGACGGGCGCCATCGTGAAGGGCTTAGTCGGGCTGATCGAGGGCCAGGGCAATCAGGTTCGATGCGGGGCCGAAGTGGCGGAGATCCTGACCACGGAGCGCACCGTCCGTGGGGTTCGGCTGACGAACGGGGAGGAAATCACCGCCGCGATCGTGGTCTCGGATGCGGACCCCGCCTGGACCTACCAGCACCTCCTACCCTCGATCAAGCGCCGACGCTGGCCCGATTGGCGGATCAAACGCTCGCAGTACTCCAACGGGCTCTTTGTCTGGTACTTCGGGACGCGCTGCCAGTACCCCGAGGTACTTCACCATACGATCCTCATGGGTCCGCGCTACCGCGAACTGATCACAGACATCTTCGGCCGCAAGGTGCTGGCCAAAGACTTCAGCCTCTACCTGCATCGCCCCACCGCCACCGACCCCTCGGTGGCACCGCCCGGGTGCGACACCTTCTATGCCCTGGCCCCGGTCCCGAACCTGGATAGCGGTACCGACTGGGAGACCCAGGCCGAGCCTTACCGCCAGGCGATCTGCGCCTATCTGGAGCAGAGCCTGCTGCCGGGGCTGTCGGAGCATCTGGTCACCTCCAGGGTGACTACCCCACTCGATTTCAAACACCGGCTCCTGTCGTACAAGGGCGCCGGCTTCAGCCTGGAGCCCGTGCTCTGGCAAAGCGCCTGGTTCCGCCCCCATAACGCCAGCGAGGAGGTGCGTCACCTCTATCTGGTGGGGGCCGGTACCCATCCCGGCGCCGGCGTCCCCGGCGTCATATCATCCGCCCGTGTACTCGATACGGTGGTCCCCAATGCGACAGCCTTCGCTTAGCCCTCGCTTCTCGACCCCCGCCGACCAGGCCGCCTGCCGCGACCTGCTCTGCGGGGGTTCCCGGTCCTTTTACGCCGCGTCGCTGTTGCTGCCGCGCTCGGTCTATGAGCCGGCCACGGCACTCTATGCCTTCTGCCGCATCGCCGACGACGAGATCGACCTCGCCGACCGCCCCCATGACGCAGTGATTGCGTTGCGTCAGCGCCTTGATGCAGTCTACGCTGGCCGCCCCATGCAGATTTCCGCGGACCGCGCCCTCGCCGACGTGGTCCAACAGTTCGCCGTTCCCCGTACTCTATTGGATGCCCTGATCGAAGGTTTTGCATGGGACGCGGAGGGGCGCTGTTACGAGGACCTCTCGTCGGTCTATGCCTATTCGGCGCGCGTGGCCGCCACCGTCGGGGCTATGATGACGCTCCTGATGGGCGTGCGCGACCCGGACCTCATCGCCCGCGCCTGTGATCTGGGTGTGGCGATGCAACTCTCCAACATCGCCCGGGACGTGGGGGAAGACGCGGCCAACGGCCGGCTCTACCTGCCGCGCCAGTGGCTGCGCGAAGAGGGGCTGGACCCGGACGCCTGGCTGGCCAACCCGGTCTGGAGCCCCGCCTTGGGACGCGTGGTTGCGCGGTTGCTCGAGTCCGCGGAGGGGTTGTACGCCCGCGCCGATCAGGGGATCGGCGGTCTGCCGCTGCGCTGCCGCGCCGGGATCGGGGCCGCGCGTCACCTCTATGCCGAGATCGGTCATGAGGTCGGTCGCCGCGGTTGGAACTCGGTGTGTAGCCGCGCCGTGGTCTCCCCTCGCCGCAAGGCGCAGTTGCTCCCACGGGTGCTGGCGGCCGCCTTCCCCCGCCGGACCGTTGCCCTGCCGCCCTTGGCCGAGACCCTGTTCCTGGTCGAGGCGGTCAGGGCTCAGCCTCTGTCGCAGCCCATCGGGTCACAGTCGGTCAAGCCGGTGTCCATCAATCCCCCCGCCCTTCCGGCCAATCCCCCCACGATCGAGAGTCGCGTAGTGTGGGTCCTGGACCTCTTTGCGCGGCTGGAGGAGCGCGATCGGCAACGTCGTAACCAATCGGCCTGGCAGGGCGCCGGTCTGTCCGGGATGGCGCCCGAAGCCATGTCCGTCGATTAGGGGGCGGTTCACTAATGGTTAAGCAATGCCATTAGGGACTGCCTCCATTTTCGTTGTCGTTGTCGTTGTCGTAATCGAGGTTATCGTAGTGCATCGCTTCTCCGATTACGATTACGACAACGACAACGCTTGCGTTTGGCTCGTTGCTTAGGAGATCGGGCAATGTCAGGACAAGACCTATCCGGCCTGATCGAACTGCTGTTCGTCGTCGGCCTGCTGTTCTGGTTCTGGAGGTCCCAGACCGCGTCGCCGCGCCGCGGCGAGGAGGGGGACCAAGGCAAGGAGCACCGGCCGCCGCCCGGCGACGGCGCGGCGCCCCCACCCCAAACCTGAAGCCAAGCCCCTGCACCGGCGGCGCCGTTGCCGGGGCTCGGCGACTCAGGCGTTGCCCCCGAAGGCGTCGATGGCCGCCCGCAATTCGGGATGGGTTTGCGCGTACTGCTCGATAGCGATCCCCGCGACGATCGCGTCCCAGGCCTGGTGCAGACTCGCCGCACCGCCGGTCGGCCCCATCGGATGGCCGAAGACCCCGCGCCCGGGGATGAAGCCGAAGTCGACACTGCCGACCCGCCGGTAGACCCCTTCCAGCGTCCCGGCCCAGTCGCTTCCACCGGGGATCGGGAGACTGCGGGCGATCGGCCCCATGGGGGCAAGGCAGGCGGCGACCCCGTCCAGGACCTCTGCCTCGTCCATCCCCATGCGCGCCCCGAAGCCGGGCATGACGATTGCGTCCAGTCCCGCCAGCCGCTGGAGCTTGATCAGTACCCGCGTGTGAATCCCGTAACCCGGCACGCGGCTCAGGGCCGCAATCATGGGGAAGTGCCCGATCAGGGGCACTCGCGCGTGCCCGCTCAGCATCCGCACGGCGCTCAGGCCCACCGGCAGGGCGTTGATCAGCAACATGTTCGCGCCGTTCGCTACCGCCAGGTCGTGAAGTTCGAGCAGCCGATCCACCTCGTCGGTGATGTTGGCCATGTATCCCTTGGCAACCCCCGTCACTGCCTCGGCCCGCCGCCGCGCCTCCCCCAGCAGGGCCGACCGCCGGTCCAGGGGACACCAGGGGGCATCCGCCAGCATCTCATCGTCCTTGGCCACGTCGAGCCCACCCAGCCAACCCTGATAGCCGAGTTCGGCGAAGGGCTCCGGCGGGAGTCCAATGTTGGGCTTGATGACCCCGAAGAAGATGGGGCGGCCGTGGACGCCGAGCAGGTCGCGGATGCCGTCGAGGCCGAAGCGGGGGCCGGAGAAGGAGCTTAGAAAGCCGTCCGGCATCCGCAGGTCCAAGAGCTTGATCAGCGGTATGCCCGGCACGAAAAACACCCCTTCACCGGCCACCGCCGAGAGCAGGTTGGGGATGCGCGGGCCGAAGTTCGCGTGCGGATGGGCGATGGTGACGCGACAGGCAGAGACCGGGCCTGATCCAGCCGCGGCACTTACAGATGCCGTCGGGTAACTCGGGGCGGAACGCTGACCCTCCACATGCAGATCAAGGACCTTTGCGCCGAAACGGGGGCGATAATCCTCATCGACGCCGATGCGGTGCCACTGCGCGGTCGATTGCTCGCTACACAGGTGCGCGGCGGCGGCGCGTGGGTCTCCGTAACACTCGAAGGCATAGTCGAGTTCAATGTAGTCCGCCGGGTCTAGGTTCGCGCGGCGGGCAAAAAAGCCTGGCAGGTCCGCCGGGGTCATTGGCCAAGAAACTGCAAATGGACCTGACGTTCTGCCCGCGGGCCATCCAGTTCCACGAGAAAGACCGATTGCCAACCGCCCAACAGGAGTTTGCCGTCCGCGAAGGGAACGGATTCAGTGGCGTTCATCAGCAGCCCCATCAGGTGCGAATGGGCGTTGTCCCGGCCGTCGACCGGCGCGCGGTTGTGCCGATAGTCGCCGTCACGGGCGACCAGCCGCATCAGGAAGTCCAGCATATCTTGCTGCAACTGCGGCTCGCGCTCGTTGAGATTGATATGGGCCGTGGTGTGCGGGGACATCAAGGTCAACACGCCATCGCGCAGGCCGCATGACTGAAACAGGCGATCCACGTCGGCGGAAATATCGATCAACGCGATTGCATCGACCGTCGCGAGCCGGAGCGTGCGGGTAATGACCTTCATGCTACTCGGCCGCGGCGGCATCCAAGACCCGTTCTGCGATCAGTTGGAACCAGGGTGTAAAGAAGTGCGGGGACTTCACCAACCCCCGCCTCACGGCACCCACCGGGGTCCAGCGCCAGGCGCCGACCTCGGCCGGATCGGGGCGCGGATCATCCATAAAGCGCCCACGAAATACATGCAGATACTCGTGTTCTATCAGTCCGGACTCTGGGTCCTCCGCCCGATAGACCAGTTGCATCTGCTCGGACAGGGGGGTCTGGAACCCGAGTTCCTCCCCCAAACGGCGGACCGCGGCCCTGGCGGTCGGCTCACCGGGGCGCGGATGCCCGCAGCAACTGTTCGACCAGCGCCCGGCGAAGTGATACTTGGCATCCGCGCGCCGCTGCAGGAGCACGTCGCCCTTCGCATTAAAGATAAAAATGGAGAAGGCCCGATGCAGTTGACCAAGGCGGTGTACCTCGAGCTTGTCCCCATCTCCCCGGGGATTGTCATCGGCATCGACCAAGACCACGCGCTCCAAGGCGTCTTGCTGCCCGGCGAACCCGTCGCCTTCACTTATCCCATGCCGGACGATCGCTGCCTTCAAGTTGTCATCTCCGAAACCGCGTAGTAACCGGGCGAGCGCCTTGACGAGGGAAACCGCTTCACAAAAAAGACCGGAGCCCTGCGATAAGGCGCTCCGGCACTCAATTCGTCTGCGCTAGGACCCGCGAGCGGGGCGGGTCGGCCCGATGGTCAGCGAGCCTGACCGAGCCGCTCCGCGCGTCTCGTCTACTACTTCTTGATCACCGCCGCGGGGGCCGGGGCTGCCGCAGGAGCCGCGGCCTTGACTACGGCTACCCGGGCCGGACGCGAGATCGGCGCCTTGGCATAGGCAGTGTCGAGCCAGTTGAAGTTGGCGGTGCTGAGCAGAATCAGGTGGATCAGCAGCGCGAGCACCGCCAGGGAGCCAAAGAGCGCGATCAAGGAACGACGTGGATCAAAGATCAGCCAGATCTTATGCATGTTGAATCTCCAGTGGGTTAAAGGGGTTGGACGGAAAACCAGGCTTTACAGCCAGGGGCGCCAAGCCCAAACCAGGATGTGAGCAACCACCGCGACACCGAAGAAGGCCGTCATGCTCGAGGAGAAAAACCCGTGAAACTCCTTTGCCTCGTCTTCCGTCAGCCCCGAAAGGCCAAAGTTCTTGTTTTCAGCCATTTGAATTACACTCCAGATATGACATTGGCCGTAAAGGCCGTTTCCGCGCACGATGCGCGACCTAGGTTGCCGTGGCCGACGGCCACGACTACTTCTTACCGCTCCACACCGCCGAAATCCCAGCAGTCCAGAGCACGCCGGCCCGATCGGCCAGCCTCTGCCCCTGCGTTCTCGGGGCGTTCGCCGGGGATTGGCTCCCCGGCGATCTGCATCTTACAACAATACGGAGCCTACATCACCCCTGCCGCAGTCACTGATTGAGCAGTCACCTTGGCCTCGGTCGCCACACCCTCGTCAACATCGGTTTGAACCGCCGCGGGCGCGACCGCTTCCGGGGCCGGCTCGGGTGCCGCCGCCGGGTCGTTCAACGGGCCCAGTTCCGGATAGTCCTTCAGCATCGGCGCGGCCAACAGCGGCTTGTTGACGCCCTGGTGGCAGGTCTCGCAAGCGATCCGCATGGGATCACCCAGAGGACCCTTGCGCGACGCCGGCAGGATCGGGTTGAGCGGCAGGATGAATGCCTTGTTGGCCTCACGCACCATCCGGATGGCATACCAAGCCTTCACCTTCTGCGGCGAACTCTGCGCCCAGTCCGCGAACTGGCGACTGTTATGGCAGTGGTTGCAGCCGACTCCCAGCGACTTGGAGATGTACATCATCAGGGCATAGGTCCCTTCGCCCTTCATGGTGTTTACCGTCTTCGGCTCGACCCGGGACACCGCGCCCGTCGGGGTGATCGGGATCGGAGTCTCCTTGTCGAGATAGGTCGTCAGCGGATCGTACGGCAGCGAGGAAAAGGCCGGGACCGGCGACAGCCGGTTCTGGAGACCAGCATAGCCGCTGGCCCGCGGCTTCTCGCCGGGATTCGTCGTCCAGACATATTTCGGGATCGCATTGCCGCGATGGCAGGTGTAACAGGTCACGCCGGTTGGGGCCACATGGGCGCCCCACGACCGGTTGGCACGCTGGGTCATCTTGATCATCGAGCGCGCGACGATCTTCTGGTACTTGGAGTCGTCCTCCATCAACGCGATGTTATGGCAGTAGACGCAGCCTTGGCCATCGACCCACTGGTCCCGCGGCACCACCCACTCAGTGATGGCCAGCATCAGGCGGTTGAACTCCGTAAGCGACACGTCACCCAGCACCTGGAGGTTCTTGTACACCGCCCCAGCCTTCACCGGCACCGGAGCCACTGGCGCCTGAGGCTCTGGGGCGACGTTCTCGGCGACCTGTGCAGCCAGGATCCGGGGATTGACAAAGGCAATCTGTCCAACCCCCCGATAGCCCAACTGCGTGCTCTCCGGCGGCGGCCGCTCACAACCCCCGGTGACCACCAGGGCCAGACCGACGGCTGCCAAGGGCAGCGCTTTACGCGTTGAAAAAAACGTCGTTCTCATTACAGTGCTCCCGGGAGTGAGGCTGGATCGGGAACCGGCACGCCAACGACTGGGTAGGGCGGAACCAGCCCGTGCTTGATGCCCCACAGATACCAGTTATCCACCACGGTGCCCGTCAACAGGATGCCGATACCGCCCGTGATCACGACCAACACCGCGAACCAATAGGCCCAGCGATGGATGGATTCCATGGAGGCATTGAAGCCCATGGTCCATCTCCAGAACAACGCGGCCCGCTCCGCGGCCGTACCGCGATCCACGATCTGGTCGATCTCGCGATCCCCACCATACCGGCTCACGGACAGGATGGTCGCACCGTGCATCGCAAAAAGCAGGGCCGAACCATATAGGAAGGCGATCGAGAGCATGTGGAACGGGTTGTAATACAGGTTACCGTAGGCGATGGAGAAGGCGGCGGTCCAGTCCAGGTGCGGGAAGATGCCGAACGGCGGTGCCTCGGACCAGGAACCCATCATCAAGGGGCGGATGAAGCCGATGACCAGATAGAGCCAGATCGCCGCGGCGAAGGCCCACGCCATATGGGTGCCGACCCCCAGAGCAATCGCGCGCCGGTAGGTGCGAACCCACCAGAGCAGGATCGACATGGTGAGGAAAAACCCCGCGATCAGCCACCAGCCGCCCTTTGCCAGGGGAGGAATGTGCAACCCATACTCGGGGGCCGGGGGCTCCAGCGCCAACCAGAAGAACTGCTGGGCGAACTTGATAGGACTCCAGCCCACCG